>CXWL01081322.1_pt1 | contig 32718 bp, 27 predicted proteins | sample 590931 | NCBI WGS metagenome assembly CXWL01 (sample SAMEA3498368, study PRJEB10139) | groundwater metagenome | biome: water well; material: biofilm material | place: Germany | collected 2015-04-27
GATCACCAGCATCGCCGCGCGTTTTTCCGGATTGGTCTTCTTCGGCTTGCGCACCGGCAGTTCCGCCGTGCGACCGGTCGCAAACGCCACGCAGCGCTCCCGCAGCGGACAGCGCGGGCAATCGGGCCGCGAGCGCGTGCACAAGGTGGCGCCCAGGTCCATCAGGCCTTGCGTATAACTTTCGATACCGCTGTCAGGCAGCAGCGCATCGGCGCGCCGCCACAGCGCATCTTCGACCGGCTTGATGCCCGGGTATTGGTCGATCCCGAACACCCGCGCGAACACGCGCTTGACGTTGCCGTCCAAAATAGCCGCGCGCGTCCCACTGGAAAACGCCGAAATCGCGGCGGCGGTCGAGCGCCCGATGCCCGGCAGCCCGGCCAGCAGCGCCGGGTCGGAAGGGAATTCGCCGCCGTATTCGGCCACCACCCGCCTGGCGCAGGCGTGCAGGTTGCGCGCGCGGGTGTAGTAACCGAGCCCGCTCCACAGCGCCATCACGTCCTCCGATGGCGCCGCAGCCAGCGCGGCCAGCGTCGGGAAGCGCTCCAGGAAGCGCGCGTAATATCCGAGCACCGCCGCGACCTGGGTCTGTTGCAGCATGATCTCGGACAGCCAGATGCGGTAAGCGTCGGTGGTGTTCTGCCACGGCAGCGCGTGCCTGCCGTGCCGGCGCTGCCAATCGATGACGGCGCCTGAGAACGTGGGGTCGGCCAACTGGTCGAATTCGGTCAGCCGCTTCACGCCGCCGCGCCCAAAGCCACCAGCTCGGACTGCAGCGCGATCGACACGCCGCCGGCCAATTGATGCAGCTGTGCCTTGATCTTTTCCATGTCGTTCTGGGTCGCCTCGAACGATTCGATCTTCTGTTCCAGGCTGTCGGTCGCATCGTGGATGCGCTGGATCGACGCCAGCCGGTGCTTGAGCTGTTCCTTGTGCTGGCGGATCTGCGCTTCGAGCGGCGCCATGATCACTTTCAGCCAGGCCTCGACGTCGGCATTGGCGGCGCGGTAGGTGCGCCGCACGCGCGAGGCGATCGAGTCGAAGAAGCGCTCCATCAGCGCGCCGCGGCTGCTCATGATCAGGGTCGTGGTGCCGAACTGCTTCAGGTAGACCGCCTCGATCGCGTCGATCTCGGCGCTGTATTTGTCCAGCGACAGTCCCATCGGCAGCGACAGCGACAGCCCGTGCTCGGCCGAGAACTTGCGGTACATCGACTCCATCATTTCGCCGATCTCGGCGATCTTGCGGCCCGACTGGTCGAGGTTGACGCGCCCCTGCTCGAAGAAGTACTTGACCGGCGCGCGCATGCCGGTGGCAAACATGCTCGCCTCCATCGCCTTGCGCACCGCGTCGATTTCCTGCTGCACGGTCTCCATCCCGAGCGTGGTAAACAGGTCGGTCGACAGGCGCGCGAATACCGAGCGGGTGCCGGCAAGCTTGAACAGGCTGCCGTCGAATTCCTTTTTCTCGATATCGATCCGGCGCATCATGTGCGCGATCACGCTCCGGTTTTTCCCGCGCAGGCTTTTCAGTTCCTGCAACTGCTCGACGATGTCGCGGATGCGCGCGCCGATCATCGACTGCTGCGCGCCGACCAGCTGGCCCATGTCCTCGGCCAGCTGCTTGCGGATGATGTCCTTCTTGGCCGGAATCAGTTCGTTGAACAAAGCCGCTTCGAGCGCGCCGAGGCGGCTCTTCTCCAGCAGCGCCATGTCGCCGTTGATCTTGCCGACCAGCGCCTTCTGCGCCGATACCGGATACACCTGGCGCGCATCGAGCGCGAGCAGGTGCGCCACGCTGGCCTGCTGGCGTGCGATCTCGGCGTCGTTTTCCGCATCGGACTTCAGTTCGTCCCACATCGCGTCGATCTTGTTGAGCACCACGATGCGTCCCGCGCCGGCGCCGATATGGGTGCGCCACACTTCGATGTCGCTCTTGGTCACGCCGGTTTCGGCGGCCAGGATGAACAGCACCGCGTGCGCGTTCGGAATCAGGTTCAGCGTCAGTTCCGGCTCGGTGCCGATCGCGTTCAGGCCCGGCGTGTCGAGGATCACCAGCCCCTGCTTGAGCAGCGGATGCGGGAAGTTGATGATCGCGTGGCGCCACAGCGAGATTTCGACCATGCCGTCGGCGTCCAGCGTGGCGGCGACGTCCGGGTCGGTCTCGTCGTACAGGCCGTAGCGCTGCGCTTCGGCCACGCTGACCTGCTTGGTCAGGCTGACCTGCTTGAACGTCTCGTGCATGCTGTCGCCGGCGTCGAGCGCGAGCGGCAGCACGGTCCAGGCGGCCGGGTCGTCGCGGTAGTCGCTGGTCGACAGGTGCTCGGCGCGGGTTTCGATCGGCAGCAGGCGCAGGCAGGGCGGGTAGGCCGGGTCGTACATCAGCTCGGTCGGGCACATGGTGGTGCGGCCGGCCGCCGACGGCAGGATGCGCTGGCCGTAATCGGCGAAGAAGATTGCATTGATCAGTTCCGACTTGCCGCGCGAAAATTCAGCGACGAAGGCGACCGACAGCTTGTCGTCGGCCAGCCGGGCCAGCGCGCGCGCAATGCGCTGCTCGGTGGCGCCGTCGGTCAGTTCGGCCGCATTGACCCACATCTGGTAGCTCTCGAGCGCCGCCACCACGCCCTGGCGCCATGCGCTGTATTGCTGGAAGTCCTGCACCATCATGCTCACCTTGTTGTTTTCTGGAGTGCTACTTTTGGCAATTCACGCAGTAGAACGTGGACCGCTGGCCCTGCTTTATCTGGCGTACCGGGGCGCAACAGTTGCGGCACGGCACTCCTGCACGATCATAGACGAAATACGTCTGTTGGAAATAGCCCGATTGTCCATTCACCGCAATAAAATCGCGCAAAGTGCTGCCGCCCTGGACGATGGCCTCGGCCAGGATCTCGCGGATCGCGAGCGCCAGCTTGTCATAGCGGGCGCGCGAGATGCGCCCGGCGCTGGTCTTCGGATTGATCGCGGCGCGAAACAGGCTTTCGCAGGCGTAGATATTGCCGACGCCCACCACCACGTCGCCGGCCAGCAGGAACTGCTTGATGGGCGCGCTGCGCTTGCGGCTGGCGCGAAACAGCGTCTCGCCGGAAAAGCCCGGCTCCAGCGGTTCGACTCCCAGGCCGCGCAGCAGCAGGTGCTGGTCAAGCGCGCCGTCGTCGGCGGCATGCCACAGCACCGCCCCGAAGCGGCGCGGATCGTTCATGCGCAGCACTTGCTTGCCGGCCGCGCCCTCGACCACCAGGTCGAAATGGTCGTGTTTTTTAAGTTCGGTGCCCAGCGGCAGCACCCGCAGGTGGCCCGACATGCCGAGGTGAATGATCAGGGTGCCGTGCGCGAAGTGCAGCAGCAGGTACTTGCCGCGCCGCCCGGTGCGCAGGATGCGCCGGCCGGCCAGCGTCGCCTGCAGGGCAGGGGGGAATGGCCAGCGCAGGCCGTCGCGGCGCAGCAGCACGCTGTCGACCAGCCGGCCTTCGAGATGGGGCGCGACGCCGAGCCGCGTGACTTCGACTTCCGGCAGTTCCGGCATGTCAGTTTCGCCATTTCATCGACATTCGCGGCGCGCAGGCGCACGCGACGGAAAGGTTGGGCGTAGAATCTGGAATCATTCGTCTCATGTTGGAATTGCCTTGAAAAACGCTTTCGCCATTGTAACCCTCGCAGGCCTGCTGACGGCGTGCACGCTGCCGCTGCGCCAGGACGCGCCGAGCGTTGCGGCCGCCCCGGTTGCGGCGCCGGAACCGGCCGCGCCAGCGCCCGAGCCGGTGCCGGAAGAGGCGGTTGCGCCGGCGCAGAACCTGCCCAACGTGGCGCTCACCAGCGACCTGCTGTACCGCCTGATGAAGGCCGAGGTCGCGTTTCGCAAGGGCCAGTGGCAGGCGCCGTACATCGCCATGATGGCGGCCGCCCAGCAGACCGGCGATCCGCGCCTGGCCGAGCGCGCCACCGAGATGGCGTTGACTGCCAAGCAGGGCGAGCCGACGCTGGCGGCGATCCGTCTGTGGCGCGAGCTGGCGCCCGATTCGGAGGAGGCGGCCCAGTACTACCTGGGGTTCGTGGTGCTGTCGGACAATCTGGCCGAGGCCGAAGCGATCTTCGGCCGGCGCCTGCGGGAGGCCGGGCCGGCCGAGCGCGGCATGGCGATGTTCCAGACCCAGCAGCTGCTGGCGCGCGCCAAGGACAAGGCCGGCGCCGCGGCGATGCTCGAGCGCCTGATGGCGCCTTACGCCGGCACGCTCGAAGCGCACGTGGTGCTGGCGCAGTCGGCGTTCGGGCGCGGCGCCGCCGAGCTGGCCGTGAAGGAAGCGCGCACGGCGCTGGCGCTCAAGCCCGATGCCGAAATCGCGGTGCTGACGCTGGCCCAGGTGACCGCCGACGAAGCGGCCGTGGCCGCCTTGCTCGCGCAATTCGTGGCGGCCCATCCGGAAGCGCGCGAAGTGCGCGCCGCGCACGCCCGGGTGCTGGTCGACCGCAAGCAGTTCGAACCGGCGCGCAAGGAATTTCTCACCTTGCTCAAGGGCCAGCCCGACAATCTCGGCTTCCTGTACGCGCTCGGCATCATGTCGCTGCAGCTGAACGACCAGGCCGGCGCCGAAGGCTATTTCGTCCGTTTCGTCGATGTGCTGGCGGCCAATCCCGACGCCGAGCGCGATGCCTCGAAAGTGCTGGTGATCCTGGCCCAGCTGGCCGAGGAGCGCGGCGACCTGACGGCGGCCGCGCGCTGGCTCGACAAGGTCGAGGACCGCGACGACGGCGCCTGGTTCAACGCCCAGGTCAAGCGCGCGCAACTGGTCGGCAAGCAGGGCGACCCGGAGGGCGCGCGCAAGCTGCTCTCGGTGCTCCCCGCAGGCAAGCCGGCCGAACAGGCGCAGCTGCTGGTGGCCGAAGCGCAGGTTCTGCGCGACGCGGGGCGCCAGGAAGAAGCCTACGCGCTGATGCAGGACGGCGTTGAGAAGTTCCCGAAAAACTCCGACCTGCTCTACGATTTCGCCTTGCTGGCCGAGAAGACCGGCCGCCTCGAGGTGATGGAAAAGTCGCTGCGCGAAGTGATGCGGCAGGCGCCCGACAACCACCACGCCTACAACGCGCTGGGCTACTCGCTGGCCGAACGCAACGTGCGCCTGCCCGAAGCGCTGGCCCTGATCGACAAGGCGCTGAAGCTGGCGCCGGGCGACCCGTTCATCATGGACAGCATGGGCTGGGTGCAGTACCGGCTCGGCAACCTGAGCGCGGCCGAGGCGCAGTTGCGCCAGGCCTATGAGCTGCGCAACGATCCCGAGATCGCGGTCCATCTCGGCGAGGTGCTGTGGCACCAGGGGCAGAAAGCGGACGCCCAGAAACTCTGGCGCGAAGCGCGCGCCAAGGATCCGAAGAACGACACCCTCAAAAATACGCTCGCGCGATTGCAACTGAGCCTGTAAAGAAAAACCACGATGCATTCAAAGAAAATAATCGCCGCCGCCCTGTGCGGGGCGCTGCTGGCCGGTTGCGCCAGCGCCCCCGTCGCCCCGTCCGGCGCTACGCCCGCAGCGGACGGCGCGGCCTACCGCACCACCTTCGAGGCGGCCGGCCGGCTGTCGGTGAACTACCGCAAGGACGGCAATCCCGAGTCGCTCAACGGCAAGTTCAGCTGGTCGCAAACGCCGGGCCGGATCGACGTCAGCCTGTCGTCGCCGATGGCAACGGTGGCCACCATCAGCATCACGCCCGAATCCGCCACCCTGGTGCAGGCCGACAAGACGCCGCGCGTGGCGAAGGACATCGACACCCTGACCGCGCAGTCGCTCGGCTGGTCGCTGCCGGTGTCGGGCCTGCGCGAGTGGCTGCAAGGCTATGCCACCGGCGCCGACGGCAAGCGCTTCGTCGCGACGCCGGCCAACAACAGCGTGACGACCGCCGACGGCTGGCGCCTGCGCTTCGTGTCGTGGCAGGACGAGAGCGCGGCGCGGCCGGCGCCCAAGCGCATCGACGCCGAACGCAACGCCAGCGCCGCCACCGACGAACTGGCGATCCGCATCGTCATCGATCCGCAAAGCTGAGCCATGCCGCCACGCTCGCTGCACGCTTGCCCGGCCCCGGCCAAGCTCAACCTTTTCCTGCACGTCAACGGCCGCCGCGCCGACGGCTACCACTTGCTGCAAACGGTGTTCCAGCTGGTCGACCACGGCGACAGCTTGCACTTCGACCTGCGCGACGATGGTCTGATCCGGCGCACTACCGAGGTGCCCGGCGTGCCCGAAGAACACGACCTGGTGGTGCGCGCGCTGCGCCTGCTTGCCGCCGAGTACACGCGCCGCCACGGAACGCCGCCGCCCGGCGTCGACGTGGCGATCGACAAGCGCCTGCCGATGGGCGGGGGATTGGGCGGCGGCTCGTCCGACGCGGCCACCGCGCTGATCGCCGTCAACCACCTGTGGCAGGCCGGGCTCGGGCGCGCCGAACTGATGGCGCTCGGCTTGCCGCTGGGCGCCGACATCCCGTTTTTCATCTTCGGCCGCAACGCCTTTGCCGAAGGCGTGGGCGAACGAATGCAGGCGGTCGCGACGCCCGATTGCTGGTACCTAGTGATCGAGCCGGGCGTGGCGGTGCCGACGGCTGCAATCTTTTCCTCGGAAGATTTGACACGCGACACGAAACCGGTCAGAATAACGGACTTTTCCAGACACCTGATGAGTGAAAACGCTCACCGGGGGTTTGGCAAGAACGACTTGCAAGCAGTAGCGACGCGCTTGTTCCCGCCGGTAGCCGAAGCGGTCGAATGGCTCGGAAGTTACGGCGACGCCAGGATGACCGGCTCCGGAGCGTGCGTGTTTTGCGCGTTTTCCAGTGAGCCTGAAGCCGACGCGGTGCTGGCCGATGTGCCCCGACGCTGGCGCGCATGGAAAGCCAAATCGCTGCAGCGGCACCCGCTGCACGCGCTGTTGCAAGTTGATGGAGTTATAGAATAGAATTTGGCTTGGCGTGATGTTTGACGATAATATGCGTCGGATGAAGCGACAAGCAGTCAGTTGCGTAGGGGAATCGCCAAGCTGGTTAAGGCACTGGATTTTGATTCCAGCATACCAAGGTTCGAATCCTTGTTCCCCTGCCATTCGTTTTGCCAGGCCTGTCGATGCGCAGTCAGCGTCCAGCCGGTAAGATCGATGGATCCGCTCTCGCGGGTCATCCTTTAGCATAGCGTCAGTCGGGCAGTTTGCGACTGGCGTCTTTCAAGAAATCACTTCTACACTCTTGGGACTCCCATGGCTTATGAAAACCTGATGGTTTTTACCGGTAACGCTAATCCGGCGCTGGCAGAAGGAGTCGCAAAAAACCTCGGCATCCCTCTTGGCAAGGCAAACGTCTCCAAGTTTTCGGATGGCGAAGTAATGGTCGAGATCAACGAGAACGTTCGCGGTAAAGACGTCTTCGTGCTGCAGTCGACCTGCTCCCCGACCAACGACAACCTGATGGAAATCATCCTGATGGTCGACGCCCTGAAACGCGCATCGGCCGGCCGCATCACCGCCGCGATCCCGTATTTCGGCTATGCCCGCCAGGACCGCCGTCCGCGTTCGGCGCGGGTGGCGATTTCGGCCAAGGTGGTTGCCAACATGCTGGAAGAAGCCGGCGTCGAGCGCGTCCTGATCATGGACTTGCACGCCGACCAGATCCAGGGCTTCTTCGACATCCCGGTCGACAATATCTACGCTTCGCCGATTTTGCTGGGCGACCTGCAAAAGAAGAACTACGACGACCTGCTGGTCGTCTCGCCGGACGTCGGCGGCGTGGTGCGCGCCCGCGCGCTGGCCAAGCGCCTCGGCTGCGACCTGGCCATCATCGACAAGCGCCGCCCGAAGGCGAACGTGTCGGAAGTGATGAACATCATCGGCGAAGTCGAAGGCCGCAACTGCGTGATCATGGATGACATGGTCGACACCGCCGGCACCCTGACCAAGGCTGCCGAAGTGCTCAAGGAACGCGGCGCCAAGAAGGTCGTGGCGTACTGTACCCACCCGGTGCTGTCGGGCCCGGCGATCGAGCGCATCGCGGCGTCGCCGCTCGACGAGCTGGTCGTCACCGACACGATCCCCTTGTCCGCCGCCGCTGCGGCATGCAGCAAGATCCGCCAGCTGACCTGCGCACCGCTGCTGGCCGAGACGTTCAAGCGGATCAGCAAGGGCGACTCGGTGATGTCGCTGTTTATCGACTAAAGCGCAGGCTTTTCCGGGCTGCCATAATTGCGGCGCACAGGCTTGCACAAGCCAGTGCGCCGTAACTGTTTTCAGAATTTGAAGTTTTTACCGGTTTCTCGAGCGCGAAGCTGCGCTCGATTCGGAAGACCCCTGGTCGCGGGGGCCTTCACAACGCGGGGCAATCAAGCCCCGCACTTTTTGGAGCAACACATGAAAGTTATCGCATTCAATCGCACATTGCAGGGGTCCGGAGCGAGCCGCCGCCTGCGTACTTCCGGCCAGACGCCTGGCATCATCTACGGTGGCACCGAAGCCCCGGTCATGATCGCCCTGGACGGCAACGCGCTGTACCACGCGCTGAAAAAAGAAGCCTTCCACGGTTCGATCCTGGACCTGGAAATCGACGGCAAGATCCAGCCGGTCCTGCTGCGCGACTTCCAGATGCACGCGTACAAGCAATTGGTCCTGCACGCCGACTTCCAGCGCGTCGATGCTTCGAGCAAGATGCACAAGAAGGTCGCACTGCACTTCGCCAACGCCGACGTTTCGCCAGCAGTCAAGCTGCACGGCGCGATCGTTTCGCACGTGATGGCCGAGCTGGAAATTTCCTGCCTGCCTGGCGACCTGCCCGAGTTCATCACCGTCGACCTGTCGACCATCGACGTCGGCCACTCGATCCACGTAGCTGACCTGGTCCTGCCAAAAGGCGTGACCGCGATCACCCACGGTTCGAACCAGACCGTGGCTACCGCTGCCGTGCCAGCCGGCCACGTCGCCGCTGACGCGACCGCTACCGCTGCTGCCGCCGAAGGTGCTGCTGCCGCAGTCGCCAAGCCAGCCGCCAAGCCAAAGAAGTAATTCTTTAGCCCAGGTAGCAAAAAAACCCGCCCGGCTCGCGCCCGGCGGGTTTTTTTCTGCGCGTCCATGCGCACACTCCGATTTCCGTGATAATCACGTTTTCCCTCGATTCAATCATTATGTCCATACGCCTGATCGTCGGCCTCGGCAACCCCGGCCCCGAATACGAACAAACCCGCCACAACGCGGGCTTCTGGCTGGTCGACAACCTGGCCAACAGCCTGCCGGGCTGCCGCCTGCAACGCGAGGCGCGCTTCAACGCGCTGGTCGCCAGGACCTCGGTCGGCGGCAACGAGCTCTGGCTGCTCGAGCCGCTCACGTTCATGAACCGTTCCGGCCTGTCGGTGGGCCAGCTGACGCGCTTCTACAAGATCAACCCGGACGAAGTGCTGGTCGTGCACGACGAGCTCGACCTGGCGCCCGGGGTGGCGAAGATGAAGAAGGGCGGCTCGTCCGGCGGGCACAACGGCCTCAAGGACATCACCGCCGCGCTCGGCACCCAGGATTACTGGCGCCTGCGGCTCGGCATCGGCCACCCGCGCAGCCTCAACTCGCAGCAGCAGGTGGCCGACTACGTGCTGCACCGGCCGCGCAAGGAGGAGCAGGTGCTGATCGAGGAATCGATCGAGAAAAGCCTGCGCATCCTGCCGCTGGTGTTCGACGGCAAATTCGATACCGCCACCATGCAGCTGCATACTGCATAGCGCGATTGCACGATTAGCTGGCGGTTCCTGCGATAATTCCAGGATGAGTTCACTTTCCTTCCACGCCGGGCCGGCGGCACTGGCGCAATTGCGCGCGCACGGCTTGCGGGCGGCCGACATCGGCGTCGTGCCGGCCGCCGCGGGCGGGCCCAAGGGCCTGATTTTCCAGGCGCTCGACCAATACCTGTTCGGCGCCTGGCTGCCGGCGGCGCCGCGCGAACGCACCCTGATCGGCTCCTCGATCGGCGCCTGGCGCATGGCCGCCGCCTGCCAGGCCGATCCGGTGAGCGCGTTCGCCCGGCTCGGTGAGCTCTACTGCGGCCAGCGCTATAGCGCCAAGCCGTCGCAACGCGAGATCGACGAGGTCTGCCAGCAACTGCTGGGCGAGTTCATCGGCGGGCGCGAACACCAAATCCTCAACCACCCGCACCATCGGCTGCACATGCTGACCGTGCGCGGGCTCGGCGCGCTGGCCGCGCCGCAAGGGCGGCGGGCCGAGGTGACAGGCTTCGCCTCGGCCGCGCTGCGCAACCTGGCCTCGCGCGAACGGCTCGCCGCAGTGCTCGAGCGGGTGGTGGTGGGCGATGCGCGCGACGGTTCGGCCTGGCTGCGCGAGCGCTTCGACGGCTTCACCACCCACTTCGCCGCGCTGTCGGAGGACAACCTGGCGAGCGCGCTGCTGGCGTCCGGCAGCCTGCCGCTGGTGATGCAGCCGGTGCGTACGCTGGCCGGGGCGCCGCCCGGCAGCTACTGGGACGGCGGCATCATCGACTACAACCTGGCGCTGCCGTATTCGCGCCGCGGCGGCGGCGACAAAGGCGAGCTGGTGCTGTACCCGCACTTCAGCGAGCACATCGTGCCGGGCTGGCTGGACAAGGCGCTGCCGTGGCGGCGCGTCGCGCGCGGGCCGCGCCGCGGCTGGCTCGACAACGTGATCATTGTCGCGCCCACGGCCGAGTTCCTGCGCCGCCTGCCGCGCGGCAAGCTGCCCGATCGCAAGGACTTCGGCTATTACGGGCAAGACCACGACGCGCGGATCGCCAACTGGCGGCGCGCGATCGGCGAAGGGCAGCGCCTGCGCGACGAGTTCGCCGCATTCGCCGCCAAGCCGGACCTGTCCCTCATAGAGCCCCTGTGAGCTGGCCCCAGCGCCCGTTTTTGCGGCAAATGGCGCCTGCTGCGGGTACAATGATGGGTTTTGGGGAATCTCGCGCCCGCGCGCCCCTCGTCCATCGAATCAGAAAGTCTTCCCATGAGTCTCCAATGCGGCATCGTCGGCCTGCCTAACGTCGGCAAGTCCACCCTTTTCAACGCGCTGACCCGTGCCGGCATCCCGGCCGAGAACTATCCGTTCTGTACCATCGAGCCGAACGTCGGCGTGGTCGAAGTGCCGGATCCGCGGATGGACGCGCTGGCCGCGATCGTCAAGCCTGAACGCATGGTCAACGCCATCGTGGAATTCGTCGACATCGCCGGCCTGGTGGCGGGCGCGTCGAAGGGCGAGGGCCTGGGCAACCAGTTCCTGTCGCACATCCGCGAAACCGACGCCATCGTCAACGTGGTGCGCTGCTTCGAAGACGACAACGTGATCCACGTGGCCGGCAAGATCAGCCCGCTCGACGATATCGAAGTGATCCAGACCGAGCTGGCGCTGGCCGACATGGCCGCCGTCGAAAAGGCGATCCACCGCGAAAACAAGAAGGCCCGCTCGGGCGACAAGGATGCCGCCAAGCTGGTCGCGCTGTGCGAGCGCCTGATGCCGCACCTGGACCAGGGCAAGCCGGTGCGCACGCTGGGCCTGGACGACGATGAAATGGAACTGATCAAGACGCTGTGCCTGATCACGGCCAAGCCGGCGATGTTCGTCGCCAACGTGTCCGACACCGGCTTCACCAACAACCCGCTGCTCGACCAGCTGACCGAATACGCCAAGGCGCAGAACGCGCCGATCGTCGCCATCTGCGCCGCCATCGAGTCGGAAATCGCCGACCTCGACGACGCCGACAAGGGCGCCTTCCTGGCCGACATGGGCATGCAGGAGCCGGGCCTGGACCGCCTGATCCGCGCCGCCTACAACCTGCTCGGCCTGCAGACCTACTTCACCGCGGGCGTGAAGGAAGTGCGCGCCTGGACCATCCACGTCGGCGACACCGCGCCGCAGGCGGCCGGCGTGATCCACACCGACTTCGAGCGCGGCTTCATCCGCGCCCAGACCATCGCCTACGACGACTTCATCGCCTACAAGGGCGAGGCCGGCGCCAAGGAAGCGGGCAAGATGCGCGCCGAGGGCAAGGAATACGTGGTCAAGGATGGCGACGTGCTGAACTTCCTGTTCAACGTGTAATCGGCAGGAAGCTGTATCGAAGGGCGCCGCGGGCGCCTTTTTTTGAAGCTCGGAGAAGATCAAAATGACAAGGCTGGCAACAATCATTCTGGCGCTGATGGCGATGTCGGGCGCGGCCCACGCCGACGAGCGCGCCGTGAACTGCGCCAAATGCAAGGATTGGAACCAGCCGGTCAAGCCGTTCAACGTGCTCGGCAACACCTGGTATGTCGGCGTCGACGGCCTGTCGGCGGTGCTGTTGACCGGTCCCAACGGCCACATCCTGGTCGACGGCGCGCTGCCGCAGTCGGCCGCGCTGATCGAAGCGAGCATCGAGGCGCTCGGCTTCCGGATCGAAGACGTCAAGCTGATCGTCAATTCGCACGCGCACTGGGACCACGCCGGCGGCATCGCGGCGCTGCAGCGCGCCAGCGGCGCCGTGGTGGCCGCCAGCGCATCCGGCGCACTGTCGCTGAAAAGCGGAACCCATGGCGCGGACGACCCGCAGTACTACGCCAAGTCGCCGGTGCATGTTCCGAAAGTGGCCAAGGTGCAGGTGGTGCGCGACGGCGAGACCGTGAACGTGGGGCCGCTGGCGATCACCGCGCACATGACGCCAGGCCACACCCCGGGCGGCATGAGCTGGTCGTGGACCTCGTGCGAAGGCCAGCGCTGCCTCGGCGTGGTGTATGCCGACAGCCTCAATCCGATCGGGCGCGACGGCTTCAATTTCAGCGGCAAGGGCGGCTCGCCCGACATCTCCGCCTCGTTCGCCGCCGCCATCGCCAGGGTCGCCGCGCTCAAGTGCGATGTCGTGCTGAGCGCGCACCCCAGCGCCTCCGACACCTTCGCCAAGGCGGCCGCCCGCACGCCAGCGAGCAATCCGTTCATCGGCACCGACGGTTGCAAAGCCTATGCGGCCGATGCCGCGAAGAAGCTGGCCGACCGGCTCGCGCTCGAGCGCAACACCCACTGAGCGAGTGCCACATGGCCCACCTGTCCGACATCATTTTCTATCCCGTCAAATCGTGTGCCGGGATCACCGTTCCGGAAGCGGTGCTGACCGAAGCCGGCCTGGCGGTCGATGGCGTGAGCGACCGCGAATGGATGGTGGTGAGCGAGGACGGGCAATTCCTCACGCAGCGCGAATACCCGCGCATGGCGCTGGTCGTGCCGCGGCTGGAAGACGGCGTGCTCGAATTGTCCGCGCCCGGCCGGCCTGCGCTCCGGATTGCCATCGGCGCGCCAGCAACGGCTGCCGCGCGCGCGGTGCGGATATGGGACGACACCTTGTCGGCCGAGGACTGCGGCGATGACAGCGCCGCCTGGTTCTCGCAGGCAATCGGGGCGCCGTGCCGACTGGTGCGCTTTGCGGCCGGCGCGCGTCGCTTGACCAGCACGCGCTGGACCGGCGGGGTGGCCGCGCCGACCCGGTTTGCCGACGGCTATCCGGTGCTGGTGATCGGCGCCGCGTCGCTGGCCGACCTGAACCTCAAGCTGGTGGCGGCCGGGCGCCCGGCGCTGCCGATGAACCGCTTCCGTCCCAACCTGGTCATCGACGGCATCGCCCCCTTCGAGGAGGACTACGTCGCACAATTCGACCTCGGCGCGGCGCAACTCAGGCCGGTGAAGCCGTGCCCGCGCTGCCCGATTCCGTCGGTCGACCAGGCCAGCGGAGTGCCGGGCGCCGACCCGCTCGACATCTTGCAGACCTATCGACGCAAGCCGCAACTGGACCACGCGGTCTGTTTCGGCATGAACTGCATCGTCAGCGCAGGGGCGGGCGAGCGCATTTTCGTTGGGCAGGAACTCGGCGCAACACTGGCATTTTGACAATTTCGCGAATGCAGGGCGCCATTTTTTTCGTTTGCAACGCCACGAACTTCGCGTAAGGTTGAGGTACCCGCGGAAAAATGCCGCAATGGAACAAAATCGACATCAGGAGCGTTATGTACGAGCAGGGCGCCGCGCCGCGTGAACTGGAAGCCGAGAACGAGTCCCTGCGCGCGCGCATGGCATACCTGCTCGAGCAGGCCGAGCGCAATCACGCGATCATGTGCCGGCACCAGGCGTTCGACCTGGAGATTGTCGGCGCCGGCGGCTTCCCCGAGCTGATCGACACCATTTTCCGTTCGCTGCCGGCGATTTCGGAGCTCGACATCGTCACCCTGTGCCTGGTCGACCCCGATGCCGACATCTACACGGTGATGCACAAGCTCGGCGTCAATTTCGCCGACTTCCCGCAGCTGGTATTCGTCGACAGCGACAGCGCGCTCGGCTTCGTGCCCTCGCGCAGCCCGCTGCTGACGGCGCCGTCCAGGCCGCTGCTCGGCCCATACGTGCCGACCATCCACCAGGCCATGTTCCCGCAACCGCCGGCCGGGCTGCAAAGCATCGCGCTGGTGCCGCTGCTGCGCAACAAGCGCATCATCGGCAGCCTGAACCTGGGCAGCCTCGATCCGACCCGATTTACGCCCGCGCTGGGGACCGACTTCATCGAGCACATGGCCTCGATCATCGCGATCTGCCTGGAAAACGTGATCAGCAACGAGATGCTCAAGTACATCGGGCTGACCGACTCGCTGACCGGGGTCTACAACCGGCGCTACATCGACCGGCGGCTGCTGGAGGAAATCGGGCGCGCGCGGCGGCAGGCCTACCGGATCTCCTGCATGTACATCGACATCGACCACTTCAAGGCGGTCAACGACAGCGTCGGGCACCAGGGCGGCGACGAAGTGCTGCGCGAAGTGGCGGCGCGCATCAAGGCCGAGCTGCGGCTGTCGGATGCGCTGGGGCGGTTTGGCGGCGAAGAATTCGTGGTGCTGCTGATCGATGCCGACCTGGAGAGCGCGAAGACCTGTGCGCAGCGCATCCGCGCCAGCATCGCCGACACCCCGTTCGAGCTCTCGAGCGGCGAGCTGCTGCCGATTTCGGTATCGATCGGGGTAGCCACGCTGGAAGATTTCGAGCGCGACCATGCGATCGAAGGCGTGGCCCAGCAGCTGGTCGCCCACGCCGACACCGCGCTCTACCAGGCCAAGGAAAACGGCCGCAACCGGGTCGTCAGCTTCGACTAGAAACGTTGGGGTCAGGTCTGACGATCGGACATTTTTAACATTTCCGCTCTATTAAAATGTTAAATATGTTCGGTTGTCAGACCTGACCCCAGCCTTAAAGGCTTATTGCAGCAGCCGCCCCTCGGCCCGCGTGACCGCGTCGGCCGAGCCGCGCAACACCACCACGTCGCCCGCCGTCAGGATCGTGTGCGGCGTCACCTCGAGCCGCTCCTTGCCGCGCCGGATCGCCGTCACTTCCGCCCCCACTTCGTCCAGCTCGAGCTGCTCGATCCGCTTGCCGAGCGATCCGGCATCGTCGCGCAAGATTACCGAGTGCAACCGCACGTACAGGTGCTCGGGATCGTCGGCGGCATCGCTCGCGCCATGGAAGTAGCCGCGCAGCGAGGCGTAGCGCTCGTCGCGCGCACTTTGCACCCGGTGCACCACGCGCCGCAACGGCACCCCGATCATCACCAGCGCATGCGAGGCGAGCATCAGGCTGCCTTCGAGCGCTTCCGGAACCACTTCGGCCGCGCCGGCTTTCTTGAGCAGGTCCAGGTCGGTGTCGTCGTAGCTGCGCACGATCACCGGCAGGGTCGGCACCATGTCGTGCACCAGGTTCAGTACCTTGAGCGCGGACTGGGTGTCGGCATAGGTGATCACCAGCGCACTGGCGCGGTAGATCCCGGCCGCGACCAGGCTTTCGCGCCGCGCCGCATCGCCATAGGCGACGTTGGCGCCGGCCGCATGCGCTTCCTGCACCCGCTCCGGATCGAGGTCGAGCGCCTGGTATGCCACTTTCTCTTCGCTCAGCAGGGTCGCCAGGCTTTGCCCGCTGCGCCCGAAGCCGGCCACGATGACGTGCTTTTGCAGCGCCATCGTGCGGCTGGCGATCTGGGTCAGCTGGAGCGACTGCATCATCCATTCGTTGGTGGCGACCTTCATCACGATCTGGTCGGACTTGGCGATGATGAACGGCGCCACCAGCATCGACAGCACCATCGACGCCAGCACCAGCTGGATGATGAACGGGTCGATCAGCGCCGCGCCCGCGGTCAGGTTCAGCAGCACGAAGCCGAATTCGCCGGCCTGCGCCAGCGCCAGCCCGGTGCGCATCGAGACCCCGTCGGACGAGCCGAACCACTTGGCCAGCAGCGCGATCAGGGCGAACTTGAGCAGCACCGGCCCGCCCAGCAGCACCAGCACGATCCACCAGTTTTCGATCACCAGCCGTACGTTGAGCAGCATGCCGACGGTGATGAAGAATAGCCCGAGCAGCACGTCGCGGAACGGTTTGATGTCTTCTTCCACCTGGTGCTTGTACTGGGTCTCGGAGACCAGCATGCCGGCCACGAACGCGCCCAGCGCCAGCGACAGCCCGGCCTTCTCGGTGATCCACGCGGCGCCCAGGGTAATCAGGAGCAGGTTGAGCATGAACAGTTCCTGCGAGCGCCGCTTGACCACCAGCGTGAACCACTTGCGCATCAGCTTCTGGCCAAAGAACAGCAGCAGCACCAGCACCACGACGGCCTTGGCGCCGGCCCAGGCCAGGGTGGAGGCCAGCTCCTCCGGGTTCTTGCCGAGCGCGGGAATCAGGATCAGCAGCGGCACCACCGCCAGGTCCTGGAACAGCAGGATGCCGATGATGTTGCGCCCGTGCGGGCTTTCCAGCTCGAGCCGTTCGGTCAGCATCTTCGAGACGATCGCGGTCGACGACATCGCCAGCGCGCCGCCCAGCGCGAACGAGGCCTGCCAGCTGATACGGACCGAGGCCGGCAGCTGGGTGGCGATCAGCCAGCCGAACAGCATGGTGGCGACGATGGTCAGCACCACCTGCGCCATCCCCAGCCCGAACACGATGCGCCGCATCGCCATCAGTTGCGACAGCGAGAACTCGAGGCCGATCGAAAACATCAGGAACACGACGCCGAATTCGGCCAGCGCGTGGGTGGTGGCGTCGTTTTCGGCCAGCCCCATCGCATGCGGGCCGATCAGGATGCCGACCGCCAGGTAGCCCAGCATCGGCGGCAGGTGGAGCATGCGGAAGGCGACCACCCCGAGCACGGCGCAGCCCAGCAACAGCAATGTGAGTTCTAGTCCTGAAACCATGCGCCTGCGCCTGCCATGATGGCGAAAATGTGTTTAACTGTGTCTGGCAAGTTTTTTGCTTTCCCAATTCGTTTATACTTCCGATACGAGTGTAACCCATGAAAAAACAATGCTGAAAGCTTTTGACGAAAACCTGACCCGGCGTTCGATGCTGCTGGCCCGCGAGACCCTGGAAATCGAAGCGGACGCGATCCGCGCCCTTCACGAGCGCCTGGCGACCGACGACAGCGTCGGCCATGCGGTCGGCCTGCTGCTCGCTTGCAGCGGACGCGTGGTGGTGTCCGGAATCGGCAAGTCGGGCCATATCGCGCGCAAGATCGCCGCGACCCTGGCCTCGACCGGCACCCCGGCGATCTTCGTGCACCCGGCCGAAGCGGCCCACGGCGACCTGGGCATGGTCACCGCGCAGGATGCCTTCATCGCCATTTCGAACTCCGGCGAGACGGCCGAACTGATGTCGATCCTGCCGATCGTCAAGCGGATGGGCGCGCCCCTGATCGCGATGACCGGCAAGCCCGGCTCGAGCCTGGCCTTGCTGGCCGATGTGCACCTGGACGTCTCGGTGGCCAAGGAAGCCTGCCCGCTGAACCTGGCGCCGACCGCCAGCACCACCGTCACGCTGGCGCTGGGCGACGCGCTGGCCGTGGCGCTGCTCGACGCGCGCGGCTTCAAGGAGGAAGACTTCGCCCGCTCGCATCCGGGCGGCGCGCTGGGCCGGCGCCTGCTGACCCACGTGTTCGACGTCATGCGCAGCGGCGACGCGGTGCCGAAGGTGACGGCCGACGCCTCGCTGTCGGCCGCGCTGCTCGAAATCACCCACAAGGGCATGGGCATGACCGCCATCGTCGACGACCAGGGCCATCCGGTCGGGGTGTTCACCGACGGCGACCTGCGGCGCCTGATCGAGCGGGTCCAGGATTTCACCAAGATCACCATCCGCGACGTGATGCATGCCGACCCGCGCCGCATCCATCCGGAGCAGCTGGCGGTCGACGCGGTCGCGATCATGGAAGAATTCCGCATCAACCAGATGCTGGTGGTGGACGCCGACGACCGGCTGGTGGGCGCGCTGCATATCCACGACCTGACCCGGGCGAAGGTGATCTGATGACCACTGAGCTCGAACATGTCCGCCGCGCCGCCGGCATCAGGATCCTGATCCTCGACGTTGACGGCGTGCTCACCGACGGCAGCCTGACCTACGGCGCCGACGGCGAACTCACCAAGACCTTCAATGTGCTCGACGGGCTTGGCATCGAGCTGCTGCAAAAGACCGGCGTGGCGGTGGCGATCATCAGCGCGCGCCAGTCGGCGGTGGTGGTGCGCCGCGCGGCCGACCTGAAGATCATGCACGTCTACCAGGGCATNNCTGCCGCTGCTGCGCAAGGTCGGTTTCGCCGTCACGGTGCCGAGCGGGCATCCGGAAGTGCAGCACCGCGCGCACTATGTCACCAAGGCCAGCGGCGGGCGCGGCGCGGTGCGCGAGGTGTGCGACATGGTCATGCGCGCGCAGGGCAATTACGACGCCGCGCTGGCGCCGTATTTCGCCTGACCGGAGCGGCGATGCATAAGCGAACCGCACACCGCTGGCGCCTGGGGACCATCATGATGGTCGGGGCGGTGTTCGCGCTGGGCAGCTTCTGGCTGGTGCAGGTGATCAACCGCGACGAGCTCGCGGGCCGGGGCGACGGGCTGAAGAACGAGCCGGACTACATCGTCGAGAAATTCAGTTTCGTGCGCATGACGCCGGCCGGCCGGCCGCGCTATATCATTTCGGGCGACAAGCTGACCCACCGCCCGAACGACGATTCGCTCGACGTGGTGCAGCCGGTGGTGCAGAACCTCGGTTCGGCCAAGCCGCCGATGACGATGCTGGCGAAGAATGCGCACATCGACCAGACCAGGAATGTGGTGGACCTGTCGGGCGCGGTCGATATCCGGCGCCCGCCCGGCCCGGCGGCGCAGGGCATGACGCTGAAGACCGAGGCGCTGACGATTTTCACCGAGGAAGACCGGATGGAGACCAGGCAGCCGTTTCAGCTGGTGGTCGGCGACAGCACGGTATCGGGCGTCGGCATGAAGGCCAACAACGCCACCGGACAGCTCGATGTGCTGAGCAAGATGCAGATGAACTTCCCGCCGCGTGCGCGCTGAGCGGATGCGGCCTAGACGAATATTGGAGCAGACATGAAGAAATTGTTGTTGGGGTTGGCGGCCTGTGTGCTGGCGTGCGGCGCAAGCCAGGCCGAGCGCGCCGATGCGCTCAAGCAGGTGGTGATCGTGGCCGATTCGAGCAAGGTCAACATGGTCAACCAGGGCGGCACCGCCGAAGGCAACGTGGTGCTCACGCGCGGCACCCTGATCATGAAGTCGGGCAAGCTGAACCTGACCGAGGATCCGGAAGGCTACAAGTCGGTCACCCTGCTGGCGGCGCCGGGCGCGCTCGCCACTTTCCGGCAGAAGCGCGACGGCGGCGACCTGTGGGTGGAAGGCGAAGCCGAACGCATCGACTACGACGACAAGACCGACATCGTGAAACTGTCGGGCAAAGCCAAGATCCGCAGCCTGGAAGGCGCCCGCCTCACCAACGGCGCCGAGGGCCCGTTCATTTCGTACGACAGCCGCAAGGAGGAATTCTCCGCGCTCAATACCCCCACCGGCCAGAGCAAGGTCGGAGGCGGCCGGGTGCAGATGATATTCGACCAGAAGGCGCGGCCGGCTCCGGCCCCGGCGCCGGCTGCGGGAAAGCAATAATGCAAGCAAAGAATTGTGGCAACACCCTGATCGTGCGCGGGCTGCAAAAAAGCTACGGCAAGCGCCTGGTGGTGCGCGACGTCTCGCTGCAGGTCGAGTGCGGCGAAGTGGTCGGCCTGCTGGGCCCGAACGGCGCCGGCAAGACCACCTCGTTCTACATGATCGTCGGACTGGTGCCGTCGGACGCCGGCTCGATCGACATCAGCGGGGTCGACATCTCGAGCCTGCCGATCCACCGGCGCGCGGCGCTCGGGCTGTCCTACCTGCCGCAGGAGGCGTCGGTGTTCCGCAAGCTGACGGTGGAAGACAATATCCGCGCGGTGCTGGAACTGCAGAAGGTCGACGGCAAGTCGCTGACCAAGGACCAGATCAACGAGCGCCTCGACACCTTGCTGGCCGACCTGCAGATCGAAAAACTGCGCGAGAACCAGGCCATGTCGCTGTCGGGCGGCGAGCGGCGCCGGGTCGAGATCGCGCGCGCGCTGGCCACCAACCCGCGCTTCGTGCTGCTCGACGAGCCGTTCGCCGGGGTCGACCCGATCGCGGTGATCGAGATCCAGCGCATCGTGCGGTTCCTGAAGGAACGCGGGATCGGCGTGCTGATCACCGACCACAATGTACGCGAAACCCTTGGAATTTGCGACCGCGCCTATATCATTAACCAGGGCGCGGTCCTCGCTTCCGGCCGCCCTGACGACATCATCGCAGACGAATCGGTGCGACGTGTCTACCTGGGTGAACATTTCCGGATGTAGCCATGAAACAGTCACTTCAACTACGGACCTCGCAACACCTGGCGCTCACGCCGCAACTGCAGCAGTCGATCCGCCTGCTGCAGTTGTCCACGCTCGAATTGCACCAGGAACTCGAGCAGCTGCTGACCGACAATCCGCTGCTTGAGCGGCTCGACGATCCGCTCGACAATTCGGTGCGGCTGCTGGCCGACGGCGCCATCGGCAACAGCGCCACGCCTGGCGACGCGGCGCCCGAGCCGGGCGCGCAGGATGCCGCGCCGGCCGCGGACGCGGAAGGCGGCGACGCCGACGCCCCCGTGCAGGAGGGCGGCAACGACAATGACGACTGGGGCGAGGCCGGCCGCAACAAGACCCCCGACGACGAGGATTCGCGGCCCCAGCTCGAGGCCAGCGCGGTGACCCTGCGCGAGCACCTGATGGAGCAGATGCGCCTGGCCGTGCTCGGCGAGCGCGATCGCGCGCTGGTCGAACTGATGGTCGACGCGCTCGACGACAATGGCTACCTGACCGAGTCGCTCGAAGAAATCCTCGAGCGCATGCCGCCCGAACTCGAGCTCGACATCGACGAGTTGAAGACCGCGCTGTCGCTGCTGCAAAGTTTCGATCCGGTCGGCGTGGGGGCGCGCAGCGCGTCCGAATGCCTGGCCCTGCAGATCCGCCGCATGCCGGGCGTGCCGATGGTGACGCGGCGCATGGCGCTGCAGATCGTCACCAATCACCTGGCCTGGTTCGCGCAGCGCGAGTTCAACAAACTCAAGAAGGCGCTCGACTGCGACGACGAAGACTTGCGCGAAGCCCAGTGCGTGATTCGCCAATGCAATCCCCATCCGGGCGCCGCGTTCGCTTCCGGATCGTCCGACTACGTGGTGCCCGACGTCATCGTGCGCAAATCGAAGAACGGCTGGGCCGTGACGCTGAACCACGATGTGATGCCGCGCCTGCGCGTGAACAGCATGTACGCCAATCTGCTCAAGCAAGGCAAGGGCGAAGGACAGATGGGCGCGCAGCTGCAGGAAGCGAAGTGGCTGATCAAAAATATGCGCCAGCGCTTCGACACCATCCTGCGCGTGGCGCAAGCTATTGTTGAGCGCCAACGCAATTTTTTCTCGCACGGCGCGGTTGCCATGCGTCCCCTTGTGTTGCGCGAAATAGCTGATACACTGGGTTTACACGAGAGTACTATTTCTCGTGTGACAACCCAGAAATATATGCTCACTCCGCATGGAATGTTCGAGTTGAAATATTTTTTTGGGAGCCATGTCGCCACCGAAGCGGGGGGGGAAGCATCCTCGACGGCGATCCGTGCACTCATCGTGCAACTGACAGGAGCAGAAGACCCTAAAAACCCATTATCAGATAGTAAGATTGCAGACATGCTGGGGGAACAGGGGATGGTGATTGCGCGACGCACGGTCGCCAAGTACCGTGAAGCGCTCAAGATACCGCCGGTGGCTCTCCGTAAAAGTCTGTAGATCGTTATTTACGATGTTCCTCTGCGGCAGGCGCGCATGAACAGGAAGCGACATCATCAAAGGAGTGTGTATGAATCTCACAATCAGTGGACATCATCTTGAAGTGACACCAGCCATCCGTGAATACGTACAGAGCAAACTGGAGCGAGTGAAGCGACATTTCGATCAAGTCATCGACATTGCCGTGATCCTCACCGTCGACAATCTCACCGAAAAAGAAAAAAGGCAGAAAGCCGAGATCAATTTGCGCTTGCCGGGCAAGACCGTCAATGTTGCCAGCCTGTCGCACGACCTGTACGCAGCGATCGACACCCTGATCGACAAGCTCGACCGTCAGGTCATGAAATACAAATCCCAAGTGCAGGACCACAATCACCAGGCCATCAAGCACCTGCCTGAGAACGAGATCCCCGCCGCAGCGTAAGCCGGCACATCCTGCAAAGCGAGGGCGCCACATCGGCGCCCTTTTCAATTCCGGGGTCAGAGCTAGCTCTGACCCCGGTGTGGTTGGGGAATTCTCGCCTGCGCTAAAATATCGCTTTCTTACCGAAGAACCAAACCATGACCGACTTCGTCAAAACCACCATCGCCAACCGTACCGGCATCATCACGCTCGATCGCCCGCGCACGCTCAACTCGCTCTCGCTGGAGATGATCCGCGCCCTGAGCGATGCGCTGCTGGCGTGGCGCGACGACCCCGCGGTGGACGCGGTCGTCTTGCGCAGCAGCACCGACAAGGCCCTGTGCGCCGGCGGCGACATCCGCTACTTCTACGACGTCGGCACCATGCCCACCACCGGCGGCAGCGCCTCGCTGGAAGATTTCTTCACCGAAGAATATCGCCTCAACCACCTGATCCATTACTACCCGAAACTGTACGTCGCGCTGATGGACGGCGTGGTCATGGGCGGCGGCCTCGGCATCTCCGAAGCCGGCCCCGGCACCGGCCTGCGGGTGGTCACGGACGGCACGAAAATGGCGATGCCGGAAGTAAATATCGGCCTGTTCCCCGACGTGGGCGGCAGCTACTTCCTGGCGCGCGCGCCGGGCAAGCTGGGCCGATACCTCGGCCTGACCGGCCTGACCATCCGCGCCGCCGATGCGCTGTACGCCGGCCTGGCGGACACCTTCGTGCCGCAGGCGCAAATGGCGGCGCTGCTGTCGTTGATCGAGACGATGCCCGGCGCCCAGCTGCGCGCAGCGATCACGAAACTCGCAGCGCCATTCGCCGGCGATGCGGGCCTGGCCACGCTGCAAGCCGAACGCGACACCATCGACCGCCATTTCGGCCAATCGACGGTGGAAGGCATCATGGCCTCGCTCGCGTCCGATCCGAACCCGTTTGCGCAAAAAGCGCTGGCCGCGATGCAGAAGCGTTCGCCGTTGCTGATGCGGGTCACGCTCGAGTTGCTCGAGCGCGGCGCGACGATGAGCCTGGCCGATTGCCTGCGACTCGAGCGCATTCTGGTGCGCCGCAATTTCGAGCATGGCGAAGTGCTGGAAGGGATCCGCGCGCTGGTGATCGACAAGGACAATGCGCCGCAGTGGAAGCCGCCGACGCTGGCAGAGGTCACGGATGAAATGGTGGCGCAGTTTTTTGCCTCGCCGTGGCCCGATCGCGCGCATCCCCTGCGCGACCTGTAGGTCGGCGGCGGGCCGTCACTGTTCGCGGTGGCGCAGCACGACCCGTTCGGTCGGGCTGAAGTAGGCCGCGAGGCGTTCGGCCATGTAGACCGAGCGATGCTGCCCGCCGGTGCAGCCGAGGGCCACGGTCAGGTAGCTGCGGTTGTCGGTCTTGAACGACGGCAGCCATTTTTCGAGGAACGCGCGAATGTCTTCCAGCAGGTCGGCGACGCTCGGCTGGGCGTCGAGGAAGGCAATGACCGGCGCGTCCTTGCCGGTCAGGGGGCGCAAGGTCAGGTCGTAGTACGGGTTCGGCAGCGCGCGCACGTCGAACACGAAATCGGCGTCGAGCGGCACGCCGAGCTTGAACGCGAACGATTCGAAAAACAGGATCAGCGGAGCGCGCTCGACCGCGACCAGTTCCTTGATCCAGGCGCGCAGCTTGTTGGCCGACAGCTCGGAGGTGTCGATCACGTGGCCGAGTTGCTCGATCGCCGACAGCCGTTCGCGCTCCTCGAGGATGCATTCGATCAGGGTGCGGCGCGAGGCCGGGTTGGCGTCGGGACGCAACTGGTGCGACAGCGGATGGCTGCGCCGCGTTTCGGAAAATCGCGCGACCAGCGAGTGCGTGTTCGAGGTCAGGAACATGACCTTGACGTCGTGGCCTTCGTCTTTCAGCATGCGGATATTGGCCGGCAGTTCCACCAGCGATTCGGCGCTGCGCGCATCGACCGCGACGGCCAGGCTGTCCGTGCCTTCGGCGCCGACCGTGCGCACCAGGTCGGGCAGCAGGGCGGGGGGAAGGTTGTCGACGCAATAGTAGCCTGCGTCCTCGAGGACGTTGAGGGCCACGGATTTGCCGGAGCCGGAGATACCAGTAATCAGAACGATGCGCATGGTGTTGATGATACCGCAACCCGGGTCATTTTGTGGAGCGGGGGGCTGGCGNNGCGGAGAGGACGGTTTTCAAGCCGTTACCAAAGACCGTCGTTTGCGTGAAAACGGGAACCTGTGCCGAGTATGGGAAAGGGATGACGATCTAGTCGCCACTCATGGCTTGGCGCTGGCGTTCCATGAACTCCTGCAGCGTATCGATGCCGCGCAACTGCAGGATCGTATTGCGCACCGCAGCCTCCAGCAGCACCGCGATGTTGCGGCCCGCAGCCACCGGAATCACCACCTTGCGCACCGGCAGTCCCAGCACGTCCTCGGTCGGAAACAGGAACGGCAGGCGTTCGACTTCTTCCTCCAGCGCGCTGCGCCGCACCAGGTGCACGATCAGCTTCAGGCGCATCTTCCTGCGCACCGCGGTCTCGCCGAAGATCGCCTTGATATCGAGCAGTCCCAGTCCGCGCACTTCCAGCAGATTTTGCAGCAGTGCAGGACAGCGTCCTTCGATCATGTTCGGCGCAATGCGCGAAAACTCCACCGCGTCGTCGGCCACCAGCCCGTGGCTGCGCGAAATCAGCTCCAGTCCCAGCTCGCTCTTGCCAAGCCCCGAGTCGCCGGTGATCAGCACGCCCACCCCCAGCACGTCCATGAACACGCCATGCATGATGATCCGTTGCGCCAGTTTCTTCGACAGGTACACGCGCAGGTAGTCGATCACCTGCGCCGCCGGCAGCGGCGTCGAAAACAGGGGGATGTTCTGCTCGTCGCAAATGGCCAGGATGTCCGGCGGCGTGTCGAGCCCCTGCGCGATGATCAGCGCCGGCGGCCCGCCCGCGATCAGTTCGCCGATCACATGGCTGCGCGAACTCGATTTGAGGCGGTGGTAGTAAGTCAGTTCCTGGTGCCCGAACACCTGGATGCGGCCCGGGTGGATCAGATTCAGGTGGCCGACCTGGTCGGCCGCCGAGGCCACGTCGCCCGAAATGAGCCGCTCTCCGCCCGGAAAGCCGGCAAACCATCCGAGCTGGAGGCTTTCGCGATTGTCGTCGTACAGCCGTTGGATCGTCAGCGGGGTTTGCAGCATGAACGGGTCTTCAGTAAGGTGAGGGGCGGCTTGGCGCCCGGCACCGGGAAGTTTAACCCAAGGCTTGCAGGCTTGGTTGCCAATTGACGATGCGGGAATGCACCGATTTCGGGTCGGGATCGGTCGCCAGCGCGGTGCGGAACGCGTCGTCGGAAAACATTTCGGCGATCTCGGACAGGATCTCGAGATGCTGCTGCGTCACATGGTCGGGAATCAGCAGGAAAAACAGCAGGTTCACCGGCTGGCCGTCGGGCGACTCGAACGGGATCGGCTCGGCCAGCCGCACGAACGCGGCGAGCGGGCCTTTCAGGCTCTTGCTGCCCTTGATCCGGCCGTGCGGCACGGCAACGCCATGCCCCAATCCGGTCGAACCCAGCCGTTCGCGCGCGAACAGGTTGTCCGATACGGTCGAGCGGGCGATGCCGCAATTGTTCTCGAAAATCAGTCCGGCCTGTTCGAAGGCGCGCTTCTTGCTGGAGACTTCAAGATCGAGCAAGACGTTCTCGAGTGATAATATTTTGCTAAGGTTAGTCATAACACTAATCAATGGTGCGACGCACAAAGGTGCTTGCGAGCCAGAATTATAGGCCTGTTTCTGTGCCGTGTAATTCGAATTCTCGCGGCGCAATGTCGGGCTATGCGGCCTGCATGCACTCTTGACGCTATTCCCACAAAGTAATAGCGTCAAGAGTCGCGCATTGAATCGTTGAGTTGTATCAAACGCCTATTGCCGCGCGTTACGCAGGTTGAGCGGACGCCCACTGCTAAAGTTGGTACGCCAGGGGTTGATATCAAGACCCCCGCGGCGGGTGTAGCGCGCATATACAGCAAGTTTTTGCGGCTTGCACTGGCGCAAGATGTCGACAAAGATGCGCTCGACGCATTGTTCGTGGAATTCGTTGTGCTCGCGAAACCCGATCAGGTAGCGCAGCAAGCCTTCCTGATCGATCTGCGGGCCGACGTAATGGATCTGCACGCTGGCCCAGTCCGGTTGGCCGGTGACCAGGCAGTTCGACTTGAGCAGGTGCGACACCAGCTTTTCCTCGACCGGCGCCTCGCCGTGGCTGGCCGACAGCAGCGCCGGCGAGGGCGTGTACAGGTCGACCTCGAGGTCGAGGCGGTCCAGCAGCACGCCGTCCAGCTCGCCCATCTTCAGGGTGGAAAAATTCTCCTGCAAGGTCAGGGCGACCTGCACCGGCGCGCCGAACCCGGCCGACAGGTCCGCGCGCAACAGCGCCAGCAGGGCCTGCTCGTTGGCCAGGCGGGTCTGGTTGAACGAGTTCAGGTACAGCTTGAACGACTTCGACTCGATGATGTTCGGCGTGTCGGCCGGCGCCGTGATGGTCGCGATCGCCACCTGCGGCTTGCCGCGCATGTTCAGCCACGACAGTTCGTAGGCGTTCCAGATATCCACGCCGAAGAACGGCAGCGTGCCGGTCAGCTCCAGCTCGTCGCGCTTGCCCTGGCGCGGGATCGGGAACAGCAGCCCGGGCGCGTACTGGGTCTGGTAGGCGGAAGTCTTGCCCAGGGGCGATTGGTCAGCAGTAGTCATCATTCATTCCAAAAAGAGATGCAGGCGAAGCGGGCGCACCCCGGTGTTTCCATNNCCCCTGGGCATCTTCATCCCAAAAACAGCTTGTACACCGGGTTGGCGCTCTCGTCCCAGTGGCGGTAGCCTAGGGTGGTGAGAAACTGGCGGAACTGGCCCATTTCCTCGGGCGGCACCTGCAGGCCCACCAGGATGCGGCCGACATCGCCGCCCTGGTTGCGGTAGTGGAACAGCGAGATATTCCAGTTCGGCGCCATGCTGTCCAGGAAGCGCATCAGCGCGCCCGGCCGCTCGGGGAATTCGAAACGATACAGCAGCTCGTCGTGCGCCAGCGCGCTCTTGCCGCCGACCAGGTGGCGGATATGCAGCTTGGCCAGTTCGTCGTGGGTCAGGTCAAGCGTCCTGAAGTCGTGCTGTTCGAACGTACGGGCCAGGATGCCCGACTCGCCGCGGCTGGATATCTGGATGCCGACGAACACATGCGCTTCGCGTTCGTCGCTGACCCGGTAGTTAAATTCGGTGACGTTGCGCGGCCCGACCAGCTGGCAGAAGCGCTTGAAGCTGCCGCGCTGCTCGGGAATCGTCACCGCGAACACCGCTTCGCGCGATTCGCCCAGCTCGGCGCGCTCGGCCACGAAGCGCAGCCGGTCGAAGTTCATGTTGGCGCCGCAGGCGATCGCCACCAGGCTCTGGTTGCGGATCGGGTTTTTGGTCAGCGCGGCGCGCTCGACGTAGGCCTTGGCGCCGGCCACCGCCAGCGCGCCGGCCGGTTCGAGGATGCTGCGGGTGTCCTGGAACACGTCCTTGATGGCCGCGCAGATCGCATCGGTGTCGACGATGATGATCTCGTCGACCACCTCCTGTGCCAGGCGGAAGGTTTCCTCCCCGACCAGGCGCACCGCGGTGCCGTCCGAGAACAGGCCGACGTCGGGCAGGGTGATGCGCTCGCCCGCCTTCAGGCTGCGCGCCATCGCGTCCGAATCGAGCGTCTGCACGCCGATGATCTTGATGTCGGGCCGGATCGCCTTGACGTAGGCGCCGATGCCGGCAATCAGCCCGCCGCCGCCGATCGCGACGAAGATCGCGTGGATCGGGCCGGAATGCTGGCGCAGGATTTCCATGCCGATGGTGCCCTGGCCGGCGATCACGTCCGGATCGTCGAACGGATGCACGAAGGTCAGCTTCTGTTCCTTCTCGAGCGTGATGGCGTGGTTGTAGGCATCGGTATACGAGTCGCCGTGCAGCACGATCTCGACGTTCGGGCCGCCGCGCGCCTTGACCGCCTCGATCTTCAGCTGCGGCGTGGTGGTCGGCATCACGATCAGTGCGCGGCAGCCGAGCCGGGCGGCCGACAGCGCCACGCCCTGCGCATGGTTGCCGGCCGAGGCGCAGATCACGCCGCGCTTGAGCTGGGCCGGCGACAGGTTGGCCATCTTGTTGTACGCTCCGCGCACCTTGAAGCTGAACACGCTCTGCATGTCCTCGCGCTTGAAATAGATCCGGTTGTCGAAACGCTGCGACAGGTCGGGCGCCAGCTCGAGCGGCGTTTCGGTGGCGACGTCATACACGCGCGCGGTCAGGATTTTCTTGAGATAGTCGATAGTCATAGTCTGCGGACAAAATATTCTGGGTCGAAGTACGGAATGTTCCTGGCGGATGCGGGACTGTTCTCATCGGCTGGTGACCGAGGCGTGCAGTACGATCGCGCTGCCCGGGTGGCGGGCTCGGCGTATCGTGTCGTTGCATGAGGTTTTCCTCATTATAATGGACGACTCCCGCAGCCTTCAAAGTGCTTTCGATGATCGAATCCGTAGTCCTCTGGCTGCTCAAGACGCTTGCCGCCCCGGCAGTTGGGCTCACCTCGATCTTCGTCATCAGTTTCGTTTCCGCCACCCTGGTGCCGCTCGGCTCCGAACCGGCCGTGTTCGCCGTCGTCAAGGCCAACCAGGCACTGTTCTGGCCCGCCATCCTGGTTGGCACGCTCGGCAACACGCTAGGTGGCGCACTCAACTATTTCCTCGGTTACCGCGCCAAGGTCGCCTTCGCCAAGGAACGCGAGACCCGCTGGTTCGCCTGGCTGGCGCGCTATGGCCCCAGGACCATGCTGCTGTCGTGGTTGCCCGGCGTCGGCGACCCGCTCTGCACGATGGCCGGCTGGCTGCACATGCCGTTCTGGGCCAGCGTCGGCTACATGGCCGTCGGCAAATTCATGCGCTATGTGAGCATGACGGCCCTGCTGCTGTATGTGCCGGACGGCTTCTGGAAGCGGATCGGGCAAATGGTCGGCTGATGCGGCAAGCGGACGTTGTTTGGTCGAGTTGACAATGGCGAAGTTTTTGCACGGTTGAACGGCGCGATATCGTGCATAAATTCGCCGGGATCGCGCTTTGCCGAATTTTTAGATGGACGAAAGGCTTGGCATGCCCTTCGGAACGCAGGGGGCTCTCCAGCGTGGTGCAGCGCAATAAGCTAGAATGAACTCTCTCAGGGTCACCCAAGACAGTCCACGCATACATGAACGCCCCCGCACATATCCAGGCATTGTTGTCCGAAACGCCGAACGGTCCCGCTCCGACGCGGTTGCGTGAAATCCCCTATAACTACACCTCGTTTTCCGACCGCGAAATCGTGATCCGCCTGCTGGGCGCATCGTCCTGGGAACTGCTCGACCAGCTGCGCGGCTCGCGCCAGACCGGGCGCTCGGCGCGCATGCTGTACGAAGTGCTGGGCGACATCTGGGTGGTGCGCCGCAATCCCTACCTGCAGGACGACATGCTGGACAACCCGAAGCGGCGCCAGGAACTGATCGACGCGCTGCATCACCGGCTGGCCGAAGTCGACAAGCGCCGCCTGGCGGTCGAGGGCACCGAAGGCGAGGACCCGGAGCTTGCGCGCGTGCGCAGCGCCAACGTCGAACTGCTGCTGGCGGCGGCGCGCAAGGCGGTCGACGATTTCGGCGCCGAGTTCCGCGCCACGTACGACCTGCGCAAGCGCGCGGTCAAGGTGCTCGGGCGCTACACCGACAAGCAGAACATCCGCTTCGACGGCATCAAGCGCGTCTCGCACGTGACCGACGCCACCGACTGGCGCGTCGAATACCCGTTCGTGGTGCTGACCCCCGACACCGAAGACGAAATGGCCGGCCTGGTCAAGGGTTGCATCGAACTCGGCCTGACCATCATCCCGCGCGGCGGCGGCACCGGCTACACCGGCGGCGCGGTTCCGCTGACGCCGATGTCGGCCGTGATCAACACCGAAAAACTGATCGACCTGGGCGAGGTCGAGATGACCATGCTGCCGGGAGTGGGGCGCGAATATGCCACCATCTGCTCGGGCGCCGGGGTGGTCACCAAGCGCGTCTCGGACGCGGCCGACAAGGCCGGCTTCGTGTTCGCGGTCGATCCGACTTCGGCCGAAGCGTCCTGCATCGGCGGCAACATCGCGATGAACGCGGGCGGCAAGAAGGCCGTCCTGTGGGGCACCGCGCTGGACAACCTGGCGTCCTGGAAGATGGTCGACCCGAACGGCGACTGGCTCGAAGTGACCCGCATGGACCACAACCTGTCGAAGATCCACGACGCGCCGGTGGCCACCTTCAAGCTCGAATGGACCCGCCCGAACGTGCGCGGCGAAAGCCGCGCCGCGCCGTTCAGGACCGAGACGCTGACGATCGAAGGGCGCAAGTTCCGCAAGGAAGGCCTGGGCAAGGACGTCACCGACAAATTCCTGTCCGGCCTGCCGGGCATCCAGAAGGAAGGCTGCGACGGCTTGATCACGTCGGCGCGCTGGATCCTGCACAAGATGCCGAAGTTCGCGCGCACGGTCTGCCTCGAATTCTTCGGCCAGGCGCGCGACGCGATTCCGTCGATCGTCGAAATCAAGGATTACCTGGACGGCCTGCCGGCCACGGGCGGCGCGCAGTTCGCCACCGTGCGCCTGGCCGGCCTCGAACACCTCGACGAGCGCTACCTGCGCGCGGTGGGTTACGCCACCAAATCGAAACGCGCGGTGCTGCCGAAGATGGCGCTGTTCGGCGACATCGTCGGCGACGACGAAAACGCGGTGGCGCAAGCCGCCTCGGAAGTGGTGCGCATCGCCAACACCCGGGTCGGCGAAGGTTTCGTCGCGGTCAGCGCCGAAGCGCGCAAAAAATTCTGGCTCGACCGCGCGCGCACCGCCGCCATCGCCAAGCACACCAATGCCTTCAAGATCAACGAAGACGTCGTGATTCCGCTCAACCGGATGGGCGAATACACCGACGGCATCGAGCGCATCAACATCGAGCTGTCGATCAGGAACAAGCTGCAGCTGGTCGAACAGCTGCGCGCGTTTGTCGCCGCCGGCAACCTGCCGGTCGGCAAGAGCGACGACGCCAGCGGCGAGTCGATCGGCGCCGCCGAAATGCTGGGCGACCGGGTGCAGCAGGCCGGCGAAGTGCTGGCCGAAGCCGAGGCGCGCTGGCGCTGGCTGCTGGCCGGACTGGACCAGCCGCTGGCCGACGCAAAGGAAAAGCTGTACCAGCTTGGCCTGCAGCATCTCGACGCCGCGTTCGAAGCGCGCCTGGCCGAGCAACCCGACGCCACCGTGTTCGACGTGGTGCAGGACCGCACCGTGCGCGTTTCGTGGAAGCAGGAGATCCGCGCCCGGATGCGCCAGATCTTCAACGGCGCCGCGTTCAAGCTGATCCTCGACGAACTGACGGCGATCCATGCGAAGGTGCTGCGTTCGCGCGTGTTCGTGGCGCTGCACATGCACGCCGGCGACGGCAACGTGCACACCAACCTGCCGGTCAACTCGGACGACTACGCGATGCTGCAGGACGCCCACCAGGCGGTCGGCCGCATCATGAAGCTGGCGCGTTCGCTGGACGGCGTGATCTCCGGCGAGCACGGCATCGGCATCACCAAGCTCGAATTCCTGCACGAGGACGAAATCAGCGAATTCCGCGACTACAAGCTGCGGATCGATCCGGAAGGGCGCTTCAACAAGGGCAAGCTGCTCAACCTAGACGGTCTCGGCGCCGACCTGCGCAACGCCTACACGCCGTCGTTCGGGCTGATGGGGCACGAGTCGCTGATCATGCAGCAAAGCGACATCGGCGAGATCGCCAACAGCGTCAAGGACTGCCTGCGCTGCGGCAAATGCAAGCCGGTGTGCACCACCCACGTGCCGCGCGCCAACCTGCTGTACTCGCCGCGCGACAAGATCCTCGCCACCTCCGCGCTGATCGAAGCGTTCCTGTACGAAGAGCAGACCCGGCGCGGCGTCTCCATCAAGCACTGGGAAGAGTTCGAGGACGTGGCCGACCACTGCACCGTGTGCCACAAGTGCGTCACGCCGTGCCCGGTCAACATCGACTTCGGC
>CXWL01006497.1_pt1 | contig 32715 bp, 36 predicted proteins | sample 590931 | NCBI WGS metagenome assembly CXWL01 (sample SAMEA3498368, study PRJEB10139) | groundwater metagenome | biome: water well; material: biofilm material | place: Germany | collected 2015-04-27
CGATCAGCCCCGCGCCCGGCACTTCGCCGTGATACATGTCGCATGCGGCCAACTGGCCGATCTCGAGAAACGGCGAACCCGGATCGAGCAGCCGTTCGACGCGTTCGCGCGGCAGGAGCTTGCCCCGCGAGGCGTGCCGCTCGCGCGACTTCTCGTTCCCGCCGAGCGCGGCTTCGGCAACCTTCGCCCAGAGTTCGTCTTTGAGCGCGCGGTTATGCTCGGCGCTGGCACGGGCCTTTTCATCGTCGAGGTTGATGTTGGTGGAAAGGGTGGGGGCGGTCATATTATGCGCCTATAAGGGTGAGGAGTCCCGCTGCGGTTAGCAGCGGCCAGCCGATGTGCTTACCACGCGTCAGGATTGCATCGAGAACACCAGCGAGTAGCCAAATCGAGCCGGTAATCCGAAGAAGCGGTGTCGATGTCTCTGGCCACGCTACCAAGAAAGCGGTAGTGATCATCAAAAGGCTAGTAAAATGCCAAGCGAAGCGGACAAGGCTGGCCCGATAACCAGACAAGAGTTCCAAATTCAGGGCAAGTAGCGGTCCAATCAGCCGCTTTTCCCCAACGATTGAATGGGCGACAGCAGTCAACGCCATCGCAACCGCAGATATGACAAGTAAGGTCATGCCCCAATCAACTCCCGCCCGATCAGCATGCGCCTGATCTCGTTGGTCCCCGCGCCAATGTCCATCAGCTTGGAATCGCGCATCAGCCGTTCGACCGGCCAGTCCTTGGTATAACCCGCGCCGCCCAGTGCCTGGATCGCCTCGAGCGCTACCCGCACCGAGTTCTCGGATGAGAGCATTACCGCCCCCGCCGCGTCGAAGCGCGTCGTCCTGCCCGCATCGCAGGCGCGGCACACGGCATAGACATAGGCGCGTGCCGAATTGAGCGCGACATACATGTCCGCGACCTTGGCCTGCATCAGCTGGAAGCTGCCGATCGGCACCCCGAACTGTTTGCGCTCGCGAATATAGGGCAGCACGACGTCGAGACAGGCCTGCATGATGCCAAGGCCGATCCCGGCCAGCACCGCGCGTTCATAATCGAGCCCCGACATCAACACGCCGACGCCGCCATTGACCGGCCCCATCGCGTTCTCCGCCGGGACTTCGCAATCGTTGAAGACCAGCTCGGCCGTGGGCGAGCCGCGCATCCCCATCTTGTCGATCTTCTGCCCGATCGAAAAGCCGGGCATGTCCTTTTCGATGATGAAGGCCGTGATCCCGCGCGATCCGGCCTCGCTGTTGGTCTTGGCATAGACCACGAGCGTTTCGGCATAGGCCGAATTGGTGATCCAGAACTTGGTGCCGTTGAGGACATAGCGGTCGCCCTTCGCCTCTGCCTTCAATTTCATCGACACGACATCCGAGCCCGCCCCGGCTTCGGACATGGCGAGCGAGCCGACATGTTCACCCGAAATCAGCTTGGGCAAATATCTGGCCTTCTGCTCCGGGTTTCCCCAGCGGCGGATCTGGTTGACGCACAGGTTCGAATGCGCACCATACGACAGGCCGACCGACGCCGAAGCGCGGCTGACTTCCTCGACCGCAACGACATGTTCGAGATAGCCGAGCCCAAGCCCGCCCCATTCTTCCTCGACCGTGATCCCGTGCAGCCCGAGCGCGCCCATTTCGGGCCAGAGTTCGGCCGGAAACCAGTCTTCTGCGTCGATCCGGGCGGCCAGCGGGGCGATCCGGTCCGCCGCGAAGCGCCGCGTCGTTTCGCGGATCATGTCGGCATTCTCGCCGAGCGCGAAATCGAAGTCGGGGGTCACATTCATGCAGGTCTCTCCACCAATGCAATCGGCGTAGCACCGAACGAGGAAAGGGGAAACGGTTGCGGTGCATCATCGGTCATGGCACGACGCCGGCATGACAAATGCGGGCTATTCGGGGACGCCGCTGGCGAAGAAGCTCTCGCTGAAGGACGGGCTGACCGTCTGGTTCGACGGCATGCCTGATAGCGTTCGCGCCGAAATCGGCCCGATTGACGTGATAGAACGCGGCGTACCAGAAGCAGGGCTAGACGCAGCGCACATCTTTGTCCGCGAGCGTGCACAGATGGAAGCGTGGCTGGCTGCACTCCGCACGCTAATCGCGCCCAACGGCTTTGTCTGGGTCTCCTGGCCCAAAAAGGCGTCCAAAGTTCCGACCGACATCATCGAGGATACTATCCGCACCGTTGCCCTGCCAATGGGATGGGTCGATGTAAAGGTTTGCGCGGTGGATGAAATCTGGTCGGGCCTCAAGCTCATGATCCGCAAGGAGTTGCGGTGACGAACGAGCGTTACCAGTCGCTCGATGCCATGCGCGGAATGGCGGTGATGGGCATCCTGTTGATGAACATCATTTCCTTTTCGATGCCGTCGGATGCCTATGTGAACCCCGTCGCCTATGGCGGAACGACGCCTGCCGATCTTGGAAGCTGGGCGGCGATGTTCGTGCTGGTCGATTCGAAGATGCGTGGGCTGTTCACAGTCCTGTTCGGGGCGTCGATGCTCCTGATCTACGAACGCGCCCAGGCAGCGGGCGAGGATGGTGCGGCCGTGCATCGCAAGCGGATGATCTGGCTGCTCGGGTTCGGGCTGGCGCATTATTTCTTCATCTGGTGGGGCGATATTCTCACGCTCTATGCCGTTTGTGGATTGGCCGGGATGTTCCTGCTCCTGCTCGACGAGGCCGCCTTGAAGCGGACGGCGATCCTCACCATCGGCGGCAACTTCGTGCTTCTGGCGGGGGTGATCCTGCTCCTCTACGGTACCAGCGCCGACAAACTGAATCCGGAGGACGCGGCGGCCGATCTCGCAATCTTCAGCGGTAGCTATTGGGGCATTATCCGTGACCGGTTTGGAGAGAACCTGTTCGATCCGGTGGCAACATTGCTGATGACGGGGCTTGAGACTGTCGGCCTGATGGCAATCGGGATGCTGCTGCTGCGCAACGGATTCCTGACGGGTGACTGGGAATCAGAGCGTTATCGGCAAACGATGACGCGCGCCTATCTTGTGGGTATTCCGCCGTCGGTCGCGCTCGCTGCCTGGCTATGGGCGACCGGCTTCGATCCGCTCTCAATGCTCGGGGCGTTCCTGGTCTGGTCGATGCCATTCCGCATTGCCGTTACAATCGGCCATGCCGCGCTTGCCATGCTGGTGATCCGGCGGTTTGCACGGACGCGTCTTATCGCGCGGGTCGAGGCGGCGGGAAAGGCCGCCTTCACCAACTATATTGGTACCTCGATCCTGATGACCGTCCTGTTCTACGGCTATGGCTTCGGGCTTTATGGGCAGTTATCCCGCTGGCAGACCTACTTTGTCGTGCTTCCGGTCTGGGCGATCATCCTGCTCTGGTCGAAGCCCTGGCTGGCCCGCTTCCGCTACGGCCCGCTCGAATGGGCGTGGCGCAGCCTGGCACGCGGCAAGATGCAATCGATGCACAGCTGAACAAAAAGCTATTGCGAAACACTCGCATATTGTGTAGCGAACGATTCGCAATAGCGGGAGCAGCCGATGGTCGTCTGTGTGTGCAATGCCATTCGCGAACGCGACGTCCGCGACGCCGCACGCAGCGGCGCGCGCAGCCCGGGCAAGGCTTATCGCTCGCTCGGCTGCAAAATGCAGTGCGGCCAGTGCATCCGCTTTGCGCGTGAGATCATCAGGGCCGAACACGCAATTGCTTGCTAGTCTCGACAACCTGATCGCCCAAATTTCCGCCAGTATCCGACTATCGTGACGCGCGCCCTGCGCGTATGATGCGCAGCAGGTTCACGCAAAGGATCCAGCCATGAAAGGCGACCCCAAAGTCATCGAGTATCTCAACCAGGCGCTCAAGAATGAACTAACGGCGATAAACCAGTATTTCCTGCACTACCGGATGCTCGACAACTGGGGCGTCACAGGCCTTGCCAAGTTCGAATATGGCGAGAGCATCGACGAGATGAAGCATGCCGACAAACTGGCAGAGCGCATCCTGTTCCTCGGCGGGCTACCCAATTTCCAGATGCTCGGGCGGTTACGCATCGGCGAATCGGTCGAAGAAGTGCTCAAAGCTGATCTCGAACTGGAGGAGGAGGCGATCCCGCCGCTGCGCGAAGCGATCGTCCATTGCGAGAAAGTGCGCGATTTTGTCAGCCGCAACCTGTTCGCCCATATCCTCGAAAACGAGGAAGAACATGTCGATACGCTTGAAACCCAGTTCGATATGATCCGACAGATGGGGCTGGAGAATTATATCCAGCTACAATCGCGGCCCGCCGATAGCGACTGAGCCGTTCAGGTCGAACGGCTGGCAATCAGTTCTCCGCTGCGACCCGTGCCCGGTTTGCGGACGAGCAATGGGTTGGTTTCCTCATCGAAGGCGGCAACGGTTTCATCGAACAGTACGCGCAATCGCACGACTACTTCGAGCAAGCTGTCAGGCGGCTGGTGCCATTCGACGCAATCGCGCGCCTGAACCTCGATTTCCTCGGCCAATTCGGCAACCCCAACTGCGCCCATCTGTTCGGCTTCGGATTTGATCAGGTCTGCTGGCCCGATCATTGCGATTGCGTCGTGCGCGCGCATGGCTTGTTCGATTGACGTCACCGCCTTTCCGCCATCGTCGCGGAAATAGTTGAGAACGCGGAAAAAATTGGGGCCAAGCGAAGCACGTGCGTGCTCGAACCGCGTCCAATCCACCAACGTTTCGATCAACTGTGCCATACCACTACTCGAGCCTTTCCAGCCCGTAAGGACGTCATCCTCACGGCCAAGGACAACATAGGTCGAATTCGTAAACGAGAAGTTGAAATCCGGACGTCGGATTTGACTCAAGGCCAGACGGAAAACAGGCGCGCTAACCAGCCTTCGCCACCCCGACCAGCGCAGGACGCAAGAGCCGATCCTTGATCGTATAGCCCGACTGCATTTCCTGGACGATGATACCAGGTGCCGCATCCACACTCGGGATTTCGACCATTGCCTGATGCTTGTTGGGATCGAGCGGCTGGCCAAGCGCTTCGATGCGCTTGATGCCGTTGCGTTCGAACACGGCGGCGAGTTCGCGCTGCGTCGCTTCAAGGCCGGCGATGAGACCCTTGGACGCTTCATCCGCGCGCATCGCTTCGGGAATGACATCGAGCGCGCGCGAAAGATTGTCGGCGACCGACAATATGTCACGGGCAAAGCCAGTCGCAGCATAGGCGCGTGCATCCTGTGCATCCTTTTCAAGGCGGCGGCGGACATTCTGGGTTTCGGCCTGCGCGTAGAGGATCAGCTGACGCGCTTCTTCAAGTTCGCCCAGAAGTGCGCCCAGCGGATCGTCCTCGGGGTTCGGCTCGCTTGGTGCGCCTTCGGAGATCATTTCGTCTTCGGCCTGCAATTCTTCTTCAGTCATTTATGCATCAATCTCGATAAGGTCTGGGCGGTGAAATCAACCATGGGAACGACGCGAGCATAATTCAAGCGCGTCGGACCGATCACACCGACCACACCGACCACGCGTCCGTCACGCCCGTGATAGGGGGCGGCGATAACCGATGAGCCCGACAATGCGAAGAGTTTGTTCTCTGCCCCAATGAACACCTTCGTCGCCGATCCCTCCTGCGCGCTTTCGAGAAGCCTGGCGATTTCCTCCTTGCCCTCGATCTCGTCGAGTAGCTGACGAATGCGGTCGAGATTGGCTGCCGCCTGCGCGTCTATCAGATTTGCGGCACCCCGGACGATCAGCACCGGGCGCTGTGCGTTGTCGCGCGCCCAGTCCGCCAAGCCCCTTACGATAAGGTCTTGCGACGCCGCATCCAGTGCTGCCTTTTCCCGGCCGATTTCGCCGGCGATAACGGCAGCGGCTTCGAGCAACGTCAGCCCGGCCAATCGCGCGGTCATGTAGTTCCCCGCCTCGGTCAGCGCCGACGGCGTCATCCCGCGCGGCAGGTCAATCACACGGTTTTCGACCGACCCATCATCGCCAACCAGTATGGCAAGCGCCTGCTCGGCCGAAAGCGGGGCAAAGGCAAACTGCTTCAGTCTCGGTTCGTGCGTCGGAACAAGCACCAGCCCGGCACAAGCCGAAAGGCCCGAAAGAGCCGAAGTGGCCGCAGCCAGTGCTTCCTCGATCGGGCCGGAACGTGTCAGCCGCGATTCGATGGCAGCCCGTTCGTCCGCCGTGGGCTCGGCTGCCTGCATCATCCCGTCAACGAACAGCCGCAGGCCGCTCTCCGTCGGCATCCGTCCCGCCGAAGTGTGCGGCGCGGCCAGAAGCCCCAGCTCCTCCAGATCCTGCATGACGTTGCGGATCGAGGCAGGCGAAAGATTCATCGCGGCCAGCTTCGAAATCGTCCGCGATCCGACCGGCACGCCAGACCCCAGATAGGATTCAACCACTACGCGAAACACGTCGCGGGCACGGTCGGTCAGTTCATGCGCGGGGGCGGTCATTCAGGCGATGTAGGGCATCGGGATGCCCTTCTCAACGGCCGGCCCACTAACGCGGCTGCGCCTGCATCGCCTGTATTTCCGCGAAACTCTTGAAATCGATCAGGTCGATCAGGAAAATCAGTTCCGAGTCCGGCGGAATCGAACCGGCTGCGACTTTCCCGTAGCCAAGCGCCGACGGGATGCAGAGTTTGTAGCTCCCGCCGCGCTCCATCAGCTTGAGGCCTTCGGCGAAACCGCGAATCACTCCATTGACAGGAAGCGCTGCCGCGTTGGCACTATCGAATGGCTGGCCCGTTGCGGCCAGGTATCCCTTATAGTCGATCAGGGCCACATCGCCGTCAGTGGGCCGTCCCCCTGCCCCGGCCTGCACCACTGTATAGCCAAGCCCAGAGGCGGTCTTCGACTTGCAAATGCGATCTGCCACATCGAGTGATCCGGGCGGTTTCCTGATGTCCAGCAGATCGACCTCGAATACAAGATCGGAACCGGCCGGGATAGATCCCGTCGCACGCGAGCCGTAGCCTAGCGCCGCAGGAATGCAGAGCCGAATTCGCCCGCCGACCTTCACCAACTTCAAGCCTTCTGCAAAGCCGGGAATGACATCGCCAACCCCGAAATCCGCACGCTCGGACTCGTCGAACAACTTCCCGTCGGCAGCGAGCAGCCCCCTATACCGCACTGCCACGGTGTCGGCATCCACAGGTGTTGCGCCAGTGCCGACCCCAAGGATGTTGTAACCAAGGCCCGAAGGCGTTTTGAGATTGCATTTACCGGCAGGGGCCGATGGCTGGGTCGCTGCGGCAAATGCAGGAGGCATGGAAGCCCCCGCCACCAAGCTCGCCGGGAGCAAGGCTGCGCTGAGGAATACGTGTATCGGGCGATATCTGGTCATGCACCCCCGCTAATCAAGGAGCGGGGGATCGGCAATCACTCAATCGCAGTTATTTCCGGCGGGCGAGCCAGATCAGGACGGCCCCACCAACGGCTAGGAACATACCGTTCCAGCTCCATTGCGGCACGCCGATCATGAAACTTTCGGCCGGCCAGCGGATGATGTTCAGCCCCTGCCCGATCCACAAACCGCCCATAAGCAGCATCAGGACGCCCAGTATCTGCGCCAGCAGTTTCAGGATACCCATGGTCTTTCCCTCCATTTTTGGGGGCTGGTGATATCCACCCCTCTTCTCTAGATGCGCGCAAACAACCACAAAGGACAAGCAGAATGCGCCCATCCGGACGCGCGCCCGACCAGATGCGCGCCATCACGATCGAACCCGCCTTTACCAAGCACGCCGAAGGGTCGTGCCTCGTGAGCTTCGGCGATACTCGCGTTCTGGTTACCGCCAGCGTCGAGGAACGCGTTCCCCCCTTTCTGCGCGGCAAGGGAGAAGGATGGGTGACGGCTGAGTACGGCATGCTGCCAAGGGCCACCCATACGCGCGGCAATCGCGAGGCGGCAAAGGGCAAACAATCGGGGCGAACTCAGGAAATCCAGCGACTGATCGGGCGTTCGCTGCGGTCGGTTATGGACATGAAAATGCTCGGCGAGCGGCAAATCACGCTCGATTGCGACGTGATCCAGGCCGATGGCGGGACGCGGACGGCCGCGATTTCGGGCGCATGGGTCGCGATGCGACTGGCGGTCGACGGCCTGATCAAGAGCGGCAAGCTCGAGAGCGACCCGATCAAACAGAAAGTTGCAGCGATCAGTTGCGGCGTTTACCAAGGTACGCCCGTGCTCGACCTTGACTATGANNGCGCAGGCCACGGCCGAAGGCGAAACCTATGATGAGGAAGCGCTGCTCCGGCTGCTCCGGCTCGCGCGGATCGGCTGCAAGACAATCTTCGAGGCGCAGGACAAGGCCACCGACCGCTGATGCGCAAGCTTGCCCCCGGAAAACTCGTCATCGCCAGCCATAATCAGGGCAAGGTGCGCGAGATCCGGGCTTTGCTCGCGCCTTTCGGAATCGAGCCAGTATCGGCCGACGATTTGGGGCTGCCTCAACCCGAGGAGACCGGCACGACCTTTGCGGAGAATGCGCTCATCAAGGCACGGGCCAGCGCATCAGGGTCTGGCATTGTGGCCCTCGCCGACGATAGCGGGCTGTGCGTCGATGCGCTGGACGGCGATCCGGGGGTCTATACCGCCAACTGGGCGGAAACGCCGACCGGCCGCGACTGGTATCTGGCGATGGAAAAGGTCGAAACGAAGCTGGCGGTGCTCGGCGCTGAAGTCGATCGTTCGGCGCATTTCGTCTGCATGCTGGCGCTGGCCTGGCCCGATGGCGAAGCAGCCCTGTTCGAGGGCCGCGTCGCCGGACACCTGACCTGGCCACCGCGCGGAGAAATGGGCTTCGGCTATGATCCGGTCTTTGTGCCGGAGCGCCATGACCTGACCTTCGCCGAGATTCCGACAGAGGCGAAACACGCGATCAGCCACCGGGCGGATGCCTTCGCCAAGCTCGTGGCAGCAGTCTTCTGACCGTGAGCGAGCCGCTCGCCCTTTATATCCATTGGCCGTTCTGTGTTTCCAAATGCCCCTATTGCGATTTCAACAGCCATGTCCGCGAGAGCGTCGATCAGGACGCATGGCGCGCAGCCCTGCTGCAGGACATGGCGCATGAAGCGACACTGCTTCCCGGACGCCGGGTGGGGTCGATCTTCTTTGGTGGCGGCACCCCCTCGCTGATGCCACCCGCAACCGTCGCAGCAATGATCGCGGCAGCACAGGTGCATTGGGGCTTCACGGCCGATGTGGAGGTCACGCTTGAGGCCAACCCTTCCTCGGTCGAGGCAGCGCGCTTTGCCGATCTGGGGGCGGCTGGGGTCAACCGGGTTTCGCTGGGCCTTCAGGCGCTCGATAACGACGCGCTCGCATTTCTGGGACGCGCTCATGATGTGGCGGAGGGACTTTACGCGCTCGACACCGCGCAGCGTCATTTCAGGCGGGTGAGCTTCGACCTGATCTATGCACGGCCCGGGCAATCACTCAAGGACTGGCAGGCCGAACTGGCCCGTGCCTTATCCTTCGGCACCGAACACCTCTCGCTCTATCAGCTGACGATCGAACCCGGTACGCGCTTTGCGACGCTGGCCGCGCAGGGAGCACTCAAGCCTGTCGATCCCGATCACGGGGCCGACCTGTTCGAACTCACGCGCGAGATGACGGTCGCTGCGGGCCTTCCGCCCTACGAGATTTCGAACCATGCCCGCCCTGGCTACGAAAGCCGGCATAATCTGACCTATTGGCGCTATGGCGACTATGCGGGGATCGGCCCGGGCGCGCACGGTCGGCGGCGTGGCCTTGCAACCGTACGCCACAAGAAGCCGGAAAACTGGTTGCGGGCCGTATCGCGCAATGGCCATGGTCTTCAGGTCGAGGATACCCTCCATCCTGGCGAACGTGCCCGGGAGGCATTGATGATGGGACTGAGACTGGGAGAGGGCGTCGATCTTGCCAGGATTGCCCGACGCTGCGGCGTGGATCAGCCCGCGCTGATCGATCTTAGACAAGCTGAAGTGCTTGTCTCGCATGGCCTGATCCGGCGCGACGGTCGGCATTTGACTGTCACCCCGTCGGGCATGCCGCTACTGAACCGCATCCTGGCCGAACTGGTTGCGATCTAACCCTATTTCGAAAAGCTCTTGAGCGCAGGCGCGATCACCATGAAGCCGGTCGGGTTGATCTGCTGCACTTCGAGCATGCGTTCCGCTATCCCGTCGCTGCCGAAACGGAACGCTCCGTCGATCCCGGAAAAACCGCCGTCATCGCCAAGCTGGGCCACCGGGAAAGGCGATCCGACCCGCCAGCCCGCAGCAATCTTGTTGGCGAGGAGCACTGCGTCATAGCCAAGGCTGGCAAGCCGGTAGGGGCCCTTGCCGAACCGGGCACGATATTTGGCCGACAGCTGGTTGTAATAGGCGTCCGATACGCTGGCGAACCACGCTCCTTGCATCGCTGCGCTGTTCGAGAGAGCCCCTTCGGTGTTCCAGAGTTCAGTGCCCAGAACCTTTGCCGTCGAACCGCCGCTGCGGCGGATCGCTGGTACGATCTGGAGCGCAACGCGGCCCGAATCGGCAATCAGGATCGCATCATATTGCCCGTTCAACGCGAGCTTGGTGACCGCCGCCGCGATCGCACCCGCCGAACGGTCGAAATTCTGCATCGCAACCAATTTTCCGCCACTTGCTTCAACCGCCCTTATCATCGCCTGCGAAGCGCGCTGGCCATACATTCCATTGGGCACGAGCCCGGCAAAGGTCACAAGACCGCGGCCGCGCGCATAGCGGACGACGCGATCGACCGACTGGGTAGGGACGAAACCCATGATGTAGGTGCCATTACCCGCCACGCTTGTATCGTTCGAAAAGCTGATAAGGGGAACCTTCGCCGCACGGCCGATTGGCGCGACGGCCTTCACATCGTCAGCGAGGAGCGGCCCGAGGATCAGCCTGTTGCCATCGGCAATCGCCTTTTGCGCCGCCGCCGCTGCCCCCGTTGCGGTATCATAGGTCGTGACCCGGATATTCTTTCCGCCGGTATCAAGAACGGCAAGATTGGCCGCATTGGCAATCGATTCGCCGACGCCGGCATTGGTGCCGGTCAGCGGCACGAGCAGCGCGATCCGGTGGCGCGTGGCGTCGGTCGGCAACTGTCCGGTGATCGCGCCTTCTTCGGGTGGCTTCTCGATGGGCTTGGGCGGGCCCTTCGGAACGACCTGACATGCAGCGAGAAATGCCGTCGCCGCAAGCAGCAGCCAGCGCCCCACGCCTAGTGCCCGCCCCGCTTGTTGCCCTTGCCCCCGTGCCTCTGCCATATCCCGAATCCTGATGACTGTTACGCTTGAACCCGGACTCTATATCGTTGCGACCCCAATCGGCAATCTTTCCGATCTGTCGCCGCGCGCCGCCGACATATTGAAGCGGGCGGACGTGATTGCGGTCGAGGACAGTCGGGTCACAAGCAAGCTGCTCAACTATCTGGGTGTGAAGCGGCCGATGACGCCCTATCACGATCACAATGCCGATGGGGTGCGGCCGGGCCTTGTCGCGCGGATGGGATGGGAGGCCGTTGCCCTGGTCTCCGACGCCGGCACGCCCCTGATCTCGGATCCTGGTTTCAAACTGGCGCGCGATGCACGAGCGGCGGGACGTCTGGTGACAACGATCCCGGGCCCCTGTGCGGCGATTGCCGCGCTGACGCTGGCGGGACTTCCGACGGATCGCTTCCTGTTCATGGGCTTCCTCCCTTCGAAGGAAAAGGCGCGAGTCGATGCCATTTCGGAGGTGGCAGGCGTGCGCGCGACCCTGCTGCTCTATGAATCCGGCCCGCGCCTTGGTGCAGCGCTCGCGGCGCTGGCGAAGGGTCTGGGCGACCGCGAGGCGGCCGTGACGCGCGAAATCACCAAAATGTTCGAGGAATGTGTCACCGGCAGCCTGTCTTCGCTCGCTGCGCGCTATGCCGACGCGCCGCCAAAGGGCGAAGTTGTCGTCGTGATCGCCCCGCCGGGCGAGGCAGAAGCCGAGACCGACGAAGCGCGTATCGATGCCGCCCTCAGCGATGCGCTGGCCCGTCTGCCGCCTGCCAAGGCGGTGAGCGAAGTCTCCAAGGCGCTCAAACTCGACCGGCAGATGCTCTATGCCCGCGCTATGACGTTGCTCGGCAAATGAAACGGCAGGAGGCCGAACGCTTCGGCCGCTGGGGAGAGCGGCGCGCGGCATGGTGGCTGCGCCTGCACGGCTGGCGGATCGTGGGCCAACGTGTGAAGCAGCGTACTGGCGAAATCGACCTGATTGCGCGGCGCGGACGGACAACCGCCTTTATCGAAGTGAAAACACGCGCGACTGCCGCTGCACTCGATCTCTCCATCGATGAATATCGCCTTCGTCGCGTGGCCGCTGCGGTCAACGCCGTATCGCACCGTTATGCCCGGCCCGACGATGACATTCGCATCGACATCATCCTGATCGCGCCGCGGGCATGGCCGCGCCACCTGACCAATGTCTGGCATGGGTGACAAGCGGGCATTCCCACATTAGAGCGCGGGCCATGACGCTAAAATTCGCCTTCCAGATGGACCCGATGGAGGGCCTGAACATCGCAGGCGATTCGAGCTTCGCGCTGATGCTATCGGCACAGGCGCGCGGCTATCAGTGTTTTCACTATGCCAGCGAGGCGCTGAACTATGCCGATGGCCGCGTCTGGGCGAAGGCGCGCCTGGTCGAAATGGTACAGCGGGTTGAGGGCGATCATTTCCGTCTGGGCAATCCTGTCGCGCTCGATCTTGGAACCGGGGTCGATGCAGTGATGATGCGGCAGGATCCGCCGTTCGACCTGGGTTACATCACAGCAACGCACCTTCTCGAACGCATTCAGCACCAGACATTGGTGGTCAACGATCCCGCCAGCGTGCGCAACGCGCCCGAAAAAATGCTGGTGCTCGACTATGCGCAGTACATGCCGCCGACGCTGGTCACGCGATCCTTCGAGGAAGTCCGCGCCTTCCAGCAGCAGCATGGCGAGATCGTCATCAAGCCGCTCCACGGCAATGCGGGTTCCGCCGTAGTCCATATCGGCGCGGACGGAAAAAATCTCGCGGCGCTGACCGAATTATTCGGTCAGGTCTGGCGCGAGCCGTTCATGGCACAGGCTTTCCTGCGCGAAGTCTCTGGCGGCGACAAGCGCATCGTGCTGATCGATGGCGTCGTCGCGGGCGCGATCAACCGCATTCCCGGCAAAGGCGAAATTCGCTCGAACCTTGCCGCAGGCGGCCATGCCGAACCCACCACGCTGGCGGCGGGCGAGCAGGCGATCTGCGATCTGCTCGGCCCGGAACTCAAGCGCCGCGGCCTCGTCTTTGTCGGGATCGACGTCATCGGCGGCAAATGGCTGACCGAGATCAACGTGACGTCTCCCACCGGCATCGTCGTCATGGACGCGTTCAATGGCACCGATACACCAGGGATGATCTGGGACGCGGTCGAGGCACGATTGGCCGCACGATGAGTGAATGGATCATTCGCCTGATCGATCAGGCGGGCTATCTGGGGGTGGGTTTTCTGATGTTTCTGGAAACCGTCTTCCCGCCGATCCCGTCCGAAGTCATCATGCCGGTCGCCGGACTGGCCGCAGCACGCGGCAAGATGGACCTTATCGGCGTCATCGCCAGCGGGACGGCGGGCGCGATGCTCGGCAATTATTTCTGGTATCTGGTCGCGCGCGTGGTTGGGATCGAGCGCTTTCGGCCCTTTATCGAGCGCTTCGGGCGGTGGCTCACGCTCGATTGGGCGGAGATCGAGCGGGCCGAAAAACTGTTCGGACAGAGCGGTTGGGCCATCGTCTTTTTCGGGCGAATGCTACCGACCCTGCGCTCGCTCATCTCTATCCCTGCGGGGCTGCTCCACATGCGGCTTTCGACCTTCGTGATCTGGTCGACGATTGGCACAAGCGGCTGGACCACGCTTCTCGGGCTATCGGGCTGGGCACTTGGACAGCGCTTTGCCACGGTCGAAACCGTCGTCGGACCGCTGTCGATTGCGATCATTTGCGTGATCGCGGCTGGCTATGTCTGGCGACTGCTCACCTGGAAGCGGGCTTGACCTACTTCCCCCGCATCGTCTCCAGTGCCTGACGGCCGAAGCTGGCAATCAGTTCGCCGACTTCACGGACATGCGCGGTTGAGCGGGCGCTTTGCTCCTTCACGAACTCGCTTTGCGCCATAATCACTTCCTGCAGCGATTTGGCGCCAGCGACCTTGCGCAACGTCGCAAAGGCTTCCCTCGCATTGGCTTCGGCATGATCAATGACCTTGGCATTGATGGCCTTGGTGTTTTCCATTGCCTTGCCGGCGCTCTCACGAATGGCCTTGCCGGCCTTCTGGATGGGCTCGGCGACTTTTTCGGCAGTGGTCTTCGCCTTTTTGGTCTTGGCAGCCTTGGCGGCAGGTTTCTTGGCCATCATGCTTTCTCCTTCTTGCGTCCTACGGACGCGGGCTCCTTCTTGCGCTTGGAAGCGACAGGTTTCGCTTTTTTGGCAGGAGCAGCAGTTTTTGCAAGTCTGGCCGGTTTCTTGGGGTTGGCCGCGGCAGTCGTCGCACGCGCGCGTTTGGCGGGCGCTGTCTTGGCCGGTTTCGCAGCATTAGCTGCTGCCTTTGGAGCCACCCCACCCAGCGTCGCCGCGCGCAATTCCGCAAATGACTGACGCAACGCTGCGGCATAGTTGGCGGGATCGGGCATCATGCTGCGGTCACTGGTGAAACTGATCGCAATGTCATTCCCATAGCTGTAGATCGCGTTGATCAGGCCCATGCCATCGAAGATCGGCCCCGTGCCCATCATCGTCACCATGCGCGCGCCCGCAAAATAGAGCGGTACACGGCTGCCTGGCACATTGGTTGCCACGCAGTTGAAGATTGGAGCATGGGCGTTCGCTGCGCCAAGCCGCGTGTAAAGGCGCGCGGCCAAGCCGGCGAGGCCGGAAGGGATCAGCTGGCTGTAATCGGTCAGCGTCCGGGCACCGACAGCGTTGGTCATCGCCTTGGAATTCTTCGCTTCGCCATGAATATAAGCCAGCCGCTTTACGGGATCGGCGATATGCGTGCCCAGATTGACGACCATCGCCGACACAAGGTTGCCAAGCGCGGCCTTTTCACCCTCCGCACGCACCGAAATCGGCGCCATCGCCGACAGGCTCTGCTTGGGCAGTCCGTCACGACCCAACAAATAATGACGCAACCCGCCTCCGATGATCGTCAGGATCGCATCGTTGACCGTTGCACCGGGCAGACTATCCTTGATCGCGCGGACGTCCGAAAGCGGGAACGGCACCCCATCCCAGACGCGGTGCGCGCTGACTTTGCCATTGAACACGGTCTTCGGTGCCATCCGGGCGCCGGCCAGCGATACATCCCCGCCCGCCACTTGACGCGTCAGCCGCGCCATCCCTGGTACGGTCTTGGCAAAGGTTTCGGCAAAGCGCAGCGGCTGGCGGATCGAGTTGACCCAGGAGCGAAAGAGGAGTTCGCCAACTGGCGGCGCGTTTTCGGCCTTCCAGTCGGCGGGTGCAGCCCTCTTTGCGGGCACCGCTTCCAGATCGTGCACGGCGGCAGACATTTCGACCCCCGACATGCCATCGATTGCAGCATGATGAACCTTGCAGACGAGCGCGAAGCAACCTTTGGGAAGGCCCTCAATATTGTCGAGCCCCTCAACCACCCAGAACTCCCAAAGCGGCTTGGAAAGATCGAGCGGCCGGGAATGAAGCCGCGCGACCTGGATACAAAGCTGCCGCCAGTCCCCCGGAGAAGGCAAAGCGATATGGCGAACATGATATTCGAGATCAAAGTCCTTGTCCTCGATCCAGTAGGGATGATCGAGATCGAACGGCACGCGGACGAGTTTCTGACGGAAACTGCGCGCGCCATCGAGGCGACTTTCGATATGGGCCAGTATTTCCTTGAAACGGACTTTGCCGCCCGGCGCAGTAGATGGATCGTAAATCCCGACCGATCCGATGTGCATCGGCGTATTAGCGGTTTCCAGATAGACGAAACTCGCGTCCTGTCCGCTCAATTGCTCCATAACACTCCCTCTCCTTCTCGGTTTTTCCCCGATTTGCAGTGAGGCTAGCAGGGTCATTGCGCAGTGGCGAGTCCGGATCAATGGCTGCCATATTCGACACAGGCGATTTGCTGCGGTAAAAGCCGCCCCATGTCAGATAGACCTGAAACGCCGTTGCTCGATACCGTCGAGTTTCCAGCCGATCTCCGCAAACTGAAGCCCGAACAGCTCCGCCAGCTGGCCGATGAGCTGCGCGCCGAAATGGTCAGCGCGGTCTCAGTCACCGGGGGCCATCTCGGCGCCGGGCTGGGCGTGGTCGAGCTAACAACCGCGATCCACTATGTCTTCAACACCCCCGAAGACCGGCTGGTCTGGGATGTCGGGCACCAATGCTATCCGCACAAGATTCTCACCGGCCGCAGAGATCGCATCCGCACCCTGCGCAGTGGCGGCGGCCTGTCCGGTTTCACCAAGCGCAGCGAGAGCGAATATGACGCGTTCGGCGCAGCTCATTCTTCGACTTCGATTTCGGCGGCGCTGGGCTTTGCGATTGCAAACAAACTGTCGGGCAATCCGGGGCGAGGGATCGCAGTGATCGGCGATGGGGCGATGAGCGCGGGCATGGCCTATGAAGCAATGAACAATGCTCATGCTGCGGGCAACCGGCTGGTCGTCATTCTCAACGATAATGACATGTCGATTGCCCCGCCGGTTGGCGGGCTGTCGGCCTATCTGGCGCGGATCGTTTCCTCGCGGCCCTTCCTCGAATTGCGCGATCTGGCCAAGCGGCTGTCACGCAAACTGCCCGAAGCACTCCACATCGCCGCGCGCAAGACCGACGAATTCGCCCGCGGCATGGCAATGGGTGGAACCTTGTTCGAGGAACTGGGCTTCTACTATGTCGGCCCGATAGACGGGCATAATCTCGACCATCTGATCCCGGTGCTGGAGAATGTGCGCGACGCGGCCGAAGGGCCGTGCCTGATCCATGTCGTGACGCAAAAGGGCAAGGGCTATTCCTTTGCCGAGGCGGCCGACGACAAATATCATGGCGTCCAGAAATTCGATGTCGTGACGGGTGAGCAGGCCAAATCGCCCCCCGGCCCGCCAAGCTATACCGGCGTGTTCGCGCAAGCCCTGATTGCCGAGGCGACGCGCGATCCGAAGGTCGTGGCGATTACTGCCGCCATGCCTTCAGGCACTGGCCTCGACAAGTTCCAGCAGGCCTTCCCGGATCGCACTTTCGATGTCGGCATTGCCGAGCAACATGCCGTGACTTTCGCGGCAGGGCTTGCCGCGCAGGGGATGCGGCCCTTCGCCACCATCTATTCGACCTTCCTTCAGCGAGCCTATGACCAGGTGGTTCATGACGTGGCAATCCAGAACCTGCCCGTCCGCTTCGCCATAGACCGGGCCGGGCTGGTCGGCGCGGACGGCAGCACCCATGCGGGCAGTTTCGACGTGACCTATCTGTGCACACTCCCCAATTTCGTCGTCATGTCGCCCGCCGATGAGGCCGAACTGGTGCATATGGTTCATACCTGTGCCCTTTACGACGATGGCCCGATCGCCGTGCGCTATCCGCGCGGCAACGGGACGGGCGTCGTCATGCCCGCAGCGCCGGAACGGCTGGAGATCGGCAAAGGCCGGATCGTTCGCCAGGGCAAGAAGGTTGCGATCCTGTCGCTCGGCACCCGGCTGGAGGAGGCACTAAAGGCAGCGGACGCGCTCGAGGCGCGGGGCCTGAGTACGACGGTTGCCGACCTCCGCTTTGCCAAGCCGCTCGACGGTGAATTGATCCGCAAGCTCCTCACCACCCATGAAGTCGCGGTGACTGTGGAGGAAGCCAGCATAGGCGGCCTTGGCGCGCACGTCCTGACACTGGCGAGCGACGAAGGCCTGATCGACGGCGGCCTAAAACTGCGCACGATGCGGCTTCCGGATGTCTTTCAGGAACATGATTCTCCGATGAAGCAGTATGACGAAGCCGGGCTCAACGCCCCGCAGATTGTCGATACGGTGCTGAAGGCGCTCAGGATGAACTCGGTCGGCGTCGTGGAAGAAGCCCGGGCTTGATCGCTACTTACCACCACCCAGTTTCAACCCGACCCAGAGCGTCCGCGGCGTGGCACGTTCAACGACCCCGGCCCCGCTGAGCGCCGCTTCGACCCGAGTGTTGGTCACGTTTTCGCCGCGCAGCGCTAGCGTCAAGCGATGGCCGATAGGAATGCTGGCCACGGCATCGAGCGTCGCCGCGTCTCCGAGGCCGCGCAGATTACCATCATCCTCAAACTGCGCAGAAACATAGCGCGCGGTCGCAGAGAGCCAGCGCCAGCCGAGTGTTGCACTGGCCAGATGTTTCGGCACCTGTGCCGGGCGAAGGCCGTCAAGACCGACCGCCACGCCACCGCTGCGTACCTTCGCATCGGCATAGGCATAGCTCGCAGCCAATCGCCAATCGCCACTCTTGATTCGCCCGTCCAGTTCCACCCCATTGCTCCGGATCGCATCGAGATTCCGGCGCTGGCGAAACGCCCCGCCCGCCGCGACGAAACCGACACCCGGGAACGTTCCCGGACCGCTGCCGAGCGTCACATTGGCGATGGCATTGGTCAGGCGGTTGCTGAATATGGTCGCGCGGAGGCTGGCATTGTCGGCTGGCTTCCAGTCGATCCCCGCTTCGATTCCGCGCATCCGTTCGGTCTTGAGCGCGGGATTGGCGGCGGTCGCATCGGCTCCCACTCGGAACGGGCGGTAAAGCTCATTCAGGGTTGGCAGCCGCCATCCGAGATAGGCGGCAGCGCGCAAGGTGACTGCGCCTGCACCATAGGCGAACCCCACCCGCCCGGTCGGTTCCCAGCCATGCCGGTCGGCCGGCTGGTCATTGCGGATGAAGGCGCCGGTCGCGAGAGTGTGTTCGATCAGGTGGCCGTCGCGGATATTCCAGCGGTCGATCCGCCCACCGCCGGTCAGGGTCAGCGCGCCGAGCGCCGCCGACAACTCGGCAAAGGCTCCCAACGTATCACTATTCCCGCCCGCTTCGCGCATACGCGTCGGTAGGCCGCCAACATAGGTGAACAGTTCACGCGTTTCCCCGCTCGTGCGCCGCCAGTCTGCGCCCAGCCGCAGTTCGAAGCCTTCGCCAAGCGGTGGTCGCACTTCGAACCGCGCGCCGATCCCGGTTGAAGGCACGTTGAACTGGTCAACCGTCTGCGTGACCGTCGTGCGCGTCGCATTGACACTGACAAAGCGGCTCTGAAACTTGCGCAGCTGGAGGTAGGTGAGCGCTTGCCAGGCCCAATTGCCGGTATGGACAAGCCTGATGCTGGCATCCGCACCCGTGCCGCCATTGCCGGACAATATCGTTCCGCGTGTCCGCCGGTCGTTGAAGGCCAGGCCCGATGCCTGCAATTCAGTATCATCCGAGATGGATATGATCCCTCGCGCGGCAAGGCTGGTCTGTTCATAGGGTGCGGAGATGTCCGCAGGCCCGCGCTGTGACGTGACGATAGGGACGAAGCCGTCGCCGCGCGCATAGCTCGCCGAAATGAAGCCGAAGCCGTTGGCGAGACGCCCGCCGAGAAACGCATTTGCTTCCGTGGACTCCCGGCTACCATAGGCGATGTCAGCATTCAGCCCCTCGACCTGTCCGGGTACGACGCTCGAAAGCTCGATCGTTCCCGAAAGCGCACCAGAGCCATAGGCACCCGACCCGCCGCCCCGCGTAACGCGCACCTGGCCCAGCCTGATCGTCTGGAAGGCAGGCCAGGTCACCCAGCCGCCGAATGGATCGCTTTGCGGCACACCGTCGAGCACCAGCAGTGCCCGCGACGAGGCATTCCCGCCCAGCCCCCGCAGCGTCGCGCCCTGGCTGGTCGCATTGGCCGAACGCGAATCGGTGCGCCGGAATTGCTGGAGCCCCGCCACATCGCGCAAAGCATCCTCCACCCGGTTCGAGGCCGAGCCCGTCAACCGTTCGCGGTCGATGGTGACAATGTCATAGGCTATGTCGCCCTTCGCCTCGGGGAGCGCTTGGCCAGTGACGAGGATTTCGGTCGATTGAGCATGCACAAGGGTTGGAATGCATATCCCGACAATAGATGCGGTCAGTAGAGTCCTTCGCGCCTTCGCGCCTTCGCGTGAGATAAAATCAAGTCCGTGCGAAGGCGCGAAGGCGCGGAAAAAAGTCATGAAACTAGTTTGCCTTAACGGCGTCCGGATGTGCCGCTTGGAAAGGCTCAAGCGCCGCACAGGCGGCGTCGATGCGAACGAGATTGGGGAACGCCTCCAGCGGCGTATTGAAGCGGCGCGCGTTGAACATCTGAGGCACCAGACAGACATCCGCGATGTTCGGCGCATCACCGCCAAAGAACGGTCGATCGCCAGCGGCCATCGCCTCAAGCGCGATGAAGCCTTGGGTGACCCAGTGGCGATACCAGTCGTCACGCACGCCCTCTTCGATGCCAAGCTCATTTGCGAGATATTTGATGATCCGCAGATTGTTGAGCGGGTGAATGTCAGCCGCGACCACCTGAGCCGCTGCCATCGCGTGGGCGCGCTGTGTTGGGTCAGAAGGAACGAGCCGGGGTTCGGGGTAGGTCGCATCAAGCCAGTCGATGATCGCAAGGCTCTGCACCAGCCGCACATCGCCAACCTCAAGCATCGGCACGAAACCTTGCGGGTTTTTGGCGAGGTATTCAGGCGCGCGATGTGCGCCGTCAATCAGGCTGGTGTCGATCACTTCATAGGGAAGGCCCTTGAGGTTGAGCGCAATGCGAACACGGTAACAGGCCGAGGATCGCCAATAGTCATAGAGCCTTATGGTCATGCTTCGCCTCCTGCGAGCCTAGCCTCTAACACCGCAATCAACTGGCCAACATCCCTGATGTCGGCAAATTCTTCGGCATTGACCAGCATCGTCAGCCGTTGGTCTCGTTCAAGCAAGATAGCCGGAAGGCGTATATCCGCATCCGGCCAGGATTGCCTGAAATCGGCGCGGTGGAAAAACCGGGTTGGCATGTCCAGCCGCTTGAGCCAGTCGCGCCAGTCGCGGTTCATCGTTGCGAGGCCGTGCGTGATCGCACAAAGGTTGCACTGGTAAGTGGATGGCGAAACGACCTTGTGAACCGAATCCACGATGCCATTGAGCAGTCCGGCCTCAGCATTGTAAACAAAGACCAGTTTCACGGCTATTTGGTTTCCTGCATTGGCATCGCCGCTATCCACTGGTCAAGCAGCTCAACGGCCTCCTCATGGACAGTAGCGCGGCCGAGTTCAGGCATGGCAATGCCGGGATCGAGGCTTTTCATCCGAAACGTAAGGATCGAACGTTCGGGACGTCCCGGCTCGATCGCGAAATCATGGTCACCGGCACCCCGGCCAGCGGCCGTGGGACGCTTCCCGATGCCCAGGTTCGGCCCCCAGGGCTGCCCCCGGTCGAGCCACAGCCCGGACGTGTTCGCCGGGCCGTTCCGGCTGTGACAGTGCGCGCAATTGACGTCGAGATAGGCCCGCGCCCGCGCCTCAACGCTGCCTGTCGCGGGATCGTTCCACACCGGCAGGCGCGGCGCATTGGCGGGCAGGCGGTCGAGCAGTCCGGCCCGGTAAAGCGCCCGCAACTGCCCGTCACGATTGAGGTTTGGGGCTTTGGGGCCGATCAGCGCCAAGCCGCCTGCGCCATCATCATGACACCCCTTGCACTGGTTCACATTGGGAACGGCATAGCTGATCGTCCGCGGCTTACCGTCCAAGTGCGTCCAGCTGACGTCGATCCTGAGGCCGGCACGCCTGAGCACCGCGTCGCTGCCATCGGCATTCCAGACATAGGGCAGCGCGATCCAGCCCGAGGCGCGGCGGATCAGCAATCGGGTTTCGAGAATGCGCAACCCAGCATCGGGCCTGCGCATATCCGCCGGATAGCCAAAACTCTTTATAAGAACGCTACCCACCGGAAAATCGAGCACACCATCGTCGCGCCAGCCAATTTTCCTTCCCGCAGGCACGTAGAGGAAGCGGAATTTCTCCGCATAGTCGGAAAAGAGCGGCGTGTTGAGATTATAGGGCGTCACCCGCGCGTTGGGCGTGCGGCCATAGGGGCCGAACAGCAGGTTGAAATCCTTGAGGCTCGGCGACAACGCCTCCCCTGCGATCAGTGCATCATCGACGTTGGGCGGCGGGCTTGCGCTGACCAGCAAGACCCATGCGGCCAGCGCCGCAAGTGCGCGTCTCACCGTATCGCCGCCTCCATCGACGGCGGCAGGACGACGGGGGCGAGCGGTGCAATCTCGGCCCCGCCGCCCAGATCGACCAGTTGCGGGTTCGCCGATGTTGCGCGGCCCTTGGGGTCGGTGAGGCCAAGCGACAGCGTCGCCACCTTGTCGGTCACACGGATGTTGCTTCCCGTCCCGTCCCAGACCACCGGCGGCACGCTGCCCATCGTTGCGACCATTTGCGGCCCGCCTTCGAACTGCGGCCCCGGCGCAAAACCGGCGCGTCCATGCACATTATCGTGAACTGCGACATTGGCAGGCAGCGGATTATAGCCAGTATCGGTAAACTCCTGACGATAGCCAACAATGAAGACATTGGTGCTGCCATTTTCACCGAGAATGTTATTGAACACGTGCACATCGCGATTGGCCATGACGATCACACCGGTGCCATTGGGCACCCCAGCGACGACATTGCCCTTGGGTGCAAAATTGGGCGTGTCATTCCCTTCCGAACGATTGGAGAAGATGCGCACAGCATGCCCGCCTTTTTGGGGCAGGTTGGGCAGATCAAATACGAGTATCCCGCCGGTATTGCGGGTCGCTACATTCAGGTAGACATCGGCATTGTAGCTGTTCTCGATCTCGATCCCCGCCACGTTGAACATGGCCAGGGAATTGCGGACGATGATGTTCCTGGACTGGCCTACATAAATGCCCGCGTCGGAAGCGCCCTTCACGGTGACCTTGTCGATCAGGACATCGGTCGATTCGACCGGATAGACGCCATAGGCGCCATTGCTCGCCTTCGGCCCGCCAGTCCATTCAACCCTCAAGTCATGATAGACGATGCGGTGTGCCGCCTTGGACTTGATCCCGTCGCCGCGCGAGTCTTCAACCGCGAAACCGCGTAGCACCACATCGTCGGCCGTGACGAGAAGCCCTTCACCCGCGCCCCTCTGTCCTTTGAAGCTGAGCACCGTGGCACCTGGCCCGGCACCGCGGACGGTAACGCCATCGATATCGAGCGAAAGTCCGTCGGTCAGGTCGAAGCGGCCCGCGCCGATTGCAACGGTATCGCCGGGTTTGGCATCGATCAGCGCGGCTTGCAGGCGAGCCTGCGCATCCGGGCCCGCTTCGACGCTGATCGTGCCTGCAAGGGCCGGGCTGGCAATGGCGAGGAAGCTCGCCGCGATCAAAAAGGGGATTGGCTTCATCAAACAATCATTGCACTTACTCGAGTGCAAGCCAAGAGAGGATTCCCATGCCCCGTGTGTTGACCGCTGCATTCGCTTTGAGCCTGACCCTGATCCTCCCAGCCAAGGCCGCGGCTCCGGTTTCCGGCCTCTGGTTGACGACGGAGAAGGACAGCGTCGTCGAGATTGCCCCTTGCGGAGAGGCCTTGTGCGGCCGGATCACCCGTATCCTTTCGCCAACGCCGAAGGGGCCGCCCAAGGATACCAACAACCCCGACCCCGCGCTTCGCAGCCGGCCGATCCAGGGCCTTGCCATCCTCACCGGCTTCAAGGATACCGGCAAGGTCTGGCAGGGGACAATCTACGATCCGCGTGCAGGCAAGACCTACAAATCCTACCTTACCTTGCTGGCCAATGGCACGTTGCAGGTCAAAGGCTGTATCGGCCCCTTCTGCCGCGCCATGCCATGGACACGGGCGCGCTGACTATTTCGGCTTCACCTCAAGCATGAACGCTTTTTCGGGGGCCAGCCATTTTCGCGCTGTTTCCTGCAATTCTGCGGGTGTGATCTTCAGATAGTCCGTCACCAGTGACCGGAGCGCTGCAATCCGCCGGGGATCGCGCGAGGCGCCGGTCAATTGCCCCAGCCAAAACATGTTGCCGCTTGAGGCGCGCGCGATCGATTCGTGCAGCGGGTTGATGACCCGCGCCAGTTCGTCCGCAGTCACGGGCTTTGCCGCAAGATCCGCCGCGATCCCTTTCGAGATGGCAAAGAAGCGATCGAAACCTTCGGGTTTCAACTGGGAAGTGACGATGAAATTGCCACCGCTCGCCAGACCGAAGGGCCAACTCGAATCGACGTTGGGGCTATAGCTTGCACCTTCTTCTTCGCGCAGTTGGCTGAACATGCGATCATTGAAGATCGAGGCCAGCAAGTCGAGCTTGCGCGCCTCATAGACGCCGTCAAGCCCACCACCCAGCGGCCAAGCGAGGACAGCGGCGGCCTGTTCCTTGGATCCCGTGTGCGCGCGGACGAGCGGCGTCGCGGTAGCAGTGACACCTTTGGGCGATGCTTGCTGAGCGGAAACAAGCCTGACCGAGCGCTTCTTGAGCGCCCCGAAACTTGCTGCGGTTGCGGCAATCGCGTCATCCGTCGCCATATCGCCAAAGACCATGACTTCGATCGGCCCCGTCTTGAGCAACGGCTCCCAGAACGCCCGGAAAGCCTCAGGCGTCAAAGCCTCGATCTGGGCGCGGCTCGGCGTTGACCAGCGCGCATCTCCGCCACGCAACAGCCCGCCAAGATCGCGACCCAGGACTGATCCGGGCGACGAATCGAGCGTGTCATAGCCGGTCAGGTAAGACGCTCGCGCCCGCTGCACAGGAGCGGGATCCCAGCGCGGCAGGGTGAGCGCAGAAGCCATCAGCCGCAACTGGTCGGTCAGGTCGGACGCGCGGGTCTGCGCACGGAGCTGGAACGCATCGTCGGCAATGTCGAACGACAGGTTGATCTTGCGGCCGCTGGTCAGCCGGTCGAGCGCATTCTGGTCGAACGGGCCGATGCCGCTCGCCATCAGTGCCGCAGGTCCGGCCCAGGCCGGCGTTCCCTTGTCAGCCGGCAGCGCCTTCATGCCGTCGCCGAAGCGAACGTTTACATATACCTTCCCCTGCTCCGATGGGTTTGGCGACACGATCAGGGTCACCCCGTTCTTAAACGTGACGCGTTCGACATCGATCTGCGGCACGGAAATCGCCTCGCGCTTTTTGATCTTGCCCGGTTTTCCTAGGCTCGGCATCTGCGCGAAATTGACCTGGGACCCACTGCCCATCGAGGCCAGTGCCGTTACGGGCGTCATGATAGCGGTTGCGAGATCGGCCTCCACGCCCGTCAACAGGGTTGGGCTGGTGAGCAGCGCGCGCGGGCCAATCCCGGCAAAGAGCTTGCGCGTCGAAACGAGGATCGCATCGGGCGTGATCCCGTCCTTGATCCCGCTGAACACGTCGAGCGCGACTTGGGCCGTGGCGACGGTTTCGCGGATGTTGACAGCTTCGATCAGATCGTCGGCCTGCTTGGCCGCCGCTTCCGCGCGCTGGGTTTCGACCCCGACCTGCAGCGCAGAGAAAAATTCGCCTGCCTCGCGGTTGATATCTTCTTGCGAACTGGGGTTCAACATCGCATCGGCGATCACGGCCCGGACATCTCGCAACGCTGCCTGCCAATCATCGCCGAGCGGCACGATCTGGACGAAGGTGCCGTCAGCCGAGCGCGCCACATCGTCCTGATCGACCTGCGCCTGAATGAAACTGCCGCCAGCGCGGGCCCGCTCTTCCAACCGCCGGTTGATGAGGCGAAGGGCGACGAGATCGACCAGTTTTCCCTGATTATAGGCAATCGTATCGTTCTTCTGGATCCACGGCCGCAACCAAGCCATGCTTACGACAAGCGGCGCTCCAGCCTCAGTGATGGCTTTCGATACCGGTTTGCCATCAACGGGCTTGCCAAAATCGGGATCCGGAGTGGCGCGGCCAACCCCCTTCCAGTCCGAGAAATATTTTGCCACAAGCTGCTCGAACAGCACCGGGTCGCCATCGCCCGAAATGACTACGATTGCGCGTTCGGGCCGATACCAGCGATCGTGGAATGCCCTCAGCGCGGAAGGTGTCGCGCCATTGAGCGCCTCTGTCGTCCCGATCGGTGTGCGGTTGGCAAGCGGCTGCCCGGCAAAATACAGCGCTGTCGTCGCATCGCCGATCCGCATGCCAGCGCCAAGCCGTTCGCGAGCTTCGGCCAAGACGGTGCGCCGTTCGGTCTCGACCCCCTTGGCCGAAATTTCGGGGGCCATCATCATGCCGGAGAGAATCTTGACGCTTTCTTCAAGCCCGGTGCGCGTCGCGCTGGGCAGATCGAGCTTGTAGATCGTCTGTGTCAGCGTCGTGGCCGCGTTGGTATCGCTGCCGAAAGTCGCGCCGAGCCTTTGCCAGGTCTTGATCGCTTCACCATCGGCAATGTAGCGCGAGCCGCGAAAGCTCAGATGTTCCATGAAATGCGCGAAGCCCCGTTCCTCGTCGCGCTCGTTGAGCGAGCCCGCCTCGATATCGACACGGATCGACACCTGCTGCGGCGGCACACCGCTGCGGCGCAATGCATATCGTACGCCGTTGGGCAAAGTGCCGAACATCCAATTGGGATCGGGCGGGATGTCGCTGCCTTTGTAGAGCCATGGGCCCGGCCGCTCAGTTGGCACTGCGACGGGCACGGTGACCGTGGCGCGCGGGCGCGCCTTCGGCTTTGCGGCCCATGTTGGGATTGCAAGGCCAAAGCTCGTGACAAGGACAAGGGTGACGCGCAAGAAACGCTGGAAGGAGAAGGACATCAACGGCTGTTTAGCCGTTTCCTCTCGCAAATCTAGCGATTCAAGCGGCGCGGGCCTCGATTGCCTTTTGTCGCCGCCTTTGCACCGAGGAACCAATGCCGATCGCCTCACGATATTTGGCGACGGTGCGCCGGGCAATATCAAAACCCTTGCCATTGAGCATTTCGACCAGAGTATCGTCAGACAGGATCGCGGTCGGGCTCTCGGCAATTATCAGTGCGCGGATAGCGCTCTTGACTGCTTCGGCCGAGACCGCATCGCCGCCATCGGCCGCCGCGATGCCGCTGGTGAAGAAATATTTCAGCTCGAACAGCCCCCGTGCGCAGGAGAGATATTTGTTCGATGTGACACGGCTGACGGTCGATTCGTGCATCCCGATTGCTTCGGCAACGGTGCGCAGGGTTAGCGGGCGCAACTGCGACACACCTTCGACAAAGAACGCTTCCTGCTGTTTCACAATTTCAGTGGCGACTTTCACGATCGTGCGCTGTCGCTGGTCGAGCGCCCGAACCAGCCAGTTGGCGCTCGCAAGGCAATCGCTGAGCCAGGCCTTGGATGACTTGTCCTGCTTGCCCGCCGCAATTTCTGCGTAGTAGCTGCGGTTGATCAACAGGCGCGGCAAGGTTGCGCCGTTGATTTCCACGGCCCAACCCTTGCCACGTCGCGCTACGAAGATGTCAGGTGTCACCGCCTCGATCCGGCAGGCACCGAATTTGAGGCCGGGCTTGGGATCGTAGTTCCGAAGCTCGCGGATCATGTCTGCCATGTCATCACCATCGACACCGCACATGCGCTGGAGTTGTGCCAGCCGCCCTTCGGCGAGCAGGTCAAGATTGTCCAGCAACCGGGCCATGGCGGGATCGTAGCGATCCGCCTCCTTCGCCTGGAGTGCGAGGCATTCGCCCAGCGACCGTGCGCCGACGCCGGTTGGATCAAATGTCTGGATGATTCCCAGCACTGCCTCCACGCGGAGCAGCGGCGCGCCGAGCCGCATGGCAAGGTCGAGCAGGGACATCGACAAATAGCCAGCCTCGTCGATCTGATCGATCAGATGGCTGGCGATCAAAAGATCCTGCGATGCGAGCACGGTCCCGGCCTGTGTCAGCAGATGATCGCGCAACGACGGGTCGCCAGCCGCCATGGCATCGAAATCCGGCCCGTCCTCGAATCCGCCTTCGCCACCGCCAGAGATCCCGAGCTGCCCGTCCATCCCCGGCCCGCCATCGGCGGGGCTGTCATGGTGGAAGGTCTCGGCTGTCATATCGACATCGAGCCCGGCCTCGTTGTCGCCCGGAGTCGCATCGAGAAGCATTTCGGCCTCCCTGCTTCGATCTTCCAGCGGTGCCACCTCTTCGGGCGCAGCCGCCTCGTCGCGCTCGGTATCGAGCAGGGGGTTCTTCTCGACTTCCTCAGCGATAAAGGCTTCGACTTCGAGATTGGAGAGCGCCAACAGACGGATCGCCTGTTGAAGTTGTGGCGTCATCACCAGCGACTGGCTTTGCCTCAGGTCAAGACGCGGCCCAAGTGCCATGACTAAAGGCTGAAGCTCTCACCAAGATAGAGACGGCGGACATTCTCATCTGCGACAAGCTCTTGCGGGCTCCCGGCGAAAAGGACACGGCCATCATAGATGATGCAGGCGCGATCGACGATATCGAGCGTCTCGCGGACGTTGTGATCGGTGATGAGCACGCCAATTTGGCGTTGCTTCAAATCCTTCACCAGATCGCGAATGTCGGCAATCGAGAGCGGATCGATCCCGGCAAAGGGTTCATCGAGCAGCATGATGGACGGCGTCGCGGCCAGCGCACGGGCAATCTCGCAGCGCCGCCGCTCACCGCCCGAAAGTGCCATCGAGGGCGCATTTCGCAGCCTTGTCAGCCCGAATTCGTCGAGCAGGAATTCGAGCCGGTTCGCCCGTTCGACCTTGTCCGGCTCCGAAAGTTCCAGCACCGCAACAATATTCTGCTCGACAGTCAGGCCGCGGAAGATCGAAGTTTCCTGGGGCAGGTAGCCAAGCCCCAGGATCGCGCGGCGATACATTGGCAGGCCCGTAATATCCTCGCCATCGAGCATGATTCGGCCCGAATCGGGCTTCACCAACCCCATGATCGAATAGAAGCAGGTTGTCTTGCCGGCGCCGTTGGGGCCGAGCAGCCCGACCACCTCTCCGCGCCCGACCGACAGCGAAACGTCTGACAGGACGTTGCGCTTGTCATAAGATTTGGCGATCGAAACGACCGACAGGCCGCTTGAAATGGCGGCTGGATCGGCCTCGCGGGCTTCCATGACGGACACGTCGTTCATTGGCACTCCTGCAAGCCTGCTCGCACACTATGGTATATCAAAGGTTAATTTCGGCGAATTGGCAAGATTATTGCATGGCGAGCGCGTAAGCGAAAGTCGCTGACGGCCTATTGCCCCTTTTTGACGGTGAACCGCCCCGTCACGCGTCCCCCGGTTCCGCCCTGCACACCCGGAGCACCCACCGCGCTGCCATCGACCACGGCGCGACCCGAATTGAGGTCGATCACCAGCCGTCCTCCGCTCACGCGGCTTCCGCCCTGCGTCAGCGTCACTCCACCAACCATTGTAATCAGTCGGCGTGGAAGATCATAGAGCGCGATATTGCCCTGCGCCGTCTGATCGGCACTACGAACGGTAACGCCGCCCGTCGCATCGAGGCGTTCGATCGCGACGCCCGATCCGGCACTATTGGCATAAGCGACGGTCAGCCGTGCCGCCGTCAGTGTGAGCCCCGCCTGATTGACGCGAACATTGCCGACGAACATGGCGCGATCGGCCCGATCCTGCACCTCGATCCGGTCTGCTTCGACATCGACGGGAGCGTCGGAGTTATGCCCCTTCAATGCCTGACCGACGGCGGGGCCAGCCAGAAGGGGCAGGATCAGTGTTAGCAGGGTGGCTTTGCGCATGGCTGCTATCTGGCGCGACCCTGCACGATATGCAAGCGTACACGGCCATCGAGTGTGACGGTGTGGGCGCCCAGATCGGCTCGAATGCGGTCGGCTCTAAAGGTGCCGAGCGGCATCTTGCCGTCCACCGGGCCGCCGCTGGCCAGCTTCCTTGTCTTGAGCCCGATCGCAACGTCGCGCGTCTCGAGGCGGTAGCCGTCCGCCGACGAGAAGACGACTGGACCCAGAACGGAGACGATCTCCCGATCCATGTCATAGCGCCCGGCATCGGCATGAAGCGAGGCCGGGCCGTCTTTTAGGGCAATGCTAGCTGTAAGGTCGCTGAGTTTCACGACCGCGTCGCGCGAGCTCGCCTGCACGGCAGAGCCAGCCTTCAGCTCAAATGGCTGGCCTTTGCTGTCCTCTCCCCGATAGGTTGCAGCCGTTGCGCGCATCCGTTCCCTGGCCACCTCCACCGTATCCTTGGCAAGAACGAAACTGACTTCGCCGCGCATTGCGAGCGGCGCAAACACCAGCCCGGCGCTCAGTATGCCGATCAGCAAAGGCAATGCTAAGCGCGCAATACGGATCAGCCGATCATGCCGCCCGCCCGGAGAGGCCCAGCGCTGCAGCGAAGACCGCACGGGCACGGCCAAATCAGGCATGGGCAAAAATGTCGATCTCGGGCCAGCCCTCAAGATCGAGCAGGGCGCGCGCAGGGAGGAAATCGAAACAGGACTGTGCCAGCGCCATTCGCCCTTCGCGTTCAAGACGGATGTCGAGCTGAGCTTTCATCCGGTGAAGATAGCGCACATCGGATGCGGCATATTCGCGCTGGGCGTCGTTGATAACGGGTGCACCCCAATCGGAGGATTGCTGCTGCTTTGAAAGTTCCACGCCCACCAGATCCTTGACCAGATCCTTGAGCCCGTGCCGGTCGGTATAAGTGCGGATCAGCCGCGAGGCGATCTTTGTGCAGAACACGGGCGCTGCCATAACCCCCAGATAGGCCTGTATCGACGCAAGATCGAACCGTGCGAAATGATAGAGTTTGATCCTCGCCGGATCGGCCAGCACCGCTTTCAGGTTGGGCGCGACATAGTCACTGCCGGGGGCAAAGCGCACCAGATGCTCGTCCTCCCCCCCATCTGAAATCTGTACCAGGCAGAGCCGATCCCGCCCAGGCAGGAGACCCATTGTTTCGGTATCGACCGCAACCGGCCCAGCGGCCAAGGCTCCTTCGGGAAGGTCTTCTTCGTGAAAATAGATAGTCATGACGGCGCTTTGCCACAGTCTTGGCAATGGCCGCAAGTCGGCTATGATCGTGCCTCCAAACGGGAGGCCCCGCATGAACGACCCCACACAACGCCCTGACGCCACGCCGACGGCAGACGGATTCGACTTTAACCGTCCCACCGTCATCGGCCTGCTGTTCCTGGCAAGCTATCTCACCGTGGTCACGGCCATTATCGGAGTCGTCCTGGCTTATGTCTGGAAGGGTGAGGCGCACCAGCCATGGGAAGCGGCCCACTACACATATCTGATACGGACATTCTGGATCGGCGTGATTGCTTCGGTGCTCGGCGTGCTGACACTGTTGATCGGCATCGGCTTCCTGATCCTGTTCGCGGTGGGCATCTGGGCGCTAGTGCGCACGATCATGAGCCTGATCAACGCGCAGAAGCGGGCGCCCATGAAGGATCCGGAAACGCTGCTCTTTTAGTAACACGGACAGTCGCTGACCAAGTGCTTGAGGCGACGAATCAAAATCGCTCGCGGAATGCTCTTTTTTGGGCTATTGCGACTCGAAGGTGCGTAATGGTTCTGCGCCGAATACCATGTGCCCATCGTCCGGTGCTTTGGTTCTAGGGATTTGCGGACGATGAATTCGGGAAAGTCAGACAGGGCATGAGTTTTGATAAAGGGCGTCGCGGCGAGCGCGGCGGGCGCGGCAGAGACAAGCGCGACGGCTTCGGTGACGATAGCTATGGCGGATATGCCGCTGCAGGCGGCGGCGATCGCTCCGGTGGCGGAGGTGATCGCTTCGGTGGCGGTGATCGTTTCGGCGGCGGCGGCGGTGACCGCTTCGGCGGCGGTGGCGGTGGCGGTGGATACCGCGGCGGCGGCGGTGGCGCTCCACGTCCGTCCATGCCTGCCCAGGTCGTGGGCGAAGGCACCGGCGTCGTAAAATTCTTCAATGGTCAGAAGGGCTTTGGCTTCATCGTCCGCGATGATGGCGCAGAAGACGTGTTCGTGCACATTTCTGCGGTCGAGCAGGCCGGTCTTGTCGGTCTCGCCGAAGGCCAGCCGCTCGGCTTTACGCTGGTCGATCGCGGGGGCAAGATTTCCGCGACCGAGCTGAAGATCGATGGCGAACCGATGGCGGTGGAAGACCGACCGCGCGAACCGCGTCCGGAACGCGGCGGTTTTGGTGGCGATCGCGGCGGTGATCGTGGCGGTGCCCGTGGTGGACCGCAGCGCCAGCTGACGGGCGAGAAGGCGACCGGCACGGTCAAGTTCTTCAACGCCATGAAGGGCTTCGGCTTTGTTCAGCGTGACGATGGCCAGCCCGACGCATTTGTCCATATTTCAGCCGTCGAGCGTGCGGGCCTGCGCAGTCTGAACGAGGGCGACCGACTGGAATTCGACATCGAAGTCGATCAGCGTGGCAAATATGCTGCGGTGAACCTGGTTCCGTCGTCCCAGTAATCTATGCGGGGTGCGGTGTTCTCAAGGGCGCTGCACCCCGCTTAGAAGAAACTTGCTTTCACCCCGTCAATCACGAACTGGGCGGCGAGCGCTGCCAGCACGACGCCCAGGATTCGAGTAATCACTGCTTCGACTTTGTAGCCCAGCACCTTCATCAACGGCCCGGCCGCAAGTAGCGACACCAAAGTCACAACCATCACCACGCCAAGCGCTGCGAGCACCGTCAGGCTTTGCTCGATCCCGTTGCTGCGCGCGGTCATCAACATCACCGAAGCGATCGAGCCCGGCCCGGCAATCATCGGGATTGCCATCGGGAAGATCGAGATGTCCTCATGCGCCGGG
>CXWL01000244.1_pt2 | contig 32710 bp, 35 predicted proteins | sample 590931 | NCBI WGS metagenome assembly CXWL01 (sample SAMEA3498368, study PRJEB10139) | groundwater metagenome | biome: water well; material: biofilm material | place: Germany | collected 2015-04-27
ACCAGCGCCTCCCAAGCCGGGATGAGAGAAGTATAACGCGCGTTCCACGGGGGGCGGATAAGTCAGAATCTATCCCCCTATTTGGACGCTACAGGCTGCCGGTGGAGCCAAGCGTCGGGCACTCATGGCTTTGGTCGTTCACTGGGCGAATCTCAATTCGCAATATCTAAGGTCACAGTGTTGCAGGATGGATGGTTGCGGTAGCTGCCCTCAAGGGTGCGGCCATCAGCGGACAATTGGAAATCGACATCATAACCGCTGTAATAATCGTTAGTATGCAGCGAAAACGTGCGGCCATCGCCTGATAGGTAGGACACCTCATAGAACGCCGCGCCTCCCAAGAACCCTCGGTGAAAGGTTTCGCTCGCGCCGGTGAGGCGACCGTTGCTGGTGTTGAATTGGTAGGTCGTTTGCCCCGTGCCAAATCCGTCCGAGCAACGATAGACTCCGCTCCAGGCTCCTGACACTGCTGGCGGCGGAGGGGGCGGTGGCGGTGGTGGAGGAGGACTGACCAATATCTCTGGTGTTGTCGGCGCGACACTAGCAGCCTGGTCCTGGGGCGTGTCCGCTGTTTCTGGGGCAGGCCGGAGCCAAAAAAAGACGACCGCAAGCGCCGCGCTTAATGTCACCACTCCGGCGACAATGAACCGCAAATTTGCGCTCACCCGGCGCGCAAGAACCGTGCCCTTTTCCGCAGTTGTTTCAAGGTCGCGAACGAGGCGCGCGACGTCGATGTTGAAATCCGGGTCACGGCGCAACTCCGCCACGTGAAGGTCGAGCAACGAGGCAAGCGATACCGGCAGCTCTTCGCGCCGCGGCAGTCGCGCGCCGGCAACAAGCAGAGGAATTACTTGAACGCCGGGGGTCGCGAGCGCCGTCTCGATTTCGATGCGAACCAAATCGTCAGGGTTGTCCAGGCGACGGCCATGTTCGTCACGAGCGTCAATCCAATGCGGCCCGATCAAAACGATGACAGCCCGGCACTGGGCGATGATGCCCGGGACATATTCCTTGAACCGCACACCGCGGCGTATTGAATCGACGTCCTTGAAAACCTTCGCCTGACCGAACGCGTGACTGAGGCGATCGAAAGTGCGACCCGCGTCTCCGCCGGTGTCTTCGCGTCGATAGCAGATGAAAATCGATTGCTGTTGAGCTGCCATGCCCTGCGCTCCCCGTGCGGTCGTTACACCGGGCGCGCTGCAAAGTCACGGCGGTTACGACGGTCGACCGGCGGTCCATCGCAGCCTACCCGACCTTTAAGCGTAGAAACGCCATGGCGCCTTGCGGATCGCCGCCATAGTTTGGCTCTAAGGCATCGGACGCAAAGTGCTGCTGCGCCAGTGCGCCTATGCCGATCAGTGTGCTTTCGTTGATGCGCCAATCGCGAATGGCGCCGAGGCTCAAGCGCTGCACGGCTTCCACCGGCCCGTGAGCGCCGGCGAGTTCATTGGTTTCGATCGCCTCCGCGCGCGCGAACAGCGTCCAAGCCTGGTTCGGATGCAGCGCCGCTTCGGCGAGCCAGGCGTCACGCGCCGCACCTTCGCTTGATTCCTTCGTGGCGTAGGCGAGCGTCGCCGACCACCAGCCGTTCATAACCTCGGCGGTGTAGAGGCCGCTGACCGACCAGCGGGTTTCGTCCTGATCGGGATCGAGCGCTTCGGGGCTGGCGATGTCGGCCCATGACGCTTGCAGCGACCAATTCTCGGTGGGGTTCCACGATAGGCGCGCCGCGGTTGAATCTAAATCGCCGGTTTCTATGTCGTACCGATGCTCGTCGGGCTCGCGGCCGCGGAAGCGCGAGGCTTCGAGCTTCCAATCTTCGTGCACGTAACCCGCCGTCAGCACGCCGAACGTGATGTGGGTTGAATCAAACCAATGGTGCGAAATCGGCGCCTCGGGCGAGTCCATCGCGCTCATGCGGTGCATGAATGTCGGCGGCCCGAACGCCGGCTCTCCGGGCAATCCGGCATAGACGAACACGGAATTATCGGCGCTGAGCCTGTGCGCGTAGGAGGCCGAGAGTTCCATGAACAGGTCATGCGGATGCTGGCGGTCGATCAGGGTATCGGCGCCGTTTGCGGTTTCCCCTGCGGCGAACAGAAGCGGGTAGCCGTTAGCGCCCATGGCAGGATCGGGAGAGAGCATGGCGCGGAGATTCAGCGTGCCGGAGGTGAAATCGCGCCGCGCCGCGGCCATCACCATGCCAGCGAGGAATGTTTTCTCATCGCCGCGCGGCCCCTCCTGCCAATCGAACACGGTGTTGAACATGGCGTGACCCATGAGCAGCCATTCGCCAGCCATCGCGTGCAGCCCACCATGTTGTGATGCGTCCGGCTGCCAAGCCGTGCCCGAAGCGTCGCGTGACATGGGATAGGCGCCTAGCCCGCCGGTCATTTCGTGCTGGCTGGCGTCGTCGCTGGGCATGTGTCCTTCATGACGCATGTGATCCATCGCGGCGCGGCCCGCTTCGGTTTCCGGCTGCGGCGCGGGCTCGACTTGCGCTGGCGGCTGTGCGGCGCCGTGCCCGGCGTGAGGGTCCTGCGCCAGGGCGGGGCTTGCGAGCAGCAAAAAAGCGGTGGGCAGGGCGGTGCGGAGCATTCTCGCGTCCTTATTCGGCGGGTGGTTCATGTTGTTACACTATCAGAAAACCTTAACGCCGGATTGGCGCGTCACAACAAGACTTGACGCCGCTGCCGACGCAGCGTCTTGGGGCGCCTGGGAGCGCTACACGCGGAGACGGCCGATGAGTACTGAGGAGGAAGCGCCGGCCGCCGCGCGCCGGCCGCCCTCGGAGGACGCGCACTTCGTCGCCGGAATTGTCGGCGCAGCGGGCGATCACGACGCCCCGCTGTTGCGGCGCTCACTGGTCAACCTGGACCCCGCCGATATCGCCGACGTGTTCGAGCACGTCCCCCTCGAAACCGCGCGCACGATCGCGAAAATGATCGGCCGCGAGCTGCCGGCGGAATTCTTGGCCGATCTCTCCTGGGAGCGGCGCGAGGAAATCCTGCCGCAGCTGCCGTCCGAGTACGTCGCCCGCGCCCTGGGCGAACTGGACACCGATGACGCCGCCGCTGTCGCTGGCGATATCGGCGCCAAGCAGCTGGGCGCGGTGCTGGCCGCCGCCGACGAAGACACCCGTCACGCTGTCGAAGATGCGCTCTCGTTCGACGAGGAGACCGCCGGGCGGCTGATGCAGCGCGAATATGTCGCTGCGCCCGAGGGGGCGATGATTGGCGATGTCATTGACCGCTTGCGCGCTGACGCCGCCGAGCTGCCGGACGTGTTCTTCGAAATCTACATCGTCGACCCGATGATGCGCCCGGTCGGCATGGTGGCGGTATCGAAGCTGATGCGCGCCACCCGTGATACGCGCATCGCCGACATCATGCAGCCGGTGAAGGCGTTGATCCGCCCTGAGATGGACCAAGAAGAGGTCGCGCATACGTTCCAAAAGTATCACCTCGCTTCCGCGCCCGTGGTCGACGAAGCGGGGCGTCTCAAGGGCACGGTGACGGTGGACGATATCGTCGATGTCATCAGCGAGGAGGGCGAGGAGGATTTGCTCAAGCTCGCCGGTGTCAGCGAAGCGGCGCAAACCGACAGCGTGCTTAAATCCGTGCGCGCGCGCGCGCCCTGGATATTCGTCAATATTGGCACCGCGCTTGCCGCATCGACCATCATCTCGGCGTTCGCCGTGTCGATCGAACAGATCGTCGCGCTCGCTATCCTCATGCCGGTGGTGGCCTCGATGGGGGGCAATGTCGGCAACCAGGCGCTGGCGGTGGCGGTGCGCGCACTCGCCTCGCGCGACCTGACCGACGCCAACGCCTGGCGGTATATCGTGCGCGAGGCCGCGACTGGCGCTGCGCAAGGTCTAATGTTTGGCGCGGTGCTGGCGGGGGTGGCGCTGCTGTGGTTTCACGAACCGGGTTTGAATCCTGGGCTCGCCATCGCCGTGGGCCTCGCGGTTGTGATTAACCTTGCCTGCGGCGGAATCGTCGGCATTCTTGTCCCACTCCTCCTGCGCCGCTTTGGCGCCGACCCGGCCGTGTCTTCATCGGTGTTTGTCACCTTCACGACTGACGCGCTGGGGTTTCTGGCGTTCCTCGGGCTGGCCACGCTCATTCTGCTGAGCTGAGTTAACGGCACACTTACCACGCGCAATCGCGGCGCCGAACTTGCCTGAAAGGGGAAGTCCGCTGCTCCGTGCGCTTCAGAACGGGACGGCGGACGAAGACCAATCGCCCGAAAGGCCCGACTATGACGCTCGCCATTTCACCCATCGGCCTCGCCCTCGTTCAAGAGTATGAAGGCTTCCGCGCCCAGCCCGCACAATTGCCGGATGGCGATTGGGTGGTGGGACACGGCCATGTCCGCCTAAGCCAAGCGGGCGGCGCAGTCACCCAGACCGAAGCAAGCCACCTCCTCGCCCTCGATCTCGCCCCGTTTGAGCGCTTGGTGAACAGCAAGGTCATCAAGGCGCTGACGCAATCGCAATTTGACGGATTAGTGTCGTTTGCGTTCTCGATTGGCGCTGAAGCGTTCGCCCAGAGTCAAGTGTTGCGGCGCGTGAACAGCGGTGACTTCGTCGCCGCCGCTTGCGCCATGGATGCTTGGCGCAAGAGCGATGTGGGGGGAGAACTTGAAATCATCGGTGCGCTGGTGGCGCGCCGCGCCGCCGAGAAGGCGCTGTTCCTGAAGGGCCTGGCGCTCGACGCCTCGCCGTCCGCGCTCATGCGCGCCAAGCTCGATCACGCCGCGTCGATACTCGGCGCGCCGACAAGATATGCGCCGGCGTCTCAGTTTGCTTCAGCGTCGCTCCGACAACTCAAGCCCGACCCGGCGCGGCGTTTGACTGAAATACTCCGATCCGAACCCGCTACCGAGGCGCTGCTGTTGACACAGGTGGCGAGCGTTGAAGATGTGTCGCGTGAGCATGAACTGGTCACGGCCCATGCACGCCCGGTGGCGCGCAAGCTCAAAGCAATGTCCTGGGACAAGCGAAGCGCCTTCAAGGTACGTTTCAATGTTTCACAACTGGTTGAGAACTTCGGACTCGTCGCGCTGTTGTTGTTTGGTCTCGTGCTGGTCTCGCTTGGCGGCTCGATGCTGTTGAGCGGGCGCGGCGACGGCGTCGACCTGCTCGGCGCCTCGGCGCTCGGCACGCCAGGGCTGGCGGCTGCGTTCATCGCCGCGTTTGGCCTCTGGCGCGGGCCACAGGCCGAGCCTGTCAAAGTTTAAGTTCTGTCGCCCCGTAACGTTGTCTCAGGGCGAGAGAAATCTCGCCTTTTTTTTTCGCAGGGATCGTTCAGTATTCGCGGGTGACGCGGAGAATAGATTCAGCTACATTAGTGCTATGAAGAGCAAGCTGGACGCCAAAGCCAAGACCCCAGTGCGTTGGGTCAGCCGCGAGACTCGGAGTGGGCTGGTGGTGCCGATGCCGATTGGTGGCGGTGAGTTGAAAGCTAAGGACATCCGCGAAGCGGTTCGCACTGTGCGAGACGCACGCGAGAAGAAGGCCTGAGCGTGACGCGGACGGCTGAGTCCAGCCCCGACGTATTCATCAATTGTCCTTTCTCGAGCGACTATGAGGACTTGTTCGACGCCATTGTGTTTGCGACGCTGGCGTGTGGATTCCAGCCGCGCTCGGCGCTCGAGGTGCTGGACGGCGGCGCTGTCAGGCTCTCAAAGATACTAGATTTGATCGCTCAGTGCCGATTGTCGCTGTCTGATATCGCCGGGCAAGACATCGACGTGCATCGCGGATCGCCGCGCGAGGCCATCAGTGCAGTCAGGCGCTATCTCAATCAACACGCGGCGGCGCCCGGGCAGGCTCACATCGCCAAACGCTTCTCGGCCTACGAGGCCGACCTGCCCGCCCTTGCAAAGAGCCAAAGGCTTGAAATCGCGGAGGTGGGTTACATCGACAAAATTCGAATCATGTCGCTCTGGTTGCAGGAAAACGCCTGACCAGAAAAACCGAAGGGCCGCCCCGGCGTCCCGGAACGGCCCTTCCATTGTCTGTCCTTGCGGGACCAAAGTTAGCCGCGTCCCTCGGTCGTGATCGAGGAGGTCCGCGTCTGATACGATGTTGTCCCTAACGGGTGACAATGAGACATGGACACCTCCTTTCTTAAATCTCCGGCGCCAGCCGCCGGATGAGCCAATATATGGCGACGTGGCCGCACTGCAAAGTGGGTTGGCTAATTCGTACTGCGCGCGGCGAGTTCATGTCGCGCCGCAACGACAAAGAGGCGAGTTAGGTTAGGACGGTTCGGCTTGCGCATCGCGGTCCAGCAGATGGCCTGCGCCGCCGGCGGCGGGCTCCCAAAATACACAGGTCTCACGCGCCGTGCCGGAAGCGTGACATAGCATCGGCAAGTCGCGGGCGCGGATATCGTCGTAGGTGAGGCGGTCAAGCGTCGTCTGACCTGGCGCCAGCAGCGGCCAGTCGGGCGCCTGCTGGGTGGTGGTGAGCGTGGGCTGCGCCCAGCGCTCAAGAAAGTCGGTCATCGTCTCATGTTCGGTGGCGGGAAACACGTCGCCGAATGCGCGCTGCAGCGGCGACGTCCACGCCCAGATGGGATGCCCATCTGCGCTGCGGACATCGTAGAGGCCGACCGCCCTGTCGCAGGAAGGGCCAATTGCGCGAGCGGTGACGCTGTCGAGCGCTTGCGCGTCGGTGAAGGCGAGGTCGCGCGTCACGGTGAGATCGCAACGCGGCGCCGGGGCCGAACACGCGGCGGCAGCACAAAGCGCCGCAAGCGCGAACCTCATGGGCCGTAAGCGACGATCATTGTCGGCGCGTTTGAGAGCGGATCGACGACCAAGCACTGCGCGCCCTCCACTGCAGCCGCGTAACAGATCATCGCTAAGTCCCGCCCGCGCAGCATCTCGTAGGCTTCTCGTTCAAAGGGTGTGTCGTAGGAAAATGTCTCAGCGCTTTCGGTCAGCGTCGCGACGCCCTCGCGCCAAGCTGGCAGTTCGCTGGAACGCTGCAGCGTCACATCAGCCCAGCTGGCCAAAAAGCGGTCAATTTCCTCATTCGAAATTGGAGCAGCGCCCTCGGGCGGGATGCCCCCGGCGATCATGTCGTAATACGTGGAGGAGAAGGCCCAGAGCGGATCGCCGTCGGCGTTGCGGGCGACGAACGTCACCACCGCCTGGGCGCAGGTTGGTCCGTCCGCGCGCGTTGTGATGGCATCGGGCGCCTGCGCGTTGGTCCAGGCCACCTCATGTACGGCGCTGCGCGCGCAACCTGCCGCCGCCACATTGTCGCCCGCTTGGCCGCAGGCGCCCAACGTAAGCGCGACACATCCGAGTGCAAAAATTCGCATGAGAGTTCCCTTTGGGCGATAAGCATAACGGGGTGCTCCGGTTAATCCAATCGGGAACGGACCAGGCCTATTCCGCCGCTTCCAGCGTAGGGCCCCCGGTATGGCGCCGGGGCTCGTCGTGGGCTGGTTGGAACAGACCGTGCGGGCGTTGCAGCGCCGCGACCGCTGCTTCGTAGCCCGCAGCCACCGCGTCGTCGAAACACTTCCAGTCGCGCATATCCATTTCAGGCATTTCCGGCGCGATCAGGAGATCTGCGCCGGAACGCCCCTCCCAGGGATCGACCGCCAGCGTCGCCGCGCGCATCAGCAACGATGCGATGGGCGGCGCGCCTTGCAGGCCGTTCGCGGCGACCCAACCAAAAAATCCCGGCGGGTTACGAAAATCTTCCAAATTAATGCCGTCACGCCGAGCGACATCAACACCAATGATCGGGCCGCGATGGACGTCCTTCAACACGTCGACTGGGAAATTGCGCAGCACCGCCCCATCGACAAGCAGGCTGTGATCGCCCTCAACAATAGGCGGGAGGATGCCGGGCAGCGAAATCGAAGCGCGCAGCGCCCAACGCAACAGGCCGCCGCGATGCACGCGAATGTCGCCCGCCACCAAATTGGTTGAGATCGCAAAGAACGGCACGCCCAAATCTTCGATCAGCGTCTCGCCGAAATGCTCCAGCAATCGGTCTTCGACACGCCGTCCGCGCACCAGCCCCACGACCGGCAAAACGTAGTCTCCGAGGGGGTTGGTCTCCACGAACGCCTTGCGAATGCGGAACTCGATCTCATTATCGTCCCAGCCCATGGCTGCGCATGCGCCGACGATTGCGCCCATCGAGGTGCCGCCGATGACATCCAGCGGCAGTCCTGCTTCGCGCAACGCGCGGATGACGCCAATGTGGGCATAAGCGCGCGCGCCGCCCCCTGACAGAACGAGGCCAATGGAACGCCGGGCGATGACGCGCGCGAGGCGTGCTGCGTCCTCATCCTCCAAGCCGCGCCAATGGAACAAGCGCGACGCCTCGCACGCGTCGGCCCATTCGTTTGTAGTTGCGGCCTTGCGGTCCATGCCGTGGTGGAGCAGCACGACATCGACGAGCCGGAACGCGCGCGCTGGCGATGGCTCTTCCGGCGGCAGCAATGGCAACGAAGGGCGCGCGTCGGCGCGGGCGAAAAACCAGATGCGGTCGGCTTGCCGCAAGCAGGTGCGAAACCAGGGGGTGTCGGCAATCGGAGAGACCAGGAAGACGGCATCGTTCTTTTTCTCCAGCGCGTCGAACCAGGCGCTGTTCATGCCTTCGCCGCTCATCGTCTTTTCGTCGTCCTCGGTGACGATGACGGCGCGCGCGCCCAGGCGTTTGAGCGCGGCCTGCAGCGTGCGCGCCCGCAAGTTCAAGTCGATCGTCGGCGAGGTTGCGATCAGCGCGTACACTTTGGGGTCGGCGCGCGGGCCGCCGCCGCCGCGAGCGCGCGTGAGCATCAGCCGGGCCATGTGCTGCATCAGGGTGGGGTGAGCTTGCACCAAGCGCTCGAATGCGTCGGGCGAAAGCTTGAGCACCTCGCTGTCGCGCATTGCAAAGACGCTGGCGGTGTGCGGCTCGCGCGCAATCAGCGCCATTTCCCCGACCGGCTCGCCGGGCCTGATGTAACCCAGCAGATTGTGACGGCTGCGGTCGGCCGGACGGAACGCCGCCATTGAGCCTGAGACCAGAAACCACACCCCGTCGGGCGGCTCGCCCGCATTGAGTAAGGGCGCGCCTGAGGGCACCGAGAACCACTCGGTTTCCTGATCCAGCGCGGCCAGCAGCTCCGGCGCTGCGGCGGCGAGAAAGGGGATGTCGGCGAGACTGGGTTTCATGGGTATCCGCGCGTCAAGGATAGAGCCGGCTGGTTAAGGCGCAATGAGAGTGCGCCGCCACAGGGCGGTTCCCCCCGGGAGCCGGCATGCTAAGAGGGCGCCATGACCGTTTTTGTTGCGCACGCACCCGCCGACAGCGAGGGCGCCGAGAGCCTGGAGAAGGCGCTAGAGCGGCGGGGGCAGTTCGTCGAATTGGACGATGGCCAGACTGCGCTGCGGCCAGTGCAGGCCAGCGATGTGGTCGTGCTGTTGATATCAAAGGATTTTGTGTTCGCGCCCACACGCTTGCGACTGGAGCAGCGCGCGCTCGACGCCTGGACGTCGAACCGGCTTTTGGTCATCAAGCTTGACCACGGGATAGCGCCCATAGGTTTGCGTGATTTGCCCGCGATTGATGCGAGTTTTGCCGCGCAGCGCGAGTTCAAGTGGCAGGAAGTCGCCGCTGCGATCCGTGAAAAGCTCAAATCGCCGATCGCGCCAGCGGATTCGGAATCTGTGCCGCAGGCGCCGCGTGCGCCGAAAAAAGTCGGCGGCGGACCCTTGGGTGCGTTGCTCGCGTTGGTGTTGGTGCTGCCGGGGCTTGGCGCGCTGGCGGCGCTGGGCTCGATCTGGTTGGTGAATCGCATCGGCCCGGTTCCGGGCAGTCTGCGCGACCTGCGCGTCGGTGTTGAAGCTTTCGGCATGCGCTATGGCGTGCAGGCCGGCGTGACCGAATGGATATTCGCGGCGGCCCTTTCACTGCTGCTCCTGGTGCTGGCGGTGCTGGTCGCTAGGGCGTTTGCGCCGCCGCGCCGCGCGGTGAGACGCGAGGCGCCCGCTGTAGCGCCCCCGCCATCCGACGCGGTGTTTGTTTCCTACGCGCGCGCCAACGAGGCGGCTGTTTTGCCAGTTATTGAAGCTGCGCAACGCGAAGGGCGCAAATTCTGGCTTGATCAACAGGGTCTCGTCGCCGGTGATGGCTGGGCCGGTGAGATTGTCCGGGCGATCAAAGGCGCAGCAAGCGTCGTGGTGATGTGTTCGAAGGCTGCGTTCGAGAGCGACCACGTCAAGCGCGAGATCTACCTCGCCGACCGCTATCGCAAGAAACTCACTCCAGTTTATATCGAACAGGCCGAGCCTCCGGAGGATTTCGAGTATTTCTTCGCCGGGGTGCAAACGCTCAACCTGTTCGAGACACCCGAAGCTGAACGTTCGCAGGCGCTAATCAAGGCGCTCGGAGCCGCCCCATGAGCCTCGCGCCCGATCCAGTTCTGCTTGACGTGTCGCCCGAGGGCGTGGCGTTTGTCACGCTCAACCGGCCCGAGAAGCGCAATGCCTTCGATGAATTGATGATCGCGAATTTGGCCGAGCACTTCGAGACACTCAAGGGTGCAGATCACGTGCGCGTTGTGTTTGTGCGTGGGGCGGGCGAGAGCTTTTGCGCCGGCGCCGACATCGACTGGATGCGCCGCGGCGGCGAGCGCACGCTGGAGGACAACCAAGCCGACGCCTTGGCGCTGGCGCGCATGCTCAAGCACCTCCATGAGCTGCCGCAACTGACCGTGGCGCTGGTGCAAGGGGCGGCGATGGGCGGGGGCGCGGGGCTGGTGGCCGCGTGCGACGTGGCAGTAGCGCTAAAGAGCGCAGGTTTTCGATTTTCCGAGGTGCGCCTTGGCCTCACGCCTGCCACCATCTCACCCTATGTCATCGAAGCGATCGGACCGCGCTGGGCCAAGGCGTTGTTCACGACAGCCGAGAGTTTTGACGGCGTTTACGCGGAGAAAATTGGCCTCGTGCAATACGCCGTGGCGGACGATGCCGAGATGCTGGAGATGACCGAGTATCTGACCGAGCTTGTGCTGGCCGCCGCCCCCGGTGCGGTCGCGGACGCCAAGGCGCTTGTGCGCTATGTTAGCGGACATCGGATCGATGACGCGCTGGCGAAGGAAACCGCCCATCGTATTGCCGTGCGCCGTGCGTCACCTGAGGGTAGGGAGGGGCTCGCGGCGTTCTTGGCCAAACGCAAACCGGAGTGGAACGCGTGAAGCTGAAGCGTGGATTGAGCCGGTTCTGGGCCTTCGTTTACCGCAGCAAATTGGCGCGTCCGCCTATGCCGTTTTGGCGTGTGGTGGTCGAAGCCAAGCTTGATCGGCGCGTACGGCGCTGGCCCCGCCGCGTCGATACAGCCGTGACCGCTGTGTTTGTGTGGGCGCGCACCATCGAGGAAGCCGAAGGTTTGGCGGCGCTGGCGCTTGAGGCCGAAGGGCTGCTGCCAATGACGGCGGATGCCAAGAAGTGCGCGCCGGCGGCCGCACCCAAGCGCGTTTCGATTGCTGTTGCCCGCTCTGAATTGGGGTTCGTTGCGCGGCTTGACGATGACGCGGAGGCGGACGGCGCCTCACGCCGGGGCGCACGGGCTTGATTGAAACCGCGCGGCAGGTGAGGCTTGCGCCATGAGCGGTGAACTGGAAGCAGCCGGCGCGCTGACGACGGCAGGCCTTGCGGCGGGCGCCCTTGAGGGGGGTGGCGCCGGCGCTGCGGGCGAGGGCGCGTGCCTCAATTGCGGCGCGGCCCTCGCCGGCGCTTATTGCAGCGCCTGCGGGCAAGCTGCGCACAGCCACCGCACCTTGCTGCACATGTCGGAAGAAGTGCTGCATGGCCTCTTTCACTTCGACACCAAGGCTTGGCGCACGCTGCCGATGCTGGCGCTTCGTCCCGGTACGCTGACGCGCAGCTACATTTACGGCCAGCGTGCGCGCTATATTTCGCCGCTCGCGCTGTTTCTATTCACGATATTCTTGATGTTCTTCGTGTTCGCGTTCGTGGACTCACCGATCAAGCTTGACGCCACACCCCTGGAACAGCGCGCCGAGGCGACGGAGAATTTGACCGAAGCCCGCGCCGAACTCGCTGGCGCACAACGCGAACTCGCCGCCACGCGGGCCAATCCGCCAGAGGGAGAGCCCGCTGGTCTTGCCGAGAGGTTCGCCGCGCAGGCGGTTCGCCTCGCGGAAGCCGAAGTGACTCGTCGCGAAGCAGCGCTTCGATTGGTCGATCGGTTGCAGGCCGAGCGCGCCGCCGAAGCGGCGGCAACCGCACCCGCTGCCGCGCCGGCAGCGCCGGAAACCTGGCAAGACAATTTGCGTGAGCGGGTGCGGGACGGGCGCGTGAAGGTCAATTCCGGTTTCCCAAGCCTCGACGCGCAAATTCTGCACAGCCTCGAAAACCCCGATCTGGCGCTCTATAAAATTCAGCAGTCGGCTTACAAATTTTCGTTCTTGCTGGTGCCGATTTCGCTGCCGTTCATCTGGTTGCTGTTCATCTGGAAACGTGGGCTGACGCTCTACGACCATGTCGTGTTCGTGCTCTACTCGCTTTCGTTCGCCTCGGTGTTGTTCGTGGCGGTGGCGTTGTGCACACAGGTCGCCTGGCTTGAGTGGCTCGGCGCGACTCTTTTCGGTCTTGGTTTGCCGGTTCACATGTTTTTTCACTTGAAAGGCGCTTACGCGCTCGGCTGGTGGTCGGCGATCTGGCGCACCACGTTCCTGATTTTGTTTGCTTGGGTGTCGTTCATCGTGTTCGTGCTCACGATTATCCTGCTCGGGCTGACGGGGTGAGCGATGAGCGAGGCGGATGTGATCGTCTTGGCGGGATCTGCGGCGGTTGTGCTGTTCATGATTGGCATCGCTGCGTTGCTGGGTTTTCGCCAGACGGCCCGGCTTGACGAGGTGGAGCTGGCGCGTCTCGCGGCCAGTGAAGGCGTGCGCATCGAGGGGGCCATTGTCGATGCGAAGGGAAGAAGCGCGCTCGCGCGCCTCGCCGGCGGCGGTTTGCTCATCGCGCGCGTCCTGGGCGACGGGGTGAGCGCGCGGGTGGCGCCCACCAGCGCCTTGAGCCTCGCTTTGGAGCGCAACGGGCTTCGCGTCACCTTCGCCGACCTGGGGTTTGCACCGCTAAAATTACACTTCGCCAGCGATGCGCCTGACTGGGTGCGGCGCTTGGCGGAGGGAGAAAAAACGTGAAAGCTCCAATTCCCGCGCCGTTCGAAATCCCCGACATCATCACTTATGCGGTGCCTGGGTTTGTGCTCTTGATACTGATCGAGATGATTTACGTACGGGTCACTCATAGGGGCCGTTACCAGGCGCTTGATTCCGCGACCAGTTTGTCGATGGGGCTAGGCAACCAGATCGCCGGGCTGTTGTTCAGCGGGTTCGCGATTGGCGCGTATTTTTGGCTCTCGCAGTTTCGCGTGTTCGATCTCGGCTGGACCTGGCCGGTGCTGGTGGCGTGCTTTTTCGCCGAGGATTTGGCGTATTATTGGTTCCACCGCATCGCTCATGAGCGGCGCTGGTTCTGGGCGAGCCACGTCGTTCACCACACCTCGCAGCACTACAATCTCACCACCGCGCTGCGGCAAACGTGGACCGGCGTGCTCGGACTCAATTTCATCTTCTGGCTGCCTCTACTGCTGATCGGCTTCCCGCCGGCCATGGTGCTCATGTTCCAGGCGATCAGTCTTGTTTATCAGTTCTGGATTCACACCGAGGCGATCGATCGCATGGGGCCGATTGAGTGGGTGATGAACACGCCCTCGCACCACCGCGTCCACCATGCCATCAACGCCAAATATCTCGACGCCAATTATGCCGGCGTGCTGATCATCTGGGACCGTCTGTTCGGCACGTTTGTGCCCGAGGAAGCGGGCGAAAAGCCGCGTTACGGCGTCATTTCACAATTGGGCACGTTTAATCCGTTCCGTGTCGCGTTCCACGAATGGGCCGGCATCTTGCGCGACGTGCGCGGCGCCAAATCATTCGGTGAAGTGCTGGGCTACATGTTCGGCCCGCCCGGCTGGAGCCCCGATGGCTCGCGCAAAACCAGCCGCTCCATCAAAGCGGCTTGGGCTGCGCGGCAAACCGCCACCGTACCGGCGGCATGAGATGTATGTTCCCGCGCACTTCGAGGCGAGCGAAGCCGACGCATTGATCACGCGCTTGTCCCAGCGTTGGGCCGGTGTGCTGATCAGTGTTGGCGCCGATGGAACGCCGGTTGGAACGCACCTGCCGATCCTGTGGGACGGTGAAAAGAAAATCGTCACCGGCCATATCGCCCGCGCCAATCCGCACCACAAACTCGGGGCAGGGCGCGGCTTGATCGTGTTGTCGGGAGCGGAAGCGTACGTCTCGCCGTCCTTCTACCCGTCCAAAGCCGAGCATGGCAAAGCGGTGCCAACGTGGAATTACGAAGCTGTGCATTTGGGCGGCGTCGTCGCCTGGTTCGAAGAGCCGGCGCGATTGGAGGCCGTCGTCCGCGAGCTCTCCCAGCGCCATGAGCGCGCGCGCGCTGAACCCTGGAGCATCGACGATGCGCCGCGCGAGTACATCAACGCGATGCTGTGCGGCATCATCGGCGTCGAGATGCGCGTTGACCGCATCGAGGCCAAACGCAAGTTGTCGCAAAATAAAGGCGCGGCGGATTTCGCGGGGGTCGTTGACGGCTTGTCGATCGAGGATGATTCCATGGCGCGCGAGATCGCCGAGCAGATGCGCGAGATCGGCAAGTGATGCGCCGGCGGTCCATATTGAGCCGCGCATGATTCTCCACATCGTGAAACTGTGCGTCGGCGCCGATAGCGTTGAGGATTTGGCGGAATTCCAGATTGGGCAGATCAAGAAGCGGGGGCGCCCAGTGTGCGGCACGCGCATGTGGCCGAAGCGGGCGGCGGAGGTGCTCGCGGGCGGTTCGCTTTATTGGGTGATCAAGGGCGTGATCGCGGCGCGCCAACCTATTGTCGAGATCGCGGCGGTGACGGACGATCACGGCCTGCGCTGCGGGCTTTACCTCGATGCGCACATTCAGCGCACCTCGCCGCAACCGCGCCGCGCCTTCCAAGGCTGGCGCTATCTCGATCCCAAGGACGCGCCCGCCGACTTAAGCCAAGCCCAAGGCGGCGCTGATCTGCCGGAACATCTGCGCAGGCAATTGGTGGCGCTGGGGGCTTGGTGAGCGCCACTCGATTGGCGTCGCGCAATCTGTTATACTCTGTTGCGGAGCAGCATAAATGACAAAACCGACGACCGTCTCATTGCCCGACCACCAACTGAGCTTTGTGCAGGGCCAAGTTGATGAAGGCCATTATGGCTCGCTAAGCGAGGTTGTGCAGGCGGGTATTCGCTTGCTCGAGGAGCAAGAGGCCAAGCTTGCGCAACTCCGCGGAGCGCTTGAAGAAGGCGAACAAAGCGGCCCGGCACGACACTTTGACCCTGACATCTTCCTTGCGCGACTGCACGGCGAGCATCAATCTCGCGGATGAGCCGATACCAACTTCGCGAGAAGGCTGAAGCCGACTTGGCGGACATCTGGCGCTACACCGCGCAGCACTGGAACGTCGAACAGGCGGATCGCTATTATCACGGCATTGTCGAAGCCATGATTGCGCTGGCCGAAGAGCCCACGCTCGGGCGACCGTGCAATGACATCCGTGAAGGCTATTGTCGGCACAATGTCGCTGCGCACGTAATTTTCTTCCGCATCGAGAATGGGCAGATTGATGTCGTGCGCGCGCTGCACGCTCGGCGGGACTTCCGTCGCCACTTGCCATCCGCGTAGAGTTTCAGCGGGGCAGCGCCTTAGCGGTGGCAGCGCACAACGCGTCGATATCTTCCTCGTCGTGATACAGCCCCAGCCCGATGCGCAGCACGTCGTCGCGGGCGTCGGTGATGATGTTGTGTTCGAACAATGTGGCTTTCCATTGCGTGGCATTCGGGTGGCGGAGTGAAAGGAAGCGCGCCTTGGGGCCGCGCGCGTTCGGACGTAACAGCTCCGCTTCGCGCAACACGCCCGCTTCACCCGCTGCGATGGCGCTTTCGAGTTTGGCGCGCAGCGCATCGACGCGGGCGCCGACGGCGGCGGTATCCAAATCCTCCCGCGCCATCATCGCGCGCACGGCGTTGAAGCGATAGATGCCGGTGGCGTCGAACGTCGCGCCGAGGAAGCGTCCAGCGTCAGCGGAATAGGCGACTTCGCCTTGCTTGGCTTCGATGGCCCCGAAATCGGCGAACCAGCCGGTGTTTTGCGGGCGTGGGCCGAAACCCGCTGGGGCGTGCAAGTAGCCGGCGCCTTCGCCAGCCATGGCGTATTTGTAGCCGCCGCCGAGCAGGAACACGCGGTCGGCGACCGCGCCAAAATCGCTCGGCATCGCCATGAAGGAATGGTAGAGGTCGAGCACAACCCAGGTTCCGTCGGGCTTGGCGTATGACGCCAGCTCCGCCGCGCCATCGAAACGCAGCCCGCTCTTGAACATGACGTGGCTGACGAAGGCGATGTCAGGCGCCTGCTCGCGCATGGCGGCGAGATAGCGTTCGGTGAAGGTCTCGAACGGCTCACACGCGACGGTGCGCAGGCGCACGCGACCGTCCTCCGCCCAGCGCGCGCTTTGGCGGCGGAAGGAATGAAATTCACCGTCCGTGCTGAGCACGTCGATCGGGCCGTTTCCCTTGGCTGAAAACAAGCGCACCAGCAAGTCGTGCGTGTTCGGCGCAAAGGTGATCGTGCTGGGGTGGGGCAGTTTTAGTTCAGCGGCCACGTTTGCTTGCGCTTGTGGGATCACATCGCCGAAAATTTTCTCCCATTTGCGGTCGGCGAGCAGGGCGGCATCGTCCCAGGCTTGCATGTGGCCTTCATAGGACGCATCCGGCCACAAATGGTGCGAGTGCGCGGCAAAGTGCTGGCGCCCGGGCGCCGCCGCCAGCGCGCGCGAAAACAGGTGTTTGTAACTCTTCATAGTTTGGTCCGAAGCGACCATATTTCCGGAAACGCGCGCCGCGTCAGTGTGGATTGCAGGTATCCCACGCCTTCGGTGCCGCCTGTGCCGCGTTTGCGTCCGATAATTCGCTCCACCGTCACGACGTGTTTGTGGCGCCAGGTGAGAAACGCGTCGTCAAGGTCGAGCAGTTTTTCCGCGAGTTGATAGAGCAGCCAGTGCGCTTGCGGGTCGCGATAAACAGCCAGCCAGGCGTTCTCCACCGCCTCGCTGGGTTCGTACGATTCATGGCGCGGGCGGCTCAGCACGGCGGCTGGAATGTCGAATCCGGCCCCGGCCAATTGCGCCAGAACGTCATCATAGATGCTAGGTGCATCAAGGGCCACCCTCAGCATGCGGCCAGCGTCACTTGCCTCGTCGTGGTATTTAAGAAACGTCGCGTCCTTGAGCCCAAGGCGATATTCGAGCGCGCGAAACTGCGCCGACTGAAAACCGGAACTGGTTCCGAGCAACGCCCGGAAACTGTTGTAATCAGCCGGCGTCATCGTGGCGAGGATGTCCCAGGTCTGGGTCATGACCGCTTGAATGCGTGAGACGCGGGCTAGATGCTTATAGGAAGGCGCCAAATTGCCGGCGCGGACTTCACTCTGCGCCGCCCCTAGCTCGTGGATGATCTGCTTCATCCAGAGTTCCATGGTCTGGTGCAAAATGACGAACAACAGCTCGTCGTGCTCGGCAGTTTGCGGTTGCTGGCACGCCAGCAATTCCTCAAGGCGCAAATAGCCGCCGTAAGTGACGCTTTGGCTCATCGCGGGCCTCCGTTGAATCAGTCAGGCCGGTGTAGAGCAAGCGTGGCGCGTGGGGGAGCGGGGAATCGAAAGGGCCGCAACTTCCGCTGCGGCCCCCTGGTTTGGTTAATTCGTATCCGGGCTTAGTTGAACGAGCGGCGTACTGTCAGCCCGATGGTCCGGGGCTGGTTGGTGTGGAAAGCGAGCCGCGCGCGCCCGCCGCGTTCGCGGTCGAAAGCGAGGTTGGCGTTCTCATCGGCTACGTTGTTAACGTAGAAGGTCAGGCCCCACGTGTCGTTTTGGACGCCGGCGTTGAGGTTGATGATCGTGTAGGGCTCAAGTTCGAGGTCGAGCGCGGTGATGTCAGCGCCGCTGGCGCCGCCAAACGGCAGGCCAGAGGCGAAATTTCCCGCGCCAGGAAGTTGGTCGCTCGGCTGTGTGAACCGGCTGCCAATGTGCTGCACCGAAGCCGCGGCAAAGCCTTCCATACCCGACCCAAAGCTTTCGATTGGGAAGTAATAAGCCGCTGTCGCCGCCACTTGGTACTCAGGCACTGACGCGAGGCGGTTGCCTGATTGAATGCCGCCGATCACGTTGCCGCCGCCGTCGCGGACGGTTGAATCGAACTCCGCTTCGGTCCAGCTGCCTGCGACGCTGAGCTCAAGGCCCTGAAGCGGCGTCCATCCAAACTCAAGCTCGACCCCAGAAGCGTGGGCCTCGGGGACATTGAATGAGATCCGCGAAGAGCATGAGCCAGCGTCGAGCGTCACCTGCAGGTCGGAGATGTCGTTGTAATACACCGCGCCGTTGAAGGTGTAGTTCGAACGCGAGACCTTAACGCCAGCTTCGTAGTTCCACGAGGTTTCGTCGTCATAACTTTGGAAACCGCCGAAAATCGCAGCGTCGCTCACCGAACACAGCGGCAGGTTCAACGGGTCGTTGACGCCGCCCAAACGGAAGCCCTGCGCTGCTTGCAGGTTCACCGTGATGTCGTCGGTGGCCTCATAGCTGGCGATGATGCGCGGGGTGAGGCCGTTGGAAGACGTTTCATCCGCACGATTGTCGCCGTTTGAGAACACGCCGCCGGAGCGGAAGGTGCGTTGCTCTTCGAAATTGTAGTAGCGAGCGCCGGCTGTCACCGTGAAGCGGTCGGTCAGGTCATAGCTTGCTTCACCAAAAATAGCCCATTGCTTGATATTGTAGGGCAGGTCCGAGTTGTATGGGGAATCCGGCCCGTAGCCGTTGGCGGTTTGCGCTGAGGTGGGGAAGTTGTTGTTGGGATCGAGGTCGACGTTGACGATCGCCGCGTACGCGTCTTGCGCGGCATCGTAGCCGGGGGTTGGCAAGCGTTGAGCGTAGATGCGCTCGACGTCTGAATAAAAGGCGCCGACAAGCCATTGGAAGGGGGCGTCCGAGTCAGAGGCCAAACGCACCTCTTGGGTGAATTGCTCGATATCGGTTGTGTCACGGAGATTCGACGGCAGTGTCACGGCGCTGGTGGCAAAGCCCAGATCTACGGTGACGCTTCCGGTCAAAGCGCTGGCGTCGCGGCTCACCAGAATGTTGCGGTTCACGAAGCTTGTAACCGATGTGAAGTCCACCCCGCCCATGTCGTACTCGACAGTGACATCGGCGAGAAAGGTCTCGTCGCTGAATTCTTCGTCGAGCAATAGGAATTGCTGACGATCATCGAAGGTGACGGCGGGCCGGGTTGTGGTGAAGGGGTTGGCGAATAGGTTGAACACTTCCTGGCGGTTGAAGCCGTTGACCTCCACGGATTGGTAGACGATGCGCGGGGTTACTAAGAGGTTGGGCGTGAATTGCATCGCCAGCGCAGCGCGAAAGCCCGAGCGTTCGCCGTCGTTGACGTCGCGAGTGATGCCGCCGCTCTCGCGCAGTGCGTCAATGAAGCCGGCATATTCGGTGTGGTAGCCAGTCAGTCGCAGTGCAAGAGTGTCCTGCAGGAGCGGCATGTTGATCATGCCCTTCAGATGGCCGCCTTCGCCGCCGTCCTCGAGCGTATTCGCATTGCCTTCAAGCGCTGCTGAGAAGGCGTCGAGATCGGGCTTGTTGGTGATGTAGCGAACCGTGCCGCCCACGGAACCCGAGCCGAACAGAGTGCCTTGCGGCCCGCGCAGTGTTTCAACGCGGTTGAGGTCGTAGAGGTCAAGGTCGGGCGTGAACAGCGAGAGCGAAATGACGGATTCGTCGAGATAGACGCCGACTTGTTCTTTCACGCCGGGTTGGTCGCGGACGATCTGCCCCGCCGAAACGCCGCGCAGCGAAACTTGGCTCTGACCGGGGCCGAGGTTCTGGATCGACATGCCTGCGACGTTGCGCGAAATATCTTCAAGCGATGTCGCGCCGGTACGTTCGATGTCTTCTTGCGTCTGCGCGTTGACCGAGAACGGCACGTCCTGGATCGAGGTCGCGCGCTTGGTCGCGGTGACGATGATCTCGTCTTCTTGGGCGTCCTGCGCATACGCCATTGGCGCCATCGCCATGGCGATGGCGATCGCGCTGACGGCGTAGAGCCACTTGCGTTTGCCAGTCATTGAACTTCCTCCCCAGTGCGGCGCGGAACTTGTGCGCTCCGGGCCAAACCTCATGGTTAGCAGTCTTGTGGGCGTCTGCTGTCACAAACGCTCGCCTGGGGAAAGTGACGGCGCCGCGCGCCTGTGGTGGGGAGAATTGGCCGTTTTACACGGCCATATTGTCGATCAGTCGGGTTTTGCCCAACCAGGCCGCAGCGAGAATGCGGGCAGGGACGTTGGCGACGGCGATGGGCGCGAGCGTTTCGGCGTCTCGTATGGCGACGTAGTCAACGCAGCTGAAGCCCGCCACGATGAGACGGCGTGCAGCTTCCGCTTCGGCGTCGGCGATGGCTGCGCCAGCGCGGATCGTGCTTATGGTTTCGCGCAGCACCAGATTGAGGTTCGCACCTCTACGCCGATCATCGGCGGAGAGGTAAGCGTTGCGTGAAGACATCGCCAGGCCATCTGCCTCTCGCACAGTGGCGCAGCCGATGATCTCGCTAGGGATGTCGAGGTCGCGGGTCAGCCGTTTAATCACCAACAATTGCTGGTAGTCCTTTTCACCAAAGAACGCCGTGTCCGGCAGGCACTGCAACAGAAGCTTGGTGACGATCGTCGCGACGCCGCCGAAAAAATGGGGGCGCATCTCGCCTTCGAGCGGCGTCGAGACACTCGACACGATGACGCTGGTGGCAAAGTCGTCGGGGTACATTGTTGCGCGCTCGGGGGCGAACAGCAGGTCGCAGCCGGCGCTCGCCAGCAATGCCGCATCGGCGGCTTCGTCGCGTGGATACCGCTCAAAATCCTCGTGTGGCGCAAATTGCTTCGGGTTGACAAACAGGCTCGCGGCCACGCGGTCGCATCGCTCCTTCCCATGGCGCACCAGCGAGAGGTGACCTTCATGCAAAGCCCCCATGGTCGGGACCAGGCCGATCGTCAGCCCGCGCGCGCGCCATGTCGCGACGCTTGCGCGCAGGGCGGCGACATCGCGGGCCACGGGCAGTTGAAGGTTGCTCATGTGTCCAATCCGACGCCGCACTGTGGCGACCATATTTGCTTAAGCACGTCTTAACCTCGATGCGCGAGGACTTAACAATGCGTTTCAGTGTTGCGCCCTTCGTCGCAATCGCAACGACCGCCCTTGCCTGGGCGGCGTCATGACGCTTGCCTATGCCTTCGACGCGTCCCCAGCGCCGCGCCAGGCCCATGTGATCGTTGTTGGCAATCAGAAGGGCGGGGCGGGCAAATCGACGGTTGCGATGCACTTGGTCGTGGCGCTGATGCGGATGGGGCGGCGCACGGGGGTCCTGGACCTCGACGTGCGCCAGCGCTCGCTCACCCGTTACATGGAAAATCGGGCTCGCTGGATCGTCACGCGCGAGACTCAGCTGCCCGCGCCCCAAACGCTGCAGCTGCACGAGAGCCGCTTGCGGGCGCTCGACGAGGTCGAGGCGGAGGAGGAATCCGGCTTCCGCGCCGCCCTACGCCGCCTCTCCGAGACCTGTGACTTTGTCGTCATCGATTCCCCCGGGGGGGATTCCTACCTGTCACGCTTGGCCCACGCTTGCGCCGATACCTTGATAACTCCGCTCAACGACAGCTTCATCGACTTTGACCTCCTCGGCGACATCGACCCCAATTGCGCCGACGTGGTGCGCCCCTCGATTTACAGTGAGATGGTTTGGGAGAGTCGCAAGCGAAAGGCGCTCGCCATGCGCACGCCGATAGACTGGATCGTGCTGCGAAACCGCACTTCGACGAGCCCCATTGAGGCCAAGAACAAGCAAAAAGTCGGCGACGCGCTCAGGGCGCTGTCGTCGCGGATTGGGTTTCGACTGGCGCCTGGATTATCCGAGCGGGTGATCTTCCGTGAGCTGTTTCCACAGGGGCTGACGCTGCTAGACCTGGACGTGCGGGGGGCGGGAGCCGATCTCCGGATGGGGCATCTGGCGGCGCGGCAGGAATTGCGCGACCTCTTTATTACCCTGAAACTGCCTGGCCTCGACGGCGAACCGCTGAAATTCTGAGCTTCGTGCCTTTGCTGCAATCACCCCCTAGGCTGGTCAGATGACGCCAGTCCTGATCGCGGTCGTTCTGCTTTTCTTCCTGCTGTTGGCCCTCCGCGTTGGGGGCGCGCGGCGGGCGGCCCTGGCTCAGCGCTGGCCGGCTCTGGCGTTAGCAGGTGCAGCATTGATGGCCTTGGTTCGGGGCGCGGTTTGGCCTGCTTTGGGGCTGGCTGGTTTGGCGGCGTTGGCTTGGGTCCTGTGCCCGACGTTTACGCCGCCAAGGCCCCAGCCTGGGCCTCGCCCTGATCCTGCAGATGCTGAGGCGTGTGTGATTCTCGGGGTGAATGCAGCGGCTACGGAGGCGGAGATCAGACGTGCCTACCGAACCAAGATGGCGCGCGCCCATCCCGACAAGGGGGGAGGGCACGTTGAGGCGGCGCGACTGACGACCGCCAGAGACAGGCTTTTGAAGCGATACCGCCGATAGCTTCTCGGGCGTCAGTTGGGCTCTTCGGTGGACTGGTCATCGCCTTGGTCGCCTTGGCCGACGGCCTCGGCCGCAGTCATTGCCGGCGCGATCGTCTCTACCATCATACCTTCATATGCGCCGTCGGGAACGTCAGTGCTGGCGCTGAAATTGGTCGAGGTTCCAGCTGCGGTTTGAGCGTCCAAACGTGTTGTGGGTAGGCTGGCGAACGCCGCCGCGTTGGGATCTTCACGGCGGGCAAATTCTTGGTAGGCGCCCTCAATCAAGTAGGCGACCTGCGCGTCGCGGGCTGAGGCGGTCTCGCCGCCCAGCACGACGACAATGACGCGCCGACCGTTGCGTTCAGCCATGGAAGCCAGGTTGAAACCCGAGGCCCGGGTGTAGCCGGTTTTGATGCCGTCCACGCCCTCAACTTGGCCCAAGAGCCGGTTGTGGTTACGGCCAGAGCCGCGGCGCCAGCTGAAGCTGGGTGTCTGAAATACCGAGTAATACTCGGGAAAATCATGCCACAAGGCCTGAGCTAGGGTGGCCATATCGCGCGCGGTGGTGCGATGGTGGGTGTCCGGCAAGCCGCTGGCGTTGGCAAAGCGCGTGTCGCGCATGCCGAGTTCGCGGGCACGGGCGCTCATGCTGGCCGCGAAGCGCGGTTCGGTGCCGCCGAGCCGTTCAGCCACCATCGAGGCGACATCGTTGGCTGACTGGACCACCAGAGCGTTAATCGCTTGTTCGACCGTAATGGAATCGCCGCGGCGCAGCCCAAGGCGCGAGGGCGGTTGTCTGGAGGCGCGACGCGATGCGACCAGGCGCGTGTTCATGGCGATGTCGCCCCGATCGAGCGATTCAAAGATCATGTACAAGGTCATCATCTTGGTCAGCGATGCGGGGAACCGGGCCTCGTCGGCCTGATCCTCAAGCAGCACCTCGTTGCTGCGCGCGTCCATGACAATTGCCGCGTAGAGGTCGTCCGCCGACGCTGGGCCGGCGAATCCCAGAGCGAAAACCGCCGCCAAAGCCCCGGCCCAGGTCCGGAGCGAAGAATAACCCGCTGACTTCATTTGCGTTCGATCCCGCACAATCACGGACAAATTCAGGCAAATCGCGTGCCGCGCAGCTTACAGTTTCATTAGCTCCGGTTAAACGATCGTTTCAGTCCGGGGAAAAACGGTCCCCGCAAGATCATTAGCCCGGTTCAAAAGCAGGGCCGGCGGTGCGCCAGCTGGCAAGAAGAGGGGTGCCGCCCCATCCTCTCGATAACTTTTGTTGCACTGCAGCAAAAATGGGTTGACTTCGCAGTTGCAGCATAAGATATAGGGGAGGACTCGCCGGGGTTAGCCCGGATGACCAGCGGCGCGATGCGCCCCAAAAAATGGAGACCATCATGGCTACTGCAAGAACCGCCCGCGCCACCAAGTCGGCCACCGAAACCTTTGACCAAGTGTCGAGCGCGTCGACTGAAGCGGTCCGCGAGAACATTGACCGCAGCCTGGCTGCGATGTCGGAAGTGTCGTCTTTCGGCAAGCAAAACATGGAAGCCTGGTTGGCTTCTGCTACGGCTACCCAGAAGGGCTTTGAGACCCTTTCGGCCCGTACAGTCGCCTTCTCCAAGCAAGCGCTTGAGAACCATGTCGCCGCCACCAAGGCGATCATGACCTCGAAGAGCGTGCAGGAATTCGTCGAAAAGCAAAACACCTACGCAAAGTCTTCGTTCGAGACCTATGTCTCCGAATTGTCGACGCTTTCCGAGTTGGTGTCGGGCGCCGCCAAGGACGCCCTGCAGCCGATCAATGAGCGCATGAACGCCGTCGGCGACCTGATCCAGACGGGCGCTGGCCGCTAATTCGGCCGACACGATTTCAGGGCTGCTGCTGCGGCCCTAGGTGCTGAACTAAAGGCGGGTCCGGCTTGATGAGCCGGGCCCGTCTGCGTTGAGGCAGGCGCAAACTGCAGGCCGGTTGGTCACGGGCCCTTCCATCCGGCGCGTCAATCCATAAATTGTTCAGCATGTGAGTTCCAACCTCGCCGCTTGGGCGAGTCGGCGGGGCTCGCCAGGATTTCGGCCGCACATGAGCGACGAGTTCCCGGATGAGGGCGACGATGCAGATGGCGGCGCCGAGGGGCGCGCCGGGACGAAGACGCTTACCCGTACTAAAAAACCCTCGCTCTACCGGGTTCTGTTGCTGAACGACGACTACACGCCGATGGAATTCGTCGTCTATGTCCTGGAGCGCTTCTTCAGCAAATCCCAGGAAGAGGCGACGACGATCATGCTGCACGTCCACCAAAACGGCGTCGGGCTCTGCGGCGTCTTTACCTACGAAGTCGCGGAGACCAAGGTGGCGCAGGTGCTGGACCTTGCGCGACGCCATGAACATCCGCTGCAATGCACGATGGAAAAGGATTAGACCTCGATGGCGACTTTCTCGCGCACGCTCGAACACACGCTTCGTCGGGCCCTCTCGTTCGCCACTGAACACCGACACGAATATGTGACGCTTGAGCACTTGTTGTTGTCGCTGATCGATGACGATGACGCCGCCCAGGTCATGCATGCGTGCAAAGTCGATCTCGACAAGCTGCGCATCAATCTCGACTCTTATTTGGAAACTGAACTCGACAGCCTGGTGGTGCCTAACCGTGAGCACGAAGAGCCACGACCCACCGCCGGCTTCCAACGCGTGCTGCAGCGGGCGATGCTGCATGTAGACTCTTCGGGGGGCCGCGAAGTCACAGGCGCCAATGTGCTGGTTGCATTGTTCTCCGAACGTGAGAGTCACGCCGCCTACTTCCTGCAAGAGCAGGACATGACCCGCTACGACGCCGTGAACTTCATCGCCCACGGCCTGCCCAAGCGCGCCGGCGCCGCACAGCCAAGGCCCGTGCGAGGCGCCAATGAAGGCGAAGATGGCGAGCGCGTCGTCAAGCAAGGGTCGGAAGCACTCGCCGCGTATTGCGTCGACCTCAACAAGAAGGCCAAGGAAGGCAAGATCGATCCATTGATCGGACGTGAGGCCGAAGTGCTTCGGTCGATTCAGATATTGTGCCGGCGCCAGAAAAACAACCCGCTGTTGGTGGGCGATCCAGGCGTCGGCAAAACCGCCATCGCCGAGGGGCTGGCGCGCAAGATCATTGAAAAACAAGTGCCGGAAGTGCTGGCGGACGCCACCATTTTCGCGCTCGATATGGGATCGCTTCTGGCCGGAACGCGCTATCGCGGTGACTTTGAGGAGCGCTTGAAGAGCGTAATGAAGGAGCTGGAGCACCATCCCAAGGCGATCCTGTTCATCGACGAAATCCACACTGTCATAGGGGCCGGCGCCACGTCCGGCGGCGCGATGGACGCGTCAAACCTGCTGAAGCCGGCGCTGCAATCGGGCCAGCTTCGCTGTATGGGATCAACGACCTACAAGGAATATCGCCAGCACTTCGAGAAGGATCGCGCGCTCGCGCGCAGGTTCCAGAAGATTGATGTCAACGAGCCCACCATCCCGGACGCCATCAAGATATTGCTGGGGCTCCGACCGTATTTCGAGGAATACCACAAAGTGAAATACACCGATGACGCGGTGAAGGCGGCCGTTGAGCTGTCCGCGCGTCACATCGGCGACCGCAAATTACCGGACAAGGCGATCGATGTGATCGATGAATCGGGCGCCTCGATGATGCTGTTGCCAGCCAACCAACGAAAAGGCGTGATTGATGTCGCCGAAGTGGAAGAGGTCGTCTCTCGCATGGCGCGCATCCCGCCAAAGTCGGTGTCGAAGAACGATTCCGAGATGTTGCTTTCGCTGCCGGCCGATTTGAAACGTGTGGTGTTCGGTCAGGACAACGCTATCGATCAGCTCTCCGCCGCCATCAAGATGGCGCGCGCCGGGCTCCGCGAACCGCAAAAGCCGATCGGCTGCTACCTGTTCGCCGGTCCGACCGGCGTGGGCAAAACCGAAGTCGCACGCTCGCTCGCCAACGTCATGGGGATCGAGCTGCTGCGCTTTGACATGTCCGAATATATGGAGCGTCACACAGTGTCGCGCTTGATCGGAGCGCCACCTGGGTATGTTGGTTACGACCAGGGTGGTTTGCTGACCGACGGCGTCGATCAACACCCACACTGCGTGCTTCTGCTCGACGAAATTGAAAAGGCGCACCCGGACCTGTTCAACATCCTGCTGCAGGTGATGGATCACGGCGCGCTCACTGACGCCAATGGCAAGAAAGCCGATTTCCGCAATGTTATTTTGATTATGACGACCAACGCCGGCGCTGCGGATGCCGCCAAGCAAGGCATTGGCTTCGGCGCGGGCAAGAAAGATCACATGAACGACGAGGCGATCAGGAATTTGTTCACGCCGGAGTTCCGCAACCGCTTGGACGCTGTCATCAGCTTTAACGCCTTGCCGCCGGAAGTTGTGCGCAACGTCGTACAAAAATTCATCATCCAGCTGGAAGGACAGCTGGCTGAGCGCAATGTGCAGATTGAAATTACCGACCGCGCCGCTGACTGGCTGGCGACGCGCGGCTACGACGAGAGCTTTGGCGCGCGTCCGCTGGCGCGGCTCATCCAGGAACATGTCAAGAAGCCGATGGCGGATGAATTGTTGTTCGGGAAACTCAAGAACGGCGGGATCGTGAAGATCGATCTCGACCCGCATGACAAGGAGAAGTTGAAGTTCAACTACTCGCAGGAGAGCCGCGGGCTGCTTAGTTTTGGCAGTAAGAAACCGGAAAAGGCATGATCGTCGGTATGGACCGCCGGCATGCGTCGCGTTGGCCGGCGAGGGCGCCGGCGGTCCATATTGCCTTGCTCCTCAGCGCTTGCGCGTCCGCCTCGGCCCAAATTGCGCCGTTGCCGATGGCGCTCTGCGCCGGTTGGCAAGGCGAGCGGGTGTGCGAGCTGTTGCACGAGGATTCCTCAGTTCGCGTGCTGCGCTGCACCTTTCCTCCCGGCGTTGGGCACGAGCCACACTACCATCCGCCACACTTCGGCTATTTGCTCAGCGAAGGTGGCACGATGCGCGTCACTACTGCCGAAGGGGCGCATGACCGAGTCGTTCAAACGGGTTCGTTCTTCTCCAACGACGCCGAAGTGCGACATGAAGCGTTGAATGTCGGGCAGACGACGCTGCGTTACTTGATTGTCGAGAAGAAATACGCCGATACGCGTGCGCCCGAGGCCATTGCTTCGGGCCTGTGCGCCGCAAGTGCAGGCTAGAGAAACATGCGCGCCCATGTTTATCCGCTCGACGCCCTACGCTTCTTCGCGGCTTTGAGCGTGGTCGCTTTCCATTTGGGCTTTTACGCTTGGTCGGCGCCGAACTCGACGGTGGCTTCCATGCTGGCGGGTGCGACGAGTTTTCCGGTGCTCGCACCTTGGACTTGGTTTGGTTGGGTCGGCGTTGAGATATTCTTTGTCATCTCGGGCTTTGTGATCGCCAATTCCGCCAATGGCGCTTCGCCCATCGGCTTCGCCAAGAGCCGTGCGCTTCGGCTCTACCCGGCGGTGTGGATCTGCGCGGTGTTCACTCTATGCGCATGGGTGCTCGTCGACGGCGTCTCGCCTCTGCGCCTCTTCGATGAGATGGCCCGATCGACGACACTTTGGATAACCGGTCCTTGGATCGACGGGGTCTATTGGTCGCTCGCCGTGGAAATGGTGTTTTACGCCGTGATCTTCACGCTGCTGGCGGCGGGGCGCTTTGCGCGTTTGTCGTGGATTGCGTGGGGGTTGTTGGCGCTATCCGGGGCTTACCTGTCGCTCTCGCTTGTCGCGGGCGAGGATTTTTGGCGGCAGACCCCGTGGCGCGCAGTGCGAGAGCTGGCTGATATTTTGTTGCTCCGTCACGGGTGCTTCTTCGCATTGGGCATCTTCATGTGGCTTTCGAGCGTGCGCGCGATTTCAGCCAGGGGATGGGTGGGCGCGGCGCTGGCGTGCGTGGCCGGTTGTCTCGAGATCGTGTTGCGGACGAGGGAACTCGCCACCGAAACCACGCAATCGTCTTTAGCCTTGTCATCGTTCGTCCCGGGCCTGGTTTGGCTTGTGGCAATCGTCGCCATGTTCGTGTTTACCCGCGCGCCAGAGCGGTTTGAGCCCGTATCGATGGCGGCGCGCGCGGCGTTGAAGCAGGTCGGGAAAATGACCTACCCGCTGTATTTGACCCATGCGATTGTCGGCGTCGCGCTCTTGCGCGTCATGGTTCAACTGGGCGCCAATCCTTGGCTCGCCCTGGGCGGAGCGCTCGCGATTGTGCTGGCGCTGAGCTGGCTGGTTGCGCGTTGGGGCGAGCCGTTTGTTCGCAACCTATTGCGCTCCCTCTGGGGCCGCGGCGAAGGCTCATTGGAACGTGCGTCGGGGCTCGCCTTCTTGTTTCGTGCAGGCGGTGTCGTCGCGACCCGGGCGCTCTCACATAGCGGCAGCGATCTCGCGGGCAAGGTTTTGTAGCTCCGCGACATCCGCCTTGTTTTGATGCCCGTGCCCAGCCAGCCTGACGCCCTCATATCGAGGGATGATGTGGAAGTGCAGGTGGAACACGGTTTGGCCGGCGGGTGCGCCGCTAAACTGTGTCACGGTTATGCCGTCGGGGTTCAGCGCCTTGGCGACGCCCTTCGCCACGCGGTGCGTGCGCTCAAGATACGGCCCCACCATTTCCGCGGGAAGTTCAAGAAAGTTGCGCGCTTTGACACCCTTGGGCACGACCAGAACATGCCCGCGGGCCTGCGGGAAAATGTCCATGAAGGCGAGCGCGATTTCGTCTTCGAACACTTTCACCGCCGGAACCTCACCGCGCAGGATTTTCGCAAACAAATTGGCGTCGTCATAGCTTCCGTTGAGGCTCATGGCGCGTTCCTAGGCTGGCGATTGCATGTCGCGCACAAGGCGCAGCAGTGTCGTGCGTGGAAGAAATTTCCCCACCCCCGCGATGAACGCGTTGCGCGCGCCAGTAATGACGACGCGGGTGTTGTTGCGGAAGCCGCGATAGCCTTGTTGGGCGACGGGCGCGGAAGCCATCGCGGCGCCGACGCGCGACAGGCGCGTCTTGCCGGTGCCGGCGCGCTCGCGGAACTTGCTGACGGTGGGCCCCGGGCAGAGGCAGCTCACGTGCACGCCGGTGCCGCGCGCTTCTTCCCACAGCGCTTCCGAGAACGAGAGCACGTAGGCCTTCGAGGCGTAATAATTCGCCATCAGCGGGCCGGGCTGGAACGCCGCCGTTGAGGCCACATTCAAGACGCCGCCGCGGCCTTTCGCCAGCATGTCGTTCCAGAAATGATAAGTCAGCTCCACCAGCGCGCGCACGTTCAAATCGATCATGCCGAGTTGTGTGGGCAGGTCCGAGGAGGTGAGCGCGCCAGCGTGGCCATAGCCGGCGTTGTTCACCAGCACATCTACCGTGAGCCCGCGCTGCTTGATCGCTTCGGCGAGCGCCGAGCCGCCGCCGACGGCGCCAAGATCTTGCGCGATGACGTGCGTCTTTATCCCGTGCGCCTGGACCAATCGGCTGGCGACGGCCTGCAGCGCGGGCTCTGATCGGGCCGTGAGGATGAGGTCGTACCCGTCTCGGGCAAGGCACTCGGCCAGATCAACGCCGATGCCTGCCGATGCGCCGGTGATCAGCGCGACTTGTCCTTGTCCTGGTTTCGGGCGCGCCATGAGATTCTCCGTGATGTCGGCTGCGACGATACGCGGGGCGCCGCCCGCTTCCAAATCACCTAGGGGAACGTGCTAAACTCACCATCCATGGCCGACAGTTTTCGCCTCAACCCCGACGAAAAGCCGTTCGATCCCCCGAATGGCGAGCGCCCAAAGGCGATGCGCCCGCGCGACGCCGCCACGCTGATTTTGGTCCGGGGGGGCCGCGAGGTGATGATGGGGCAACGCGCGGCGGGACATGTGTTCATGCCGGACAAATGGGTGTTCCCTGGCGGCAGGGTCGACCCTGGGGACGCCCGGCTGCCTGCGGCCTCTGAGCTGACCGCCGAGACCGAGGCCTTGCTGCGCCAAGGCGGCGTGCGCCGCCCAGCCAGGGCTTTTGCGTTGGCCGCAGCCAGGGAGACCAAGGAAGAGGCCGGGCTTGTGCTGGGCGGGACCGATGGCCCCGATCTCGCCAAGCTCGCCTTCGTGTGCCGGGCGATAACGCCGCCCAACCGCTCCCGCCGGTTCGACGCCCGGTTCTTTCTGGCCGACGCGGAGGCGGTGGGGGCGCACAACGAGCCCACGGCAGGCGATGAATTGCTGCATACAAAGTGGTTTTCCATCGAGGAAGTAGACGCTCTGGACCTCCCATCCATCACCCGGTTTGTGCTGAAAGAGGTCCGCGCGCGGTTGGCGGGCCAGGCCCTGGCCCCGCCGTTTTTGCGCTGGAACCGCGGCGCCCATAGTATGGAGCGGCTCTCAATTTAGGCTTCCACATTGACTTTGGGGCCGGGGCCCGTATTTTCCCGCGCTCTTCAAACCTCTGAGTAGTGTCATGGCCAAGCCGACCACCATCAAGATTCGTCTGAACTCGTCGGCTGACACTGGCTTCTTCTATGTCACCAAGAAGAACCCACGCACCAAGACCGAAAAGCTCAAGTTCCGGAAATATGATCCGGTCGTGCGCAAGCACGTTGAGTTCACCGAAGGCAAGATTAAGTAAGGCTTCGAGCGCGCGCTCGGCTCATTTCGGATAAAATAGCATCTGCGTACAGCGGAACAGGGCGATGGTTTTGCCGCTGGCTTCGACAAGAAGCCTAACTGACGCTGTGTCAGCTGCGCGACGGAATCCATGTGCGCTCTTTCTGCCGTCAACATGATGCGCCTTCCGATGGGGAAGTCCAGAGGCTTTGAAATGGCGCTGCGCCAAGCGTAACATGGACGCATGTCTGTAAAGTCTGTCCGTGCCGCCGTGCTGCTGATTGGCGATGAGCTGCTCTCCGGGCGCACGCAGGACATCAACCTCCAGACCATCGCCAAATTTCTGGCCCCGCTTGGCGTGCAGGTGGCGGAAGCGCGCGTGGTCGCCGATGTTCCCGGCGAGATCATCGCCGCTGTGAACGCGCTGCGCGTCGCCTACGATTACGTGTTCACCACTGGCGGCATCGGCCCCACCCACGACGACAAAACCGCCGACGCTATCGCCGCCGCGTTCGACGTTCAGATCAATGTGCGCATGGATGCTCGCGCTATTCTTGAAGCGCACTACAACACCACAGACTTGAACGAAGCGCGCTTGCGTATGGCGCGCATCCCTGATGGGGCGACGCTCATCGCCAACCCGGTGTCGCGCGCGCCGGGTTTTCAACTTGGCAACGTGTTCGTGATGGCGGGGGTCCCGTCAATTATGCGAGGGATGCTAGAGGATGTCGGCCCGCGCATTGAAGGCGGCGCAGTGGTTCGCTCGTGCGTGGTGCGGGGAACGGGTCTGCGCGAGGGCGATATTGCCGCCGACCTTAGCGCGTTGGAGGCCGCCGCCGCAGGCGTCGTCAGCTTCGGCTCTTACCCTTGGTTCGGCCCCGCTGGATTCGGCGCCCACTTGGTGGCGCGTTCGGCTGATGCGGGGGCGTTGGCCAAAGGCGGTGCGGACCTTGCGGCGCTCATCCGTGCGCGCGGCGTCGAACCGGAGGTGGTAGACGAATCCGCCTGAGACGGCCCATATCGGCCACACTGCGAGCGTGGCGAAACTGGTAGACGCAGCGGACTTAAAATCCGTTCGCCCAAAAGGCGGTGCGGGTTCAATTCCCGCCGCTCGCACCAGCTCTTAAGTGTCTACATAATCGTGAAGGCTGGCTGGGGTGCTAGGGATCGAACCTAGGAATGGCGGTACCAAAAACCGCTGCCTTACCGCTTGGCTACACCCCAAAAAGCGCGAAGCGGCTACTTAATGGGGTCCGCTTGCCGATGCAATGGGCCGCGCGGCGCGACGTGTCGATAGCAAATTAAGTTGGCCGGTTTAGGTAGCGCATCATATGTCCGCTGCTTCTGCTTT
>CXWL01007461.1_pt1 | contig 32692 bp, 27 predicted proteins | sample 590931 | NCBI WGS metagenome assembly CXWL01 (sample SAMEA3498368, study PRJEB10139) | groundwater metagenome | biome: water well; material: biofilm material | place: Germany | collected 2015-04-27
ACCTTCGTTGGCCCCCTCGAAGAACACGTGCACCGTGGTCGGACCGCTCAGCGCGATCGGAACACTGTCCCCGTTGGGCATCTGCAATTCCATCAGCGCCGTGGTGTTCGGGAAATAGTCGATCTCCACGGCGAGCGGCGCGCATGTCAGGGGCGTGCAAACGGTTCCGTTGCCGTGATAAACGCCACCCAAATCCGCGCAACGCACCGGATCGGTCAAAATGCATCCGGGCGTGGGAACGATGATCTCCCCGCTGACATTCCCTTGTCCGCCGGCCGCCGTTGGACCAACGCCCGATTCGGTAGAAGGTGATCCCGTGCCGGCCGTCGCAAGCACACAACCCACAGGTCCACATGACGGTTGCCCGCAACAAGTGTCTACGTAACAGGCCTGACCTGCCGGGCAGTCGCTGGTTCCGTTGGGACACGGCGCGGAAGTAGCACACGCAAAGTCAACCGCGCAAGTTCCACCGCCCTCGGCTGCGCTGAAGCACAAACAGGGGGTGGGGCCACCGCTTCCACAATTCTGGAATTGCCCGCACACGCCACCGTTCGCGCATGTCGGCAGACAGCAAGCGCCGGGATTGCACACCAATTCCGCCGCTGCAACGCACGACGCGTCCCACGCTTGCGTGCAGCAATTCGGGCGAAGCTCGCATACTCGGCTGCAGCATTGCTCATCGCTGCAGTACGGCGTGTCGTGGGGTTGGTTGCACTCCCCGGTCCCCGGGTCGCCACACGTCGGGAACGTGCTGTGGTTGGCGGAGGTCAGGTTGGCAACGTGCAACCCCTGACCCGGAATCGGGGAAGTAAACAGCTTCACGCACTCAACCGGGTGGAGATAATTCGCGTTCGGCGGAACACAGGTGATGTCGGACCGCACGTCCAGCGGTTCCTGGTTATAAAGCAGGGCGCCGCTTGGCATCTGAATCTCAACGAAAACGTCAAAGAAGCTATCCGCCATTGCCGGATTGACCGCCTGTTCGACTATTGCGCCCCATGAGGGCCGGATCGACGCGCCGATACTGGTACCCGCACCGGCGCGGATGGTGATCCCGTTGCTTTCGAGCCGCATCGAAAGCATCTCGGTGTCGATAACGTCGAGGTGTCCATCGACTGGTCGTAAACCAGGGAACTGTGAGGAATCGTCCCGCGGGGCGGAACGACTTATGGACACAAGTCCATTCAGCACGAGGTTTACGTTCGGATTGCAAGAAGTCGGATCAGTGGAGATTCCTACAAGTGCTCCCGTTGGAACCAAATCCCCACCGCTATGGCATTGATCGACCCAGTGCGGACCCGGACCGCATTCATCGCACGGCGTGTCCGGTTGGCAAAACGGCCCAGTACAAACGGTGCCGTCGCCAAGGTACGGACCGCCGACCGAGTTACAAGTTGCTCGGTCGGTCTCGAAGCATCCGTCGGCGCAGCAGGCCCCCGTGGGCAATGGGCAATGCACGGTTGCGCAGGATGTTCCCGGTCCCTGCGGGTTTCCGCCGGAGTTGACACAATCAGTGCCTACGAGATCGGCGCATCCCCCGGCTCCGTAGCAGCAAGCCTCAAGTGGCGGCGGGCAGTTGACCAAGCTGCACTGCGTGAAATTCCCGTGATAGATACCGCCATAGGCCTGGCAGGTGGGTGCATCGACTTGGATACACTCCCCGGCGGCGGCCACATTCAGCGGCGGCGCCCCCGACGCGGTCAATTCCCCCTGCCCTATTTCACTGACCGGCGCTCCGCCATCGGCGGTGGTGCTCACGCAATCAGGCGTTGCGCAAACCGGACTCACGCAACAGGTATCCACATAGCACATCTGCCCGGCAGGACAACTCGACGTCCCGTTCGGACATGGCGCCGCAGACGAGCAGTCGAAATCACGCGAGCAATCAACTCCGCCTTCGGCAATGCTAAAGCAGAAACAGCCGAAGCTCCCGCCGCAGCGAGGAAGAGGTCCACACGGCCCGCTTGAGGTGCAGGCTTGCGGCGAAGCGCAGCAGGCGCCGGTGGGCAGGGGACAGGTCACGCCGGTGCAGGAAGTTCCCGGTCCTTGCGGAGTACCGCCTACTTCGAGGCAGACGAGTCGCGGTCGATCACCGCACAGCCCATCCTTGCAACATGCCTCTGTCGGTTGTGGACACACAACCGTAGCGCAGGACGTTCCCGGCCCTTGCGGCGTGCCCTGGGTTTCCAAACAAGCCCCACGCGGCATGTCCTCGCATCCGCCGCCGGTATAGCAACAAGCTTCGGGACACTGCGCGCAGTCGAGCGTGGCCGTGTACCTAGCCCCGCAGTTCACTATGTCGGCAAAAACAGGGGCCACAAAGAACCAATGCTTGCCCGGCGGCAGACACACTGTCACGCTACCGGTCGAGCAGGAGGGAACGTCTGTGGTTGGATTGAGCACGCCCGTGATATTGGCGCATTGTCCGGAGCCGGGATTGTTCATCTCCACAAGACCAATCTGGGCGGCGAAGTCCGAGGACACAGTCCAAGTGAACTGGGTCGGTGACGTGACCACCACTTCGTACCAGTCGGTATCGCGGCTTTGGCCGTCGAACGCGGCTGTTGAGCAATAGGTCTGCCCGCAGGTGATACGAGAAAATTGCGGCGGGATGACCGGAGGCGTGTTGCAGCCGCCGTTGGTCGTGTCGTTCGGCAGACCGCAGTTTGATTCACTTTCGAATGTCGCACCGGTGGGGCAGTTGACGCAACAGTTAATGTTGACGTTCAGTTGGTAGTTGCCCAGCGCACCGTTGAACCCGGCCACGCGAACCCAGTAGGGGTGCCCCATCACAACTGGAATTTCCAGTTGCGAGGGCCCGGCAGTGCCCAAACAGGCGTCGTCATCGCACTTCAGTTCCGGCCCGCGGCAGAAGCCGTAAGCGGCCAACGTCGTATCGAACGAACTCCCGCAGAGAATAATCTTTGCGGTGCCCGTACAGGGGCTTTCAAACACGTGCCAGATGTCGAAGATGTCCTCACCGCCGCCGCAAGAAGTCGGCGGCCCCGTGTTTGTGTTGGCGTTGTTCCCGAAAAACGTCTCTTCCGGTGAGACTCGGATGGCGTTTTCGCAAGTGTCCCCGGGGGGAAGGCCGGCCACTTGTCCGCGCTGGTCATCAAGGGCTGCGCCCTCGTCGATCGTCTCAAGTCGCAGCGCGCGGATTTCCGGCGGCGCTACTGCGGCCGTCGAGCGACTCTGCGCACTCCGGGGCGCATCCGAAGACAAACCCGCAGTTCCTTGTTTGTTTTCCTGGCGCGCGTTGTCCCCCGGCGGCAGCAAGACCGCGGCAAACACGCTGACGGTTCCGAACCCCACCAGCGCCTGAATATAAGTGAACCTGCGCCGAAGGACTGATCCTCGGCTCATCGGGTGCGTTGCATTCCGCATCATGGCATCGTTCCTCCAAATTTGGCGGTGAGTGCGGCGCTTTCTGTACGCCGCTGCCAACCGTCGTGTTGTTTAGAATTCGTTCGGATAGGTTTGGTCACGGCGTACGTCCACTTGTCGGCCCATGAGAAACCACCCCGACCGATTAAGCCATACTATCGAAAATGCCGCCTGTAAGCAAGCTGGATCCGGCCGCGCGCAGCGCTAACGGTCGCCCCCGTCCGCTCGATCAGCAACGAAACACCGAAATTTCCTGAAAACGACGGATGAGATGCTGTTTTGCGTGATCTGAATTTATCGGACGAAGCAAGCTATCCTTTTGCCGTACGAATCATCGGGATTGGGCGTTCAGCAGCGGTTCCACACTCTGAGCGTGATTCATTCGCACTAGGCGCTCGATGCGCGTTTGAGCCGTCGATGCGTCCGCTGCGTCGCGCATCAGGCGCTCGACATCCCAGAGATCAGCAAAGACTCGCCCTCGTCTTTGTCCGATGCCATACTCCAGGACTTCCTCGAGAGAGTCCAGCAACGGCGATTGAAAGAGCCCGTCGGCGGCCAGGATATCCAGTGCGCCGTTCCCGCCCCGCACCGGAATGATCACGCAACACTCCACTCCCGAATCGAACGCAAAGTCAATGGAGCGCTTGGTCCAAAAGACCCCTTCGGCTTCGGAAAGAAACGGCGGTCGCAAAAGGATGAACGCTCGAACCGGAATCCTGCTCGCCCCCAAAACCCGTGCCGCGTCTGCGAACTGTTCCAGCGTCATTTGCTTGTTCAGTCGAGGAAGAACCCCTGGGTGGACGGTCTCCAGACCCATCGCCACCTGTAGTTTGCCCCCCACCATCTCGTTAAATCTCATGCACCGACGACCAATCATGCGCGGGTGGGATTCGACGATCACGGTTTTGAACGGGGCCGCCAGGCGGGCGATTTCCGGATACTCCTCGACCGCGATGGCCTGACGGTCAAAAAAGCTGCCGGCGTTGTACAGTTTGACATGACGGGCCGGCGCTACTCGCTCCAGTGCCCAACGGATTTGGGCGGGTATGGCGCCCCGAGGCACCGGTTCGTTTGTGGTGTTCTTCCACAAGTCGCACATCAGACATCGGAACGGGCATTCCTTATTCGTCAGCAAGATGGTCAGAACGTCATCGACCGAGCCATCGAACAAGCGTTCCTTCTCAACGAGGAAGGCGTAAGGGCGGGTCGGATCGACCGCGTTCTTCGGCGGTCGTTGCTGGAGTATCCAACGGTCGGTAATGATAGGCTCTGGTTCACTCATATAAGGCAAGGAACATCCGCCGATAAGCGCTCGAGCCGTCTGGAAATACGTCAGAGAACGCGCGCTCGCCCATCACACCATGTTGGAACCGCCGCTTCCGGAAGCAAGGCATTTCCAGTCCGGTCACGGCATGAACGCCCCGGCGAACGATCTCTCCCTTCAGCCGGTACAGTCGTTCCTCATCCCATTGCGTCAATTCAATGAACGGAATGGCCTCGGCCACCTCAATAACGGGGCGCGCGGTGTATGGACTCAACGCAACGAACCCGTTCGTCACGGCCGGGGCGTAGCTCCGGGCGCAGCCGCGGCTCTGGCCGCCTGAGTAGGTGAGCGAATGCTTGATCGAGTGGACGCCCCAACCCTCCTGATACAGCATGGGATTGTTCAACACGCTGCGGATGGTCAGTTCGGGGTTTTCTTCGATGGGGTAATCCTTGAGATTTTCGTCTCCGCCATCGCCATCAAGAAGGTATCGCCACTCCGGGTAACGCCGCCGAACGCCCCGACAGAGGGCCAGCATCATCGCACCCGCCTGCACGTCCAGCGGTTTGTAGTCCTCGATCACTCGGATGGCATCAACCACGTCGATTTCGTCGCCCGGAACTTCGATAACTTCCAGAAATAGATCGAGGTCCATGTCTCGGAGAAAGGCGCGAGCCTGGTCGGTATCCTGGCCGCCCTGTTCGACACTGAGCGTAAAGGCCTTGAGACGCGAGGGATTCATTCCCAGCGACAGCATCGCATGATAGGCAAGCAGAAACACCGCGCCGCTATCGATGCCGCCGGAGAAGCAAACTCCAATGGGTTCTTGGGAGGGGACCGTTTGCAGCCACTTCGCGATCTCATCGTATACCGCGCGGACGTAGCGTTCGCCGATCGCCCCTTCGTCGGCCGGGAGCGTTCCCCGCACGGGCGTGAAAAACCGTTGGTACGTGGGGTTCGGATCTGGGCAGCCGACCAGACGCACCTCGACGACATTGTGTGCGGGTACCATGCGTGTGTAGGATGGATGGAATTGGTCGTCGAGTCCGTTGCATTGCAGCCAACGCTGGATCGCATCGATCCGATCACTGACGACAAGCGCGGGGCCGCTAGCCCGCTTGGCGATGAAATAGCGCATCGGACGGTCAAGCGTACGCGCCATCCGCACGGTGGTTCCGTCGGTCCCCACCAACGCAAAGTGCCCGTCGATGCGGCGAATCTCATCCGGGTCTCCGCGAGCGATGATCGCCCGGGCCTCGCCGACCTCCATCCCAAAAATCACGTTTCGTGAGCTGTCCAACAAGTCCACCACTCGTGAAATAGTTTGCGTCATTGGCATTGGAAATGTCCTCCGACCACAGCTGGTGCTTTCTCAGCAGGAGTCAGGCTCGCCCGTTCAACGTTGAGCCTGATGCGTCTGTTCGAATGAACGATGGCGGAGCTTGCTCTCGCGGGCAACCCGCCCATGACAGAAGGATACACAGCGGTTCTCTGGCCGCAACGGCCACCCATAGACTTCGGAACATATGCAACCAGATTTCGGGGCGATCCTCCACGCCGACGCAGCCATCGATCACAAATGGGATCAATCGAGGGAGCATCCCTTGGAGTTTCGCTATTCAGAGGATTCCAGTTGTCTCCCCAGCTGGTACGGCTCGACATCGGAGCGCCATCCGGAGCGTGGACCCGTTGCCACTTCTCGTGGGGCAGGCTAAGGTCACGGCAGTATTGGAATGCTTGGCCCGCTGGCAGGAACTTCGCGGTGAACTTGAAGGCTCCCCTTTCTATCGCAGAAGTCGACAAGCTCTACAAGGCCCTGTCGGTTCTTTCGCGAACAGTCGCCCAGGTTCTTGAAACGAGAGCCGTGGAGGCCGCGAGGGCCCCTCTTTCGCAATCAAAGGTGCAGGTGCTCCGCCTGCTGGCCAATCGTGGACACCACACATCCAGTCAGATTGCCCGGTTCTTAAACGTGAGTCGCCCATCAGTCACGCAAATCATCGACTCCCTCGTGGAGTCCGACCTGGTGTCGCGCCGCGGCGCAGCGGACGATCGCCGACAAGTGGTACTCGAACTGACCGAGCGGGGACGGCAGGTGTTTCAGGCCCTTCGCAAAGAACAGCGACACCTGCTTCGAAGTGCGATTCGGGCGGAGGGAGGCGGCGAAGTCGAGGAATGGATCACGGTGCTGCAGAAGATTGCCGATTCGTTGGCCCGTGCGGACCGCACCTTCACGCATTTTTGCCTCCAGTGCGGCGCCCATGCGGACGGTTCTTGCGTTTTGGTCGGTGGCGACGCTGACTGTCTTTTTCTTCGCCACGGGGTTTCTTCGGCAAAGCGCCGGCGTCGAAGGGTAGGGAGTGGCAACGCCGATTCGCAATCTTGACGCCGCCCCGGCACGTACATATCTACGGCATTCTGTGGTTCCGCGGTGAGCGAGGCACGCGGCAAACAGTGGCATCCAACGACAAGCCGGCCAACGGATTACGGGACACACAACCAAGGACGAGCATCCCGAAGCCAACCCTCCCATACGCTTCGCAACAGCAAGAAGCGAATGCGCATGAGCTTGCGGTCACGGATGTGCTGGAGGATTTCCGGCGCCTGCGGGGGCAGGCCCGGATCGATCACCCAGCGCGGCCTGCGTCGCGCAACGAAATTGTGTAGCCATCTCCATGCACACGTCGTCGTTGGTGATGTGGATGCGCAGTTTGCTCGTCATCCGGACAGTTTAGGGTGAGAAGTGCAAACTGTGTAGCTGTGTATTGTCATTCTGAGCGCAGCGAAGAACCTCGGTCGCAACCTGATCCTTCGCTACGCTCAGGATGAATACCGCACACTGGAATCATAGCGGGACGCCAGATCGGCCCTTCCGCACAGGGCCACGGCCAGTGCGTCGGCCACGTCGTGCGGCTCCGGCGGCGCGGGCAGGCCAAACGTCATCTGGATGGCTCGCTGCATTTGGGCTTTCGTCGCCCGGCCATTGCCGGTTAGGAAGCGTTTGACCCGGGTGGCCGAATAGCTGCGAACTTCGATGCCGCGCTCCGCTGCCGCCAAAAGAATCACCCCACGCGCGTGGCCCATGAGGATCGCAGTGCGCGGCTGGTTGTAGTGGGAATACAACTGCTCGACCGCCACCATCACCGGTCGGTGGTCTTCCAGAATTGCAGAGATGTCCGCATGAATGGAAGCCAGACGGGAGGCCAGAGTGTCCTTCGCAGAGAAGCGGCACACGCCTGCGTCGATGATTTCCGCCGGAGAGGAAGTGCTCCGGAGAACGGCGTATCCGGTCACGCCAAGCCCGGGGTCGATTCCGCAAATCACCGCATCCATACGGTCTTCTTTGTTGTCGAATCCTAAGCCGTGGTCGCCGCCGCCGTTCTCACCCGAGGAGGAGTGAGTTCCTCGCGATGGAACGCGCCCTTGTCCAGGTGCAACGTCCGCTGCCCATGAGACGCCGCTCGCGGATCGTGCGTCACCATAACGATGGTCTTGCCGAATTCCGTGTTCAGAAGATTTAAGAGGTTCAACACTTCCTCGGAAGTCTTGGCATCCAAATCGCCGGTGGGTTCGTCCGCCAGGATCAACCGAGGATCGGTCACGATGGCTCGCGCGATGGCGACGCGCTGTTCCTGGCCGCCGGAGAGTTGGTTGGGTCGGTGATCCATTCGATCTGACAAGCCGACAACCTGAAGCGCGGTTTCGACTCGCCGCTTTCGTTCGCTGCCCGGCATTTTGAAAAGCAGCAAGGGCAGTTCGATATTCTGGGCCGCGGTCAGCACGGGCACGAGGTGATACATTTGAAAAATGAAGCCGACATTGCGGCTTCGCCAGGCGGTGAGTTCCCGCTCCGACATCCGCTCTAGTTGAGCATCGGACACTCGCACCGTACCGCCTGTTGGAGTGTCGAGACCGCCTATCAAGTGGAGCAATGTTGATTTACCCGATCCGCTTGGCCCCATGAGCACGACGAATTCGCCGGCGCGGATGTCGAGGTCGAGGCCTTCCAGTACCGGAATTTCAATCCGGTCCTTGTGATACACTTTGCGCACGCCGCGCAATTCAATCTCGACTTCTGGCATGGATTACTCAAACCTCTCAAGGCAAATTGGGTGGAATATATCAGGGGGCCAAGGCCTTTTTTTTCTCCGGTCTTTTGAATACGTGCGAACAATCTTCGAGCCGATTTTTTCCGTCGGCGTATACCGCAAACTTTCCTCCCGACCAGATCGATGCTCCTGCGAATGTTCCGTCTTTAGCGAGCGCGTAAAACTTGAGATCAAAATTCGGCTTTCCATCCATGTCGAGCAACCGCGGTTCGACAGTGTACTTGATGGCCCGCTCGATAGCCTGCTTGACGGCATGCATTGGGGAAGCACCAGATCGCATGAGTTCGATGATCGTGTGCGCTCCGCAGATTTTGATGTTGGCTTCGCCACGTCCGGTACTGCCCGCTGCGCCCACATCGTTGTCCACATAGAGTCCCGCACCGATGATCGGCGAATCGCCGACCCGTCCGGAAAGTTTCCAGCTTAGTCCGCTGGTGGTGGTGACTCCGCTCATTTGCCCTGCGGGATTCACGGCCAGACAAATGATTGTACCGTAGGTGAAGGCCAAGGGCTTGTCGTTCGCGGAACGCCTGTCGGTACCAACCGGATCGGGAGGCGGCAACCAGTTGTCCTTCGTCGAATGTTCCTCTTTCCAGCGCAGCCATGCCCGCCGAGACTCCTCGGTGAGCAGGTCTTCCTCCTTGAAACCGTGCGCTTTGGCGAAACGCAGCGCACCCTCGCCCACCAGCATGATGTGGTCGGTACGCTGCATGACGAGTTGTGCAACGCGGGAAGGCGTCTTGATGTTTCGCAATGCCCCGACCGACCCGCAGCCGCGCGTCGGACCGTGCATCACGCACGAATCCAGTTCAACCACGCCGTCCTCGTTGGGCAGTCCGCCGTACCCCACGGAACTGTCGTTGGGATCCTCTTCAACAATGTTCACGCCCGCGACCACAGCGTCGAGCGTGTCCACGCCGGCAAGAATCATGGCCGCCGCCTTCTCCGTGGCGGGCAACCCGTTCGCGCTGGAGACAATAACCGGTCCTCCCGGTGCACCCTTCAGACCGGTAGGTTTTGATTCCTGGGCGGACGATGCGCGGGCCAGTGCCCCGGCCGTGGCAGCCGCCGAAGCCGTCCATAGAAAATCTCTTCGTGAAAAGGAAGACATCGAATTCCTACGATATGCCCAGGCGTGGGTTTGCTCAAGCAGAAGGAACCAGCCTTGAATGTTGTCGCTTGTCTTTCTGCGGCCGGCCTATTCGCGTTCGCGGCGCGGATCGCGGTGTTGCAACAAGCCCGAAAGTGGGGTTTTCGAGCTTCAGCATCCGCTCCTTCTGCGACGTACCCTGGGGCGAAGAGAACCCTCCCAACGATCCGTCTGAACGCAACACTCGGTGACAGGGGACAATCAAAGGCAGCGGGTTGGTGGCCATGGCGCTGCCCACGGCCCGGGCGGCGCCGGGCGACCCGGCCGCGCGTGCCAGGTCCGCGTAGGACGCCGTGGCCCCGAAAGGAATCCGGCGGCACGCTTCCAGCACCCTGCACCGAAACGTGGACACCTCGCGCCAGTCAATCTCCACCTTCCACGAGACTTTTGTGCCGCGGAAATAGTCGCGGACTTGCTCGCAGAATACGTCCGCACCCGTTGCTGTCTCCGTGGCGGCCGGGAAGTGCGAGGCGATCATTCGACGCAGATGTCTTTCCGGCTGAGGAAGGAAGGTCGCCGCGACTTTGCCGTGCCTGCTCATGACAATGCCGAAAAAGCCCCATTCGGTTTTGACCAACCGAAACATTGATTCTGTCGTAGCACGATTTGCATTCCCGACGACGCGCATCGTTTCACCTCTCAAGGCTGAGTCGGGGGACTTTGAGGCGGCTTGATCGAGGATTTCTCACCCCCAAATGCTGGTTGGTGATCTTTTAGACGCTCTCGTGTTTTTTTTGCGATTTCGGGGTCCTCTTTTTCCCACCGCTTCAGCAGTTCGAGCGTTTTCTCGAAATGTTCTCGTTGCTTGGGGTTCAACTTCTCTAGAATCTTGGGCTTGGTATTCGCCGCCAGCTTCGCCATGACCGCCACATCGATACGTTGAGGACCATTGGGAACCGTGCGAAGGGCTTCAAGCAGTATCTCTTCGAGTTGTTTCCAGAGATCCTCTGATTCACTCAGAAAAGGATCGCGAGCGGAACGTCGCAGTTGTTTGAAATCATTGTCCGGCGCAATTTCCGCCAGACGCAGCATCCGCCAGCGATGGAGCATGGGGTCGAACTCTTTCCGTTGCTCGTCGTTCAACTCCTGGTTCAAATAATCGAAAAAGAAAACAGGTTCGTCGATCACCGAGGGCTCGAGCACGATCGTCGCATAGTAGATTTTTGCCTTAAGTGTTGCGATCTTTTCCGGGTCGCCGTCTTTTTCCGCTTCCTCGAGCTGCTTGCGGAGTTCCGGAAGCTCCTGCGGGGTCGCCGCGTCCTCGGGTCGAGGCTGCACGTGCGGCCGCTGGTTGGGGTCGAGCAGCCCGGCCATGTAATCGTCGAACATCACATCGATTTTCTTTCGCTTGTCCGTGTCAAACTTGACCTTATCGAACGTGAGTTCCCGAAGGCGGACGAACGCCGCCATCCGCCGATCCACCATGGCATCGCGACCATAGCCGGGTCGGGGTTGGTGTTGGGCGGTCCCGCCCTCCAGGGTCGGCTTGATCGGGAGTGGGGCTCCCGGCTCACTCTTTTCCTTTTCGTGAGGAGCATCCTGTTTCTTCTCGGATGGCGTCGCGGGCTTCTCTGGAGGCGGGGCATTCTGGCCGAAAATGATGGAGCATGACACGATGGACCCTAATGTGAACACAACATATGGGGATGACTTCATCGAAAAACCGCTCCTAAAATCGCTCATGGTTACGCAACGCCCATTCGTTCGCTTTTCATCTAACCGGGTAGGTTATAGTATCAACTCGATTCGTCCAAAACCAGAAGTCGGCGCGGAGGTGCGATGCACATTCATACGATAGCGGCCTTTGCTTTTTTATTCTGGCGAATGGAAGCGCCATCGGAATGGCACTTTCTCTCGTCCGACCGGATCGGAGCCACCGCACTGCTGGTTTGCGGACTCCCATCACTTTTGGCCTTCCTGGCCTTTCTTTCGACGCTAAAAACTCGGCAAATAATGGCTCGCTCGCATCAGACACTCGGTGACGCTGCCCGTTTTCATCATCGGTCCATATCGTTCCTCCGGCTTGCGCTAATCGCGGGCTTCGGGGCGATCACCTTATTGACCCCTTTTCCCGATTGGTTTTCTCTGCGGAGAGTTGCGCCCGCGTTACAGATTTTCGGCGATTGTTTAGCGATTTCGCCGTACTTCATCGGCGCGATCGCGATGTGGTTGATCACCTATCCCATCGAGCGCGTACTGCACGGCGCCGACGAGTCCGCTGATTCTCTGGGAGAGCCGCAAGTGCGCTGGCAGCTTTCTTCCTATTTGGATTTTCACATCCGTCACCATTTGCTGGTCATCGCCGGCCCCATGGTATTGATCCTCTTTGCGGCCAATCTCACGCATGGGTACAAAGCCGGGCTTCGCCAATGGAGCGGATCGGCCTGGACTCCCGACGTTCTTCTGGGCATCGCTGCCGGGGGCGTATTCCTGATCGCACCATTCCTGCTTCGCAGGCTATGGCGCACGACGCCCCTGGACGCGGGGCCTTTGCGTGATCAACTTACCGGGCTTTGCAGCCGTATCGGACTGCGCTGTCGTGAAATCCTGGTGTGGAAGAGCGACGGAATGATGATCAATGCCGCAGTCATGGGAATTGTCCCTGCGGCGCGATACGTTTTGCTTTCCGATGCGCTGCTGGCGTCGATGACCCCGAGGCAGATTGAAGCCGTTTTCGGCCACGAGGCCGGGCACGTCCGCCACCGGCACATGCATCACTTTCTGGTGTTTGCGTTGGTAGGCTGGTTGCTTGCCGGCGCGGCAACGGAGGGATTTTCGTGGTGGTTCAACCATGCGGGCACGATGACCGCCGGCGCTTTGACCGTGATCCAGGGGAGCGGACTGTTGATCACGTTTGTTTTCTGGATCATCGGGTTTGGATGGCTCTCGCGGCGATTCGAACGGCAGGCGGACCTGTTCGGGGCGCGCTGCGTGGCGCCGAGTGCCGCGGAATGTCACTTGCCGTGCAGCGTTCATCTTGGCGGGGCGGAACGCGGCCTGGATTCGGATCGCGTTTGTGCCAGCGGCGCGGCGGTCTTCGCCTCCGCACTGGACAAGGTGGCAGCCCTGAGCGGGATCGGGCACGATGAACCGAGCTGGCGACATGCGTCGGTGGGCAAACGGATTCGGTTTCTGCGCTCGGCGGCGGGCGACCCGAACCGTGCCATCGGCTTCGAGCGGCTTGTTCGGCGGGTGAAGGCGACTTTGGTAACGGTGGCGTTGGTCGGATCGATAGGTGCGGTTTACTATTGGACGATGGTTCATCCGGTTCCCTTTCAACCTGACGCCTTGCAGCAGGTGCACCGACGGGTGGATTTTGGCGGACGATGAGCAAATGCCTGTGACACTCAATGACATCGAACAACGCGTGTTGGGCGTGCTGATGGAAAAGTCGCTCACCCAGCCTGACGCATACCCGCTGACGTTCAATTCGCTCCTGCTCGGCGCCAACCAAAAGCAAAATCGTGATCCCGTTCGTGAGTTCACCGAGCGGGAAATCTCTGAGGGCTTGCGGGCCCTGGAAATCAAACAACTGGTTGCCCAGGCCCCGCCCGCTCTCGGCGCCAGGTCCGTACGATTCAAGCATCACGTCATCGAACGGTTTCATTGGGACCGCCGCGAGCAGGCCGTCATGGCCGAGCTCATGCTCCGGGGACGGCAAACTGCCGGCGAGCTTCGAACCCACGCGGGCCGGATGACTTCGTTTGTCGATCTGGACGCCGTCGGTGAAACGCTTAATGCCTTGCGGAGTCACGAGACTCCTTTCGTCGAGGAATTGGCCCGCGAGCCGGGGCGGTCGGCCAACCGCTTTCGCCATTTGCTTGGTCCGACCCATTCTGCCCCCATGCCGGTTGCCGATCCGGCAACGGCGACAGTTTTCGCAATCCCAACGTCAACCAACGCTTCCGAAGCGGGGAATTTGGCGGTCCGGGTGACCAGACTGGAGGAAACGGTCGCCCGGCTGGAGGAGACCGTCGGCCGGTTGGAGGCCAAATTGTCCGGCAATAGTGAATCGTCGTGAAGGGTGGCACGGTCTGGTGCCTTTTGCCAGGCCGTGTTTGAACGGACCATATAACAGACCTCCATCGACGCGGGTGACTCGCAGAGGATATAATACAGCGATGAGACCTTTGAACAGGAGCGTAAACATGATGTTTCGAGCAATGCAGGATCCGCAGCAGGTTTTCGGTACTCTCCAGGACGAGATGAATCGTGTGTTCGATCGCGTGTGGCACGGGGGCATTTCGACGCGGCCCCTCGACGGCCAGCAGTGGGCCCCCGCGCTCGATGTGTATGAGTATCCCGACCGTTTCGTGGTCCATGTCGAGATTTCCGGCGTCGATGGGAACTCGGTCGATGTCACCTGCGTCGGCAATACGCTGACGGTTCGCGGCGAAAAGTGCCGCCCGGCAGAGGTCGCCGACGATACGCCCACGCTCAATCGAGAACGCCGGTTCGGGAGCTTCTGCCGCATGGTCGAACTGACCGGCAAGATCGTGGTGGAGAAGGTGTCCGCCCGCTATCAAAACGGTGTGCTCGAAGTCACCGTTCCCAAGTCCGAGTCGGAACGCCCGCGCTCGGTGCGAGTCGAAGTCAACGAATCCTGACCGTAGCGTACCGCGGATTTCAATCCGAACCCCGAGCGCCAACGAGAGGGCCGATCCGAAAGTCGCCGCCGATGGCGTTTACCCCGATCTAAAGTCATTGGCCGACGAATGGTTGGCTTGAGTCCATGAACATGATTCCACATCATCCGCAGTCGGCACCTGAACATGTGTTCCCCGTAGGGACGCCGGTTTGCATCACAGAGAAGATACGGCGGCGGGACCGGACAACGGAAACGCGCACCTGCGGAACGATCGACGTCTGGGAAGAGCTTCCGACGGGAAGCTGGTTTTCACACAGAAAAAGGGATCGTTTGTGGCTTCGCCGCCTGAAGCTCCGCAAGGTGGACGGCGAAATCAGCCTGCTGGTGGTGGATGACGCGACGAGCATCGCAAGGATCGAGGATATTAGGGAGGAATGATGCATGGCGATGGATCGGGACGGGCGACTCCGTTCCAATCCGTGAACTCGTCGGTACCGTTGAGCAGGTCGATGGTTTCGAGAATGTCGGCGGGTGCGAGCAATCCGCTGCGATCGACGTCGCCGCTGAGCAATCCCCACGGCAGGAAGCGCACACCATTCAGCGTGTCGATCAAATCGAGCAGATCCGTTGGCCCCGACGCGGTATCGGCGTTGACGTTGGCGGGGTGCGAATGGAAAACCCCGCGCGTCGCGGCGTCCCCATTCAAGGTCAGCGTGGTCGCCGCATCGGGCGTGATGGGGCGTTTGAGTTCGATCGAGTATTTCCCCGGTTCCAGGTACGATGCCGCGAGGACTTCGTTGGGCGACTCTGTGAAGGCCGTCTCGCAGAGTATCCAGCAGTCCTTCTTATCGCTGCCCAGAGGCGCCTGCACCACGAAACTCGAAATGCCCTCCCGTGCGGCGGCATCCGTCCGAGGGTGTGGCCTGCGGGCATCGACGACGCCGGAGGGGGGATCGAGCCATTGCACCAGACCGCTGGGGCAATCACATTTCGGCTGCGCCGCGTCGCTGCAAGACGTGCTGATCGAAAGCTTGTATAACCCTCGCGATTCATCATTCTTGGCCGCCAGCATCACGTAGTAGGTGCGTCCAACCGTTAGATTTCGCAGGCATAGCTGGGAGTTTCGCCCTCCGGAGGAGCAGGAGGCCACGTCATCGCTGCATCCAATGGATCGCAGGGTGGCGCAAGCAGTCTCCGGGGTTGAAGCATCTCCGGCTTCGAATACCTGGAGGAGCGAATCGCTGGCCGGTGCGCTGCTCTGGCACGTTCGAACTCGCGCAGTCGTGGACGTGGCGACGAATCGAAACCACACCGTTCCCACGCCGCGTTTTCCGGCGCCGCTAGTGTGGCAGCAAAATCCCGGATCGCTTTCCGTTTCTGTTGCGTTGATGGTATCCGCGTCCGTATTGCTGTTAGAGGTCACGAGCCGCGCGCCTTGACCATTGCCCGCCGGGTAACATTCGTTGTTGGCCGGAGGTAGTCCACAGGTCAGGGCGGCCTGGCTCGCGCATCCGGCGTCCCACGCCACCTGACAACAAAACGCCTGGCCGCTCATGGAACAGACCTCGGCGCAGCAGAATGGGTTGATGCAGCCAGGAGTCGTGTGCGGAAGCGAGCAAGGCTCTTCGCTCAACAAGCACACGGACTCACAGGCGATTTCCGGCGAACCGCAATATACACCGCGGGTCCAGGAAACACCGCGCGGCGCACAGTAGTTCTGGGTGTAATTCATGCAGGTTCCGTCGGCCCGGCAGCAAGCGGCAGTGCCGCAGGGAGGGTTGAACGGATCAGGAGCGCAAGAATCCCCCTCGCGCCAAGTTGGCAAAAATTCGCTGCCCGGCGCGGGATACGGACAGTTGGCCCGCGTCACTTCGCGGCACATCGCCTCGCCGTCAGAGTCGAGATGCTGCATGTCACAGCACGCGCCCATGATCGCCGGCCCCTCGCAAAGAATCGTTAGTTCCAGCGCCCCTTGAAAAAGATTTTCGGGAAATTGTCGCAATTCCCAGGTTGCTCCATTGAACACTGCGTAGCCCGAATGGCTGCTTCCGATGCGCGCGGGTAAGCCAACCACGGAGGTGCGGCCAACGGTGGAACTCGCCGCGATGGTGAACCAGACGTCTTGCGGCAGTGGGATCGGCGGATTGAAATCCTGACGGAGGGTTCGAATGAAACTGCCGAAATGTTGAACGGAGCGCGTCGTGTCCGTAATCACCTGCGCAGGAAAACCACCCATGCCCGGCAATCGCAAATCCATTTCATACAGCGCCGTTCCGCGAACGGTCACCTCGTATGCCACCATCCGGCAAGGCCCGTCCAACGCAATATCGTCCGCCATTCGAAGCCCTTCGCCGGGATTGAATGGGCCGCGGCGCGGCGTTTTTGCGTGATAAGCAGGATGAACCTGCGGACAACTGTCGCGAACGTGGAGCCGGGCATTCATGCTGCTATGAGGCGCGCCCGGATAGCCGCCGAAATAAAATCCACAACCAACGGCTGAGTGATAAAACCAATCGTCCGAATACCCTACGAGTGCCGGTGCTCCGCCGACCCAGCCGGCGTGGTCGCGATCAAAGGTGACGGCCAACCACACCGTGCGCGGAATGACGATGTGGACATTCCCCGGAATTGGAAACGCGACCGCATATTTGCCCTCGTTGGGAAAGTTGAAGTGGCCTTGCGTGCCTGCAATGGGGAGTCCGCCCACTGTGGGACAATCGTCGAACAATTCGAAATCGATGGCGAAGGGGCCGGCGCCCTCCCCGTCGGTGTTGCCGCTCACGTCAAACTCGTAGCGAGCAAGCTGGCACCCGTCCGCCCCCGTGATGGTGATGTCGTCGGCAATGGTCGTTCCCGCACCGTACGCAACTGCCGAGTAGCCCAGCGTATTGGAGTAAACCAATTGATCGGCTTGAAGAAGGTTTTCAGAATGATCATCGGCGGCGAGAGCAACGGGTGGAACCGCGATCATCACATGAAACAGCCATAGCAGGCGCAGGAGCATAGGCCACCCCCCCCCGATTGATCGCTCAGGCGTTCATCTCAGGCACGTCACCAGCATTGCGCGACCCCCTGCCCCGCGAGCGTCCCGCGATGCCTCGGCGCGTCGGGGACTCGATAAAGCGCAACAGCTTTTTCGTTGCGGGAGTCGTTGCCTGTGCCGCCAATACCCGTACGGAATCGCGAAATTCCGCACGCCCCCCGTACAGTGTTCGGTAGGCGTCGCGCAGGGCTACAAGCTCTTCGCGACCGTACTCATTTCGTCGCAAACCGATCCGGTTCAACCCGGCAACGCGACCTTGCGGGTCGGTCAAGGCAAACGGTGGGACATCCATGACCACGCGCGCGCCGCCCGCCACCATAGCCAGCTCGCCGATCCGCACGAATTGGTGTACGGCCGTCGCCCCGCCGATGGTCACGCAATCCTCCACCGTAACATGTCCGGCCAGCAGCACGTTATTGATGAGCGTCACCTTATTTCCGACGCGGCAGTTGTGTCCGACGTGCGAGCCCCCGAGCAGAAAACACCCCTCCCCCACCGTCGTCTCCGAATCCGGAATCGTCCCGCGATGCACCGACGCGTTTTCGCGGATGATGCAACCCCGCCCGATCCGGCAGTAGCTCCGTTCGCCGTGATATTTGATGTCCTGCGGCGCGTGCCCCAGAATCACATGGGGATGAACCTCGCAGTCGGCTCCGATGGTCGTCCACCCCGTGACGTACACGCTGTGAAGGAGGCGGCACCCGGCTTCGATCTCGACCTCGCCTTCGATGATGCAGAACGGCCCGACATGCACGGTGGGGTCTATTTTGGCTCGCGGGTCAACAATGGCTGTGGGATGAATTGGCACAGTTTGCTCCCATCATCCGCCCGCTCCTAAACGTTCGCGGCTCTGCTTCCCGTCGCTGGCGCTCTGGGTTCGGATTCAACTACCGGTGGTTTGCGAGTTGATCGTTAAGCCAATCGGCCGTCACGCCCTTATCACGAAGCATCCTGGCCACACCGGTTGATTCGTCGCGCAATAGCGCAAGCAATAAATGATGCGGCTCGACCTCACCCGCTCCCAGGCGATTCGCCGAGTCCACCGCGAGTATCATCGTGTGCCAGAACTTCGGTGATCGAAACGCCTTGGACAGTTCTTGCTGATGCACCCACTCGAAATCTCCGTGCCGAGAGTGGGCCAGATCGTGGCCTTCCTCAAGACTGCTCTTGAGCATGACCAGCACCTTCTCGCGCAACCGGCCAAGCTCGACGCCTTGTTCGTGAAGCACGCGCGCGGGCAGGGCATCCGGCAGTTGAAGCAATGCCAGCACAAGGTGTTCGGTCCCGATGTAGCGGTGTTCCGAATTTCGCGCTTCGGTAATCGCTAGGGAGATTACCTCTTTCGTTTCGTTGGTTTGAGGCCGACGCCCGACGAACCCGTTGCCGTCGCCGCGTTTCATCTGCGCCGCAACTTTGTCGCGGACCTTGTCCACATCCACGTCGAGCAACCGCAGCGCCTCCGTGGCCACGCACGCCCCCTCGGAGATCAGCCCCAGCAGAATATGCTCCGGAGCCAGATAGTTGTGATTGAGCTGCCCGGCCTCCTGGTTGGCCAAGGCCATCGCGTGCCGCGCCCGATCTGAAAATCTTTCCTGCATGACTCGTCCTCCCTATCGAGCAACGGATTATTGCCCGCGCGGCTCAGCCCTCGCTCTCAAGGAGTGAATCCGCCCCACAGTGACACGCACCGCGATGATGCGGCAATCGACGGAGCCAGCATCGTTGAGGATGCACACGGTGTCAACCAATCGAAAGGCACCGCGTCTGGCCGCAGGGAAAGGACCGGTGCTTCTGTACCGTAGCGCCTTTTGGCTCCCTAAGCGACCGGTTCCTGGTAACAACTACTTCCCGCAGCATTGCTTGTACTTCTTTCCGCTTCCGCATGAGCAGGGCGAATTGCGACCCGGCTTTTCGTTGGACTGAATGGGCTCTACCGGCGGAGGCAGCGGCTCCTCATCCTCTCCGGGCAATTGCTTCTTATAGTCCTTCTCGCGATCGAGCTTCTTGTGAAACCGATCCCCGCTGGGATCCTGATGCTTGCTCATCTTTTCGTTCCCTTTTTTTTCCCGCATTGAGAAACTCCTGAAGATTTCTATCGGGTACTCTTGAGGTTTTCCACCACGCCGGGGTCGGCCAGAGTCGACGTATCGCCGATCTGGTCCGGTTGTCCCTCTGCGATTTTTCGCAGGATGCGGCGCATGATCTTGCCGCTGCGCGTCTTGGGCAGACCCGGCGCCCAGTGAATCACGTCCGGAGTGGCGAAAGCACCAATCTCCTTGCGGACGTGGGCCACAAGCTCTTTCTTGAGCGGGTCATTGTACCCGATGCCGACTTTCAGCGTAACGTAGGCGTAAATGCCCTGTCCCTTGATCTCGTGCGGAAATCCGACGACGGCCGCCTCCGCAACGGATGAGTGCGAGACCAAAGCGCTTTCGACCTCGGCGGTCCCGATGCGGTGGCCCGAAACATTGATCACATCGTCGATGCGCCCTGTAATCCAGTAATAGCCGTCTTCGTCGCGCCGGCATCCGTCGCCGGTGAAATACAAACCGGGAACGCGCGAAAAATATATTTCCTTGAACCGTTCGTGCTGGCCATACACCGTTCGCATGATTCCGGGCCAGGGTTCCTCGAGAAACAGTGCCCCGGAACCGGGCCCCTCCATGCGTTGATTCTTTTCGTCAAACAACACCGGCTTGACGCCGAAGAACGGCAGCGTGGCCGAGCCGGGCTTGGTGGGAATCGCGCCGGGCAGCGGAGTCATCAAAATGCCGCCGGTTTCCGTCTGCCACCAGGTATCGACGATCGGACACCGCTCCTTGCCCACCACGCGGTGATACCACATCCACGCCTCGGGATTGATCGGCTCGCCCACCGAGCCCAGGAGCTTCAGGCTCGCCAGGCTTCGCGACGTAACATGTTGATCGCCCTCGCGCATCAGCGCCCGGATGGCGGTGGGCGCGGTGTAGAACTGCGTGACCTTGTATTTGTCTACCACGTCCCAAAAACGACCCGCATCAGGGTACGTTGGGATGCCTTCGAACATAACCGTGGTAGCGCCGTTGCAGAGCGGGCCGTAGATGATGTACGAGTGCCCGGTGACCCAGCCTATATCCGCAGTGCACCAGAAAATGTCCCCGTCGTGGTAATCGAATACGTACTTGAACGATGACGCGGCGTGGACCATGTAGCCCCCGGTGGTGTGCAACACGCCCTTGGGCTTGCCCGTCGAACCGGAGGTGTACAGGATGAAAAGGGGATCCTCGGCGTCCATCCACTCGCACTCGCACTCCGGTGAGGCGTTGCTCATTACCTCGCTCCACCAGAGGTCGCGATTGGCGGACATGTTCACGGGCATCTTCTGCGAGCCAAGTCGCTGATACACGATGCAGGCTTTCACCATCACGCCCCGATCTGCGGCGCGCTGCATGGCCTCGTCGGCATTGGCTTTCAATGCGACCGGCTTGTTTCCGCGCATCACTCCATCGGCGGTGATCAGCGTTTCCGATTTGCAATCGACGATGCGGTCGGCCAGCGACTCGGGCGAGAACCCCCCGAACACAACCGAATGAATCGCGCCGATGCGGGCGCAGGCCAGCATGGCGATGGGCAGCTCCTTCAGCATGGGCATGTAAATGGTCACGCGATCGCCTTTTTTTACGCCCTGAGTTTTGAGTACATTGGCGAACTGGCAGACTGCGGCGTGCAACTGGTTGTAGGTCATCTCATCGTCTTCGCCGGGTTCATTGCCTTCCCACAACAAGGCGATCTGGTTGCCGCGACGGGCAAGGTGGCGATCCAGCGCGTTGTAGCAGATATTGGTTTGACCCCCGGTGAAGAATTGAATTGAAATCTTGTCTTTGAAGTCGAATTGCCGGACCTTGGACCACTTTTGACGCCAGTGGAATTCTTCGGCCAGTTCCGCCCAGAACCCGTCTGGATCATCGATCGATCGCTTGTACATCTCCTGATACTGCTGAAGAGAGGAAATGTGGGCCTTCTCTGCAAATTTCCGAGACGGCGGGTAGGACGCTCCGTGCCGGGGGACTGATACGTTTGCTTCTCCAGTTGCCATTGGCTCCTCCGTTGAAATTAAACTCTTTCCCGCGATGCGGGAGACAAAGAATCATTGGTGCTCTGGCGCTGCTGAATTTACGCTGGAATGGCTGCGTTGAAAAGCCGTCGCTGTGTGCGGAACCCCACACAAAATCTCCACCAAACGGGTGACGGTTTTTTCTGTGGCCCCCTGATTTGCGATTACGATCTCTCGTCCCCGCCGACCGCGGCGCTCCAACTCGTCTGGGTCAACCAGCCATTCTTGCATTTGCTCAATCAACCCGGCAAGGTTATCAGCAACCGCAAGCGCTCCACCCTCGCGGAGCGCATGAACCGGCTGTTGAAAATTGTCGGTATGAGGCCCGATGACGATTGGTTTGCCCAGGCCGGCCGCTTCCATCGGGTCGGAGCCGCCCATAGGGACAAGACTGCGGCCGACAAACACCACGTCTGCCAGAGAATAAAACACCCGCAGTTCGCCCATGGTGTCGCCGAGTATGACGGAATTTCCTGTCAATTCAGGCGGTTTTGAACCGTTGGGATGCGCGGTCCGCCGCACGCATCCATATCCGCGGGAAGCGATAAGCCCCGCCACCTCACCAAACCGCTCCGGCTTGCGGGGAATGAGGATGAGTCGCGGCGATTTCCGGTCTCCTCCGGTGGTTTGCAGGATTTTGGCGTAGGCGTCCAACAGGATCGATTCCTCGCCGGGGCCAGTGCTACCGCAAACCCAGATGGGACGCGAACGGTCCAGACTAAGCGCTTGCGATAAGGCCGCGTCACCTGCTACTCGGTCAGTGACAATCGCGGTGTCCCACTTGACCGAGCCTGTCACTTCCACGCGCTGCGGATCAACGCCCAGTGCGCGAAAACGCGCAGCGATAGCGTCATCCTGAGCACCGATCCAAGTCAACTTCGAAAATACTCGCCGCATCGCGGAACGCAGCCAAGCCAGCCGTCTCGCGCTTCGCTCCGTGAGCCGGCCGTTCACCACCACCACCGGAACGCCGCGCCGCGCCGCCTCTGCGACGACATTGGGCCAGACCTCAAGTTCGACGAGCACGATCATGGCCGGCCGCACGGCGGAAAAAACGCGCCTGATCACCCAACTGAAATCGAGAGGAAAACGAAACACGCGGTCTTTGCCATACAATTCCACGGCACGACGGTAGCCGGTATCGGTCGTGGTGGAGAAAATAATTTGCGCATCGGGGACTTGATCCAGGAGCAATTTCGCCAAGCGTGGAGTCGCGTTGATCTCGCCAAGCGAGACCGCGTGTACCCAAATGCGACGTGTAGAGGGTTCAAATACCGGCAGGCGGCCAAAGCGCTGCCCCCAGCCGGTGCGATTCTTGCCTTTGACAATTGCGTTATAAAGTGCGAAAGGTAGGTAGAAAAGTGCCGCTACCGCATAAAACAGGTCTGCCAACCATAGCATCAACGGCCATCTTAACCACCAAAGTGGCAGGCTCAAACAAGGCGATCTAGCCAAGCCGGCTCAGCAAGGACTTCAGGAAACCAAGCAAGAGCGGCTTGGGGACGTTTCCGATGGGAGGCGGAGTGGGATCGAGCATCAGCCCTTCCACATAGTCCTTTGACCGCGCACCCGCTCGCTTAAGCCGAATCAGCACCCGCTCGGCGTCCTGCAACTTGGAATCGCGCATCGCCAACACGAACGCCTCGACCTCGTCGGCGATCTCGATCACTTCGCCTGGTGCAGGCTCGCTCCGTCGAGCGCCGGCCCCACCGCGACCCTCGGCACCCTCAGGAGGTAGTTTGTCTGGGTCCTTGTCGAAGGCAGCCGCATAGCGCACCGACTCGCGAATTAATTCTTTCTCGCGGCGCTCTTCTTCCTTATCGATGGGTGCCAGTCCGATCTCTTCTTCATCCGCGGACGGCGGCGACGGGATGTACACCTTGACTTCGCAGAACGGGCACTTGCCATATCTGCCGCCCGCCGTATCCGGGGCCCGAATCGACTTCTCGCACGCCGGACAATTGAATTCGATACTCACGACACAACCTCCGAAATCCCAGTTGGGGTGGCACGGTCTGGCACCGTTTGCCAGGCCGTGTCCGGCATGGCCTGCGAACTGCTGCAGACCAGGCCACCCTAATGCGAGGACGCCTCCGAGACTTCGCCCTCCTGCCTGCCGCGGCTGCGGGCGCGGAACACCAATCGTATCGGAATCTCCCCGAACGGCAATCGTTCGCGGAAACGGTTGAGCAAAAATCGCTCGTAATCCTGCGTGATCAAACGCGCATCGTTGACGAACACCACGATCGTCGGCGGCTGCACGGAAACCTGCGTAGCGTAGAAAATCTTGGGCGTTTTGCGGCCACGCTTGGCGCTGGGAGTATTGGCCGCCAAAGCAGCGCGCAGAATTTCATTAAGCGTGGCGGTCGAGACCCGCGTCTGCGATTGTTTGAACATGGACCAGGCCACGTCGATGGTCGCATCGCAGTTGTGGCCGTCGATCGCGGACGTAAACGAAATGGGGGCATAGTCCAGGTGCGGCAGCAACTTCGACAGGTAATCGCCGTAGTCGCTGGTGTCCGCCTTGCCCTTGGCCAGGTCCCACTTGTTGACTACCAGGACACACGGTTTGAATTCTTCCACGATGAATCCGGAGAGCTGCTTTTCGACCTGTCCGACAGTTTCCGTCGAGTCGATCAAAAGCAAGACCACGTCCGCCCGGCGGATGGAGTGAGTGGCGCGATTGCTGGCGTAGAATTCGATGTCGTCGGCGAGCTTGGCCTTCTTGCGGACGCCCGCAGTGTCGATGGCCATGAACTTACGCCCGTCCTTTTCGAAGAGAACGTCGATGCTGTCGCGCGTCGTGCCGGGAATTTCGCTGACGATCACGCGCGGTTCGCCTGCCAGTGCGTTGACGAAGCTACTCTTGCCCGCATTGCGTTTCCCCACCAAAGCCAATTTCATGGCCGGGCTGGTCGGCGGTCCTTCCTGGTGGCCCGCAAGCCTCTCCACGATCATCTCGCGCAGCGCCCACTTGCCGCTCCCATTCATGGCACTAACGGATAGCGGCTCGCCGTAACCGAGTCGAATGAACTCGCCGGTTGCGCTGGCCATGTGCGGCTCGTCCACCTTGTTGGCGATGAGTCGGACCCGATCGGAATGCCTTCGGAGCAATTCTGCGGTTTCGCGGTCCAGCGGCGTGATGCCTTCCCGCCCATCGACCACGAACAAAATGAGGCAGGCCTGATCCACCGCGTACTCAATTTGCCGGTGGACGTGCTCGCCGAGGTCGTCGCGATCTACCACGCCATAGCCGCCGGTGTCCACAAGCTCGAAGAAATGTTCGTCGATTTCGCAAACGCCTCCGACGCGATCGCGGGTAACCCCCGGAGTAGGCTCCACGATGCTGATGCGGCTGCCCAGAAGCGTATTAAACAGACTACTCTTGCCGACGTTGGGACGACCGACAATGGCGACGACTGGAAGCGACATGAAGGAATTGTAGGTTTTTGGTTGCGGATTGTCGATTTTAGCGATAGCGATACGAAACGAACCCAATTGTTCGTCCAGAGGGTGGCCAAGCAAAGCGCCGCCATGGTGCTCAAATGAAGGAACTAGAGATTCTTGACGAAGGTACTGTATTCTTTCGCGCTCATGAGGGCTTTGAGTGGGTCAGGATTGTCGGCCTTGATCTTGACGATCCAACCCTCGTCGAATGCGTCATCGTTCAACAGTTCGGGATGTTCCGTCAGCGCCGTATTCACGGAATCCACCGTACCTCCGACCGCGGTGAAGATTTCCGACGTCGCCTTCACCGACTCCACGTCGCCGATGGGATCGCCCGCCGCGACCCTGGCCCCGACTGTCGGCAGCTCGACATAGGTGATGTCGGTAAGCTCATCGGCGGCGTACTGCGTGATCCCTACGGTGACGACATTGTCGTCAAGCAGGAACCACTCGTGCGTCTCGGCGTACATTCGATCAATCGGTGCTTTCATATCGTCCTCACAAGGGTGGCACGGTCTGGCGTCGTTTGCCAGGCCGTGAAATTTCATCAGAGTGGCCCGGTCTGGCAGCCTCATCGCCAGGCCGTGGAGTGCATGGCCTGCAAACGGCGCAGACCATGCCACGCGCCATCGCGCTTTTACCGTCACTTGGGCAGCTTGTAAAACGGCAACGACACGACCCTGGCCGGCACGCGCTTGTCGGAAATCTCCACTTCCAAATCCGTGCCCGTGGCCACATCCTCGCTGTCCACGTATCCCATGGCGATGCTCTTGCCCAGCGTGGGACTCAGCGTGCCGCTAGTGATCTCCCCGACCTCCATTTCGCCGCGAAAAATCTTGTAATGCTGGCGGGCGATGCGACGTCCTTCCAGCTCAAGACCCACCAATTTGCGGCGGAGACCTTGCGACTTCAACTTCACCATCGCGGCCGCGCCGATGAAGTCCTTGCTCAAGTCCACACACCAGGCCTGCCCCGCGGTGAGAGAGTCCACCTCTTCGCCAAGTTCGTGACCGTAAAGCGGCATCCCCGCTTCCATACGCAGCGTGTCGCGAGCGCCCAACCCCGCAGGCTTGATCTGCGGGTGCGGGGTGTCCGCCGTACCCAGCAGCCGTGGAACCAGCGGAGCCACCAGCATCGCCGGGAGCACCAGCTCAATACCGTCTTCACCCGTGTAGCCGGTGCGGCAGGTCGTTACGCTCAGCGGACCAAGTTCGCGGACGCGGAAATGGTAGCGCTTGAGCGAAGCGAGATCGGTATTGGCGATTTCCCTGGCCAGATCGAGCGTTTTAGGCCCTTGGCAGGCGATCATGGCCGTACCAATCGTTTCGTCCGCGACCTGCACGTCCTTGCCCGCGCCGTGCCTTGCAAGCCATGCGACGATTTTCTCGCGGTTCGAGGCGTTGCAAACGATGCCCCAGTGCGTTTCAAATCTCGAGACGATCACGTCATCGAGAATGCCGCCGTCCTCGCGGCAGATGTGCGAGTACAGACACCGCCCCGGCTCGGCCCCGGCCAGGTTTCGCGTGCAGATGCGATTCAGGAAGGTCTCGGCGTCCTTGCCGGTGACCTTGAGCCGCCCCATGTGCGACACGTCAAAGACGCTGCACGCATTGCGCGTGTGGTTGTGCTCCTCGATGATCCCGGCGAACTGCACCGGCATCTCCCACCCCGCAAACGGAACCATCCTGGCTCCAAAAGAAGTGTGGGTCTCATACAACGGCGTTCGCAGAAGGCCTTCGCTCATGGCATCGAGCCTAACGTCGCGCCGATTGCCGGTCAAAATCCGTGTGGATTTCCGCTGAAACAGAGCCGCGACGGTCAGGGAGCGGACTGCAAGTCTGATTTTCTTGTTGGGTCGCGCATAAAGACGGGCTGAAAGATGGGTTCGCTCCGTCATTTTTTAATTCTCCGCGAGGAAGGGTAGGCACCGCACTGGCAATGCGGAAACGGGGTTCGCGCCCTTCGTCTAGGCTTCGTGCAGCCTGCGCGGAAGGGTCCGCGAGGGGGGTGGAGGAAGGGGTGATTGACGTTTTGAACGATTTTTGCGCGCGCCAAGTTATGAGCACTGTTGCGTTCGAATGGCGGGTGAATGCGGAGAGAATTGACGATGTAACCAGACTTGCTGACCACTCCTCGCCACGGCGAGTCTTCGACCTTACGGTCGCGGCTCTGTTTTTCGTATGATGTTTCGGAGTTTCGCGCATCATGCATAAAGAACATGCGGGGCGCGCGCAAATTGGCCAAAAAAACGAATCAAGGTCGGCGAGGCGTCAGCGCTATTCTGGCTCGATGTTTTTGACATAACGCTTCACGACAGCGTCACTCACGTCGGGAGGCGCGGAAATAATCACAAGGTTGACACCAAGCGTGCCCGTTCCCTGTCCTGTTATCTGAGTTACGAATGCCACGAATCGCAACCCGCGCCCTGCAAGATGCGAAACCGCCTCGGCGAGTTCAGCGTTGAGGTAACCGATCTGCTCACCGGTTTCTCGAAGTACTGCAACCGCATTCGAATCGTACGGATTTTCTGGTTCCGCTTGGAGATCGAGACGCTCCAACGCCAAGCACTTCCGAATTATTTTTTGGCGGCTTGTTCGGTCTTTATTCCGCCGAGTAACCCCAGCAACTTTGGTAAAGGTGTGCGATGGACCCGCTTCGTCAAACCGCCACAGGGCTCCGTCCTCCAGCCTGTCTAGTTTTATCGCTTGTTCCTCAGTCACCAGGTCGGACCCACGGACGCGCACGGCGTTTCCGCAGTTGCGACATTTCGTCTTAGCCTGTGGTCGTTTCCCGAAGGGAGATTGGCAGTACGGACACGGGGGGTGGAGCCATTCGTAGCATTGCCGACAAACCTGTCTCGTTGGACGAGTGATTATGCATAGACATTCCGGGTGGTGCACCTCCCGCTGACATGCATCGCACCGCTCACCCTGCCACGATTTTCCAATCCCAAGAAGCCGTTTCCACCACGACATATGAATTAGCGTGCCTACCGCGTGTCAACAACCCGAGTCCGGCATCGCGCCGTCACCACTGATGGATCAAGCGGGCACCTTGTTCGTGGGTGCTAACCCGGGCACTGGGTCCCGTTCTGCGGGTTTTTGCTCTTCGCTATCATTATCCTTGCGGATGCTCTTCTCTGCACATCGCTGAACGCGCCTTGAGGCAGAATCAGCTTGATCTCCTTCAATGGTCTCTCGTTTGAGTACTTCGTCGCGGAGCATTCGATCTATGACCTCAGGGTCTACAAGTATTTCGCTGACGCGACGAATCTCGCGTCGAATTGCACTTTGAACTGATTCGGAATGGAGAAGTACGGCAGCTACCATGAACCGGCTGGTAGCATCTTTCTTGTCACGGTATTCGGCCATCGCACTTTTTGAGAAACCCTCGCGAGTCAGTACGTATAGTTTTTCGAGATCGCCTTCATTTCGGGTGCTTGCTGAGAGCATGTCTATGCGAGCAACTTCATGCTTGTCAATCGGCTTTTTGAACAACACGTGATAGAGGCGCCATTCAACCGCGTTAGTCAGGACCACCCACTCGCAGCCTTGATTTGCCGCGTAGTCAACGGCCTGCTTAACATGATTGTCTTTGAGTTCGATGCCGATTGCTTTGACTTCGATGAGAAAGGCAAGTTTCGCATCCAGCTTGACGGCCAAGTCGCAAAAAGTATTACGGATGCTGTGTTCGCTTGTTAGCTCCGCGTATTTATCGTAGCCCAAAATTTCGCTGAGAATATCTTTGACAAGCGTAACCGTATCCGCCTCGGAAATATCCCTTGCCTTTTGTTGCTGCAAAATATTCTGAAAGGTTCTGAGTTTTCCGGAGATACGTTCAGTGACGCGCTTTGGCACAGCCATGGGACAATTCTCCTATATTGAATTTGCGACAAACTGCTATTGTGCAATATTGCGAAGGATTGTCAAAATTGCGGATGGCCCGGCCCATTACACCAAGCCGCCGTTTAGCTCACCTTTCAATCTTGTTCGTCGCGTCGCGAGAGAATGGCCACAACGCCGATGGCGTTGGAATCGGGATGGCTCGGAGACCCAGGGTAGCCCGCAAAAAGCGCGTGCAATCCTGGGCTAAAAGCCTTAACGCCCTTGGCGTTACCGGGATGCGAAATCTGCGTTAATCTGCGGCCCGTCGCTCCCTTCATGTCCGATTTCGTCTTTCGCTTTATTTCGAGCGCTGGCTTCTTCGTTAATCATCTTCGTTTGCGCGCGCCCGGCATGTTGTTAAGGCATAGTGGCGGAAGGTCCGCGCGCTATCCGAGAAAGGAAATGAACCAACCCGAAAATAAAAAATTGCTAGAACAAAGCGGTTTGAAAGATTCACTTTACCGCGATTCGTGTCCGGTCCTTCTGCGGAGTATCGCCGGTTCGGACCAGCACGCGGATTTCGGGAAAGTCGGGATCGAGCGAGGTCAGTTCTGAAAGTGGCGCGCTCAGGTTTTTCTGCACGTCGTTGCTGAGCGCCCGCAAGGGAGACACGTACAGAACATGGGTGTGGTCGGTCAGCGACGCACCCTGCCGAGCCAGCTCGTTGATGGCCGACAGAAATGCGGCGAGCGTCTTACCCGTTCCGATCGGAGCGGCGATGAGCATATGCAGCCCGGCGCGTACGTGAGGCCAGCCCTCGCGTTGTGGCTCGGTCGGCGCACCGAAACGTTCAATGAACCAACGACTATGGTGGGATGGAAACCAGTCAGCGGCATTCCATGATTATAGCAAGGAGGCGAAAAATCTCCGCGTTTGTGGCGGATGGAGTACGAAACGAGTAGGATTGCCTCGCAGCTACTAAGAAATCTGCTAACCGAGGAGTGCTTGAATTGATGGTGCTGACAAGGGTCTTGCTTTGTTTCCAATTGGCCGCTTGCGTAGCCTATGGCCAGGTTCCAGCGGCCACGGCCCCGCGAGCTTATGTCGGGGCGCGACTGATTCCCATCGCCGGACCGGAAATCGAGCAGGGAGTGCTCGTCGTTCAGGGCGGTAAGATTACGGCTGTCGGGGCGGCCAACGCGGTCACCATTCCGGCGAATGCGGAGCGGATCGACGTAACCGGCAAGGTCATCATGCCGGGGCTGGTGGATACCCACATCCACATCGGCGGGATTGGCGGGGCGGATTCAACGGGGCCGATTCAGCCGGACATTCGCATCTTCGATTCGCTTAACATCAATGATGCGGGATTTCGCCGGGCGGTGGCGGGCGGACTCACTACCGTGAATATCATGCCCGGCTCAGGGCACCTGCTCAGCGGACAGACGGTGTATTGCAAACTCCGCAAGGCACACATCATCGACGACCTCTTCATCCGCGATGCCGAGGGGAAAATGATGGGCGGCATCAAGATGGCCAACGGGACCAACTCGATGCATGATGGACAATCTTTTCCCGGCACGCGCGGAAAGTCCGCGGCGCTGGTCCGCGAACGATTCATCAAGGCTCAGGAGTACCGAAACAAGATCGCGCGAGCGGGTAGCGATCCGGAAAAGATACCTGCACGGGATTTGGGCCTCGAAGCGCTGGTCGAAGTGCTGGAGGGTAAGCGCGTCGTTCACCACCATACCCACCGCCACGATGACATCATGACCGTGCTGCGACTGAAGGAAGAGTTTGGGTTCCGCGTCGTGCTGCATCATGTGAGCGAAGGCTGGATGGTGGCCGATGAAATCGCAAAGGCGAAAGTGCCGTGCTCAATCATTCTGGTGGACAGTCCCGGCGGGAAGCTCGAAGCGGTCAATATGGTGTACCAATCCGGGGCCGTGTTGGAAAAGGCCGGCGTCGAAGTGGCCTATCACACGGACGACTGGATCACCGATTGCCGCGTGTTCATGCGCAGCGCGGCACTGGGCGTCCGGGCGGGGATGTCGCGCGAAGGTGCGCTGAAAGCACTCACACTCGCGGGCGCGAAGATGCTCGATCTGAGCGACCGCGTCGGCTCGCTCGAAGCGGGCAAAGACGCGGATTTCATCATTCTCGATGGCGATCCGCTCAGCGTGTACTCAAAAGTTCTGCAAACGTACGTCGAGGGGCAGAAAGTTTTCGACCGTAGCGACCCGAAAGACTTGCTCTATGCCGTGGGCGGATATGGCGCTGGCGACGAAGAACTACCGTACATGTGCTGCTATGAACGATAAAGTTCAAAGTTCAAAAAGCAGGGTAGACCGTGCCAACCGCAAGGCAGACTTTACCAAATGCGATATGCAAAACCCGAAACCCAAAATTTGAAATTTGAGATCCGAAATTGGGAATCTGATAATTGAGATCTGATATCTGAATATCCGAGATTTGCGATGATGAGTGTTTTTGAACTTCGAACTTTGAATTTTGAACTTGGTTTCGCCCGCTCGCTTGCGCTCGGGGTTCTGTTATGCGCAGTGAATGCTGCGTCTGCGCAGCCCAACACACCCCTGCCGGCTGCACAACCAGCGGCCGGGCCGATCGCCGTTCGCGGCAAAACGGTTTACACGATGACCGGCGCGCCGATCATCGACGGCGTCGTGATCATTCGCAACGGAAAAATCGCGGAAGTCGGTGCCGCCGGCGCGATCACCATTCCACAGGGCACGCGGGTTATCGACGCCGTAGTGGTCACACCCGGCTTGATCGATGCGCATAGCACGGTCGGGCTCAGCGGCATTTTTAACCAGCCGCACGATCAGGACCAGTTGGAACGCTCCGCCCCCATTCAGCCTGAGCTGCGCGCCCTCGACGCCTACAACGCCAGGGAAAAACTTGTGGAATGGCTGCGCGGATTCGGCGTCACCACCGTCCACACCGGCCACGCACCCGGCGAACTCATTTCCGGACAGACGACCATCGTGAAAACCTGGGGCGAAACGGTCCAGGACGCAGTGCTCGTACCGACGGCGGCGGTGGCGGCGACCCTGAGCCCCATCGCGGAAAAAAACGAGAAGGGCAAAGCCCCGGGCACACGCGGCAAGATGATGGCCATGCTTCGCGGCGAATTCATCAAGGCCCAGGAGTACAAGCAAAAGCGCGACAAGGCCGCCGAAGATAAGAAACCCGATCGCAGCCTTGGCATGGAGATGCTGGTCCGCGTGCTGGATCGCGAAATACCGCTGATGATTACGGCGAACCGCGCGCAGGATATTTCCAGCGCGCTGCGGCTGGCCAAGGAATTCAATATTCGACTGTGGCTCGACGGCGCCTCGGAGAGTTATCTGCTGATCAACGACATCAAGGCTGCCGGCGTGCCGGTCATTATTCACCCCACGCTCGAGCGCGCGTTTGGCGATTACCGCAACATGAGCCATGAAACGGCGGGCAGGCTCCGCAAGGCCGGCATCCCCCTGGCGATGCAAAGCGGCTACGAAAGCTATGTACCCAAGACCCGCGTGGTCCTCTTCGAGGCCGCGTGGGCGGCGGCAAACGGACTTCCGCGCGAAGATGCGTTGGCGACGATCACCATCGACGCCGCAAAAATCCTGGGCATCGACAACCGCGTCGGCTCGCTGGCCGCCGGCAAGGACGCCGATCTCGCCCTCTACGACGGCGACCCGTTCGAATACACCTCACATTGCGTCGGCACCATCATCAACGGTCAAATCGTCAGCGAAAAACCCCAATAAGCCCTCAACCCGGT
>CXWL01000138.1_pt1 | contig 32683 bp, 30 predicted proteins | sample 590931 | NCBI WGS metagenome assembly CXWL01 (sample SAMEA3498368, study PRJEB10139) | groundwater metagenome | biome: water well; material: biofilm material | place: Germany | collected 2015-04-27
AATCTGTTTCACGATAAGGGATGAAAACCGGCGTGTGTCGCCGGAATGGCGGCAGCTTGTCAGAGGGGAAGAAATTAACCAACTCCGCTGAGGGGGCTTCTTCTTCATCCGATGGGCTCATGGCCCAGGTAAAGAAGGGAAGTGGGTTGTTGTTTCAAACAAAGGAGAATGACTCATGTTCACCGATATTCATAAATCCAACGGAAAGATCAGACACACACGCGATTATCTGTGCGAGATCGGCGTGGTCGAACTCCCCCCGCTCACCAGCCCATTCGATCCAGGTTACGATCCGGTCACGCTGGAGAGTCACCTGGAGCAGAGCAGGCATTTGATCTCCTCGCTGAAAATTTCGATGGCCTGCTGGCAGGTCGCCAGTGAGATGGCGACACGCAAAAAGGTCGATGCGGCGCGGCGCCTCAATGTTCCCGTCTGCACGGGAGGGGGGCCGTTCGAGATCGCGGTCTATTTCAAAAAACTTCCGGAGTTTCTTGACCTCTGCGCCGACATCGGTGTGACGGGGGTCGAAGCAGGGGCGGGATTCATCGAGAATGTTCTGGACCCCCACGAAGTCGTGCGGCTCGCTTCCGAACGCGGGCTTACTGTCCAGTTCGAGATCGGCGAGAAGCATGGGGGAACGTTTACAGAAGACGTGGTGACAGAGCTGGTTGACCAGGGAAAGCGCTGGCTCGATGCCGGGGCTGGCAAGATTGTGGTCGAAGGGCGTGAGAGCGCGCAAGACGTGGGACTGTTTGACGGAAAGGGTAAACTAAACGCGGGATTCGCGGAGCGGTTTGTCGAGGCGTACGGGATGGACCGGACAATCTTCGAGGCGCCGAATAAGCCCAGTCAATTCGCGTTGCTCAATCATTTCGGCTCGCGCGTCCATCTCAGTAACGTCCGGTTGGAAGAGTTGCTGCGGGTGGAGATTTATCGCAGGGGATTGCACTCCGATGCGTTTCAGCAAATGATCTTGCGGCCAAAGGGGCCAGCCCACAACGGTCTTTACGCGTAGGAGGTTGCGGATGGCGGACTTTTTCTAATGCATCCTGCTAGGAGGGACTATGAGAGGCTCAGTGGTCATCGACTCATTTCCGGAGAGCGCAGAACGATATCGGGAAGGGTATGCCATTGTCGTGGTGGACGTAATTCGAGCGACGACCACGGCGACTACAGCGGTCAATCTTGGGCGGAGTGTGTTTCCGGCACAGACGACCGATGAGGCGTTCCGTATCGCGTCGAGGCTCAAGGAGCCGCTCCTTGTAGGAGAATTGGGCGGGAATATGCCTGTGGGCTTCGATGTGAACAATAGTCCGGCGAAGATTGCAGAACGAACCGACGTGCATCGACCGATGGTGTTGGTGTCCTCGTCCGGAACGCAACTGCTGTTGAATGCGGTCGGAGCCGAGGCTGTGTATGCCGCATGCTTTAGGAATTTCTCCGCCGTCGCCCGTCATCTGTCCGGTCGATATCGTCGGATTGCCGTTATCGGGGCTGGAACTCGAAACCAGTTTCGCCGAGAAGACCAGATGGGTTGCGCGTGGGTTGCCGAGCAGCTGGTGGCATTGGGCTATATCCCTGAGACCGAAGCCACGAGCCAATATATCTCCCAGTGGAGCGGGAAGAGCCAGGAAGAAGTTCGCGGAGGGAGAAGCGCGGCATATCTGATGCAGTCGGGCCAGGAAGCGGATTTGGAATTCGTGCTCAGCCACATCGACGATCTCGACACAGTTCCTTCCTTGATCAACGGTGGATTGATGCCTGCTGCAGCGCAAAGAGAGGCACTTCGTCTCTCGATCTGACCGGGACGTTCCTACTCCGAAAGGTGGAAGCCACGTTGCGAATCCAGAATACAGCGATGCCAGTGGTGGTCGTGAACTGCAAGCTTGGGGCGCTGGCTATCATGCGCAGCCTGGGGGAGCAGGGTATTCCGATCTACGGAGTCGATGCCGATCCCCGATCTCCGGGGATGCTCTCACGTTACTGCAAGCGGAGCTTCCTCTATGGTTACGATGAAGCCCGCCCAGAGCGTTTTCTGGAAGAGCTCTTGAGGGTTGGGAAGGAAGTCGGACGCACATCGATCTTGATCCCGACATCGGACGAGACTGCTGTCTTTGTCACCGAGTATGCCGAGCCGTTGAGCCGATGGTTCATCTTCCCTTCTAACGCCCCAAGTTTGATGCGGGAGCTGATCAGCAAAAAGGGGATGTACGATCTGGTTGCCCGCCACGGCGTGCCTACTCCCTTCACTCTGTTCCCTGAACGGTTGGACGATTTGGAGGCGTCTCTGCATAGAGTCAAGTTTCCGTTGATGTTAAAAGGGATTTACGGAAACCGCCTACAAGCGCGCGGGAAGAAGAAGATGGTCGTGGTCCATTCGGAGAAAGAGTTGATTGAGCAGTATAAGGAGATGGAGGAGCCGGGCTTTCCCAACCTGATGCTCCAGGAATATATCCCCGGGGGAGATGACCAGATTTTCATGTTCAACGGGTATTTCAATCAAACTTCCGACTGCGCGATCGGTCTGACTGGATACAAAATCAGGCAGTTTCCGATCCATGTCGGCTGTACCTCGCTCGGAGAATGCCGTTGGAATGAGGCGGTTGGAAAAATGACGATGCAGTTCATGAAAGCGATTCATTATCGAGGAGTGCTCGACATTGGGTATCGATTCGATCCCCGCGACGGCCAGTACAAGGTGCTCGACATCAATCCGCGGGTCGGTCAGGCGTTCCGTCTTTTCGTCGCCGAGGACGACATGGATGTGGTCAAAGCGCTCTATCTCGATCTTACAGGCCAGAAGCAGCCGATGATCATTCCAAGGGAGGGGCGTCGCTGGATGATCGAAGATTTCGATCTGATCTCCTCGAACGATTATTATCAGGAAGGAACCTTATCCTTCCTGGACTGGTTCCGGTCATTGAAGGGGCTGGAGGAGGCGGCCTGGTTTAACAGGAAAGACTTACGGCCATTTTTCGTGATGGCCGGGGGCTTGCTCAAGCGGATGCGTTCATGGTCAGGCAAAACGATCGGTCGAAGGATGGTATGAAGAACCAGGCTGACCAGACAGTTTATGGAATCGCTCGCTAGGGTATTGACAAGATAAGTCGAAGGGCTCCGTTTATTTCTTAACTGCTAGATCCCTCCTAGCCTGGACGATTTCGTGAAGCGGTCCCATAACGATCTTGCTAGGAAATAAAGTGCGGGTTGCCGATTCTAATTCGTTAGGCCTCTGCCCGTATATGCATCAGCTTGACGGGATTCGTGCGATCGCGGTCCTGATGGTTTTTGTCAGCCACTGGATTCCTTGGACATCACAGGCAGGTCTCCCTTGGGGCAATTTTGGTGTGGATCTGTTTTTTGTCCTGAGCGGATTTCTAATTACGGACATCCTCTTGCAGTGCCGCCGGTATGTCGAAGAGGGCGGCCAGGGTCTGTTTCTCACATTGCGACAGTTCTACATCCGTCGGATCCTTCGGATTTTCCCGTTGTACTATGCGTTTCTCCTGGTATACGCGTTGGCGGCTCCACATCCTGCCAACGGACTGACGCCGTGGTTGTGGACATACACGCTGAACCTTTTTCGTGTCTTGGTCGATAATAACTGGGAGGGATCGATCTCGCATCTTTGGTCGCTCTCGGTTGAAGAGCAGTTCTATCTGGTCTGGCCCTGGATCATTCTCCTGACGCCCCGGCGGTTTCTCCTTTCGGTTCTTCTTCTCTCGGTTGCGGTTGGTCCAGCGGCGAAGATGATCTTGGCGATGTATGAGTTGCCGCAAGGGGCGATCCGATTTTTCACCCTTTCCCGTCTGGACACGCTGGCCCTCGGAGGGGTGCTGGCCTATGCCGTGACCCAGCATGGGCTGCAGGTTGTTGTGAAAAGCCGTGTTGTGGACGGACTCCTCTGGATCGGTATGCCGATTTTCTGTGCAGTGGTGGGGCTTCGCGCAGCCGGCATCGAGTCGACGAGCTGGATGATCCTGGAGTTGTCTGCCGAGACGCTCTTGTGTGGGTGGTTGGTGCTTCGTGCGGCTCAAGGATTCGGAGGGGCGATCGGACGAATGCTGGCTTCAGCGCCGTTGGTCTACCTGGGGCGAATCAGCTATGGACTGTATCTCCTCCATAAGCCGATTCCGTACCTTCTCCGAGAATGTGGCGTCGACACTGATCTAATTCCGCCAGGAATCGACTTTCTCCTTTATACAGGGTTGGCGATATTGGCTGCCTCGCTGTCTTGGTATCTGTTAGAAGCACCCATCATCGCGCTGAAGCGACATTTCCCTTATCGAGCCAAGATGGTTGGGACCACACTTGCCAATAAAGATTTGGTCGTAGGAACGAGGGAGTAAGGAACGATGCAGAACATCGAGCTTCGAACGGGTGTCTGGTATAACGACCGGTCCATCCGGTTGTCATTTCCCGATACATGGGACGTTGTCACCTACTGGCCCGATACGCCGCTTCCTTTGAGCGACGAGCAGGTCGCCGAGCGAATTAATTGTCCGGTCGGACAGCCGCCACTCAGAGAGCTGGCCAAAGGAAAGAAACGTCCGGTCGTGGTCGTGGACGACCTGTCGAGACCGACCCCCATCTCCAGAATCATGCCATTCTTGCTGAAGGAGTTTGAGGTCGCGGGGATTCGAGCGGAAGACGTCAGAATTCTCGTGGCGACAGGGACCCATGGTCATCAAGATCCAACAGCCTTGGCCAGCAAGATCGGCCAGCCGGCCTATCGGCGTTGCCAGGTAATCGTCCACAGCGATTTGCGGGGCACCAAATACGTTGGGACTACTTCGTTCGGGACGCCGGTGCATGTCAATGCTGAACTGCATAAGGCGGATCTGATCATCGGCGTCGGCGGCGTCTATCCCCAGCACACGACCGGATTCGGCGGCGGTGGAAAACTGATGTTGGGCGTGTTGGGACGAAAGTCGATCCGGACCCTGCATTTCCGGCACAAGGGCGTCGGAGGCACCTACAACATCGATAATGACTTTCGCAAGGACGTGACTGAAATCGCGCGCATGGTGGGAATGAATACCATCTATACCCTGCACATTAACGATCGTTCGGAGGTCGTCAGCCTGTTCGGCGGGGATCATTATTCCTACTATCCGCAGGCTGCCGCGTTTTCAAAGCAGCGCTACACGGCTCCGCTGCCGGACGATGCGGATGTTGTGATTGTCAACTCCTATCCTTCCGACGTCTCCTACACCTTCGTTCGGAAGGCGATGAAACCGATCCGGTGCGCTCCCCGAGACGCCATGAAGATTGTAATCGGATCGATGCATGAAGGCCTGGGCCATCACGGACTGTTTCAGCAGGGACTGAGCGAACGGATTCGGGAGTATACGGAGCTCTACAATCGGATTTCGGTTATGAAACCGAGGATTATTTTACAGAAGATCATCAAGAATCTGTTCTTTCGACGTCGGCCTCCAGCCAAGCCCAATACCGTCAGTTCAGCTTCAGCACCGGCCCACCCGATGTGGCTGTACCGACCGGAAGGAGCGACGGAACCAATTCAAACTCTTGAGGGAGTTCGAGTCGCACAGTCATGGGAGGCCGTGCTTAACGCTATCAAGGACCGGTTTCCGACGCAGAGCACTGTCCGAGTCAGGATCTATACTTGCGGCTCCCTGCAATGCCTGGATGCGCCGGAGGGCCAGGATCAGGGATCGGGGGATTGAGAGGTTTGCGATGAAGTTGTCCATGCTTCAGTTTGAGCGGCTATTAACGCGGGGCCAGAAGATCTGGCAGGCCAAGGTGAATTCCTCCGGGCAGACCTACGTCCACCACCGTGTGTCGGAATATCGAAACATGTGGAAGAATGCGGCCGAAAAGGTAGGGGCCAGATTTACCGCTCTGGCGGATTCGGTTTGGGAGCTTGAACTGAACGGGAAAACGACCAGGATTTTGAACGACAAGCTTGAATTCGACGATCCGGTCGCGCTTGAGATCGCTGGAATGAAACCGCTGGTCTATCAGCTGTTCGCTAAACAAGGTCTCCGTGTTCCGGAGCATCTGGTATTCCAACTCGAAGACTGGAGCCGCGCAGGGGAGTTTTTGAAGCGGCATCCAAAAGGGTGTGTCATCAAGCCGGCGAACGGTACCTCATCCGGCCATGGGGTGACGACCCACGTTCAGACGGAGCGCGAGGTCAGGGCTGCTTCGATTCTGGCGTCGCTCTATTGTTCAGAGCTATTGATCGAGCCGATGATTCCTGGAGAATGTTACCGGCTTCTGGTGTTGGACGGAGAGATGATCCATGCGGTTCGCAGGAAGGGACCAGGACTCACCGGGGACGGCGATTCGACAATAGGCAAGTTGCTCAGCAGCGAGAATGAACGTCGGAGGAGCCGGGGTGAGTACCTTCTTGATATCGATCGAGACTGTCTCTTCACCCTTGGCTATCAGGGCCTCTCTCTGGAATCCACGCCCGCTTGCGGGCAGACCTTTCTCGCCAAAAGCGTCAACGATCCTCGCAGAAAACAGGTCGAGGTTCGGACCGTCTATAACGAAGCCGTGACCGACCTCGTTTGCGACGCGTTGAAAAAAAACGCCGAGTCGGCGGCGAAGATTCTAAAGTCCCAATTGGTCGGCGTGGATTTCATCACGACAGATCCCACAGTTTCCTTGGAGAAAAGCGGCGGCGTGATCAACGAAGTTAATACGACTCCTGGGCTGCACCACCACTATGATTCGAGTCTGGAAAGATTTCCTGAACCGGCCCTGCGGGTCCTTCAATCGCTGTTCAACCGGTAGTTTCTCATGGCCAATAAGATTCTGCTCATTTCGTATCACTTCCCACCTAGATCGAAGTAGGCGGCATGCGGGTGGCCAATTTCGCTCGGCAACTGCCGTAATTTGGCTGGGAGCCCTTTGTCCTGATCTTGAAGGACGACTATCTTGAGAAGGTGGAGATCGAGAAGCTCGATATACGCCGGTCCGGTCAAGACTTTCAAGGCCGCTGAATGTCTCAGCTCGCGTAGTCTATCTAGAAATCAGAAAATCCGCATGGCGGCTGTTCAGTAAGTTGGATAGGCCTGTGGGCGTGTCTGAACGCTATTCTTGGTCCGGCGCATGGGTCGATCTTGAGGGCAGGATCGTGTCTCAGAAGTTTCAGCGGTGCTCGCGCCATCTTCCCGCTTTNNTCTGGCAGGGTACCGGCACGATCATTGGCCAGGTGATCTCCGCGGTTTCGATGATCGTCGTCGTCCGGCTGCTGTCGCCTTCCGATTACGGACTCATGGCAATGGCGGGCGCGTTTCTCACATTCCTGACAGTGATCAGCGAACTAGGTATTGGCGGGGGTCTTATCCAAGCGAAGGAGTTGACGGAGCGGCAGATCCGGCAGATTTTCGGATGGATACTGAGCACGGGCCTGATCGGTTTTTTCGCCTGTTATGCCTTGGCGCCGTGGGTGGCTCGATTCTACAGCGCGCCGGATCTGGTCGCTATTCTTCGGATTCTGTCTATCAGCATACTCCTGGAAATGCTGTATCTCATTCCGCGATCGATGCTTATCCGGGAGATGAACTTCAAAGCGAAGGCCCAGATCGAGGTCGTTGCTTTGTTCGGGAGCGCGCTACTGACGTTGGTCCTTGCATGGAATGGGTTTGGCGTTTGGTCGCTGGTCTGGAGCCAGTTGGCGATGGGCTTAGGCAAGACCATCGCATACTTCATCGTACGCCCTGCCTGGATCGTACCGTTGTTCGAGGTCAGGGGAGCGGAAGAGTTGTTGCGATTCTGCGTGACCGTAACGGGTGACCGGCTGCTGACGTTCGTGTATTCCGAGTCGGACACGATCATTGTGGGAAGATTCCTGGGCATGAATGTCTTGGGTGTCTACAACATGGCCAAGACGTTGTCCTCATTACCGTTTGATCGGGTGATGCCGATCATTACGCAGGTTTCGTTTTCGTCGTACGCCAGGATACAGGAGGACCTGGAGCGGGTCAGGAGAAACCTGCTCCGCGTCACTCACATCGTTGCGTTGGGGGGCTTCCCGCTTTCTTTTGGGATGGCAGCTGTGGCCCCGCTGGGCTTGCCGATGATGCTTGGTTCGAAGTGGGAGGCGATCGTCGTTCCCTTCCAGCTGCTTTGCCTGATTCTCCCGCTGAAAGGACTCACTCCGGCCCTCTCCCCAGCCGTCTTTGCGATTGGCCGTCCCGGCGTGAACCTCATCAATATGATAATCGCTTCGTCTGCCATGGCCTTGGCGCTGCTGGCCGGGGTACTGTACGGTGTGATGGGAGTCTGTGTCGCCTGGGTGGCCGCCTATCCGGTCGTCTTTGGGGTCACGACGATTCGGAGTCTCCGCGTGCTCGACCTTCCGATCGCCCGTTACCTGGCTGAGGTTCGTTTTCCGTTTTTCGCGAGTACCCTGATGCTGGTATTGGTTTGGCTGGTCGGAAGGGTATTCGTCACGTCGCAGCCGCTCTATTCCCTGATTCTACAGATCGTTGTCGGACTGGTTTTTTATCTTGGTCTCGTCCTGATTTTTCAACGGGAGCAATATGCCGAGATCCGAAACTTTTTGCGGGGATGACCGGCTTATATACGGAGGGGCCGATTCTGTAGGGAATCGAAATCACGGGGTAACATTTCGGTGGTTTGGTTAGGCGGCGACGATAATAAAGGGTATTCTTTCCAAGGGGAAATGAGGGGGCTATGCTGGGCCAAACACTGAAAATCTTGATCCAATCAGTCCTCGGTCGGGCCATCTTCTCCTTGGGCCTGCATAAGCTCGTGGGCGCTGAGCAAGGGGTGGTGGTTGCATTCCACCGGGTTAATCGCGAACCGGACGAGACCGGCTTGACCATATCGCCTGAGATTTTCGAACGGTTCTGCCGCTTCTTTTCCCAATACTTCAAGGTCGTGTCGCTGACCTATTTCGTAGAACAGATCGAGAAAGGGCAATCGGTCGGCGGCATGCTCGCGATTACCTTTGACGATGGATACCTGGACAACTATGAGGTGGCAGCTCCCATACTGAAACGGTGGAATCTTCCCACAACATTTTTTGTGACGACCAAGTTCATCGGGACGGACATTGTTCCTTTTTGGGACAAGGAAGCCGGTGTGTCGTTTCCCTGGATGAGTTGGGAGCAAGTGCGGTCCTTGCACGCGCAGGGTTTTGAGGTCGGCGCACATACGAGAACGCATGTTGATTTAGGACAGGTAGCGGGGGATCTTGCGCGTGAAGAAATTTATGGTTCCCAGTCCGACCTTGAAGAAAAACTTGGTGCCGCAGTCAGGTCGTTCGCCTATCCATTCGGAAAGGCGACTCAGATGTCAGAGCCGAATCTAGCGCTGGTGACGTCCGCAGGATTTCGGTGCTGCTGTTCGTGTTTTGGTGGAATCAATACGAAGTCGACCAATCCATTTGTTCTCCGGAGAGTTGCAATTTCCACCTGGTTTAGGTCGCCATTTCAGTTTGCATTTTGTCTTGCGCTCTCCAGACTCTGATAAGAGGCCGGCACTAAGAAGTTTGGAGGTGAAGGAGCCTCATCAACAGGTACGACATGATTGTCCATGTGAAACTAAATAAAGCGACAGAGGAAACTCAGCTGTGGGATCGGTATGTCTTAGATCACCCGCGCGGCACCGGATACCATCTGGTCGCATGGGGAGCCATTGTTGAACGAGTATTCGGTCATCAGACCGTGTATCTCATGGCTCTCGACCAGGGCGGTCGAGTATGTGGCGTCTTGCCTTTAGTGTTGGTATCGAGCCGGCTATTTGGTCGATTTCTCGTGTCCCTCCCGTATGTCAACTACGGCGGTGTGATTGCAGACGAGTCAGTAGTAAGCGAAGCGCTGCTGGCGGATGCTGCCGGCCGTGCTGCGGCACTCGGTGCCGAACACATTGAATTGCGTCATTACGGAAATCACGAGCTGGATTGGCCGAAGAAAGACCATAAAGTGTCGATGCGTTTGGATCTCCCTCAGCAATACGACACCCTAATGAAGAGCTTTCCACCGAAGTTGCGTAGTCAGATTCGGCGAGGGGAAAAAGAGGGGATGCTGGCTTATGTGGGTGGGGTGGAGCTACTTGATGATTTCTACAGAGTGTTTTCGTTGAACATGCGGGATCTTGGAACCCCGGTGTATGGCAAACAGTTCTTTGCCGAGATTCTCCAGGCGTTTCAGAAGGATGCGAAGATTTTCACCGTGCTGTTTCAAGGAAATCCCGTGGCTGCGGGCTTCGTTTATGGATTTCGTCAGATGTTGGAGATTCCATGGGCTTCATCCGACAGACGGTATGGGCGGCTTGCGCCCAATATGCTGCTCTACGGAACGATTCTGAAGTATGCATGCGAGCAGGGCTACCGATGTTTTGATTTCGGCCGCTCCTCGAAGGACAGCGGGACTTACCGGTTCAAGGAGCAGTGGGGAGCTAAGCCGGTGCAGTTGCATTGGTATTATTGGCTTCGGGGCGGCGGGGCACTTCCTGAACTGAATCCTCAAAACCCAAAGTATGCCCTTGTGATTCGACTGTGGCAGCAGTTGCCAGTCTCGGTAACGACCATGGTCGGTCCGATGATCGCCAAGTATCTTCCATGAGGATGCAACGACATCTCGCCCCAACTGCAGCTCCCGTTTCCGTTGCGGACCTCGGGCGCGCAATCCTCGGACTGTTCCAAGCGCAGCGATATCGCCTGCGGCTGGAAACGGAGCTCAAACGGTATTTCGGCGTCGGGCACGTGTTTCTCCTCTCATCCGGGAAAGCGGCTCTGGCGACCATTGTCGAGGCGTTCGCCGCGACGTCTTCTCGGCGCAAGGTCGTCATTCCGGCCTACACGTGTTTTTCCGTGCCCTCAGCGATTATGAGGGTCGGTTGCGAAGTGATGTTGTGCGACGTGGATCCTCACACGCTCGACTTCGACTTCGACCATCTTCAACGTATTGTCGACAACCAGACGCTCTGCATCGTCAGTCCACATCTGTTGGGGCAAACAGCGGATATCCGACGAGCCAAAGCGATCGCGAATCCATGGGAGGTTCCTGTCATTGAAGATGCAGCCCAAGCCATGGGTAGAAAGACGACGGAGGGTTGGGTCGGGACCATGGGTGACGTCGGCTTCTTCAGTTTGGGACGGGGCAAGAATGTGACTGCCGGCTCTGGCGGTGTAATTGTCACAAGCTCCAGCGACTTGGCCGGCAAGCTGGCGAAAATTTATGCTGATGTTCCTGAAGAGTCCTTATCGCATCGGATCGTCAATGCCGTCATGGTCTGTGTCATGACGGTCTTGATTCATCCTCGTGCCTATTGGTTGCCGGCGGGTCTTTCTTTTTTGGGGCTCGGAGAGACCATCTATGATCCGACGTTTTCGATTCGGCGACTCGATGGCCTGCGGGCCAGCCTTCTGAAGACCTGGCGGCGGCGTCTGGAGGATTCGAGCGAGGAGCGCGCGCGTCATGCCGATCTGTACCTGGGTAGTTTTCGTCTCGAGGAAACGCAGCTGGATCCCATACGAATGCTTGGGACTGCATATCTTCGCCTTCCCGTTGTCATGCCCACAGAAGCGGGAAAACGGGAACTGTGTACTGCAGGGAAAGATTTGGGGCTTGGGGTGAGCGCGTTATATCCGACGCCGGTTTCGGATATTCCCGAACTAAAGGCGCGGTTTCAGGGACAACAGTATCCTGGCGCTGATACTCTTGCGGACAGACTCATCACGTTGCCTGTTCATCATTACGTCGATGACCGCGATGTCGCTCGGATTTGCGAAGTGCTCCACGGAATTATCACCGGCGCCCATCCCTCTGCTGCAGCTCGGCACTGTCGTGTGACGGGTCGGCCGCCCTCTCCCGCGGAACACCGAGAGACAGGCCTATCGAATACGGGGCAATAATCGGATCCTATTATTATGATGGCGCTCGTCGAGATTGTTTTTTTGGTATCGGTTGCGTTGATCGTATACGCCTATGCAGGCTATCCGATGGCGCTGGGTGTGCTTTCTCTCTTGAGGACACGACGAGTGGAGAAGGCGGATGCGAGTCCGTCAGTCACGTTTATTGTTACCGCCTACAACGAAGAAAGACGCATTGCGGAGAAGCTGGAGAATACACTGAAGCTTGTCTATCCACGCTCGAAACTCGAAATTCTCGTGGCCTCTGATTGTTCGTCTGACATGACCGACGAGATAGTGAAATCCTATGGAGACCGAGGGGTCCAATTGGTTCGAGCGTCTGTGAGAAAGGGAAAGGAAGCCGCGCAGAAGCTGGCCGTGGAGGTAGCGAAGGGAGAGATTCTCGTGTTTTCCGACGTGGCCACAATTCTCACGGAACAGGCGGTATCGAACATCGTGAAGAATTTTCATGATCCAACAGTAGGGTGTGTGAGCAGTGTCGACCGCTTTGTCGATCAGGATGGTCGTGTGAGCGGAGAAGGCGCCTATGTGCGATATGAAATGTTTCTGAGGTCTTTGGAGACGCGCGTGAATTCGTTAGTGGGGCTCAGTGGATCGTTCTTTGCTGCGCGGAGTGTGGTCTGCAGGCAGGCTTGGTCGGATGATCTCCAAAGCGATTTCAATACCGTGCTGAACAGTATGCGTATGGGACTTCGCGGTGTTGCCGACCCGGAGAGTGTCGGATATTACAAGAACATTGCCGATGAGCGGAAGGAGTATGAGCGAAAAGTGCGGACAGTTCTGCGCGGGATTTCAGTGTTTATGAGAAGTTTGACGTTGGTCAATCCCTTGAGGCACTCCATATTCGCATGGCAGCTGCTTAGTCATAAGCTCTGCCGATGGCTTGTCCCGTTCGGCATGATGACGGCGTTCGTCAGTAATGCCCTTCTGGTCCTTTCTTCGCGATGGTATGCCATGATGTTTCTGATCCAGGTTCTGTTCTATTCGGTGGCGCTCGGAGGCATGCTCTGGAAACCGCTCTTGCGCCTTCCCATTGTCAAACTGTTTTCATTTTTTCTGTTGGTCAATGCCTCGATCTTCCAGGCCTGGGTCCGGTATTGGTCGGGTGAGCGGCTCGTCGTATGGGAACCATCAAAGCGCTAGTGCAGGTGAAGGGGTGGGCTCGTCGCTGTGCAGCGTAGGTAAATGCGTTGTCCCATGGATATCTGGGGCCTCAGCGAGAAAAAAGCGATAACGTACTCTGCTCGGTACGGGGAGCTACTGAACGAAGCGAGAACGCTGCCAGCGGACTTTTTCAGCATCCTGCTCGACTCAGTTGGTTCCTAAAGGTGAAAGCGTGATAGACAACCTCAAGGCAACGGTCTGGCGAATCTTGGCAGGGCTATATTTTGCTTCGGGTATGGGTCGGATTCAACATCGTGGGGGAGTCGTAATCCTAACCTATCACAGGGTTGTGTCGGATCATATGGTGCGGGATGAGCACATTCAGCCTGGCATGTACGTGCGAGGGCAGTCGTTCGAAGCCCACATCGCCTATCTTCGGAAGCGATTCAATATCATTTCATTAGATGAGCTGCTCGACTTGTGGCGGACGAATCGGCTGAAGAGTCAACAATCCTACTGTGTCATTACGTTCGATGATGGATGGAGGGATAATTATCAGTTCGCATTCCCTGTGCTCATGAAATACCGGATCCCGGCTACGATCTTCCTCGCCACCGATTTTATCGGGACCGCTCGATGGTTCTGGCCGGACCAATTGATGTTTCTCCTGGAGAAGGGCAGGCAGCACACAACCGGCTCGGCAGATCGAAAGGCATTCTCAACGGTATTAGCGGAGATGATCGGAGTCACGCTGTCAGCGGTAGACGGGATCTTCAGACGCGTCGAATCGGGGGACCCGATTGATCCAGACGCCATCATCGAATTCTGCAAAAGGGTTGAGATGGACAAGATCCAACAGATTATCGATCGGCTCAGTCGCGCGCTTCACGTGGATCTCCCGACTCAGCGGGTACTCCTCAACTGGGATGAAGTGAGAGAAATGGCTGGGAAAGGGGTGACGTTCGGCTCACATTCCGGTTCGCACCGGATCATGACGCAGATCTCACTGTCTGAGGTGAAGATGGAATTGATCGATTCAAGGAATACGATGCTGCGACAAGGTATCAAGCCGGTACCGGTTTTCTGTTACCCTAACGGGAGCTTCGATCGGGACATTCAGGAACTCGTCAGGGGAAACGGTTATCTTGCGGCAGTCGGATGCGAGGTCGGAGTAGAACGAGATAGCCCCAGCGATCTGTTCGCACTGAAGCGGATCAGCCTGCACGAGGATAGTTCGGCGTCAGTGTCCCTCTTGGCGTTCGCACTGTCTGGGTTTCGTTAGTCTCAATACAAGCCGAATGGTGAAGAGAGGGTTTGAGGTGCAACGGTTATGGAGCCAAAGACCTGTGTGTTGGTCACCGATGGTCAGGAGCGTTCGGCACTGGCCATCACCAGAGGATTAGGTCGGGCAGGTATTTCAGTGATTGTCGGGGCTGAAACCGCTCGATCATTGGCCGGTGCATCCCGATATTGTGTCGCGAGGTGGCGGTACCCCTCACCCCTCCAGCACCCGGCACAGTTTATTGCCAGTCTTGTTGAGGCTGTCAGGCGATTTGATATCATGGCTATAATCCCGCCCACTGATTCTTCCATGCAGGCCGTAGCAGGGCAGAGAGATCAGTTCCGGCCTTCCGTCACCGCAATGATTCCATCTCTGGAAAGCTATGAGAGGGTATCTGATAAGTACCGATTGATGAAGCTTGCCCATGAATTGGGGATACCGGCTCCAACGACCATCTTTGTTTCAGATGGGAAAATTGCTGCGGTGCTTGATCAGGTGAAGGAATATCCAGTCGTCGTGAAGCCGGGACGATCGCTTGTGAAGGTTGATGAACAGTGGATCAAGACAAGTGTACATTTTGTTTCGAATGCTGAGGAACTGACGGATCTGTATCGCAGAACGCCCTATCTGCGAAACCCTTCTTTGATCCAGCAACGGATTGAGGGGGAGGGCCAAGGGGTATTCGGGCTCTTCGATCACGGGAGACCCTGCGCGCTCTTTGCTCACAGACGAATTCGGGAGAAGCCACCTGCTGGGGGTGTGAGTGTGTTGCGAGAAAGCATTGAATTGCCCAAGCCCATGACAGACTATGCCGTAAGACTTTTGGAGCGGATGAAATGGCATGGGGTGGCCATGGTGGAGTTCAAGGTGGATCGGCTTTCGAAAGTTCCTATGCTAATGGAAATCAACGGACGGTTTTGGGGGTCCTTGCAATTGGCCATTGATGCGGGTCTCAACTTTCCATATCTGCTCTACCAGGCAATGGAGGGAATACCCGTTGCGGTGCCAAACAATTCCTATCGTATTGGAACAAAATCTCGGTGGCTACTAGGAGACGTCGATCACTTGCTCGCAAGGTTAACAAAGTCGAACTCGGAACTTCATCTCGACCCTCGTGCGCCATCCCGAGGCCGTTGCGTGGCAGAATTCTGCAAGCTGTTTCAACATGATCTCCACTACGAAGTTGAATCGCTGAGCGATTCGGGTCCTGCGTTCACGGAGTATCGAGCCTGGTTCAGTCATCTCGGAGGAAGTCGTCCATGAACGGAGGTGAAATGCCGAGCCTGTCGAAGCACGACTGGATCTTCTTCCGCAGGCTGCGTGGGACGGCGGCGTACCTCATCGGACGGATGAACGTCGTTCGACATCCGTATGAACGTTGGGGGGCGGTTCGATTGCCAGACTCCGTGCAATCCGTTCTTTTTGTCTGCAAAGGCAATATCTGCCGTAGTCCTTTGGCGGGAGCCTATTTTCAATCTCTTGTCGAGAAGGAGGGACGAGAAATGACAGTACGCTCAGCCGGCCTCGATACAACTCCTGGAGAGCCTGCACATGCCAAGGCCAAGGCTGTCGCCTTGGAGCATCGGTTGTCACTTGACGAACATGTAACCACTCGGGTTCACAAGGAATTGCTCGACCAATCGGATCTGATTATCGTGATGGAAATCGCGCAGAAAAATTGTATTCAGCGCTTGTACCCGAGATCGAAGGGGAAAGTTGTGTTGTTGGGACGATTTGATGCTATAGGGTCTTTCGATATAGCGGACCCGTACAGTGGAACCAGTGAAGATTTTCATTCCTGCTTTCAGCAAGTGAGTCGATGCTGCGACGTTCTGGCTGCCAGACTGGGTGTGAAGAGTAGTGCGCGGGCCATGAGCCAAGCCTTGCCGGTGAATCCGAAGAACTCATGACTTCCAGGGAAGAGAAAATGACAGTCCTGCACCTCTCAACCAGCAGTGGCCCAGGCGGGGCGGAGCGGATGATCAGCACGCTGACTGCCGCGCTCAACCAGGGTCAATTTCGAATTATTGTAGGACTGTTTCGGCCTGGATGGCTACAAGAAGAATGCGAAGCTCTTGGGGTCAGGACGTCTGTGATGCCCCTCGCAGGGCGTTTCAATGTCCAGTGGTTCCGTGCCTGTTTTCGACTTCTCCGCAGGGAACGGGTGGCGCTCATTCATGCGCACGAGTTTAGCGCGATTTTGTGCGGATGGATCGTGGCCATGTTGGCGGGGGTTCCATTTGTAGCGACCGTGCATGGCAAGAATTATTTTTGGGAAAAACTACGCAGGAGAGTTGCCTATCGCCTTGTCAGCCGGCAGGGCACGATGGTTGTGGTGTCGCAAGACTTGAAGCGGTTCGTGTGCGATAAGGTCGGCGTTGCAGAAAAACGAGTGCAGGTTATCTATAACGGCGTTGCTCCTGCACAGACGGTCTCAGATGAGGAAGTTTGGAAATGCAAGGCTGAGCTAGGGGTCTTAGGCTGCTATCCTGTGCTGGGGGTCGTAGGCAGTCTCTATCCGGTCAAAGGTCACAGATTTTTTCTTGAAGCGATGCCGGAGCTTCTTCGACGATGGCCGCAGGCGCGGTTGCTCGTGATCGGGCGAGGAGAACTCGATGTTGCTTTGAAGGAGCAAGCGCAGCAGCTGGCCATTGGGGCCAATGTTCATTTCTTGGGGATGCGGCAGGATGTTCCAAGGCTTTTGTCCGTATTAGACGCATTTGTCCTACCGTCGCTGTCCGAAGGGTTGTCCTTGGCGCTCCTCGAAGCGATGGCATCTGGAAAACCGGTGGTGGCCACGCTGGTTGGGGGGAATCCTGAACTGATCGATCACGGACGGACAGGCTTTTTGGTCCAACCGGAAAATGCAAATGATCTTGCGGCCAATCTTGTGAAACTGTTGAGCGATCCTGGGATGATGCAACAATTTGGTCGACAGGCTGCAGGGCGAGTCCAGCAACACTTTAGTATGGGGCAGATGGTCGATCGGTACAGGAACCTCTATGCAAGATCGTTGACAGTCCATAACTCTGGAGTGAATAAAAAATGAGAGAGATTGTGTGCTGGGCTGAACGTTCCATGGTGCTCGATGCGTAGTGACGCAGAGTCTGTGGCAGCGCCTGTGGTGAAAGCTCGGGCTGTCTGGCGACTACGTCAGTCGCTAGAGAGCAAAACGGGGTTTTACCTTGTATTGGCGTACCTCTTCTTTGAGTTTGGGCGTCCGCAGGAATTGATCCCCGGTCTCGGGGTCATTCCGTTTGGCACGGGCTTATCTGTATTAATCCTTCTGATCGTGCTCATGTCAGGGAAGTTGGACTTTTCAAGACTCCAGACCAAATTGTGGATTCCTCTGTTCGTGATCATGGCGATTCATGTGCCGATTGCCGTGAACAACTATTGGGCCCTCATGACGTTCAAAGACATGTTTCTCTTGTATTGTGTCTATCTGGGCATCGTGACGTTCGTCGACTCTCTCGAAAAGATGATGACCTTGATAAAGATGTGGATTGGCATTCATGGTTTTTTGGCGGTGATGGGGATAGCCAAAGGTGGGTTTGGTATCGGTGGTTGGATGGGGGACGAGAACGACTTCTGCATGGTGATGAATATGGTCGTTCCCTTTGGCTATTTCCTATTGTTTTCAGCTACCGGTGTTGTGCAGAAGATGGAGTATCTTGGACTTCTTGGAACGTTCATTCTTGCGGCCATGGCGAGCCTTTCGAGAGGTGGCTTTGTGGGACTAGCCGCTGTGGGCGCCTATTGTTGGTACCGTTCGCCCAAAAAGCTGAATGCTCTCGTAGTGGTTGTTGTGGCGGTGTTGTTCATGCTGGTGCTTGCTCCAGAAAAGTACTGGGACGAAATTGCCTCTTCTGTCAGTGACGAGACAATGGGTGAGGAGGGTACAGGAGGCGCGAGGCTTTATACCTGGCGCATTGGAGTAGACATGTTTGTTGCGAATCCCATCATCGGAATTGGACAGAGTAACTTCCCCTGGGCATTTGACATCTATGAGGCCGGCCAAACGTTTCACACAAGATCGTTCGCGGGCCGGCAGGCGCACTCTGCCTGGGTTACCATCATTTCTGAGTTAGGTCTTGCGGGGATCGTGATCATTGGTGCGATGCTGGTGCAGTGTTACAATGATTTGAGGTTTGTGAGGGCGAAACTTTCTCCTGTGATGTCAAGGCAGAAGCACGATCAGACCGTACAGGCTGGAGAAGATATGCGTGTGTATCTTGCGAGAGCCATGGAAGGGAGTTTGATTGGCTTCATAGTCAGCGGGGTCTTTATTTCCATCCTATGGTATCCTGCTCTGTGGATTATGATGGCTTTAGTGGTAGCCCTCCGGAACATTGCTAATGACAAGGGTGGAGAAATGCTTTCTGTAGCCGTTCAGCCTAGGAAACTATGGGGTATTCCGCTACCAAAGCTTGGTGATAAGCCGATTCGTAATGCCAAGTGGAAGCTTCCCATCTCCTGACTCCATTTCGTGAGACGTCATGATTAGGCCAGCTTCCTCTCAAATTCGGTTAAGCGTGAGGCAACCATGGGAGCTTCTCGGAAAATTTAATGGACTTATCTGGCCCGCATTATCCATGAACACTTCTGCTGCAATCGCCGATCCGCTGCTGCGACGAGCCTTCGGCCAGCGGGCTCGCCCCTCGGACCCTCAACGTACTGTTGGGGACAGGCGCCCTTCTTCCTGGCGCCTGTCCCCGTCTTGGGAGCGGGACAGGCACCGCCGCAGACGGCGGAGCCAGCCCCCTGAGCTCCGCGCGCCGGTCTCGCTACGCGACTCAGCGATTTCGCGACGAACCGTCATGAATAATGCGGGCTAGGTACTGATCAGTAATCAGCCAAAATAGATACGGACGAGAAGTATCCTCGCCGATTTTCTCTTCCTGGAAACTTGTTGCAGGGCATCATAACCAACAATCTCTTCGCTCCGTAGGGTCCACTCCAATGCCTGGTGCATCGGCTAATAATTCGATGCGAGTGTGCCATTTCGCCTCTGGCGATCTCTGGGCTGGAGCAGAGGTGCAAGTCGTCACCTTGCTAGGGGCTCTCAAGCAGTTTCCAGATCTTGAGCTGTCGGCACTATTACTCAACAGAGGGCGATTGTCGGATGAGCTTATTCTCCGTGGAATTCCGGTGACGGTCTGTGACGAGTCGCGTCTGGGGATCGTTCAGCTTCTTCGAGCGGTGACCACTCATCTGAAAGAGATCCGGCCTCATATCCTCCACTCGCATCGTTACAAAGAACATATTTTAGGTGCTATTGCGGGAAAATTATCACACGATCCATTAATGGTTCAGACCTATCATGGCCTGGAGGAGAATCTCCCAGGCTGGGCTGGTCTTAAGATGAACCTCTACACTGGAATCAATGTGGCCGTGGGTAAAACGACGGTTGATGGAATTGTTGGGGTTTCGTCAGACGTTACCACTAGCTTAGCAGGGCGGTATCCTTTAGCCGACGTCCGCTGTATCAGGAACGGTATCGATCTGGGTCTTGTCATTCCCACCGTAGAGCGCTCGGCGATGCGGGCACAACTAGGGATCGCACCAGATACGTTTGTGGTGGGAACAGTGGGCCGTCTCATGCCGATCAAGGGTTTTGAATATCTGATTGAGGCCTTCGTGCAACTCCGACGGCAGCACGGCCCACAAGAGAGTAAGCTCGTGATTGTTGGGGAAGGTCCGTTGAGGGCTATGCTTGGTAGATGCGCAGAGACTCAAGGAATATCTCACAATGTGACGTTTCTAGGGATGCGGACGGACGTATATAACGTTATGAACGTATTTGATGTGTTTGCGTTGTCGTCACTCCACGAAGGGGTGCCGATGGTTCTTCTTGAGGCGATGGCCATGGGGGTTCCTATTGTGGCCAGCCGGGTCGGTGGAATTCCAGAGATTCTGGTGGATGGTAAAGAGGCTGTTTTGGTCCCGGCCAAAGACCCTGAGGCTCTTGCGAGGGCTATTGGAGCCATCGCCGCGTCGTCTGAACTCCGCGCTGAACTGACTCGAGCGGCTCGAGGACGAGTTGAGGCTCAGTTCCCAATCCAGTTGTCGGCTGCGAAGACGCATAAGATGTATCGATCGCTTTGTGCCGCTGGAGAGTGCTGATTATGGTGATCTGTCACGTCTGGGATGCAGATTATCCATGGGATGTGCGAGTTGAGAAGATCTGTGATTCCTTGATCAAGAAGCATGAGGTGCGTCTTGTATGCCGCAACTCGCTACGTCGTCCTCGATATGAGTTTGTCAACAACTTGCACATTCATCGTCTTCCGTGTTTTCCTAAACAGTATGGACAGCTGAATCGTTTGCTAGGGTTTCCTGCGTTTTTCAACCCTGTGTGGGTCTACAACATCTGGCGGGCGGTTAGGCGAACGAGGGCCGATGTCATCCTGGTTCGCGATCTCCCGCTCGCGTTGACTGCGGTTGCAGTTGGGCGTCTTGTGGGGATTCCCGTCGTGTTGGATATGGCTGAAAACTATCCGGCTATGATTCGGGACCTGTGGGATCGTCAAGGATTCTCAGTGGTGGATTTTTTGGTCCGCAACCCCAAACTGGTCAGCCTCGTGGAGCACATCAGTCTCAAACTTTGTGATCATATAGTGGTGGTCGTCGAGGAGTCGCGCGACCGCTTAGTGGCTCTGGGGATTCCGCTATCCAAAGTATCCCTGGTTATTAATACCCCGACGACTGAGCGTCTGGTCGAGACCTCGCTATCGCCAGACAGACTGGTGCCACGTGAAGGCGCAAGTCTTGTCCTTGTCTACCTCGGTCTCTTGGAGTGGCCCCGTGGAATTGAAACAGCGATTCGAGCGATCGCGTCCGTCCGTGCAAAAATTCCCGGTGTGAGATTGCTAATAGTGGGCTCTGGCCGTCACGAACGAGACTTTCACTCATTGGTTGAGCAACTGAATTTGCAAAAGCAGGTGCAGTTCCTCGGATGGCTGGACTATGCTGCAGCCATCCGGGTAATTGATGAATCCGACATCGGTCTTGTGCCTCATCATGCGACGGAAAGCTGGAACACGACGGTTCCAAACAAGCTGTTCGATTACATGTCGAAGGGGAAACCTGTGATCGTGTCCAACGCCAAGCCCGTGGAACGGATTGTACGGGAAGAGCAATGCGGGATTGTTTATCAGGAGCAGGACTCAGAAGACCTAGCCCGAGCGATCGTCACGTTGGAGCCGGAATCGATCAGGACCGCGATGGGAAGACGAGGGAGAGATGCCATCGCTAGAAAGTACAACTGGGCGGTCGATGAGCGACTGCTCTACCAAGCTATCGAAACGGTTGTCGGTAGGGGAAAGTCCTAACATGTGTGGAATTGTCGGTGTCATTGATCTGCAAGGATGCCCAGTTGATCCATCGTGGATCGACTCCATGAACGACTCAATCTTCCACCGTGGCCCTGATGATAGCGGCTCCTATGTCCGTGGCAGCGTCGGTCTCGGGATGCGACGCCTTTCCATCATTGATGTGGCCGGCGGACATCAACCGGTCTACAACGAAGATAAGAGCGTCTGGGTTGTCTTCAACGGGGAGATCTACAATCATCTCGAACTGCGTTGCGAACTTGAAAAGGCCGGTCACCGCTTTTACACGAACAGCGATTCGGAAACGCTCGTCCATCTATATGAACAGTATGGTGTGGAAGGGGTGTCGAAGCTTCGGGGGATGTTTGCCTATGCGCTTTGGGATGAAAGGGCAGAGCGGCTGCTTCTGGCAAGGGATAGAGTTGGAATCAAGCCTTTGTATTATGCTGTGGTAGACGGTCGTCTGGTATTTGCGTCCGAGCTGAAAGCACTCATCCAGCTTCCCTGGTTTAAGCCGGGCATCAATCCCGCTGCGATCGAACGATTTCTGGCTTTTCTCTATATCCCAGGTCCAGAGACGGTCTATCAGGGTGTGGTGGAACTACCGCCGGCTCATACCCTCGTGTATGAAAAAGGCCGAACCTCTATTCAGCGATATTGGACGTTGCGGTATCAATCGCGCGATGACGTGTCCGTCGAAGAATGGGCTGAGCGTGTTCTCCATCAGTTTCGAGACAGCGTCAAGACTCACCTGATCAGTGAAGTGCCGCTTGGGGCGTTTCTCTCCGGTGGGATCGATTCGAGCGCGATCGTCGCGGCGATGGCCATGGAATCCTCAAAGCCTGTGCTGACATTTTCGATCGGGCATGAGGGCAAGGGCGCATTTCAGGACGAGCGTCCGTATGCTCGTATTGTCGCGGACCGCTATCGAACCGAACATCACGAGTTCGTTGTCTCCGCAGATATTCAAGGTATCCTGCCGAAGCTAGTTGCCTGCTTCGATCAGCCATTCGCCGACTCCTCTGCGATTCCCAACTACTACATCACCAAACTAACGAGACAACATGTGACTGTGGCTTTGTCTGGATTGGGGGGGGATGAGTTAGGGGGGGGATATGAACGGTACATGGGTATGCAGTGGGCGGAGTACTTCCGAAGACTTCCCAGTGTCGTTCGAGGTTTGCTCGGTGAATACTGGGTCCACCGACTTCACGACTCTCCGACCGGCCATCCGGGCATGAGCCGGATCAAGAGATTCCTTTCGTCTGCAGCGAATCCGACGGCGGAACGTTACGCCGCTTTTATTATGGCGCATTCCGTTTCTGAACGGGCACGGATTCTCTCACCAGACTTTCATGCCGGTGCCAAGACTCAGTCCTCTAATGAGATGGTCGACGCGGTATTCAATTCTAACGACGCCGATAGTTTACTGCACTATCTGTTGCTCTGCGACATGCAGCTCTATCTTCCCGGCGATTTGCTGATGCTGACGGATCGAATCAGCATGCTCCATTCCCTGGAAGTCCGCGTGCCTTTTCTCGACCATCCGCTCATTGAACTGATGGCTCAGATTCCAGCCAAGCACAAGATGACGTTATGGTCGAAAAAAGCATTGTTCAAGCGCGCATTTCAGGGCCTATTGCCGTCGAGCATTCTGTATCGCAAAAAACTCGGCTTTTCTGTTCCCTTGGCCCTGTGGCTACGAGGAGAATTGAAGCCTCTCTTGCGCGACGTGCTCTCGAAAGAAGGCCTTAAGGTAGTTGGGTATCTAGAACATACCGAGGTCGAGAGGTTAGTTTCTGAGCATCTCTCAGGATCTGCCAATCATGAAAGCAAGTTGTGGGCTCTGATCAATTTGGTCCTTTGGGAACAGCAGCGACGAGGGTTCTGACCCCAACGTATAGGCCTCGTGCCCATCACGGCGTAAGATTCGGGCCGTCAGGACATCCCGTACCTGCCCCAGGCCGACCAGCCCGGCTTGCTCCGTCTGCGGATCCCCCATCCGCCGCAGCCAATCGCCCAGCGTATCGGGATCAGGAATCACGCCCCGGTCCAACAACCGCCGCCGCCCCGCTTCACGTCGCAACGCCCGCAGATCTTCCAAGCTCCGCCCTCCGGCCTGGAGCATCAGGATCAGTCGATCCACAAACACCGACGGGGCATAGCCCCGATTGCTCCTCGGTCCTGGCACGTACCGATCGACGAGGGCGCACAGCCCCAGGCCATGGGTGAACTCTGCCAGCAGGGCCAGGCCCCCATGGGCCGTCAGTGTCTCATCCGTCCGTTCCAGCTTGAAGGGCAACACCGTTTGTCGTACCATCATCTCACCTTGTCGGTTAATAGTTGTGGTTGGTCCCACACCTGTTATATCCGCGCCCAGCGCGGCCGACAAGGTCTTTTTGTGCCTCCCATCCAATTCCTATCTCTGTTTTAGGGTAAGCCTGACACACCCTCAACCGAGCAGCATAAAGTTGAGGAGCTTCCCCCTGCTTTTCTCGGAAAATCTGCCGTCTGTTCACACGCATGTCTGTGACGCGAGTGCCAAGCCGCATCGAAGAACAATTTTGAGATAGGTTCCAGTTTTCAGAGGAAGGGGCACTGCTCGCTCAGTTCACCACCAAATTGGTCGGTGCGGCTGGTGGAGTTATGTCTGCTACACCGCTTGGTTGGCTAATACGAACGTGATCGAAGTAGTAGTAATCGTCTTCTGATTTCCTTGCTCCCACTGCTCCTCCCCAGGTCGGACTAAATTGATACTCAATGAACGGCTGGGTTGGATAATTCACGTTTGAAAAATTTCCAACTAGTATCCCGTCTACCCACCAACGCATGATGCCATTCTTGGAGGAGGACGATGTTCCCTTCTTGATATACACTTCAATGCGATGCCATTGCCCCAGCGTGACCTTTCCCGTGCTGGCATTCCCAAATAGCTGCCATGTGCCAGGGGCATCTCCGTATCCATTGCCGAGATGGCTGTTATCCACGCCGTTAAATTCCAAAGAAGACATGACCCTATATGGCTCGCTCCCTCCGTTTCCAAACATGATTTGAATAAGCTGACCACCCGTCAAATCGGTGAATTGGAAGGCGATTTTGTTAATGAGGCTTGAATGTGCGTGCCAAGGGTTGCTGGCCTTCCACCAATATCCGAAGTAGATTTCACTTAGATTGTTCAGTGGGTAATAAACTGTATCGGGCGCATACCCGCTGAGAAATCCGACTGGATAGGGAAATTTCAGGACATTAGACGGCGAGAGTGGAGCTGTCGTATCGCTGACGATAATGCTTCCTCCATTATTGCGCCATCTTGGTCCCGGTAGTGGTCCTGATATTGTGTTAAACGACCAATCCGTGATGAGTGCCGAGCCAGCCGGCTCATTGGGCCACACAGCCTGCGCTGCGGCCAATGTTTGCATGCAGAGAAGTGCGATAGATGCCACAAGAAGGGTACAGCATAGCCTGGGTTTGATGTGTCTCATTTCTATACTCCTGGGGTGAGTAAGTGTAATACCAATCGATCTTCGTATCGCTGGCAGATAGAAGCGATACCTAATCCGGCATAAATAAGTCCGGCAGGGAATCTTCAGTTGACTCGCAAATTAGTTGGAGCAGAGGGCGGCGTTGTGTCTTGTTGTCCCCCTGTGCAACCTATCTTTTGAGTGCTTACCACCACGTTGTCGATCCAGAGATGTTCGGTAATTGGGACGACTCCTGAAAATGTCAGTTGAAAGGCGTTAATTCTGAGGTCCGTTGTGTCTCTCCAACGCATGTTCAATGCCTGCCCTTTAAAAACTCCGTCGATCCACATTTTCTGAAATCCATCATGTTGACCTGGTGTATTAGCTTGCACCTCTAGTTCCAAGCAGTACCACTGAGTTACTTGCAGGCCTATTCGAGGGTTGGTCTGGTAAAAAAAGTTCCCCCAATACATTCCGTCAGGAGCTTGCTGCATTTCCGGGAAATAGGAATAAAAAATTATCTCGCCAGGATCTGAGTATGTCCAGTTGAGAGTGACAAGCGATGCAAAGAAAAAGTCTGTGCCATTCGGTTTGATACCGGCTTTGCCGAATCCGGACCATTGATCGTCAAGGCGGTTCCCGTAAAAACCCAGCAGCTTCGTGCAGTTCTGCCCGCAGCGCCAACCCGGTTCGAATTTCACATAAAGCCGGGCGAACGCGTGGTCAAATCCAGGCATAAACCAGCGAGTCAGCCATCCTCCATCTGCTCCTGCCGGGTATGTCACTTCTAACGATTTTTGCCCACCATACACGTTCACGGATTGCGTGTTAATGCTGTGTAATGCCTGATCGAATCCATCCTGCCACAGGGACAGATTCCCACTCTCGAAGTCGTCGCAAAGAATTGAGCTAGCTTGGGCGCACACAGGTTCTGCAGCTTCCGCTCCTGGACCTGCATGAAGAACCAGGAGGCATGCGAGGAGTAGAAAGGTTCTGACTGTTTGCGTCAGCGGTATGGAGTGAAAACGTTCTTGAGTCATGTGCTGTATGCTCCGTTAAGCAAGTCAAGTCCGTCCTTGCTTAAAAAAATACTCTTACTGACTTTCAGTTGACCACCTGCTCTCGTTGCCGGCTGTGTCATAGGCTCTGATTGCAAAGAAGTCCGTTGGTTGGCTTTGCAAGCCGGTTGCGGGATAGGTCGGAACATTTCCTTGCAGTGCGGCGATCGATGCACCGTAGACCCCTGATGCCGTAGCGCGTAAACTTTGTATTCCGCCAGGTCGTTATCAGTATTTGCCGTCCATGTCAAAGTTACTGACGACGTCGCTGGGGCATTCAGCGTGAGCGCAACGTGTGCTGTTTGTGTTACTCCCCCGCCGGTTACTGTGATCGTTCTGCTATTATTTCCAAGGATGGCGGATGTTGTGTTCATGCTAACGGTAATGGATCCGTTGTTCGCCCCTGATGTTGGGCTGACGGTCAGCCATGTAGAGATCTTGCTGACCGTCCACCTGCCATTGGAGCTGACCGTCAATGACTGATTCGCAGGGTTTGCAGCTCCTCGGGATGCAGTAAACGAGGCACTGGCCGGTGACACAGTCATGGCCGCATCAGTCGCGACGATGAACGCCACTGGCACGGTGACCGGGGATACCTCGCTGGCATTCATGCTCACCGCATCGCTATAGCTCTCGGCCGTCAAGATCCCTGTCGTCGCACTGAGGGTGACTGCCCCATTGCCAGTCCTTCAGGCTGAACTGAGTGTGAGCCAGGTTGCACTATCACTGGCGCTCCAGTTCAATGTTCCTTCCCCCGGTGTTGCTATTATGCAGAGTCTGTGCCCCTGGGTTCGTACCGTCCTGGGTAGTAGTGACGGCGATGCTTCTCGAACTGACTCCCTGGGGGAGGTTCGACAGACGGTGGAATCTTCGGGATTGTTATGTGGGCTTCGAATCAGTCGGTGAAGCTGAGTGCTTCTTCTGCTAGTTTCGTGATCGACTGGCCATGTCGGTTGTTGGGGGGAGATAGAGGGAATAGGCTGAGATAGTGATAGGGGGACTGTCGTGAAGCCAGATAATGTCACATGAGTCATAAGGGGGGAATGGCGTATCGCTTTGCGCATAGTCGAGGCGCTACGTATTTCAATACATGCCATTGCACGTATAAATGAGGCATATTTATGCATCGTCAGTAAGTGCGGGTGATCCGATCGCGATACGTCTCGGTTCGGATATGCATCGCCAGAGGGAACCATGAGCAAGAGGAATGCCCAAACTACACGTGCGATTGAGAATCCCATAAATTTCGAATTAACATGTGAAAACAATGCCTTGGGATATCCAGCTTCAAAATCTCTCAGGAAACCGTGCAGCAGGAGGACTGTAGAGGTGTATTCGATAAAGATGTTTAGGCTGAAGGGATTCAGGCTGAAGGCTGAGGACAATAGGCTGAAGGGATGCAGGGGTTTAGACTGAAGGCTGAAGTGTTTGGAATTTCGAACTCCGGCCTTCGGCCTTAACCCCTTCAGCCTGTATCCCTTCAGCCTATCCATCTGATTCGGCCTATCGATTCCTGGAATTTTCATGGCATTCGCAACGAGAGGAGCGTAAAAGAAGAATCATATGCGCATCTTGATTACAGGCGGAGCCGGGTTTCTCGGGAGCCATCTCTCCGATCTACTGCTGCAGTCTGGACATTCCGTGATCTGCATGGACAACCTCCTTACCGGACGGGTCGAGAATATCGCTCACCTGATCGGGCAGGAGCAATTTTCTTTTGTCAAATACAATGTGTGCGATTATGTGCATGTGGAGGGTCCGCTGGACGCGGTTATGCATTTCGCCTCGCCTGCGAGCCCGCAAGACTACCTCGAATTTCCTATTGCCACGCTGAAGGTTGGCGCCTTAGGCACGCATAAAGTTCTTGGACTTGCCAAGGCAAAGGGGGCGAGGTTCCTCTTGGCCAGCACGTCGGAAGTCTATGGGGATCCGTTGGTGAATCCTCAACCTGAGTCCTATTGGGGCAACGTCAACCCCCTCAGCCCCCGTGGCGTCTACGACGAAGCCAAGCGTTTTGCGGAAGCCCTCACGATGGCCTACCACCGTTATCATGCGGTCGATACCAGGATTGTGCGCATCTTCAATACCTTCGGGCCGCGCATGCGGCCGAATGATGGACGAGTTGTGTCGACCTTCATCGTTCAAGCGCTCCAAGGGAAACCGTTGAGCGTCTTCGGCGATGGATCTCAGACCAGGAGTTTCTGCTACGTGGACGACTTGGTTCGCGGGATCACCGGGTTACTGCTTCTGGAATCAGATAGGACAGTCGAACAACGGACAGATCGCAAGTTCCTCATGACGCAAAATAAGGACGCCAACGATACCAGCATGCACGATCCTGTGAATATCGGGAACCCAAAAGAACTGACGGTCCTAGAGATCGCAAAATTGGTGTTGAAACTCACCAACTCAGCCAGCCCCATCACCCACCATCCGTTGCCCGCCGATGATCCCAAGGTCAGACGCCCCGATATCAGTCGGGCTCGTACTCTCCTGAAATGGGAGCCGCAGGTACAGTTGGAAGATGCCCTCCGTCGTACAATCGACTACTTCAGGAAAGTGATCTAGCAGGCATAAGAATGCCGGTGTCTGGTCCATTTGGTTTATTTGGTTTGTCTTGTTGATTTGGTTCATCTGGTTAGTTTCATTCAACCAAACACACGAGATAGACCAAATAGACCGAACAGACCATCCCTCCAGTTTCCCCCGGCTTTGCTCCGAATGCTCTCCTTGACCGCGTTGAAACTCCCGCTGTATCCTGTTCCCGTCCCAACGTCATGAGGTAAAGGGTCTTTTTATGCTATCTGACCGAAGTAACCAGAGCAGCCAGGCGGAAGCGGCAGTCGAATCTATCGAATCGGTTGGCGTGGAAGTGGTTGCGTCCATACCGATCCCGGAATATGTCCACGAGCTGGTCACGCGAGCCAAAGGCGCCGCAGGCCGGCTGGCGACGCTCTCGACCACAGTGAAGAACCGGGCCCTTCTCGCGATGGCAGAGGCGCTGGAAGCGCAGACGGATGCGCTGCTGGCCGCGAATGAACTGGATCTGGAGGCTTTCGGGGCCGAACCGGAGAAGAAGGCGATGGCGGATCGTCTGCGTCTGACGGCCAAGAGGATTGTCGAGATGGCGGCAGGCCTGCGCGAGGTGGCTGCGCTTCCTGATCCGCTCGGCGACATGCCGAAGATGTGGACAAGGCCTAATGGGATGCAGGTGGGGCGTGTGCGGGTTCCGATCGGCGTCATTGGAATTATTTATGAGTCCCGTCCGAATGTCACGGCTGATTCCGCCGCCCTCTGTTTGAAGTCCGGGAACGCCTGTGTACTTCGGGGTGGAAGCGAGGCGATCCATTCGAATACGGCGATCGCCACGGTCCTATCGGAGGCAGCGGAGAAAGCCGGGGTTCCGGCCGGAGCGATCACCTTTGTCGCGCGGCCCGACCGTGAGCTGGTTCCTCTTTTGCTGAAGCAAGACCGCTACATCGATTTGATTATTCCGCGCGGAGGCGAATCGCTGATGCGCGTCATCACCGAGCATGCCACGATCCCCGTCGTCAGGCACGATGCCGGCGTCTGTCACATTTATGTCGATGCCGATGCCGATCCAGCCATGGCTGAGCGGGTCTGTTTCAACGCAAAGGTACAGCGTCCGTCGACCTGCAATGCGATGGAGACCCTCTTAGTCCACCAGGGCATTGCGCGTCATTGGCTCGCTCCCTTCATCGATAAGTTGGTGGCAGCCAAGGTCGAGGTCCGCGGCTGCCAGAAAACCTGTCAGCTGTCATCGGCGGCTACAGCCGCAAGCGATGATGATTTCGGAAAAGAATTCCTCGATCTCACCATCGCTGTGAAAGTGGTCAAGAATGTCGATGAAGCGATGGAGCATATTGCCAAGTATGGCTCGCGCCACACGGAAGCCATTGTGACATCCGACTACCCGAAGGCCATGAGGTTTCTGCGCGAAGTTGACGCCAGCGCCGTACTGGTGAATGCCTCGACCAGGTTGAACGATGGCTACCAGTTCGGGCTGGGAGCAGAAATCGGAATCAGTACATCCCGTATCCATGCCCGAGGCCCGATGGGCCTGGAAGAATTGACCTGCTTTAAGTTTATCGTCATGGGGAGCGGGCAAGTCCGCGAGTAGATGCCCTCCGATCCACGACTGGTCGCATTGGCAACCCCCGGTCATCTCAGCTTTTCAACCAATCTTCCCTTCGCACAAGATCTGGAACAGGCTGGTGGGCGAGTCGTCCGCCAGGCCACCGGGCATCTCGTCTTCTATCGATCGGATGGACGCCGGTTTCTTGCGACCGATCCGGNNTGGGTCGGGTTAAAGCCGTCCGGTATGGTGAATGAAACCAGCCTCAATCTCGCGGGTAAGCCTGGCTGGCAACGGCTCACAGCCGATGATTTGCGTGCAATGGCCGCTCAGGCGCTCCGGGTTCCGATGGAGGAAGTGCGGTTCTTCTATCGGGATGAGGATTTCCTGATCGAGCCGACCGGGAGGGCGACGATCCGTCAGAGGAAAGATGCTCTCTATGTGCTTCAGGATGGGGATTTCGAACGGGCTCGTTTCATGTCCTGTATGGGGGTGATGAATTGGCCCTCGATTGATTTTCTGCCGGTCGTCGAACTCTTTAAGTCGTTGTTGCCGGGAACGGGATCTGCGGTCTTTGAATTGATTCGCGGACTCTACGACGATCAGAACGATGGGGGCTCGACCTCTCGGCCCTTGCGCTATCGAGGAATTCCCACCTATCCATCAGAAGCGGCATTTCGCTTATTTAGCAGTTTCTTTACTCCGCAGGCGGCCGGTGGAAGCGACTCATTTACGCTTTTTATGAATCCTGAACGGTCCAGTCGCGTGGTCTGGCTGCCGGCTGCAACGATGCCGATTCGATACTTCGATCAACGAACGGGGGCTTGNNGAAATTTCTGAAGGGCATGTCGTTCTGAAAGATCGCAATCATGAGACGACGTTGGCTGTGACCCTGCCGCAAGGGAGTCTGGAACAGTCCGGTGTGCCGGTGGCCATGAGCCCGGTCGACTGGCGGTCCGTCTTTGTCCAGGGGGTTCCGCCCATCCTTCCTGCCGACGCCTACGGCGCCGTGTTGCTCTATCCTGAAGACGATTCTGAAATCGGTGAGTGCGCGGCGCAACCGTTCGTGGCCGATTATCTGCAAGATCTTGGCGAGCAGGACCGGGAAATCGGCGCGGTCCTTTCGCAAGCCCGGCGCGTGCTCATCGACAATGGCGATGCCGTCATCGCGAACTGCATCACGTTCGATCGGCCGAGAGACTATACCGTGCTGGTACGGTATCCCGCGTTTGCGCAAAAGCAGGCGCAACAACTCTGGAGCATCTGTGCCGAGTTACAGCGGTGGGATTGGCTCTCGCATATTCGATTCATTTCAGACGAAGGGCCGTACGATCGGGAAGCCCCGCATTCTTATGATGTGGTCTACCACTGGGCGTCCTATGACAGAGGTGATCTACCGGCAGGCTTGGCCGAACGTCTGAAGGGGATCAGCCGAGTCCTCCGAGAAGGAGGTCATGCGTTCGTCATCGGTCCGGCTCAGCTCGGTCAGCATGGCGCATCCCACGGACTCCACATTCTTTGGGAAGAGTTGGTCGAACAGCTTCCCACGTTTCGGATGCATCGTACCATCTTGCCGAAAGCAAGGCTGAGGGAGGGCGTGACATTATTTCACATGAGGAAGGGTTAGCCGGATGAGCGAGCCGACAGCAGAACAGGTTCCCGACGAGGAGCCGAACGATAAGATTGTCGTCTATTGGGAACGGGAGTATTCAACTGCCATCGCGCCAGAGCGACTGAAGCTCGACTTCATGCCGCATCGGCCCTTATTGTCCGGGATGTCGCTGGACGAGCAGCGAACGGTGGCGGTCGAGGGCTACAAAGTAATCCCAGACGATTGCGGGCCGGTGCGAACTGTGGGCCAGTACGGTTGGCTCATTCGGTCTCCGGTGGACTGTAAGATTCGTCGAACGGCCGATGGGGTCAAGTGGCAAGCGCCGCCGATCTTGCCGGAAGAGCGGGTTCTTGGCTACAAGTCGTTTTCAGGAACGTATGTCGACTCAATCTTAAACAGCGGATATCCCAAGCTCTGCTGCGGCATCCGGTTCTACTATCCCAAGCAGGTGGGATTGATGATGAAGGACGTGCCGAACCATTTCTATCACTACCCCGAACGGACGTTTTTTGTGTGGGAGGGGATAAAGACCCAGGAGTATAAGCGCACGCCGAATATCTACGACTGGCTTCCGGACTACGACGCCTTCACCGCCAACTTTCTGTTACAGCTCACAAAGCCGACGACCATCAAGCGGGGTGACCCCATCGGGATCGTCGTTCCGGTGATGCTGCCTAAGCAGTTTGGGCTCGAAGAGCTCAAAAGGCCTTAGCAGGCTGTTGATAAAGTCCGCCAGCATCGTTCTCGCATCGTTCAGACCCTCAACGTACCCCGACTGGGAAAAGAGCTGTTCAGACAGCTCGGGGTTGGGTGGGTGGGAATGCTACGCCTCGGGCCTTCACTCGCTGCGGCCTTGCT
>CXWL01007665.1_pt1 | contig 32621 bp, 25 predicted proteins | sample 590931 | NCBI WGS metagenome assembly CXWL01 (sample SAMEA3498368, study PRJEB10139) | groundwater metagenome | biome: water well; material: biofilm material | place: Germany | collected 2015-04-27
GAAAGACCGCCGACCAAAGGGGTGCTGGTATTAAACTTGCCATTGCCGTCAACCGGGCTTTCGCTGGGTAAGCCATAATTCTGGCCGATAAAATAGTCATCCAGACCATGCGCTGGTGCTGTATGCACAAGGCCAGTGCCGGCTTCCAACGTAACATGCTCGCCGCAAATTATTTTGACCGTGCGCGGTTCAAACGGGTGTTGTAGTTTTAAATTTTCAAGACTGATTCCCGTGCAGGGAATACCATTGTGCTCAATGGCGGTCAAGCCGTAGCGCTCCAGACAAGCTTGCTTCAGTTCGGCTGCGAGGATCAGCCAGCCGCGTGTTGTTTTTATCAGTTCATAATCAAAATCTGGGTGAACGCTGACCGCCTGGTTGGCCGGTAGTGTCCAGGGCGTGGTAGTCCAGATGATGGCATAAACGGTGTCATTTTCAGGGATCAAGATGCCAAAGATGTCGCAGAGAGATCGGTGCTCGGACGATTGCACGGTAAAACCTACATCAATCGCGGGTGAGGTTTTATCTTCATATTCCACTTCGGCTTCAGCCAGTGCGGAGCCGCAATCAATACACCAATTGACCGGTTTTTGACCCTGATACAGATAGCCATTCTGATAAATCTTTCCCAGTGCGCGAATAATGCCAGTTTCTGTTTTGAAATTCATCGTGAGATAGGGATTATCCCAATCGCCAAGCACGCCGAGGCGAATGAAATCAGCTTTTTGGCGCTCTACCTGTTCCTTGGCGAAAGCGCGGCAAAGCTCGCGCACTTTATCAGCCGGTAAGTGCTTGCCATGTTTTTTCTCGATCTGATGCTCAATGGGTAGCCCATGGCAATCCCAGCCCGGAATATACGGTGCATCGAAGCCGGCCAGTGTTTTGCTTTTGATGATGATATCTTTAAGAATTTTATTGACCGCATGACCGATGTGAATGTCGCCGTTGGCATAAGGGGGACCGTCGTGCAGAATGAATTTGGGGCGCCCTTTGCTGACGGAGCGGATTTTTTGATACAGATTCTTTTCTTGCCAGGCCTTTAGCATGCCCGGTTCACGGCTGGCCAGATTGCCACGCATGGGGAAGGGTGTATCGAGTAAATTGAGGGTTTTCTTATAGTCAGTCATGAAATGTAGAATTAGTGGGTTAAAGGACGTTACCGGCTTCTTTAAAGGTTTTGAACTGTGAGAAGAAATTCTTTTGCTTGCACGACATCTTTATTAATTTGAACAATGAGTGTGTCGATATCCGCATATTTTTCTTCGTCACGCAGCTTGTGCAGAAAATCAACTTGTAAATGTTGTCCATAAATGTCCTGATTAAAGTCAAACAAATGAACTTCTAATACGGGTTTGCCATTTTCATGGATTGTCGGTCTTACTCCCAGACTGGCAACACCGGGAAGTACGGTTTCAGGAGATGCTTTCATGGCACCGTGTACGGCAACAACAAAAATGCCTGAGAGTGGCGGGTGATTATATTTCAACTGAATATTCGCTGTCGGGAATCCGATTTGTTTGCCTAATTTATTACCATCAATCACACGCCCACTGATGCTGTAAGGCCTTCCCAGTAATTTCCTGGCCTGATTGAGATTGCCAGCAGCCAGCGCCTGCCGCGTAGCAGTGCTTGAAATGCGCTGATCGTCTATGGCGACACTGGGCATGGCTTCTACGGTAAAACCATTTGCTGATGAATAGGCTTGCAGCATGGCAAAATCACCCGCGCGTCGTGCACCAAAACGAAAATCATCTCCCACAAGCAACCAGCGGACAGATAGCTCCCGGTTCAGAATGCGCGTAATAAATTGTTCTGGACTAATTCTGGCGAAATCATAATTGAAGCGGCATACATGGATACAATCGACTTCTGCTTGGATTAAGTATTTCAGTTTCTCGCGCAGGCTGGTCAAGCGGGCAGGTGCCTGATCTGGAGCAAAAAACTCACGTGGATGGGGTTCAAAGGTCATCACGCAGGCGGGTAGTCCAAGCCGCTTGGCAGTATCCTTCAGACGGATAAGCATTGCTTGATGGCCTAAATGGACACCATCAAAATTGCCTAGGGTCAGTGCAACCGGCGTTTTGCCGCGTATCAATGACCTTCGCCAAGTATGCATAAGCATGAAACCCTAAAATTACTAATTTTAGCTTGTTTAAGGCGAGCAGGTCTAGTTTGTATCTGGTTATTATGACTATGAGTATAGTATTTGCCAAATAGGCCAACTGTGAGTAATCTAAAGGAGGCAGAATAGTTCCTGCATTGATCTGTCAATTTGTTATATTTCATTTATTACTTTTGTTTCTTCGCGATTACCCAATTGAAGCCTTCCAATCAGTCAGTAAAATCCAGTGAAAGAGAAGATCAGATCCTGCAAGCTTTAGCTAGGATGCTGGAGTATCCGCAGAGAAAAAAGATTACCGCCGCAGTGTTAGCTGCTCAGCTGGAAATTTCAAAATCTTCGCTGTATCGCTGTTTTTCCAATAAGTCACAGATGTTTGAGGCTTTGATTGAATTTATTGAGCGGACATTGTTTNNGGTGATGTACTGGTAAATGAGAATGAACATTTGCAGTTACGCATTAATCAATTGCATGATCGGTTGGAAGCCACTTTAAAGCAGGCGCTAAGGTTTGCTGTCAGCGAGCATCAAATAACCACTAACCTTGATGTTGCAGCGCAGGCCAATTTATTCATGTGTTTTGTTGTTGGCCGCTGGTATCAGTTTGTGAAAAGTGAGTTCAGGCGTGATCCACTCGCAAATTGGGAAGTACAGCGACTCAATTTACTTCCTTCAGAATTTCTCTAAACCGTAAAAACTACAATTCACTGGGCATCAGTGTCAGCTAGATATTGATGAATGGAATGACATACTGGGCAGGCTGGATCTTTGTGCAGTTTTATTGTGCGCCAGTTCATAGTGAGGCTATCCAATAGCTGTAAGCGGCCATTCAGACTTTCGCCAATATTTAATAAGATTTTTAGTGTCTCTGCAGCCTGCATGCAGCCGATAATCCCCACCAACGGCGAGAATACGCCCATGATTGCACAAGGCATATCTTCCTGTTCTCCGTCGGTAATGGGATATAAACAGTGATAACAAGGGCTGTCAGCATGGCGCAAATCAAATGTGCTGACTTGACCATCAAAACGTACTACAGCACCGGAAATCAAAGGTTTCTTTTGAGTAACACAAGCTTGATTAACAGCATAGCGGGTGCTGAAGTTATCGCTGGCGTCGACTACGACATCCACTCCTGTGACAAGTTGTAACAGTTTTGTCGTGCCGGCGTGTTCCTGGATTGCGAGGACGCTGACTTCCGGATTAATTCTGTTGAGTGTTTGCTTTGCTGAGAGGACTTTTGCTAGGCCGATTGAATTGCTGTCATGGATAATTTGCCGCTGTAAATTGGTAAGATCAACCTGATCACCATCACAAATGATCAGGTTACCTACTCCACTGGCAGCAAGGTACAGTGCTATCGGAGAACCTAAACCGCCAGCACCGACAATTAATACGCGTGATTGATTGAGTTTCTCCTGCCCCGCAATATCAATTTGCGGGAGCAGGATATGACGGCTATACCGAAGTAGCTGGTTGTCATTCACGATCCTTGTTAATCAGCTGTCGGTTTCATCGCTTTTTTTCTCAGGTGGTACAGTAATACCCTTAAAGTAATTCATGGCTTGTGTTAGCAAAAGATCTTCCGCAGAGCCAAATTCGATAGGGGTTCTATCTTTCTTGTCTTTAGCTTTATTTGCTTTTTTCTTGTTGACAGGTTTTTGTGCGGCTTTTTCTGTATCCGAGTCAGTTTTTTTTGTTTCCGTTTTTTTACCGCTCGATAGATGGCGATTCAGATCCGCTTCACGCAAACGTTGATCATCACCACTATCGGCTTCATCCAGAATATCGGGAGTAATTCCTTTTGCCTGGATAGACTGGCCATTGGGGGTGTAGTAGCGCGCAGTTGTCAACTTGATCGCTGTGTTATTTCCTAATGGTAATATCGTTTGAACAGATCCTTTGCCGAACGTTTGCGATCCCATGACTACAGAACGTTTATGATCTTGCAAGGCGCCTGCCACAATTTCTGATGCTGAAGCAGAACCGCCATTGACCAATGTGATCATCGGTACGGTTTTGACTTCAGAAGGTAGTCCTTTTAAATAATCCTCATCAGGACCGCGCAGATAATACTCGGGGTTGGCGTGCAATTTCATTTTTGCATCGGCACTGCGTCCTTCTGTGTATACAACCAGTGCATTTTCTGGCAGAAAAGCGGCTGATACAGCGACAGCACCATTCAATAATCCACCTGGATCATTGCGCAGATCCAGTATTAGTCCTTTCATAGATCCAGTATTTTCTGCAAAAAGTGTCCTGATCGCTTGCGCGAGATTCTCGCCGGTTTGTTCTTGAAACTGTGTGATGCGGATATACGCATACCCAGGTTCGATCATTTTCGATTTGACACTCTGGATTTTTATGATGTCACGCACTAAATTAAACACCAGCGGTTCTGTTTCACCTTCCCGCACAATGGTAATCTTTATGGAAGTATTCGGTTTGCCACGCATGAGTTTAATTGCATCATTCAGTGTCATGCCTTTTACAACGGTGTCATCCAGTTTAACTATTAGATCGCCGGTTTTGATACCTGCACGAAATGCGGGAGTATCTTCAATTGGTGAAATTACTTTTACGACACCGTCTTCCATGGTGACCTGGATGCCTAAACCGCCGAATTCACCTTGCGTTCCGATTTGTAGTTCTTTGTAATCGTCTTTGTCGAGGTAGGATGAGTGGGGATCCAATCCTACCAGCATGCCATTGATAGCTTCAGTAATCAGTTTTTTGTCTTCCACAGATTCGACATAATCACTTTTGATGCGGCCGAATACCTGAGCGAATGTACGTAATTCTTCGATCGGCAGCGGATGGATTGCCTCGATATTATCTTTCTTGGCAATAGCAGAGAAATTCAAACTGAGCATTATTCCAGCGATTGCGCCAATTAGAATTAAACCTGTTTTCTTGACTACGTTACTCATTATGCTATCTCCGCACTGATCAAAATTATGTAAATGGCCGCTACGTTCATTCTATTTTTATCCACGTCAAAGGGTCAAACGGCTTACCTCCATGACGAAGTTCAAAGTATAAACCTGAATCTGCATTACCACCGCTATTTCCAACTGTTGCAATCGTATCGCCGCTACGAATAGTATCACCCACTTGTTTATGGAGTGTTGCGTTGTTGCCATAAAGACTCATATAGTTGTTTCCATGATCCAGAATTATCAGATTGCCAAAACCTCGCAACCAGTCTGCAAATACCACTCGACCACCTGAAATGGCTTTAACATCACTTCCATCGGGTGATTGAATGAACAGTCCTTTCCATGAAACATACTTACCTGAGCGTTGACCACCAAAAGTGTTCACAAGTTTCCCTCGCACGGGTAAATTTAATTTGCCTTTAAGCGTTGAGAATGGAGAGCCTGTTGTAGAAGCATCTGGGAGCTTATTGTTAATCAATGTGCTCGTGGATTTTTCTTGAACAAGTAATTTATTTATCTCATCGACTAAATTGGTTATGCGCTTTTCATCACTCTCGAGTTTATTAATTTCTCGTTGTTGTTGGGTAATTTGACCAGATACCTGCGAGAGTATAATCTGGTGTTTGGCTTTTTCTTGCTCAATTTTTTTACGTTGACTGAAATACTCGGCTTGAGTAGCAGTGATTTCTTCTTTTTTTTGACGGCTGGTTTGCGTTAGTGTCTCAATTTCATCTTGATCATTCTGAAGATTCTTGATAATACCCGAAAGAGTAAGTGAAAGTTGCTGATAATAATAGATATCTCGTGCAATCTGATTAGGGTTTTGCTGATTTAACACTAATCTTAAATAATCCTGCTGCCCCCCAACATATTGTTGATAGAGCAATCTTTCTAATTGATTTCGTTCTGATTCGATTTTGCTTCTGATTTGGTTGTGTTGTATTTGCAGTTGCTTGTATTCTTCATTGGCTTGACGGTCAATCTCAATGAGTTTGCTTAATCTGTGAGTGATATTGCTGATTGCCCGCTCAGTTTCTTGTAATATATCCGTTGTGTCCTGTTTTAACGCTTCCTTGTTTGTTAAATCTTTTTGTAGGGATTGGATGCGCTCACGCAACAGCTTAAGATTCTCTTGGTTGTTCGAAAACGCTGAGAGCGGACAGAAAAAGATAAAAACGCATATCATCAGCATCAACTGAATGTGTCGTATAGAGATAAAATTAAACGTATCAACTTCCAGATTGGTATGATTTATTCGAAATAGTGTATGGTTTACACTCATATCTGAATAAGTGAAATAGTTGTGTCTTAAACTGCTGATTTACCCTGATTAGCAACAATTTGCATGGCTTCCTGAATTTCGTTCTGATTCCCTAAATAATAACTCCTGATTGGCTTCATATTATCATCTAATTCATAAACTAACGGGATGCCGGTTGGAATGTTGCAGTTTAAGATCTCTTCATCAGAGATATTATCCAAATACTTAACCAGTGCTCTTAATGAATTTCCATGTGCAGCAATGATAACGCTTTTTCCAGACTGAACTTGAGGTGCTATAACCGCATTCCAATAGGGTAAAAATCTTACGACCGTATCTTTTAGGCACTCGGTCAAAGGTATATCCTCAGACGCTAAGTCTTTATATCGCGGATCAGTGCCAGCATAGCGTTCATCATCGGTGGTTAATGCAGGCGGCCTGACATCATAGCTTCTTCGCCATATTAAAACTTGCTCATCGCCATATTTGACTGCAGTTTCGGCTTTGTTCAAACCTTGTAAAGCGCCATAATGACGCTCATTTAATCGCCAAGTGTGTTGTATGGGAATCCACATTTGATTCATTTCATCAAGCACTACCCATAAGGTACGAATGGCACGTTTGAGAACTGACGTATACGCGACATCAAATGCAAACCCTTGCTCGTGTAGAAGCTGCCCAGCATTTTGCGCTTCCTGCAAGCCTTTAGGTGTTAAATCAACATCTGTCCAGCCAGTAAATCTATTTTCTTTATTCCAGGTACTTTCTCCATGGCGTAGGAGAACAATTTTTTTCATATTGACCTTTTGAAAAGGGGGAGTAAGTTTCAGCAATCAGTGTTAAAAAATATTGATATTTTATTATATTTTTAGCTGCAAACACAGTATCCGGCTGATTCTTTTGTGCGAATGAAAGATAAGTAAGGTACTTTTTGTGAAAAATGATGACTGATTTTTGTTTTTACTGTGAATGGCTGATAAAACAGATTGGGTATAATTAATTCCAGGATTAATTACTATTAATCGATATGCATAATGTTATTATGCGTGGGCTTTAACGGCAGGATCAAGGAAATCCCGTAATTTTCCAGTTTCTGATAAAATTAACATTTAAAAAAACAGAATAAAGCTTATATGGAATTATCATTACTTCAAGATCATTTTCTTCTTAGATTAGAAAATTTCCTCTTTCTTATAACAGCAATAATCAGTGGCTTATTATTGCTGTTGCCATTGGTAACGCGTCGTGGTATCAAAGAAATCGACACGCTTGCGGCCGTGCAACTGATAAATTACCAGGATGCGTTGGTGCTGGATGTTCGTGATGATAGCGAGTATGCGGCGGGTCATTTGCCGAATTCAAAACATATTCCATCCGAAAAGATTGAGGAACGTTGGGTAGAGCTACAAAAATATAAGGAAAAACCCATTTTGGTGATATACCCTGGTGGTATTCGATCCAATCATGCCAGTTTGGTTCTAAGGAAGAACGGCTTCCCTCAAGTGATTAACCTTATGGGTGGTATTGACTCCTGGAAGCGTGCGGGCTTGCCTATGGTTAAGCGATAGAGAGCTAAATGCCCAAGGTTATTATGTACACAACGGGTTTTTGTCCTTACTGCAAAATGGCAGAGAGCTTGTTGCGCTCAAAAGGGGTTCAGGAAATTGAAAAAATACGTATTGATCTTGAGCCGACTCAGCGTGCTGAGATGATGGGTAAAACAGGCCGCCGCACTGTTCCACAGATTTACATTGGTGAAAGACATGTGGGCGGGTATGATGATTTGACGCAACTGGATCGCAAAGGCGAATTGGCAGCATTGCTGGCAACTTGATCGCAGGATTAAGGTTGATGCGATAACAATTGATGGTATAAAACTTTTTAATTCACTACTGGAAAAAGTCAATATGAGTGAGCAACAGCAACCAGTTTTCGCCATAGAAAAAATCTATGTGAAGGATCTTTCTTTAGAGATTCCCAATGCGCCCAATATCTTTCTCGAAAGGGATACACCTGAAATTAATTTGCAGCTTGGAACGAAAAGCCAAAGCATTGATGACGGATTGTATGAGGTGCTATTAACAGTAACGGTAACAGCTAAGATCAAAGACAAAATAATGTTTCTGGCTGAAGTTCAGCAGGCAGGTATTTTTCGTATTCGTCATGTGCCTGACGGGGATATTGATCCGATACTGGGCATTGGCTGTCCTAATATTCTTTTTCCTTATTTACGAGAAACAGTATCGGATGTTGTGACACGAGCTGGATTTCCACCTGTTATTCTTAATCCAGTAAATTTTGAAGCTATCTATCATCAAAAAAGAGCAGAAACAAACGCGAATTAGAAATACAAAAATCCGGAAACCTGTGGGTGAATATACCAATGAGAAAAAATCTGCTGATTCAGTCATTCTGGTTAAAAAACAGCATGCGTGTTTTACTGACTACTATCTTGTTGTATCTTCCGAGTCATTTGGCAGCAGAGATGGAGTTTTTTTCAATAGCTGAAAATGCAGTTGTTATGTATGACGCACCATCGCTCAGAGCCGACAAATTATATGTAGCAAGCCGATATCTTCCGGTAGAAGTTGTAGTGGATGTGGATGGTTGGGCCAAAGTGCGTGACAGTAGCGGGAGTCTTGCCTGGGTTGAAAAGAAAGTTTTAAACCAACAGCGTTATGTTGTCGTGACCGTACCATTAGCTAATATTCACCAATCAGCTGATATTAACTCGGAGCTGGTATTTCAAGCCGAGGAAAATATCGTTATGGAATGGATAGACTCTGACGTTAAAGGCTGGGTAAAAGTGCGGCATCTCGATGGGCAGACTGGCTATGTCAAAGTTAATCAGGTTTGGGGTTCATGAGAATTGCTGTACTGGGTGCAGGTGCATGGGGTTCGGCATTAGCAATTAGCTTATCTGCACGTCATCAGATCAGTTTGTGGTCAAAAGATCCAGATCATGCGATTGAGATGGAAAGGGAGCGTATTAATCAAAGCTTCCTGCCGGGTTATCCTTTGCCCGAATCTTTGAAAATCACATCTATACTCAATGAAGCACTTGATGCCGCGGAGCTTGCTTTAATTGTAGTACCCATTGCAGGTTTGCGTGAAACTTTGCGTGCTATGGCCGCAAGAAAAATCAAGATACCGATCCTATGGGGTTGTAAAGGTTTCGAATCAGAAACCACTTATCTGCCGCATCAAGTTGTCGAAGCAGAATATTCTGCCATATTGCCGCACTGTGGCGTATTGTCTGGTCCTAGTTTTGCAGAGGAGGTGGCGCAAGGGATGCCAACTGCTTTGACGCTGGCATCCAAAGATGTTGATTTTTCCAGCAAAATAGCAGCTGAATTGCATAGTTCAAGGCTACGTATTTATACCAGTCAAGATGTAGTTGGTGTGGAAACAGGTGGTGCGGTAAAGAACGTAATCACCATAGCTGCGGGTATTTCTGATGGAATTGGATTTGGACATAATGCACGTGCAGCACTGATTACGCGTGGATTGATGGAAATTACCCGTTTAGGACTTGGTTTAGGCGGGAGTATGAAAACTTTTATGGGGCTGGCTGGGGTTGGTGATTTAATTCTGACGAGTACCGGCGATTTATCTCGAAATAGGAAAGTGGGATTGATGCTGGCTGAAGGGAAATCATTGAATGATATTTTGAATGAGCTCGGGCATGTTGCTGAAGGCGTGCACACGGCACAATCAGTATTAAAACTCGGTGATCGATTGAATATAGAAATGCCGATTACACAAGCAGTCTGTAGTATTTTGCATGAGGGTGTGTCTGCCCGGACAGCCGTCGAAGTGTTGCTAAATCGCGAACAAAAAACAGAAATTTATTAATACAAAATTGACATAATAAACTTCATGTAGTTTCTATTTTATGTAATTAGTTAGTTGTTTTTATGAAATTTTATAGTTCATTTGGATAACTTGCTTCTGTTAAACCATCTGATTAGTCAGATAAATGATGTGGCAGGAAGGCCTTAATTCGCTTGACCAGGCGTTGGCAGCTTGATATAAGAGCGACTGCAGTACTTGCTTGTGATTTAATTACCATTAACTTAGAAGGGGAATTATATGAACAAATCCGAACTTATCGAAGCTATCGCAAAATCGGCTAAAATTTCTAAAGCCTCAGCAGGCAGTGCATTGGATGGAGCGTTAACTGCAATAAAAGGGGCGCTCAAAAAAAATGAAAGTGTAACTTTGGTCGGATTTGGTACTTTTAAAGTAGGTGCAAGAGCTGCACGTACAGGCCGTAATCCACGTACAGGCGCTGCCATTAAAATCAAAGCAGCCAAGGTTCCTAAATTCAGTGCTGGTAAAGCACTCAAAGATGCAGTAAACTAGCGCACTTTCTGACCGGGTGCTTAGCTCAGCTGGTAGAGCGTCGCCCTTACAAGGCGAATGTCGGCGGTTCGATCCCGTCAGCACCCACCAGTCAATTCAATTTAGCTAGTTCTAGGAGTGGTAGTTCAGTTGGTTAGAATACCGGCCTGTCACGCCGGGGGTCGCGGGTTCGAGTCCCGTCCACTCCGCCAAATAAAAATTGTGTTAGTTGACTGTATAAAAATTCTTCGACCTTATTTTTTACTTTCTAGTATTTTTAGGTTCTAATTGTGTTTGATTTCGTCAACCGTAAGAAACGTGTCGTTCAAGTCATTATGGGCTTGGCAGTATTGCCATTTTTGTTTTGGGGCGTTGAATCGTACCGTGATAAAGGTGGCGAAGGTTATGTTGCAATAGTTGATGGTGAAGAAATTCCACGTCGTGAGTATGAACAAGCCTTACGTGACCACCATGAAAGAATGCGTGCCATGCTGGGTGCTAATTTTGATAGTGCCATGCTTGATACTTTCGAAGTAAGGAATTCGGTACTGGAAAGACTTGTTCAGCAACGATTATTACATCGGGAAGCTGTTAATAATGGACTTATTGTTCTGGACTCGGAACTAGTTAAAACGATCCGGGATATACCTGCCTTTCAAAGGGACAATAAATTTTCCAAGCAGCAATATGAAGAATTGTTGAGAAACCAAGGACTGACTCCAGTAATGTTTGAGTCACGTGTGCGTCAAGAGCTCTTGTTGCAGCAGTTATTGGATGGCTATAGCGAGAATGCATTTGCCCCTAAAATGGTTGCTGAGAGAGTACAGTATCTCAGCGAAGTGCAGCGTGAAATCAGTCAAATGCAGATTACCCCAGAACAATATTTATCACAAGTAATCCCAACAGATGCGGATATTACCGCTTACTATGAGAGACATAAAGCTGATTTTAATTTGCCGGAACGTGCGCGCATTGAATATCTGGTTTTATCGCTGGATGCGGTAGCGAAGAATGAGGCAGTGAGTGATGAAGCGATCAAAACTTATTTTGCAGAACATCAGGATGAATTTGGTCAATCTGAAGAGCGAAAAGCCAGTCACATCCTGATTAGTGTGTCAGCGGATGCATTAGATGACGAAAAACAGAAAGCGCGAGACAAAGCCGAAGGAATATTAGAGCTGGTTAGGCAGAATCCTGAGCGATTTGCTGAAATTACCAAGGAACATTCGGATGACCCAGGCTCAGCAGCGCAAGAGGGAGATCTTGGTTTCTTTGGTCGTGGTGTCATGGTTAAATCCTTTGAAGACAAAATTTTCTCAATGCAACTGGATGAAATCAGTGACATCGTAGAAACGGATTTTGGTTTTCATGTGATTAAATTAACCGCTATCAAAGAAGGAAAACACCCCGATTTGGAAGAAGTTCGGGAACAAATTGAAAAGAAACTAAAAATAGAGATGGTGGGAAGTGTTTTTGGCGAGATTGCTGAAGATTTCAGTAATGTGGTTTATGAGCAAGGCGATAACTTGCAGGCAGCTGCAGAGAAGTTTGAGTTATCAATCCAGACGAGTGACTGGATCACTAGAAGTGTAGCAGAACCAGCCATTCTTGCAAATGAGAAGCTGCTGATAGCCATTTTCTCAGATGATGCCATTTCAAATCAACGGAATACTGGAGCTATTGAAGTCAAACCGGATACGTTTGTATCTGCTCGTATTCTTGAACATAAGCCTGCTACTGCACAATCACTGATGGTTGTTAGAGATCAGATCATAGAGAAACTCAAGAAACAAATGGCGGAAGCAATTGCTGTTGAAGAAGGACAAACAAAGCTTGCTCGCTTACAAGCTGGAGAAGATGTTGATGATGTTGCCTGGAGCGATGCAAAGCAGATCTCTTATATGCAATCGCAAGGACTGGATCATGAAACACTACGTGCCATTTTCAGGGCAGAAACCAATGAGCTACCTGTTTATACGGGAACAGCTAATCCAAATGGCGGGTTTAATCTGATACGAATCAGCAAAGTCATAGAGCCAGAATCTGCAGACACAACAAAGTTTGGTAACTTTACTAAACAACTGCAGCAGATGATCACCCAAGAAGAAATGTCTTCCTATCTAGCTGCACTCAGGCAGCGCTATGATGTAAAAATCAAACAAGATAATTTCTAGTTTTTGAAAATTTAATTTTGTTGAGATTTGATTTTCGATAGTCTAGATTTTCTATTCATCAATATTAAATGCGACGGTATTGAAACCTGCATCGACATAAGTTATCTCTCCGGTAATACCGCTGGCTAGGTCGCTGCATAAGAAAGCGGCAACATTACCCACTTCATCCGTTGTTACATTCCGACGCAGTGGTGAGACCTTTTCGGTATAACCTAATAATTTCCCAAAATTTCCGATACCGGAAGCTGCTAAGGTCTTAATAGGTCCAGCAGAGATTGCATTGACGCGTATACCTTTAGGACCTAAACTGGAGGCCATAAAGCGAACATTTGCTTCAAGGCTAGCTTTGGCTAATCCCATAACGTTATAGTTTGGCATGACCCGGACTGCACCCAAATAGCTTAATGTTAGCAGTGCGCCGTTTCTATTTTGCATTAAAGGTAGCGCGGCTTTGGCGAGTGCAGAAAAGCTATAGGCGCTGATATCATGCGCGATGCGAAAGGCTTCACGGTCGACACTTTCCAGGTAGTCGCCAGTTAGCGCTTCACGGGGGGCGAAAGCAATAGAATGAATAATACAATCTAGCCCGTCCCAATGTTTTTTCAAGTTCTCAAAACACAGTGCTATCTCATTGTCGCTGGCTACATTACAAGGAAATAGCAAGTTACTATCAAATTCAGCAGCCAGCTTTTCGACGCGCCCACGGATTTCTTCACCTTGGTAAGTAAAAGCCAGTGATGCACCTTCACGTTTCATTGCCTTGGCGATGCCGTAAGCAATCGACCGGTTGCTCAGTAACCCGGTAATGATTACGCGTTTATTTGCGAGAAATCCCATAAAATTTCCTTGTAAAATTGAGTAAATTGGCAAATTATAGCTGAAGGGGGAAGTGAGGTGGGATCATGCGAGAAAAGATATAGAGTATGCGCGTATTATTTTGCTTAAAGCAGGCTACTTCCGATAAACTGGGTTTGCAATGAAAAAATTAGTTACTACGTCATGGTTGTTGATTCTTCAGGTATTTTTTTTATCTGCCTGCGGTGAATATAATTGGAATAATCCCTATTCAGTCGCGGATGCAGAGAAAAATATTCTTTATAATGTATTTACCGAACGGCCTAAACATTTGGATCCGGTGCAATCCTACAGTTCTAATGAAATTCAATTCACTGCGCAAATTTATGAACCTCCGCTGCAATATCATTATTTAAAACGTCCCTTTGCATTAATTCCAGCAACGGCAAAAGAATTACCTGTTGTGAAATATTTTGATAATGAAGGGAGTCAATTACCGGATGATGCGCTGGCAACAGATATTGCCCATAGCGTCTACGAAATTTCGATTAAACCGGGAATTCTTTTTCAACCGCATCCAGCATTTGCAAGTAATGCGCAAGGTGACTGGTTGTACCATGATCTGAATGAACAAGAATTGGCATCAGTATTTAAGCTATCTGATTTTCCTCAAACAGGGACAAGGGAATTGCTGGCGGAAGATTATGTTTACCAGATCAAACGCCTGGCGCATCCCAGATTGCACTCCCCGATATACGGACTCATGGCAGATTACATCGTGGGGCTTAGCGACTATGCCAAGGTATTAAAACAAGCTGACCAGAATCAATCCGGCGGAAGAACATACCTTGATCTAAGGGATTATCGATTAGAAGGTGTGCAGATCGTTGATAGGTATACCTATCGAATAAAAATAACCGGTAAGTACCCGCAGTTTATCTATTGGCTAGCGATGCCTTTTTTTGCACCGATTCCTTGGGAAGCAGATCGTTTTTATTCACAGAAGGGTTTAATACAAAAAAACATTACATTGGATTGGTATCCGGTTGGTACAGGCCCATATATGCTAACCGAGAATGATCCCAATCTGAGAATGGTATTAGAAAAGAATCCTAATTTTCATGATGAATTTTACCCGGCTGAAGGCATGCCGGGAGATGATGAGAATAGCCTGTTGATTGATTCAGGAAGGAAATTACCATTTATCGATAAAATTATTTTTACCCGTGAAAAAGAAAGTATTCCGCGGTGGAATAAATTCTTGCAAGGTTATTACGATGCTACCGGTATTGGTTCGGATAGCTTTGACCAAGCCGTGCAATTGGTGGGACAGGGAGAAGCAACCGTCACTCAAGCAATGGCAGAACAAGGGATAAGGTTGGAAACAACCGTGGCGGTATCGACTTATTACATGGGTTTTAATATATTGGATCCGGTTGTGGGCGGAAGCAATGCGAACGAACGTGAGTCGGCGAGAAAGCTTAGGCAAGCGATTTCTATTGCAGTAGATTATGAAGAATTTATTTCGATTTTTGCGAATGGCCGCGGAATGCCAGCTCAAAGTCCTATCTCCCCGGGTATTGCAGGTTATCGTGATGGGAAAGAAGGTATCAATCCCGTAGTATATGAATGGATGAATGATCAGCCGCAACGTAAATCAATGCAAGTTGCAAAGGCTTTGCTTGCCGAGGCAGGATATCCAAATGGGATAGATCAGCGAACCGGTGCACCATTAGTCCTGTATTTTGATGTGACAGCTCGCAGTTCTGAAGATAGATCCAAGCTCGATTGGATGCGTAAACAGTTCCAGAAATTAAATATACAACTGGTGGTAAGGAGTACTGATTACAATCGCTTCCAAGACAAGATTCGTAAAGGAAATGCGCAAATTTTCGAATGGGGTTGGAATGCAGACTATCCCGATGCAGAGAATTTTCTGTTTTTATTGTACGGACCGCAAAGTAAAGTACGCAACAGTGGCGAGAATGCGGCTAACTATGATAATACAGAATACAATCAATTATTTGAACAGATGAAAAATATGGATGATGGGCCACAGCGGCAATTAATAATTGATCGTATGGTGGAAGTATTGCGTCATGATGCCCCTTGGTTGTGGGGATACCATCCGAAAGATTATGGGCTGTACCATGCCTGGTATCAGAATATTAAACCCAACAGAATATCGAATAATAATCTTAAGTATTTAAAAATAGACTCTACTTTGAGAGCGCAAAAGCGCCGTGAATGGAATGAGCCGGTATTATGGCCCATTGCATTACTGCTGGTGGTGCTGGCAATCAGTCTTTTTCCCGCTGTGGCAGCCTTTCGCCGGCATGAAAGCAGCACCGCAGTGCGCAGCGTATCTTCCTGAAATTACAATATTACATCAGCAATGCTTGGCTATATTATTACACGTATTTTATATGCAATTCCGATTCTCATCGGGGTTAATCTGATTACATTCGCTTTGTTCTTTGTAGTGAATACGCCCGATGACATGGCGCGTATGCAATTGGGCATTAAATACGTCACGCCTGAAGCAATAGAAAAATGGAAAATCGAGCGTGGTTATGATAAGCCGCTTTTGTTCAATCAGGAAGCTGAGAAACTGGGAAAATTGACCGATACAATTTTCTTTGAAAAATCGGTCGCGATGTTTGTTTTCGATTTCGGCCGAGCGGATGATGGACGCGATATTGCACTGGAGATCAAGTCACGCATGTTGCCTAGCCTTGCCATTGCATTGCCGGTCTTTGTCTTGGGATTGGTTGTGTATATCACTATCGCATTATTGATGGTTTTTTTTCGCGCTACTTATATTGATTTCTGGGGAGTGGTTTTTTGTGTGGCGTTGATGTCTATTTCCAGCTTGTTTTATATTATTGCGGGGCAATTTTTAGTGAGCAAGCTATGGCATTGGGTGCCCATATCGGGTTATGGAAGCGGGCTGGATGCAGCCAAATTTCTGTTGTTGCCTATCCTAATTGGTGTAATCGGTAGCATTGGATCCAGTACGCGCTGGTACCGTACAATTTTTCTGGAAGAAATGAATAAAGAATATGTGCGCACAGCCAGAGCCAAGGGATTGTCCGAGCGTATTGTTTTATTTAAGCATGTACTCAGGAACGCAATGATTCCTATTCTAACGGGTGCGGTGGTTGTGGTGCCTTTGTTATTTTTAGGCAGTTTGCTGGTTGAATCGTTTTTTGGTATTCCCGGACTTGGCAGCTATACCATTGATGCGATTAATTCACAGGATTTTGCAATTGTGCGGGCAATGGTTTTTCTGGGATCGATGCTGTATATCATGGGCCTAATTTTAACGGATATATCCTATACCCTCGTTGATCCTCGAATTCGTCTAATATAGAGAGCTGGTGATGTTAGGTGCCCCAGAATAATCGCAGCATCCAGAACTGAGCCTTGATCATTCTGGTTAAACTTACGATTCCCAGTGGTTTTCACGGAGTTGTTTATTGAGATCAACACGAGTTTGGTTAACGGCAAACTAAAAGAGTACACGCCTATGAAAACCGCCTACCTGACTCATCCTTCCTCACTTAAACACGACATGGGTGCGGGCCACCCCGAGTGCTCTGCGCGCATTCAAGCCATCGAGGATCAACTCATCGCTTCCGGTTTGATGCCTTTTCTGGATCGGCAAGAAGCTCCTGCCGCAAGTAAGGAACAACTGCAGCGCGTTCACTCAATCGACTATATCGAAACTATTTTCAGGGCTTCACCCAGTAATGGGCCGGCTTATCTCGATGCGGACACGGCAATGAATCCGTATAGCCTGGAAGCTGCTCTGCATGCTGCTGGTGCGGCGGTCAAAGCGGTTGACTTGGTGATGTCAGGCCAGAATGAAAACGCATTCTGCAATATTCGTCCTCCCGGCCACCATGCCGGGCGCAACAGCGCTGCGGGATTTTGCATATTCAATAATGTAGCGGTCGCTGCCGCCCATGCGCTTGCGCATTACGGCCTGAGCCGTGTGGCAATTGCCGATTTTGATGTGCACCACGGCAATGGGACTGATGAGATTTTCAATGGCGATAGCCGTGTAATGCTGTGCTCGACATTCCGGCATCCGTATTATCCTTACGAGGGAGTTGATAGCGGCAATGAACACATTATCAACGTGCCGCTTACCGCTGGTGCAACAGGTGAACAATTTCGCGCTGCCGTGACCGAAAATTGGTTGCCTGCTCTGGAACAATTCAAGCCAGAGCTGTTGTTGATCTCAGCAGGATTTGATGCACATTGGGAAGATGACATGGGCGGGCTTGCGTTGCGCGAAGAAGACTATGTGTGGATTACAGAAACGCTTAAGTGTATCGCCATTAACCATAGCGACGGCCGAATTGTATCCGCCCTAGAAGGGGGGTATGCTTTGCATGCATTAGGTCGTAGCGTGCTGGCTCATATCAAAGTACTTAGCGGACTTTAAAACGCGGGTGTGGTCGATAGCCTAAAAGATTTACAAAACTATTTTTTAAAATCCAAGCTAAGGTTACTGCTGTTTTTCTGGATTCGCTCCGTCTGCCCGGTCTATGCTCGAATCTGTGTCTTTGCACTATAATTTCGTTTACTGGCTCTTGTTACATGCGATACAGGTATTTCATTTTTTAATATGCTGCAATTACTAAAAGAACAAAAAGGAAATGTTTCATGAGTGCTATTTGGTTTAAAGATTACACCATTGGGTATTTGGAAGGCTTGCGTAATGCCAATATGGGTGAGCATATCGGTATTCAATTTACCGAGCTGGGGCCAGACTTCCTGAAAGCGCGTATGCCCGTCGATAAGCGCACAACGCAACCATTCGGTATCCTGCATGGCGGTGCCAGTTGCGTGCTATCTGAAACCTTGGGTAGTGTGTCGGGTTGGATGACAATTGATCCGGAGAAGTACCGTGCGGTTGGGTTGGAGCTCAATATCAACCACATTCGCGCAGTTACCAAGGGCCATGTTATTGGTATTTGCACGCCGTTACATACCGGCCGCCGTACACAAGTCTGGCAAACCGATATTGTTGAGGAAGTAACCGGCAAGCGCGTGGCGATTTCACGATTAACATTGGCGATCATTGAACAAGGTACGCTCAGTGCGCAGAAGGAACATGTGATCGTCAATAGAGAGTCATAACACATTGATCCAACAAAAAACCCTCATACTTCCGGTGTTAGGGTTTTTTTATTAATGTTGAATGAAAACTTGAGCCAGCGTTGTGTATGAGTTTTTTTAAGTTTCTTTGCTTTCTTTACTCTTACTGGTTTCCACTTCCTTGCTGACTAATTTTTCGTCCGATGATTCAGTATTTTCGGAGGATTGTGCTTCTGTTTTTTGGTCACTGGTTTCAGCGCTAGCCGTTTCAGCAGAGCTTCTGTCATCATCTGACGAATTGTCGCCGGTATGATCACTATCTTTGCCTTTGCTGTTCCACATGAAATAACTCGCGCCTAGCGTAACGACCACAACCGGCATAGTAATGAAAACCAGCAGCGCATACTCTATTGTAATGTCTGATCCTTGAGGAGGTGGACTATTCACCAACACGTAAGCATGCGTTAAAGCAACGCCATAAACAGGCAGCAATGCGGCCATGTAGCGGTTAGTAATGAACGGACGTACCGTCAGCATGTTCAATATATTGGAACCGTAATATCCAATGAAATAAACAACAATGTAAAAGAAAATGGCGCCCATAGGTTTTCCTGTATTGATTTGGTTTATCGGTTATAAAAATCAGGTTTCATAAAAAGGCTAAGAATCTTATACCTTATGATACACAGATCATCATCAAAAATGTACTGATAAAACTGGGTAAGAAATCATCGGACACAAATTGGAATGTGAGATGGCAGTCAGTGATTAGCATTCATTCGTTCTTTATGAAAAAGAACTTGTGTTATTAACGCGAGGTGCATTTTCCTGACGGAATGTTTGTTTTTCTGCTATTACAAATCCTTCACAGTAACCATGCTAGGCTCAGGTTGCATCTCTCTGAATGTTAATAAATCAACGTTCTTTGATGAGCGTTGGTTTTTTGTCGATAGTCAAAAAATTCATCTATTCGTAATAAAAATTAGGTATGCTACAGACTGGTTAAATCTAATCAGGCCGTTGTTATGGATTCTCTCACCCCGCTATCTTCATTGACTGCTGAACCTCAGGATCTCCTTAAAGAGAAATTGCTGACTATCCCTGAATATTCGCAAAGACAGGAGTTGCATAACGAGCTTAATTCGGTTGCGTATGAACTTTTGGCGCCGCCTGTTCAGCTATCTCATTTGGTTTTAATGTCCGAGCGGCATTGGGTTGATCAGGAGCGCCAGTTGATCGGTGAGTTATGTGTCCGCTATGGCACTAACCCACCCAATACGCACGAAAATGATTTCAGTGCGGATTTTGGTGAATTCCGCCTCCGTTGGGAGCGGCATACCGAATACTCGACGTATACCGTTTATCGCGCAAAACCATTTTTAACCCCTTTTGAGCAGCCAGCGATTGAGTACGTGCCGCAGGAGTGGTGGATTCGTTTGCCTGGTGAATTGCTAGTGGCGACGCATATTGCCTTGGAAGACCGGTCACGACCCAAGCGCAGCTTGCATGAACTGTCTATTTTATTTGCTTCCGGAACAGTGATTGGTTCCAAGGTAGCGGGAGGCGCTGCTAGTGTTTGGAGTGATAATCAGATACATCATGATAATTTTGGCCGCATACTGATCCATGATGAAAATTTACGCAGCCGCCAGATAGGACGGCTGGTGCAACGTCTGCTTGAGATTGAAACCTACCGCATGCTAGCGATGCTGCCATTGCCGATCACACGCGAGATCATTCCACAATTGGCGCGCGCCGATCAGCGCTTGGCTACACTGATTGCCAACAATGTGGAACTGACCAGCATCGAAGATGAGCAGCATTTGTTGGATGAACTGACGCGTTTGGCGGCTGAAACCGAGCGGTTGTCCGCGCAAACCAGTCATCGTTTTAATGCATCCAGAGCCTATTACGATATCGTGAAATTACGCATTACCGAACTACGCGAAGAGCGTATTGAGGGCTTGCAGATGCTCCAGGAATTCATGATTCAGCGATTGTCTTCAGCGATGGGGACTTGTGAGTTGGTGCATACCAAACTGGAAACATTATCGATGCGTCTGGGGCGTGCATCGGCTTTACTGCGCACACGGGTTGATCTGTCCATGGAAGCGCAAATCCGCGACTTGTTGAAATCCATGGATCATCGTGCCCATGTGCAATTGCGCATGCAGGAAACGGTTGAAGGTTTGTCGGTTGTCGTATTGAGCTATTACTTGCTGGGTATTCTGGGCTATGGTTTAAAAGCGCTCCAGGCAGCGGGACAGGATATTAATGTTGAATTACTGACCGGTATTGCGATTCCAGTCGTGGTACTCAGCGTCTTTTTTGTTGTTAGCGGTTTGCGTCATGTGATTAGAAAGCTGCATCGGGATGAGTGATTGCTGATTAACATTCGGTGACGCTGACCGCCAGCCCGCCCAGAGAGGTTTCCTTGTATTTCACCGACATTTCCAATCCGGTTTGTTTCATCGCAGCGATGCAATTATCCAATGACATAAAATGCTGGCCATCGCCACGGATTGCCAGTGATGACGCGGTATAGGCCTTGATGGCGCCAAAACCATTGCGTTCAATACACGGCACCTGTACCAGACTGCCTACCGGATCACAGGTCATGCCCAAATGATGTTCCAGTGCGATTTCTGCAGCGTTCTCAATTTGTTCGGTAGTGCCGCCTTTGATCGCACATAAGCCCGCAGCCGCCATGGCTGAAGCAGAACCCACTTCGCCTTGGCAACCAACTTCGGCACCGGAAATTGAACTGTTATGTTTGATCAATCCGCCGATTGCACCGGCTACCAGCAAGAAATCACGTACTTGTTCCTGCGTTGCACCCTCATGTTTTACCGCATAATAAATAACCGCCGGTATGACCCCTGCTGCACCGTTGGTGGGTGCTGTAACTACCATATGACCCGCAGCATTTTCTTCGTTTACTGCCATAGCGTATGCGCACAGCCAGTCATTCAGATTAGCTTTTTGCGGATTTTCTTGTAATTGCAGGTACAAAGAATGCGCGCGCCGTTTAATGTTAAGACCGCCGGGCAACCGGCCTTCAGCCACGAGGCCATTTTCCAGGCAAGTGCGCATCGCATCCCAAACAGCATCCAATCCCGCATTCAATTCTGCTTCACTAATGCGTTCCAGTTCATTACTGCGCTTCATCGCAGCAATCGATAGGCCGCTGACGGCTGACATTTTCATCATCTGATTGGCCGAGTCAAACGGAAAGCCGCAGGAACTGGTTACCTCCATTTTAATCGGCGCAACAATTTGACCAATTTCAGGCAATGTGGTTATAAAACCACCGCCAATTGAAAAATAAGTTTCGGTCAACAATGTCTGTCCGGTTCCATCCAGCAATTGAAAAATTATTCCATTCGGATGTTCCGGTAGTGGTTCTCCACGATCGAAGATAATATCTTCAGGCGGATTAAAATGGATCACTGTTGATTCGTTGATGCGGATGGTGTTTTGTTGCCAAAGTGTTTGGAACAACTCGTTCACATTCAGTTTTGCCAATCCTTGCGGTGTATGTTCATGCATGCCTAAGGTCACAGCGCGATCGGTGGCGTGACCTTTACCGGTGAACGCTAATGATCCCCGTAAGGTACAGCGTACCTGCAGGAAGGAGGGAGCGGGATGGCTGGAAATAAAAACCGCGATACGGTCGCGAAAATCCTTCGCTGCAACCATAGGACCCATCGTGTGCGAACTGGATGGACCAATACCTATTTTGAAAAGATCAAGAACGCTAATGAACATTAAATTGCCTGTGAAAATTCGAAATTCTTAGAGGGTCAGGGTGATGTTTTTGGAATATTCGCGCTGAAAATTATAGCGCAGCTAGTATGCTATATGTCATGCACTGACTCAACAATTTTTTGAGTAGATGAATGGTTTTATTGTGCATAAAACCACATAAAGAAGAAAGAATATCGTGATCTAATATACATCAGACAATAGATGTTATGTATATTTAAACTATATGCTTATAATATCTATTGTATGTTTAGTGTAAAATACAGTATGTAGGATATTGTATTTCATATANNATTAAAGATTTAATTCAGAGTGTTGCACCGGATGGGCATTTTCTCTTTGTGAACCGTGCTTGGCGCGAAGCACTTGGTTACTCGGTGGAAGAAGTTGCCACGTTGAGTATCTTTAACATCATTCATTCGGATTGCCATGCACATTGCCAGAAATTTATGGAACGTATCATGGCGGGTGAGAATGTTGGATTAATCGAGGTATCATTCCAAACAAAGAATGGGCAAATCATCGTTGTGGAAGGTAATGTAAGTCTTTATTCCGTAGATAATAAACCCGTTGCCACGCGCGGCATATTCCGCAACATTACTGAGCGCAAAGCAGCAGAAGCAGAAATCCTCGCACTTAAGGAAAATCTCGAATTGATGGTGATGCAACGCACCGCTGAGTTGCAAGCAAGTGAAAAGCGTTTCCGCAATCTTGTTGCGAGTATACCGGGCGCCGTGTATGAGTTCTGTGTTGATGCAACTGGTCATCGCACGCTTCCTTTCATGAGTGAGGGCATTGTTAATTTGGTTGGATGCTCTGCGGTCGAATGCATGGCGGATGTTGAAATTTTGTTTCAACGGATACCTGATCATGCTGCACCGGGCATGGAAGCATCCATTCGTGATTCAATGGAAAAGCTGACACCGTGGTTTCATGAATTTCCTGTGCAGACTTCCCTGGGTGAGAAATGGATACGCGGTCACTCGATACCGCAGAGAGAGGCGGATGGCAGTACGCGGTGGAGCGGTGTATTCGTTGATGTTACACCGCAAAAACAACTGGAAATAGCGTTACGCAATAATGAGCAGCTTTTCCGCAGTCTGACGGAAGTAGCCCCGATCGGTATTTTTCGTACCGATGCAGCGGGTAGATGCCTGTATGTGAATGAGCGCTGGTGCAGTATAACCGGCATGGATGCTGCAGCGGCTGCCGGTGATGGATGGACTGACGCGATACATCCGGATGACCGGGAACAGGTGATTGATGAATGGAATGCGGCCATGAAACATCAACAGCAGTTCAGGTGCGAATATCGCTTCCAAACTAAGGAACAAATAGTTACCTGGATTCTGGGTCTGGCACAAGCAGAGCGGAATCAGAATGGCGATGTACTGGGCTATGTGGGAACGATTACCAATATTACCGATCAGAAAATAAAGGAAACTGAACTGGCGGAATCGCGTAACCTGCTGAAAATTATTGTTGATACAATGCCGGCACGTATTTTCTGGAAAGACAAAGAATCCCGTTATCTAGGCTGTAACCCCATTTTTGCCAAAGATGCGGGGATGGAATCAACTCAGGAAATTATCGGTAAAGTGGATTACGATTTAAGTTGGACGAGGGATCAGGCTGATCACTATCGAAATGACGACCGGCAAGTGATCGCTTCAGGAATCCCGAAACTTTACTACGAAGAACCATTGAATAACGCTTCCGGAGAAACTATTTGGATAGAGACCTCCAAAGTACCGTTGCTGAATACAAATCATGAAATTATAGGGGTACTGGGTATCTATCAGGATATTACGCAGCAAAAGCAAGCGCACGATTCGATGCGTCTGGCGACTACTATTTATCAGTCTAGCAATGAAGCCATTATGGTCACGGATGGAAACAACCGGATTATACAAGTTAACCCGGCTTTTACGCGTATGACTGGTTACGAGATCGCAGATGTTATTGGCAAGGATGCAACGATGCTGCGATCAGGTTGGCATAACGAGGCTTTTTATCAGAATATCGGGTGCAGGCTTGTAAATGAAGGCTGCTGGCAAGGAGAAATCTGGGATCTGCGCAAGGACGGTATTGTTCACGCCAAATGGCTCAGTATTAATGTTATTCACCATCCGGATGGCCGTGTTCACTGCCATGTTGCACAATTTTCAGATATCACCGAGAAGAATAAGAAAGATGAAATAATCCTGTCGCAGGCTAACTATGATCAATTGACTGGTTTGCCCAACCGTAATTTGTTCAAGAATCGTTTAGAACTTGAGATCAAGAAATCGTATTGCAATGAATCGATGCTCACATTGCTTCTCTTGGGTTTGGATCACTTTAAAGATATCAACGATACATTGGGTCATGACAAAGGCGATGATTTACTGCGGGAAGTCGCCTTGCGTATCCGATTTTGCGTCGGCCAATCAGATACGGTCGCGCGCCTCGGTGGAGATGAATTTGCGATTATTGTAACGAATTCCGCTGACAATCTTCTGCATGCTGAAACGCTTGTCCGGAAGATTATTCAGGAAATGAACAAACCGATTAATTTTAGTCACAGTCAGATCAATCATTATATTTCCACCAGTATTGGCATCGTCTCCTATCCCCAGGATGGGGTCGATATGAAAAGTTTGATGAAGCATGCAGACCTGGCGATGTATGCCGCAAAACTGCAAGGCCGTAACCGTTTCTGTTACTTTACTGCTTCCATGCAGCAGGAAGCACATGAGAAAATGTTGCTGATCCATGATCTCAGGCAAGCAATCGCAAAGAATGAGCTGCACGTTTATTATCAACCGATACTGGAGTTATCCAGTGGACGTATTATCAAGGCGGAAGCGCTGTTGCGCTGGAAGCATCCGTTGCGTGGCATGATTGGCCCGGCTGTCTTTATACCATTGGCCGAGGAAAGCGGTTTGATCGTGGAAATCGGAGAGATGGTATTTAAACGGTCGATTGCCTTGATTGACCAGTGGCGGCAAGAATACGGCAATATCATTCAAATCAGTGTGAATGTATCCCCTATTCAGTTTAAACACATGAATAATGGCCGCTGGTTCGATCACCTGAGTCAAATGGGGTTGCCGGGAAATTGTATTAACGTGGAAATCACCGAAGGGCTATTGTTAAAAGACTCTTCCGTTGTGCAAGACTACCTGCTGGAGTTTCGTAATAATGGAATAGAGGTATCCATTGATGACTTTGGTACTGGTTTCTCCTCGCTTTCTTATTTAAAGAAGTTTGATATTGATTATCTCAAGATAGATCGTTCTTTTATTAATCAGTTGATGGACAATGCAACAGATCGAGCATTGGTAGAAGCCATTATTGTGATGGCGCATAAACTGGACATCAAAACCATAGCCGAGGGCGTTGAAACTAAAGCGCAGCAGGATTTGCTGATTCATTTTGGCTGTGACTATGTACAAGGTTTTCTTTATTCGATCCCGATTGCACAGCAAGCTTTTGGGCAGCTGCTTATCGAACAGAACGACCGGATCAAGGCATAAAGATTACTGCCGCAGATCCTGATCGATCCAATTCCATGCTATGGGATCAAAGTTTTCAGCGAAATTGTATTTTCCTGTAACCGGCTCAGACCGCGTTCCTGAAAACGCGGATTTTGTTCGAGCACATCCTGCTGTGACAACAATGTGATCGCGGCGTACGGTTGATAGAGTGCAGTAACTTCATCCATTGAAACTGCAAACGGCGGGCCGGGCATTTCATGTTGGGGGTAGTCGAGTGTGACGAGAAGGATTCGTGTTGCGGGCGGAAGAATAGGTAGCAGATGGTGCGTATAGCATTTTCGTATTTCCGGGGGTAATGCGATCAATGCGGCGCGATCGTATACTGCAGTGATTTTTGCTAAATCGTTTTTACCCAAATCAAAAAAATCACCGCACAAAATGTGCATGTCATTTGCTTCCAGATGGGTGAATTGATCATGAACCCTGCGCTGGGGTGTCAGGCCATTCTCTGTGAAAAATGCCTGTGCCGCAACGATACTTAATTCGACACCCAGAACCGTATGTCCTTGTTGATGCAGCCATAGCATATCGCGGCTTTTGCCGCACAATGGCACGAACACCGTACTACCCGGTGCAAGCTGCAAGTTCTGCCAAAATTGACACAAATAAGGATTGACTTCATTCTGATGAAAACCGATATCTTTCCGCTCCCACCGATCCAGCCAGTATTCTTTCTGCATTATGGGTTCTCTTGCTGTCGTAGGTAGTTGCACTATCGATTAGAATAACCGATATCGCTTTGCAGCAAGGCTGCGATGTCACCAAGCGGTAAAAGCTTTTTCATGATCAATTTTATTCCTGAATGACGAAAAGTACCTGTCCGGCAGAGACATATCCGCCTTGTTTGCAGAATATTTGCCGCACGGTGCCAGTGAGCGGCGCGTCAACCGGGAATTCCATTTTCATCGACTCGATCATAATAACCGCCTTGCCTGCATCCACACGGTCACCTTCTTTGACCAGTAGTTTCCAAACTGTACCCGTTACTTGCGAACTGACAGCTTGTGCGCCCGGTGGCAGATCCAGCTCGCTTTGGGTATCCGCTTCGTCGAGCATATCTTCACTGACATACTGTGATTGACCATTGGCTTCCCAGCGCTGGCGTTCGGCTTCAAACGCAGCTTGTTGAGTGGCCTTGAATGCGGTGATGCTGGCAGCATGCTGTTGCAAGAAAGCGTTGTATTGTTTCAGGCTCAGAACCGTTTCTTCGGTACGTAGTTTGAAGCGCCCGCTAATGAAATCCTTACGCAGCTTGAGCAATTCGCTTTCACTGACCGGATAAAAGCGGATTTGATCAAAGAAACGCAATAACCAGGGCTTGCCCTCCTTGAAATCAGCCGTTTGACGGTAGCGGTTCCACATGGGTATTGTACGTCCGACAAATTGATAGCCGCCGGGACCTTCCATACCATACACGCATAAATAGGCGCCACCAATACCGACGGCATTTTCAGGTGTCCAGGTACGTGCCGGATTGTATTTGGTGGTGACCAGGCGGTGACGCGGATCCAGTGGCGTGGCTACGGGTGCACCCAGATAGACATCGCCAAGCCCCATGACCAAATAGCTGGCCGCAAATACAATATGTTGAACATCCTCGATTTTCTCCAATCCGTTAATGCGGCGGATAAATTCGATATTGCTGGGACACCACGGGGCGTCGCTGCGGACCGATTGCATGTATTTTTCAATGGCCAGTCGTGTGGCGGTGTCATCCCAGGATAGAGGCAAGTGGATGATGCGCGACGGTACTTCCATGGCATCGATAGCAGGTAACTTACTTTCACCTGCGATCAGAAGATCCAATAAAGTCTCGCGAGATAGCCGGTTGGAATCAAAATGAATCTGCAGTGAACGAATACCAGGTGTCAGATCCAGAATTCCGGTCAGCTCCCCGGCCTCGATGCATTGCTGTAGCCAGGTCATCAATGCATGCGCGCGAAAGCGCAAATTCAGATCGAGCACGGGCGGTCCATATTCAATCAACAGATATTTATCGCCGGATTGGCGGTAAGTCACTTGCACCTGCCCCGTGTGCTCGCGAATGTAATGCAGAACCGGGCTGCCTGGATTTCCGGAATGAGCGCTGGTAATAGGAATTTGATCAACATGAAGCTGCTGAATAAGCAGATTCTGCTGTTTTTCCAGTGCAAGTGCATGCGCCAGAGCGATGGGCAAAAAGCGAACACTGTCACCCGGTTTGAGTTGTCCGGTTTTCCACAATTCCGCATGAGCGATGGTGACCGGACAGACGAAACCGCCCAGACTGGGACCATCAGGACCGAGGATGATCGGCATATCGCCGGTAAAATCGACAGCACCAATCGCATAGGCGTTATCGTGAATATTCGATGGATGCAATCCGGCCTCGCCGCCGTCGGATCGCGCCCATTGCGGTTTAGGACCAATCAAACGGACACCCGTGCGGCTGGAGTTATGATGTACTTTCCATTCAGCGGCAAAAAAATGTTCGATATCCGCTTCGGTAAAGAAATCAGGCGCGCCATGCGGTCCAACCAACACGGCGATTTCCCAATGATCCGTATAACGCGGAATCAATTCCTGCGATAAATGTTGGGAAGGATGAAGTTGAGAGGGTTGTAGTGGCTGAATATGTAATACATCGCCAACGCGCAGCACACGCCCGCCATGTCCGCCGAATTGACCGAGCGTAAAAGTGGATTTGCTGCCCAGATAATCCGGTACCTGAAAACCGCCTCGCACGGCCAAGTAAACCCGGCTGCCCGATTGCTTAACTTTGCCAAATTGCAATAGCGCGCCGGCTTTGACGAAGTGAGATTGCCATTGGGACAATGGCTCACTGTCCAGCAACACATCAATGGGTGCACCACAGATTGCGATGATGCTGTCACAATTAAAACGCAGCATCGGCCCTGCTACAGTGATTTCCAGTCCGGCGCTATCTTCAGAATTGTTGATCAGCCGATTGGCAAGACGAAAAGCCAAACTATCCATCGGTCCGGAAGGCGGAACGCCGACGTTCCAGTAACCGATGCGTCCCGGATAATCCTGTATCGAGGTTTGTACGCCCGCATTCAGGACATCGATACTGTGCGGCTGATAATGGAAGCCATTGAGGAATTGCGTATACGGTTGTCCGCTGCAAAACACGGCGCTGTGCAGAATTTGCTTGAGATACGCCAGGTTGGTTTCGATTCCCTGCAACGATGTATCATCCAATACGCTCAGCAGCTTGGAGATTGCTGTGTCACGATCAGGTGCATGCACAATGATTTTTGCCAGCATCGGATCATAAAATGCGGATACCTCAATGCCACGCTCGACCCAAGTTTCAACGCGTGCTGCAGTAGAAAATTCCGCTGCAGTCAGTATGCCGCTGGAAGGCTGGAAATCTTTGGCAGGATTTTCAGCATAAACCCGTACCTGAATGGATGCGCCATTGGGTTTGATGGTGAAAGAGTCGAGCGAAGGGAGCTCGTCTGCGGCTTGCCGTACCATCCATTCCACCAGGTCGATACCGGTGACTTCCTCAGTCACGCCATGTTCAACCTGCAGGCGCGTATTGACCTCAAGAAAATAAAATTGACCGCTGGCGGCATCGAAAATATATTCAACAGTGCCAGCGGATTGATAATGAATGGCTTTGCCAAGGCTTACCGCAGTGTCCAGCAATGCCTGGCGCAAATGCGGCGGGAGGTTGGGGGCGGGTGTTTCTTCGATGACTTTCTGGTTGCGCCGTTGCATGGAACAATCTCGCTCGCCCAATGCCACGACTTGGCCTTTGCCGTCACCAAAAATCTGTACTTCAATATGGCGTGCCCGGTCGACAAATTTTTCCAGGAAAAGACCGGCATCCTTGAAATTGTTTTGTGCCAGATTCTTGACCGATTCGTAAGCGCCGACCAGCTCATCCTGGTTCCAGCACAGGCGCATGCCGATGCCGCCACCGCCAGCGGTGCTTTTCAGCATGACCGGATAGCCGATATGCTTAGCCTGATGACACGCCGCTTCAAGGTTTTCCAGCAGATCGGTTCCTGGCAGGAGCGGCACCTGATTTTTCAAGGCCAGCGCGCGCGCGGTATGTTTTAATCCAAAGGCGCGCATTTGTTGCGGGGTAGGGCCGATAAAACGAATCCCATGCGCAATACATTGCTCAGCAAAGTCGGCTTTCTCACTGAGAAAGCCGTAGCCAGGATGGATGGCTTGCGCGCCTGCTTGCTGCGCAATTTCCAATATTTTATCGGCGCGCAGATAACTCTCAGCCGCAATGCCGCTGCCGATACAGTAAGTTTCATCCGCTTCGGTCACATGGCGCGATAAGGCATCGGCTTCGGTATAAACCGCCACACTTTTTACATTCATGCGGCGCAGCGTACGGATAATACGGCAAGCAATGGCGCCACGATTGGCAATCAAGACTTTCTCGAACATAGCGTTATCCTTTTTCTTGATGATTCATTAGATGGGCTCCGTTAATCCAACCCGATTGATTCCTTATTGAGAATCCCAGACCAGTAAACGAATCGGTGTCGGGTTATAAGCATTGCAGGGATTGTTCAGTTGCGGGCAATTCGAAATCAATACCAAGACATCCATTTCAGCCTGCATTTCTACGTACATGCCGGAGGCAGAAATGCCATCGACAAATTCCAATCCGCCTGCTTCAGTCACTGGTACGTTCATGAAAAAATTGATGTTGCTCGGCAAATCACGCTTACTCATCCCAAGTTGCTGGCAAAGTGGATCATGCGCCAGGGCATGCAAAAAGCTATCACGGCAGCTGTGCATCGGAAACTTCTCCAGCGCATAGCGCACCGTATTGCTTTCTGCCGCACAGGCACCGCCCAGTGTGTCGTGGCGCCCGCAGGTATCGGCTACGATCGTGAGCATGACATTGCCCAGGTTGGAGTAGAGCTTGCTGCCAGTGGTTAAATACAGTTTATTCTGGGCGCGTATCGTATCCGTTGCGCTGTAACGTTCCACGGCATGATTTGCGTTGAAGAACAACGTATCAACGGCTTGATTGCCTTCCAGATCGACAATGCGGAAAATTTGTCCTTGCTTCACGAGCTTGACCCAAGGCTCTCCAGCCGCACAGATTTCATCGATTATGGCGTGATTGGGATCAAACGGACTTGTAATGGGATAAGACGTATTCATTTTTCGTCTCCACAATAAAAATGTTGTGTATTCTTTAATGCGCGGGTGTTTTCTGCGCTATGCAGGCATTCTGTAACTGCTTCCACAGGCGTGTTAAATACCGCCAGATTGACTGCACCAGGTTGGTAAGATGGCTTGGGATCCAGTGGATGCGGTGCGGCCGATAACACCACCAAGGTATTCATCACGAAGCTCAAATCAACATAATCACCCGCCTTGCTGTTCCCTGGTTGAAATGCCAGTTCACCGAGGGCATCCGGGGTGACTTTGCTGAAAAAATTGATATTGGAAACAATGTCACGCATCCCTAGTCCCCACTTACCCAATTCGATCAGCATGCCATCCAGACCACTGCGAGCCATTTCATTGCGATGCTCCTGGTAGCGCGCAACCCCGTATTTATGCTGAATTAAATTGCTATCACTCAAGCCGCATACCGTGTCGTTCCAACCGGCTGTGTCGGCTGTGATACAACAAAAAATCCGCCCCATGTCGGAATGGCAAGCATGCCCTTTGGTCAGGCGGAAGGTGTGCTGCGATTTCAAGGTATCCGCCATATTGTAGCGTTCGAGTTTTTCTTCCTGATTAAAAAACAAAACAGCCGCATTTGCACCGCCCTGTACATCGGTCAGGCGTAACGTTGTGCCACGACGCAGGATGCCAGACCAGTGGCATCCGACTGGAATGGATTGTTCCCAGATCAATGTGTTGGGTTGACTCATGATGAACTCCTTGTTGAAAATGATTTCACTTAATAGCTATCCATTTTTTGCAAAGGATATACAGCGTAGTGATCGTTAAAATGCTTCCTAATACCAGCGGAGTGGCCCACAATTGCCACCAGGGCGCATCCGCTGAAATTGCGTAGGGACGCGGCCAGGCAATATTGATGAGTTCAAATAATGACCAGATAAATGCCAGGATATTGATGATCAATCCCCATGCGCCCAGTTTTAACTCGCCCAGTGCGGGATTCCAGCGGCCTGTGAGCCGGGCAAACAATCCAAATCCCGTGGTGAACGCGAACATGGCATATAAACCCCCGGTACCGAAAGCGATGATGGTCGCCACGGCGTCGTCATTGAGCCCAAATACCAATCCGCAACCTGCCAGCAGAACGGTGAAGAGAACCGCATTGCGCGGTGTTTTGCTCGCCGTCACCTGACTCAACAGTGCTGGCATATTGCCTTCGCGCGCCATGGAAAAAACAATGCGTGAAGAGTATTTGACCATGGATGCGCCGCAGGCCAGGAAAGCAGTCATCACAATGGCCAAAAAGGGTTTTTCAAACCAATCGCCAATGCTGCTGGTGATCAAGGGGGTTACCGGATCGGCCGTATGGCTGGAATTTCTTAATGTGTCATGCTCAAAGGCTAAAATCAGCGCGGCTGAATTGAATAAAACGACTGTGCCGACAACGAGTAGCGACATGAAAATT
>CXWL01017445.1_pt1 | contig 32586 bp, 34 predicted proteins | sample 590931 | NCBI WGS metagenome assembly CXWL01 (sample SAMEA3498368, study PRJEB10139) | groundwater metagenome | biome: water well; material: biofilm material | place: Germany | collected 2015-04-27
GGCGCGTATGAGCTTTCGCTAATCGTGATCGCGTCGCCCAGGGTCACGCCGGCGGCCTTGGCCAGGGTCTCGGCGCGGGCTCGCGCGTCCGCCACCGCCTCCTCGCGGGCCTGCTTCTTGAGGTCGTCGGGGTTCTCGATGCTAAAGCTGATGCCGTTGATGGTGGTGTCGTTTCCGCCGGCGACCACGGCATCATCGACGACTTCGCCGGTCTTATCGATGTCGCGCAGGGTTGCCGTCACCGTGTTCTGCACGCGAAAGCCGCGCAGCTCCTGGCGCCCGTCTTCCAGGTAGTTGTACTCCGGGTAGATGCTCAACTGCGACGTCTGAATGTCCTTCTCAGCGACGCCGTTGGCCTTCATGGAGTCGATCATCGCCTTCAGCGAGGTCGCGGCCTGCGTGCGCGCCTCGGCAACGGTCGGCGCCAGGGTGTTGACGCCGAGCGAGATGCTGGCGATGTCGGGCTCGCCCTGGACCTTGCCCTGGCCCGACACGCTGATGCCGCGCGTCTGCTCTCCGGTGTTCTCGACGTTCGTGGTGGTGTCGCCGCATGTCGCCGCCACCAGCGACAGAAACGTCACCGCACTGAGCCCCGCCACTATCAGTATTCGCTTCGTCTTCATCACGTTGTTCCTCTCCTCCTGATGCGCCAGAACGCCACGGCGGCGCCCGCACCGACCGCTAACGCGGCTGTCACTATCTCGACGATGAGGTAGGCCGATCGGTTCCCCTCGCCGTCATCCTCCACTGAGTCACTTGCCGCGGCCGACAGTTCGCCGACGGGCGAAGGCGGCGCTGCTTCCACTTGCGCCGTGGCGGCGACTGCCGTCACAGCATCAACCCCAACTTCCGGCGGGACGTTGTCTCCCGTCAGACCTTCATCAGCGGGAATGGGCCCGCCCGGCCCCGGTCCGGTGTTCGGCACGCCGATCTCCACATCGCCATCCGCCGGCGCCCCCGTGGGCTCGATCGCGGCTTCGGCGGCACCCGCCGCGTTGGGAGCGGGAGTGGCCAAGAACTCGTCAGAGCCGGTCGCGGCTTCTACCGTTGTCCCTACGGGTGGTGCGCTCGCTAAATCGCCCTGCGTCTTCGGTACGCTGTCGTCGAATGCCGTGGTGTCTTCAGCGGCCAGACTGCCCGCCTGCCGGGAGTCCGCTTGGCTCGTCGCTAGTTGTGCGTCCCTGCCGCCACCCCGCGTCATGAGATCCGCCCCCATCACCACGACGAACAATGCCGCCGCCATACCGCCAAAGGCAGGCGCCCAGCGCATCGCGGCCGAACCGCCAGCGCGCGAAGGGTCCACCCGCGTCGGGGCTTCAACGTCTGCCTGGCGTAGCCGGAACGAGCGCGGCGCTTCCACCTCGGGCATGGCCTGTAGCATCACCTGTAGATTTTGCATCTGGGCCAACACGGGGCGGCAAACATCGCAAGCGGCGACATGCGCCTTGATGGCCCGCGCCTGGGCGGCGTCCAGCCGCCCGTCAAGGTGCGCGGACAGCGCCTCGATGTCAGGCTTGTGTTGGTTGCTGAAGATCCGCAACAGCTTGTTCACACTCATTCCCCGGGCAGGGCCGTATCCTGCTGATGCCGCAGGATCGCGCCTGCATGTACGTTCAATCCTCTGACGCCGTAGCTTTGAGGATTGTTCCGCTCAACGCTCATCGGGACCCCGATTCCAGTTTGCGGCGCAGTTTGCCCCGCCCCCGGGCGATCCGGGACTTCACGGTTCCGATGGAGCACTGCATGGACTCGGCGATCTCCTCGTACATGTATCCCTGGACATCGCACATTACAACGGCCAGGCGCTGGTCGTGGGGCAGCGTGAGCAGCGCCGCCGCCAGCAGCGAAGCTTGCTCCGACCGCAGGGCCTCCGCCTCCGGCCCCGCCGCCGTATCCGGCACGTCGATGTGTTCGTCGGATCCGGCCAGCGGCACGTCCAGCGAGAGGGCGGGGCGGCGGGCCCTGCGCCGCAGCTCATCGGTACAGGCGTTGGCGGCGATACGCATGAGCCAAGGGCGGAAGGCGGTGCCACGGAACGTCTGGATGGCCCGATATGCGGACAAGAATGCGTCCTGCGCCGCATCTTCCGCGGCCGCTGGGCTGCCGAGCATTCTCAGGCAGAGGTTGTACACCGCCCGCTGGTGCAGGTCGACCAAACCGTTGAATCCCTCGAGGTCGCCATCGAGGGCGCGTCGCACCAACAACGCCTCGGCGTCCGTGCCCTGCCCCGCCATCGCCCCTACGGTCGGCTCTTCCATGAGTCGGCGTGATTCTAACAGAGGAATGACCGGCAGCATGCTAGAATGGGGAACCTATGTTTGATGCCAACGATCCGGCCAGCGAGGCCGGATCTTCCCCCGAACCCGCGCCTCCGCCAGATCACATCAGCGATTCTCCCGCCGAACCGCGGGTTCGCTCGCTGTTTGAGCGCGAGGATGCCACTCTGCGACCCGAACCCGAAGCGGTAGACCCCGAACCACTAGCCCCGCCCCGCGAGGGTGCTTTAGGGAGTGGCAGCTACTTTCGGCCAGCAGAACCGGTTGACGAAGAAGCGTTCGCCGTGGATTTGGGCGCCCCTCTGCCGACAGCCGATCTGTACGCCGATATCCCCGCCTCTCTCGAGCTCGACTACTCGTCGTCGGATATCGGTCTGAGCCCTCGCGCTTACGACCGCGCCATCCCCTACGAGCGCGTCGAACGGCGGCGTAACGGGGCCCGCACGCGGAAGGTAGCCCGCGAGCTGGTCGAGACGGTCGTGCTGGCGCTGCTGATTTTCTTCGCCGTACGCGCGGTGGTTCAGAACTTCCGCGTCGAGGGGGCCAGCATGGAGCCCTCGATGCACAATAACCAGTACCTGCTGGTCAACAAGGCGCTGTATTACCGGCTCGACCTCGGCCGCCTGCATGACGTCCTCCCCTTCCTCCCCGGTGACACGGACGGTGAGCGCCATCTCTTTCGTCCGCCCAATCGTGGTGATATCGTCGTCTTCCGCTTCCCGTTGGATCCGAAGCGCGACTTCATCAAACGGGTCATCGGGATACCAGGCGACAGCGTAGAGATTCGTGACGAGAAAGTTTTCGTAAACGGCACAGCACTCGTTGAGAACTACATCCTCGCAACATCGAACTACATGTACGGCCCGAAGACGGTGCCGCCGGGCCGCTACTTCGTGCTCGGAGACAATCGCCGCAATAGCTACGACTCGCACGCCTGGGGCAGCAGCTGCGGGACGGTGGACCAATGCGAGTTCGTGCCGGAGGAGAACATCATCGGCCAGGCGTGGATCACGTACTGGCCGTTCGATGAGCTGGGGCTGATCAACAACAAGGACATCCAGGCTCCTTAGTTAGTAGTTGGTCGCCGGTCGTCGGTCAAGACTCTCCAATCTTCGACCCTTGCCTCACAGCCTCTGGTCGCGCATGGTTTATTCCACGCAGTCGCCGGCTGCCTCACGACAGGAGAACCTCATGATTCCGTCTCGACCCCGCGCGTTCTTCATCATCGTCATCGTCGCAGCGGCCACGCTGGCGTTCGCGGCGTGCAGCAGCGACGATGACGCCGCCGCGGATCCGACGCCCGGGGCCACGAAGGCAGCCACCGTTGCCGCACAATCGACGACCCGTGCGGCCACACGCCCTGCCGCGGCGGCGTCGGCCCCCGCTGCCACGCCCTCGTCTGCGACACCTTCCGCTGCGGGGGCGACCTCAGCACCGGTGGCGACGGCAATCCCGCGCACTCCAGGCGCCCTGTTCAGCCTTTCTGAGGCGCAGGCGCTCATTGAAGCCTCTCACCTCAAGGCCACGGACATCAAGGATCTCAACAACACCTGGAAGATCCAGACCGACAACCCCCAGGACAATGACGCCTTTGCGGCGGCCTCACCGGAGCAGGCGCCGCTCGTCGAGCAGTGCGGGCGCGTGTTCGGGCGAACGGTCGTACTAATCGCCGAGGACGTCATCGGCGCGTTCATCGGCGGCGAAACGCTTTCGTTCTTCTCGCAGATGACCGTGTATGGGGACGACGCTGGGGCTGATGTGTGCGCCGCCGACGCCGCACAGCGCCTGGCGGTGCCTGGAGCTCTCGCTCGACAGTTTGGCACGGTCTTCATCGATCCCGCTGCGGTCGTGGTGACACCGGTGGAGTACCCGGCGACCGGCGACGGCTCCTTCGCGGCCACACTGACCGGGCAGAGCAACGCGCAGGGACAGATCGTCGACCTCACGATCCTCGTCGTCGGCTTCCAGACCGGGAACGTTTCGGCCGCGGTCGGGTCCGTGCGTTCTGGCAGCGCGCCTCCACAGGACGAACTGAAGGCGTACGTAGACCTCGTGCTGCAGCGGATCCAGGCCAACCAGTAGAGTCTATCGAGCGCATGAAGGAACGACGGCTCACCATCTCCGTCCCCGTCATCGGCGAGATCACCGCGCTGCGGACGGATCCGACGGACGGGGGCACGTGGACTTTCGTCTACGCTCCGGGCGCCGGGTCGAATCTCCACGACCCGTTCGGGGCGTTCGCGGCGCAGGAGCTCGGCGGCCGCGGCATCTCGACGGTACGCTTCGAGTTTCCGTACATGGCGGCGGGCCGTAAAGGGCCTGATCGCCCGCCAGTTCTCGAAGCAACATGGTGCTCCGTGATCGAGGCTCTCCGCGAACCCAAACGAAAGATCGTCGCCGGTGGGCGCTCGATGGGCGGTCGCATCGCCTCGCAGGTGGTCGCGCAGGGCGTGACCGTCAACGCGCTGGCGCTGTTTGCTTATCCCTTGCACCCACCCGGCAAACCCGATGTCCCGCGGACTGGGCACCTCTCAAAACTCAAACTGCCGGCGCTGTTCGTCTCCGGCACGAACGACGCCTTCGGCTCTCCGGATGAGCTTCGCGTCGCCGCAAAGAACGTTCGCGGCGCGAAGCTGCACCTGCTGGATGGCGCCGACCACGGCTTCTCGGTCAAGAAGTCGTCCGGGCGCACGAAGGCGGATGTGTACGGTGAAGCCGTGGCCGTACTGACAGACTGGCTCGCCACCTTGTAACGGCTTCCGTATTGCCGGCACTATAGGTTCGGAGTCGTAGAAATTCGTGGGTGGTCAGGAGAAGGTAATGGCGCTGAATCTATTCAATACCAAGGCGAAGAAGGATCGGGGGGAGCACGGCGACCGGCTGCCGCCGGGCCAGAAGCTCACCGACGGGTGGCCGGTGCTGCACTACGGCGGCATCCCGTCCATCGACCTAGCTTCGTGGAAGTTCTCGATGGTCGGACTCGTCGAAGAGGAAGTGAGCTTCTCGTGGGAGGAGTTCATGGCGCTGCCCCAGACGACCTTGCGTTCGGACATCCACTGCGTGACCCACTGGAGCAAGTTCGACAACGACTGGACGGGCGTCCACATCAGCGATGTGCTGGCGCGAGTGAAGGTGAAGGCGGAAGCGAAGCACGTGATGCTGCACAGCTACGGCGGCTACATCACCAATGTGCCGTTGGCCGAACTGATGGACGACGACGTACTGTTCGCGCATTCGCACAACGGCCAGCCGCTGGAGAAGCAGCATGGTTGGCCGCTGCGGCTCGTCGTGCCGAAGCTCTACTTCTGGAAGAGCCCCAAGTGGGTGCGTGGCATGGTCTTCATGGACGAGGACAAGCCGGGCTTCTGGGAGATGTACGGATATCACAACCACGGCGATCCGTGGACGGAAGAGCGGTATAGCTAGGCGTCGCGCCCGGGATCGAGCAGGCCGCTTCGCCCCTCAGAATCAGCCTCGATATACTGCCCCATGCCCATCGACCAACAGTTTCTCGATGACATCGAACGGAAGCTCGCGGGCCACGCACCATCGCTCGCTGCCGAGTACCGCCGGGCGGCCGATGAGGTCATGCCGGTGCTGTCCGAGCAGGACTTCCGGGTGTGGGCCGAGGAGGGCGTCGAGCTCGCCGGGCACTCGCTGCGGTCCTGGGAGGCGGCGGCGGAGTACTACCGCGTTTCCGCCGAGGTAATGCGCGCGCTGCCGTCGGGAACGTTCCGGCGTTGGGCGCACGCCAGCCGCGATCTGGCTGAGTATTCGTCGGTGGTGGCGGCGGCTTACCTGAAGGCGAGCCCGAAGGCGGTGCCGTTCCTTGCTGAGGATCAGGTCGTCGAGTGGGCTGCGCTGGGCCAGCGGCTGTACAAGGGCCACTGGAAGTCAATCTCACTCGCTTCCGGATACTTCGGCGCGAGCCCGGGCCTGCTGGCGACGCTGACACTGCCCGAGATGGCGCGGCTCGTCGCCCTCGTCGAGCAAGTTGCCGAGCGATCGTACGAACTCGCGGGCGCCTGCCTGGACGCGTCGCCCGGGCTATTCGCGGCGCTAGAGAAGCGCGATCGAGCGCCGTTTCTCACGCTGGCGTCCGCCGTCGGTGAAGCCTCGTGGGCCGACGTGCGCATCTGCTTCGAGCGCGCGCCAAACCTGCTGTCGCCGGTCGATCCCACCGCCCGAAGCCGCTTCCTGCAGCTATCCGCCAACGTCGCGCGCCGGAGCGGCCGTCACGCCTACGCACTGTTCTCCGAGGGGGCCGCGGCGCTATCCGGCGTCTCGAAGGATTCGCATCACGACCTGCTCTCCATGGCTGAGGAGCTGGCGACCGCTTCACCGACAGCGGCGATGGAGTTCCTGAAGTCATCGCCCGAAGTGCTAAAGCGGATCCGGATTACCGAACTGGCGGGGTGGCACTCGGCCGGACAGAAGATCCTCGAACACAGCCTGGACGGCGGCGAGGCCTTCTTCCGGCTCGAATCTGGCAAGGGCGAGGAGGTGCTGCAACAGCTCTCGTCTCGCGTCGATCTCTCGCGTGTCGGCGAAGTGCTCCGGCTGTACTGCAAGGCGCTCACCGGCACGAACGTCTCGATCCACCCGGTGTCGTACCTCGCGGAAAAAGGTATCGGTTGGGTGAGCGAGGATAGGCCCAGCACCGAGGGCACGACGGTGTATCTACCGGAGTTCGTCGAGGAGTACGTTGAGCGCGACCAGAACTTCTCGGTGTACAAAGTCTTCGCGACGCACCAGGCGGCGCACCTGGAGTTCGGCAGCTTCTTCTTCCGCTGGTCGCGCGAGGCAGGACTGTTGCCCGCACGCCGCCATGAGCGCGAGGCCGAGCGCATCGCCGCCGGGGTTCAAGAGAAGCGCGAGAAGGGCTACCTGACCGAGATGGAGCGCTTCTTCGACCTGTTCTCGGACCGCCAGGTGGCGTCGGATCTGTTCGCCATCGCCGAAGACACGCGCATCGACACGCTGGTGCGGCGCGAGTACGGCGGCATTCGCAAGGCCTGGGCCCGCACGATGGAGAACGAGCTGGAGTCGCGCGCCCTGCCGAACGGCATGCCCCTGCGGCAGGCGCTCGTCGAGAACCTGGTGCGGGCGTCGCTCGACGGGGCGCACACGATGATCTGGCCGCGGCCACTGCAAGGGATCCTCGCTCAGGCGATCGTCGCCCTCTTCGCGCTGAAAACGAAAGGCGCGACCATCGAGGACACCGCCGAGGCGACGCTGACGCTGTACGACATCGCCGCCAAGATCCCGAACATTCCGCCGAGCGAGCTCGACGACATGGACTGGGAGACGATCAACGAAGAGACCCTGCAGATGATGATGTCGGCGCCGGGCGAGAGCGGCGACGGCGACGCGCCGGGCGAGATGGCCGGTCAGGAAGTCGACTACGAGAGTCCAGATCAGGTGGACTTCCGTGGCGACTTCAAGCCGGAGCTCGTGCAACTGCTGATGCGGTTGCGGATGAAGGAAGGCGAGGTCTCGCAAGACGGGACATTGTCGCCGCTGACGCAGGAGCAGCTGATGGAGATGCTCGAGAAGAGCGTCGAGATCACGATCGGGGCGATGGCCGAAGGGGATCTCGCCTCGACGATCGGGCTCTTCCTCTCGAATCTGGAGAAGGAAGCGGGGACGCCGATCGGCGACCAGCAGAAGAAAGACGCCAAGGACGGCGACGGCAGCGGCGAAGAAGAAGAGCCGGAGGAGCAGGAGCTCACCCCGCAGATCAAGACCTTCCTCTACGACGAGTGGGACTTCCGCGCCGCCGACTACAAGCCTGGCTGGTGCCGCATCCTCGAACGGACGCTCGAAGAAGGCACCGATCAGTACTTCGAGGACACCCTGCGCGAGCACGCGGGCCTCGTGAACGAGACGCGCAAGCAGTTCGAGCTGCTGAAACCGGAGATGTTCCGCAAGATCAAGCGGCTGCTCGACGGCGAGGAGATGGATCTGGACGCCGTCATCGACTACGCCATCGAGCGAAAGTCGGGACACAGCTATACGGACAAGGTGTACTGGCGCCGCAACAAGGTCGAGCGCGATGTGGCTGTCTCGATCCTGCTCGATATGTCCGCCTCCACGGACGAGGAGATCGAGAAGCGCAAGCAGAAGTACGCCGAGGACGATGACTTCGACGACGACCCGCGCAAGTACTTCCAGTGGCTGGCGGCGCGCCGGGCCTCGCAGGCGATGACCCCGCCGAAGCGCATCATCGACCTGGAGAAGGAAAGCCTGGTGTTGTTCATCAAGGCGCTCGAGACGATCGGCGACGCCTACGGGATCTACGGCTTCAGCGGCTACGGGCGCGACAACGTCGAGTTCTACGTGATCAAGGACCTCGACGAGACCTTTGGGGACAAGGTGAAGAAGCGCATCGACAAGGTCGCGCCGATCCGCTCGACGCGCATGGGTCCGGCGATTCGCCACGCCGTCCACAAGCTGGACATCTACGAGGCGAAGGTGAAGATCATGATCCTCGTCTCAGACGGCCGGCCGCAGGATCACGGCTACGGTCGCGACCGCACGGAGAAGGAGTACGCCATCCACGACACGAAGCAGGCGCTGCTGGAGGCCCGCCGCAAGGGCATCACGCCGTTCGCCATTACGGTCGACAAGGAGGGTCACGACTACCTGGGCCAGATGTGCGAAGACATCGGGTACGAGGTGGTGGCAGACATCGAACAGCTGCCGCAGCGGTTGCCGACGCTCTATCGGCGGCTTACGGAGTAGGCGTCCATGCCGAGCGCCCGCGTCTCGGCCTCGCTGCCGTTCCCTTTACCTGCAAGCCAGGAGCCTTATCACGTGTCCCTTCGGTCAGCGCTGGTTCGTCTTTCGATCGAGCGACGACGACACGAGCACACTGATCAGCGGCTAGCTGCCGGAGGTAGCTTCGATCTGAAGGAGGATCGGGCAGGGTGGGGGTCATATAGCCACGTTTCAGCAGAGATTGACCGGGATTCAACCGGGAGCAACTTGGTTTCCCTGTTTCTCGTCGCCCTCAATCGATACATCGACCACTGCCGTGATCTGTTCGGCCTCCACTGGCTGCGTCGACTTGAGGAAGCCGATCTGTTTCAGTGCACTGCTACTGACGAGACCGGACTAGGAACGGCAGCGCTGCTGCCCGGTCGAATTGGCGGATTTACCCTCCCCCAGGCTGGGATCCGCCCTGAGGCAGACGGCAGACTCCGCATTGCTCTGGAGGGTGAGGAGCCGCCTCTTTGGCGGCTTGTGTATCTTGACGCACTGGAGGCACAACACACAGGACGTTACGAAGAGGCTGTTCTACTAGGGTGGTCCAGTATTGAGCTGGGCTGCAGAAACGCGCTTCCGATCATCGCACGCAAAGAGAACGTCACCAAAGAAGAACTTGCGACCACACTTGGAATCACAGAGAAGAAGCCATTCCTTAGCCACGAAGACGTCATCGCGAGCAGCGGTGCGATGAATTGCATAGAGACAACGGCCCGGTTTTCACCTTCCCAACCATACTCGAGTGCGTCCCTAGTGACTTCGCTCCAGCAGGCATACTCCCTCCGAAATAAAGTCATCCATCGCGGCATCCGTATGTCAGCGCTCAATGCTAAGCAAGCTCTCGACTCCGTGGGATTCGTTCTCCGCTGCATCGCGCTGCGATTCGATCACAAGGAGGGTCCGCTGGTGGTTTGGCTGAGTCACTTTGGCGAGGTTCATCCCAAGTTGCGAGAATGGTCACAACACAGCGATGGCAGGATCATTCTCTACAACATCCAACGGCGACGAAGTCAATCATTCTCCAAGGTGTGGGACTTGTCGGTCTGGAATCGGGAATACGCGGTACACATCCCACCCGGGCTGGAGCAACAGGACGCCGCAACCCTATTCCTTGCCAACGTGTTGGCCTACGGGTACTTCCTTTCGCCCAATCGTCCTGCCCTTAGAGCGACAGCGACGGGAAAGCAGTTCCTCGTTGCCGGCTTACTCGACGGTGTGGCGCACAACATCACTCGATCGGTTGAGCTGTGGCAGTCGTTTGCCTCACTCGAAAGAGAAGGCGTGCCTGCCGGTGAGGCATCCAACTACCTTCTAACCGATCTCATATCGACCGTCGAAGGCCTAGGGGAAAGCCTGCGTCCGGATGATATACGCTATCTCTACCTGGCTCTAGAGACCGCGGCTCTTTCCTGTTACGCATCCGGAGAGTTCCGCAGCGACTGCGCTCACCGAATCAAGGCTGCAAACTCGGGGCTCTCTGATGAGTTCAAGTGGTGCCTAGAGATTCTGCAAGGCGCGGAGCCAGCCGCTGATCACGCCCCTTGCGAGATTCTCAAAGCGATCCACGCCCGACACCTTTGGCTCGATTCGATCGTGGTGGACTGTCCGGTTGAGTCGCTCTCATTTGGCACCCGCGTTCGGCCGCTTGGCCAGCCGGAGTAGCTACGCCGCCGCGCGGCCCTGCGCGCCTACCGCGCTCACGACCTTCTGCGCCTTGCCCTTGTGAGCCATCGCCACTTCCAGGGCGTACACCGTGCCGTCGCTGGTCTCGATGCTGATGGGGCTGAAGCCGAACTTCTTCGGCTCGATGCGGGAGGCGGAGATCTGCGAGCGCTCGATCCTTGCACGCAGCTCGCCGATCGAGGACTTGAGGATGCCGCGCTTATGCTCGTAGATCGCCAGCCAGTTGGCGGTGAGAGCGACGTACACTTCGCCCTCGACTCCGGACGGAGCGTTCTCGCCGTCCTCGTCCTTCGCCAGGCGCTTCTCGATGACCTTGCCTACCGCGAACCCCGCCAGACCGCCGACGGCGAACATGCCCGCCCGGGCGGTGATCTGCTTGCCGTAGCCCTTGGACATCGCCGGGAACGACTCCGTCACCGGTTCGCCCAGTTCTTGCTCAACCTTCTTCAGATCCATGGTGTGGCCTCCACTTCGCTTTAAGCGTGCTGAAGGAGGATCGGTACCGAGAGAGGCGCTCTGTAGGCAGGAATCGGCAGAGGCTCCAGGCGCGGAACTTCGCCAGCACCACCTCAGCTTCGGCGCGGATGTCGCGGGTGATGGCGGCGGCGGGCTTTACGTCGTGGATGAGGCCGCGGGGCCAAGCGAACACCCGGATCTGGCTTGACCTCGGCTCCTCCAAGCGCCCTCGTCTCTTTCGTCATATCATAGCGGGACGATTCGTCCGCATAACGATGCCAGGAGAGGTAACTGATGCTGATTACGCCGGTCTGCGCTTTGCTCGACATCAGGGTCCCGATCATTCAGGCGGGGATGGGTGGGTTCACATCGGCTGAGCTCGTGGCGGCGGTAACGAACGCGGGCGGGCTGGGAAGCCTGGGGGCGGCCAACCGTCCGATCGAAGATTTCCGGCGGCATCTCGCGAGGATCGCCGACCTGACGGGTGGGTCGTACGCCGTGAACCACGCCGTGACCGTCCTCGACGAAGAGGCATTCCAGACGGGACTGGACGCACGTCCAAAGGTGGTGACGCTGGCGCTCGACCATCCAGGCGACTACGTGCGCCGCATCCACGACGCGGGCGCGCTGGTGATGCATCAGGTCACCACGGTGCGGCAAGCGGTCGAGGCGGCCGAGTGCGGCGTTGACATCATCATCGCCCAGGGCGCCGAGTCCGGCGGGTACGGCGGCGTCGTGAGCACGATGCCGCTGGTGCCGCAGGTCGTCGATGCGGTACGGCCGCTGCCGGTGATCGCCGCGGGCGGCATCGTCGACGGGCGCGGACTAGCAGCGGCGCTCATGCTCGGCGCTCAGGGAGTAAACGTTGGTACGCGCTTTCTGGCCACGAAGGAGTCGCCGATTGTGGATTCGTGGAAGCAGGCGATTATCGACGCGGCAGCCGAGGATGCAGTGAGGGCGGTCGTCTGGAACGACATCGCCCCAGGTATGGGCACACTGGGCTATGGGACGGTTCTGCGCGCCCTTCGCACGCCCTTTCTCGACAAATGGTCGGCCATGCGCGACGAAGCGCGGCTCGACCTTCCGCGAATCCGCGAGGAAATCGCCGATGCGTCGGAACGGGGCACATTCCACGATCTCATGATCTTCGGCGGGCAGTCGGCAGGAGCTATTCGAGACTTGCCCTCGGCGGCCGACCTGGTGACATCGATGGCCGAAGAAGCCGAGGCGCTCTTGCGCGCAACTCCCCGCTTCCTCTCGTAGACCCACGCCAAAGCGGAATCATATGCGATCCGCTACTGGCGTCGCCATAAAGGAATCGCGCGCGATGTCCGAGACGTCGTTCTCGGGCCCGACGACCATGATGCGGTCGCCTGACTCCAGACGCTGATCGGGGCGCGGGCCGACGACCAGCTCCCCACTCGCGCGCTGCAGGCCGAGGACGGTGACGTTTGGCGAGCGTTCTAGAATGTGCCGGATGTACAACCCGAACAAACTGGACTGCTCCGTGACCTCGATCTCGGCGAGGATCTGGTCGGCATTGCGAACCGCGAGGGTGTCGAAGAAGTCGACCATGTTCGGTTGGATCGCCGAAAGGGCCATCCGGCGCCCGCTGAGCACGTATGGAGAGATCACCCGGTCGGCCCCGGCGCGGACGGCGCGGGCTTCGCTCTCGCGCTTGCCCGCTCGGGCGACGACGAAGATGCTCGGATTCAGCGCCTTCGCCGTCAACGTGATGTAGGTGTTACCGGAGTCGCTGTCGCTGGCGGCGAGAAGCACCTTCGCGCGCTGCACCCCCGCTAGCAGCAGGACATCGTCCGAAGTGGCGTCGCCCTGAACGAGCAGGTAGCCGGACTCCACCGCGCGTGGGGTGGTGTCCGGGTTACTCTCGACGACGACGAAGGGGATATTGCGCTCGCTGAACTCGCGCGCGATCTCTTCGCCCACGCGGCCGAAGCCACAGAGGATGTAGTGGTCGCGTATCTGCTCGATGCGGCTCTTCATCCGAGTGATGCCCAGGGCAGTGCGGAGGTCTCCTTCGATAACGTACGCCACGAACGTCGTCAGCAAATAGAACGCCGTGCCGACGCCAAAGAGTACCAAGAAGATCGTGAAGATCCGACCCTCGGTATCGAGCGGTCGCACCTCCCGGTATCCGACGGTCGTGATCGTTGTCACGGTCATGAACAAGGCGTCCATGAACGACCACTGCTCGATGATCATGTATCCCGCGGTACCGGTCGATATCAGGCCGGCGAAGACCAGCACACCCGTCAGCAGGCGGGTGCGCAGAACTTCAGTCGGGGCGCGAGCATTCACGCGGGGAGTGTACAGCGGACGGAGTCAGAGGCCGACAAGCAGGATCCCGTGCCTCTACAGCAGGACGAGCCAGATGCCACCGATCGTGGCGACAGTCCCGAAGAGAATGCGCGGCGTGAGACGCTCACGCAGGAACAGAAACCCCATGGGCAGGGCGAACAGCGGCGCCGACGTCGTGAGGAAGGCGGTGCGCGCGGCGCCGAGGTCTTCGACGGCGTAGATGAAGAGGACGCTGCCGACCCCGGTGCCGATCAGGCCGGCGAGGGCGACCATCGCGATGCCCTGAGGTGTGATCGGGGCGGGTGATGGGTCGGGCCGGGCGGATGCGGAGCCAAAGCGGTTGCGCGTCATGGCGATGGTGGCCCAGACGGAGAGCGACGCGGCGGGGATACGCAGGTTAGCGGCGCCAACGGCGTCGAGGTTGCCCTGCTGGCCCCGGAGCACGATCGTCGCGAGCGACCAGGCGGAGGCGGCGGCGAGCGCGAACAGCACCCCGCGCATGACATCTACGCGCACCGGGTTGTTAGCCTCGGCGGCGTGTTGTTCGCGCACGATCCAGACGATGCCGCTGACAATCAGGACGCCGCCGATCGGCAACGTCCAGGTAAGGTCTTCGCCGAGTAGGAGGATGGCGAGGAGCAGGGTGAGAAACGGATAGGCGCTGTTAGTGATGGGGAAGGAGCGGTTGACGCCGAGTATGGCAAGGCCGTTGATGTACAACGTATCGCCGAGCGCCTGGCCGAGGATGCCCGAGGCGGCCATCGAGAAGATCGTGAGAGCTGAGGCATCAGCGAACTGCCCGAAGCTCATCGTGGCGACGAGCATCATGACGAGGAAGATGCTGGCGGTGAGGCTGCGGACCGCGGACATGAGCAGCGGCTTCATCCGGCCGGACTGCGAGGCGAGCAGAACGGAGCTGAGCGCCCAAAGCGCGGATGATGCGAGAGCAGCGGCCGCGCCCACTGGCGGGTCTCCTTACAACAACGTAATGGCTACCGGGATGCCATAGCGTACCGGAGGGCGAGCTTCTACTCCACCCAGGCCGGGTACGAGCCGAAGATCTTGAAGAAGTTGGATTGCTCCTTGACTGCCGCCAGCGCCTGGGCGACCAGCGGATCTTCCCGGTGCCCATCACAGTCGATGAGGAAGATGTAGATGCCTAGTTCCTCGCGTGAAGGGCGCGACTCGATCTTGATGAGATTGATCCCCCGGTCGGCGAACTCGTGCAGAACGCTCACCAGCGTGCCCGGACGGTCGTGAGCGACGCCAAAGGCGATCGAGGTCTTGTCGCGGCCGGTGCGGGCGGCTCCTGCGCGGGCAAGGGCGACGAAGCGCGTCTTGTTGATACGCGAGTCTTCGATCCCGCGCTCGATGATCTGGGCGCCGTAGATCTCTGCCGCTCGCTCCGGACCAATCGCGGCCGCTCCGGGCGTCTTCATCATCGTGATCACGGCTTCGGCGTTGGAGAGCGCGGCTTCGGTTCGCACGCCGGGGAGGTTGGCTTCCAGATACTTCCGGCACTGGCCAAGCGACTGCGGGTGCGAGTAGATGACGGTGATGCTATCGCGCGCTGCCCCGGGTGCGATCATCAAGCAGTGCTCGATTGGCAGCACGATCTCGCCGGCGATCGCGAGATCTTCTTCGACGAGGAGATCAACGGTCTCCGTGATGCTGCCCTGCAGGCTGTTTTCGATGGGGGCGACGGCGCGCTCGCACTCGGCGCGTTCTACAGCGCGCGCGGCATGGGTGATCGTCGGGAAGGCGACGTACTCCGCATCGGGATAGAGACGCAGCGCGGCGACTTCCGTATTCGTACCAGCGGGACCGAAGTAGCCTACACGCACGTCAGAAGCTTCGTACCGGCGGCGGAGCGATGAGGGCATCGCGCAGTTGCTCCTCGCTCTCGTGCAGCGTCACGGCGATCACCTCGTCGTCGGCGTGGATGATCGTATCGGGCGCGGGCACTTTCGGCTGGCCGTCCGGGCCCACGACGAGGCAGATCATCGACTGATAAGGCAGCAGGATGCTCTTGATCGGCTGCCCGACCACACGCGAATCTGCCGGCACACGGACTTCTACGAGCTCCAGACCGCTGCCCTTCAATTCGAGGAGCTGGATCAAGTGATGCGTGGTCGGCAAGCCCTGTTCAATGTGGGCCATGATGGCCGAGGTCGCGGAAACTGTGATGTCGATCTCGTCCAGCTGGCGGAAGAAGGCCTCGTTCTTGGGATTGTTGATGCGGGCCACCGTGCGCTCGACGTTGAAGAGCTGCTTGGCGACTTGACAGGCGACGAGGTTGTCCTGGTCCTCGCCGGTGACGGCGAGGAGCATGTTGGCGCGACGAGTGCCGGCCTTCTCGTGTACGGATGCCTCGCAGCCGTCGCCTTCCAGCACGATGTCACCCAACTCATCGGCGACCGCGCGCGCCTGTACGGGATCTTCTTCGATCACCAATACTTCGTAGTTCGCTTCGACCAGTTCCTTGGCCAGGTGGAACCCCACCTTGCCGCCGCCAACGATGATGATGTACATGCGCGGGGCGTTCGTCATTCGTCCTCCTGCCGCATGAACTCCGCGACAATCTCGTTCGCGGCCTCATCGGTGGGCGCTTCCAGGACGCGCTTCAGGCGTTTTGCCTGGACGCGGGTAGGGTTGATCGTGCGCAGGCCCATGTTCCGGTACATCTCCTCCCGCAAGGGGTCAAACACCCGGCTCGCCACCACCTTCACACCAAACATATGCTTCGCCATCTGCGCCGCCATCACGTTGCGGTTGTCGCCGCGGGTAGCGCTGACGAAGGCGTCGGCTTCCCGCAGGCGAACTTTTTCAAGTACGTCGATATCGAGGCCATTGCCGACGTGCGTCTTGCCGGTGAAGGTTTCGGGGAGGAAGCGAAAAGCGGAAGGGTCGGTGTCGAGGACGAGGACGTCGTTGCCTTCGGCGCTCAGTTCGGTGGCGAGGGCAGCGCCGACGCGGCCGCACCCCATGATCACAATCTTCACAGTGCTCTCGCCTCTACCTGGCTAAGCGCGTACCGAATGACGCCACAGCCAAACGCTGCAGGGCGCGGCCCGCAGTACGTACTGCGTGAGCCGGCCCATTTGATATTCACCCAGCGGGGCCTTGTGCTCCGCGCCGAGGAGGATCAGGTCGACCCCCCGCTCCATCGCCTCGTCGACGATGGCGTGGCCAGCCTCGCGCGCCTGTAGCAGTTCGCCTTCGATCTTGAAGTCCGCTGCCTGCGCCACCTTTTCCGCGCGCACAAGGACGTCTTCGCCAGACGATGCTTCTTCCGTCAAGTCGGCATCGAGCGGCAACGAGCGCTTCACCTCGATGACATGCACCGCGTAGACCTTGCCCTTGTTGCGTTTGGCAACGGAGCAGGCGAAAGCGATCGCGTCCATGCTGGCAGGGGATCCGTCGACCGGCACGAGGATTGTCCGCACTCCCGCCGTCGGGTCAGTTATGGCCACAGGTCCGCATGCTCCAGATCTCCCCACTTCCGGGGCGTCTCGCCATTATAGGAAGGCCACCTTGAAGCGGCAACCGAATCCCATAGCTCGCGGTAGTCAACACGGATGCGGGGTCAGGCAGCCAGCCACATGCTCGTCAACCAGAGATGGCTCGTGCCGATACCTGACGGCATGTTGTGCAGTTTGCGGCTGTGGGCACGGTAGCGATACGGCGTCACGAGGGGCAGGAAGGCCGGGTCTTTCGACCAGATCAGGTCCTGTGCGGCCAGCACTGCACTCCTGCGGGCTTCGAAGTCCAAGATCTGTTTCGTGGCGTCGATCGACGCGTCGACGTCGGCCTCGCCCAGGCCCGAGGAGTACGATCCGTCAGCCAGCGGTCCACCGGTGTGGTGGAAGTCCAGCGGCATCTCCGGGGTCTCGTACACCTGGTTCAAAGCGAGGGTCAGCGTGTAGTCCTCCTTGGCGTAGCGATCCAGCCAGTTGGCGAACTCCACTGGTTCTTCGTCGAGCTCGATGCCGGCGGCCCGCATTTGCTCGAGAAAGATCGTCAGATGCGCATCGTGCTGGTCCAGGGGGACGCTATTGGGATAGCTGAAGTTCACCCGCAGCCCGCCCATTGCCTCCACCAGCGAGCGCGCTTCCGCTAGATCGAACGGCTGCCGCTGTGCCAGGGCCTCGCCCGCATAGGCATACGACCCCATCGACCAGTGGACCAGGCCATCGGGCCGCGCGTCGCCGCCGTACACCAACTGCGCGTACTGGTCACGATCGAGCGCCAGGGCGAGGGCGCGGCGAGCGCGCGGGTCCCGGAACGGCGGTCGCTTCGGGTTCATCACCACGGAGATGAACGTGACGCCGGCGTCTCTTTCCATATAGAAGCGGTCGTCGGACGCGAGCGCATCGGCCTCGGACTTGTTCTCCGGATAGTAGGAATGGAACTGGCCCGACAGAAATCCTGTCCGCGCCGTCGATCGATCGAGCAGGATCTTGGCGTCGATTTCATCGATGTAGGGCAGGGGCAGGGAGGTGGCCGCGTCGCGGAGATAGTACGAAGGGTTTCGCACCATCCGCGCACCTTCGCCTTCGATGGCGGACGCCACGCGGTACGGCCCGGCGCCGGCGCTGGCATCGCGCATCTTCGCGATCGCTGCGTCGCTCGCGAGTAGCTCTCGCGGCGGGATGGTATTGAAGAAGGAGCCAAGCCGGCTCAAGAACCAGGCGTACGGTTTCGTCGTGCGGATCACGACGTGGTCGCCTTGCGCTTCTACCGTGTCCACGTACTTCTTGGCAAAGGCGCCGTTGCTGGTGCGTGCGTCGTTCTTCATGCGCACGAACGTGGCCACAACGTCGTCCGCATCCAGGTCGCGCTCAGGAACGCCAAGGTCGTTGGGGCCGATACGTACGCCGGGCCGGATCTTGAAGTTCCAGGTGAGTTCGTCCGGATTCTCGTACGACTCCGCCAGGTCGAAGATGACGAACTCCGGCTTCATCGCCGACTGATGAACGAGGCTGTTGTAGAGGCGCGGAAAAAAGTCCGTCGAACCGGCCACGGCGATGTGGGGATCGAACGTATCGAACGGCTCGCTCAAGGAAACCGAGTATCGCCCGCCGGGGACTGGCGGATCCAGAGGATTGAGGATGTCCGGCTTCGTGGGGTCGCTCGACTGCGGCGGTAGGCCCGGGGTGGCGCCTGTCGTGGATGCCCCCCCGCCATCGCCGCTGTCGCCGCATCCGACGATCCAGACGGCGCTGGCTGCGGCTGCGGTCAGGCTGGCCGATTGCAGCAGCCGCCGGCGAGAGACGCGGCGTGTCGTGAACTTGTCCCAGTACGTCGTGGGCATGGAGCCTCCGTTCCACAAGAAGGATCGGCGGCTACGGGCAGGATCGTGAGCGCGAGGTGCTAGAGGGGTGCAACGGCTATGCAACCGTAGAGTGCGAGCGCGTTGACCCTTAGGGGTTTACGGGCGCTGGAGGCGGATAGATCCCTTACTCCTGCTTCCAGGCGCTCCCCTCGGGGCCATCCTCGATGGTGATCTTCAGCTCAGCGAGCCCATCCCGGATGCGATCGGAGAGCGCGAACTGCTTGGCGGCGCGAAGCTCCGTGCGGATCTGCACCAGCAGCTCGATGAACGGCGCCGCTTCGATCGACCCTCCCGCATCGGCCAGCCGGAGTCCGAGCACGTCGGCCAATTCGAGCAGCAACCCCTGGGCTGTCACGACGCCTTTGCCTTCGCCACGCGCACGATTTATGTCCTTCGCCAGATCGAAGAGGACCGCCAGCGCCTGCGGCGTGTTGAGATCATCGTCCATCGCGGCGGTGAAGCGCTCGCGGAAGGCGGGCAGATCGAGACCGCCGTCGCCGGCCTCGCTCGAGGCGCGTGCCGCCGTGCGGAGGCGGTCGGCGCCGTTCTTCGCCGCTTCTAGCGTGGTCTCGCTGAAAGAGAGCGGCTTGCGGTAGTGCGAGGTCATCACCCACAGCCGGAGACCGTCGCCACCGACCTTATTCAGTCCGTCGCGAATCGTGATGAAGTTGCCGAGCGATTTCGACATCTTCTCTTCGCCCATCTTCACCCAGGCGTTGTGCAGCCAGTAGCGGACGAACGGCTCCGCCCCCGTATAGGCTTCGGTCTGGGCGATCTCGTTCTCGTGGTGCGGGAACACCAGGTCTTCGCCGCCGCCGTGAATGTCGATGCGCTCGCCGAGGTACTTCAGCGACATCGCCGAACACTCGATGTGCCAGCCGGGCCGTCCCTTCCCCCAGGGGCTATCCCACGAAGGTTCGCCGGCTTTCGCACCCTTCCACAGCGCAAAGTCGGCCGGGTTCTCCTTCTGCTCGCCCGATTCGACGCGCGCGCCGGCCATGAGCGAATCCTGTGTGCGGTGTGAGAGCTTGCCGTAGTCCTTCTTCGCCGACACGCGGTAGTACACGTCCGACCACTCGCTCAGCGCAGACGTGGCGGTGTAGGCATACCCCTTCTCAATCAGGCCTTCGATGATCTCGATCATCTCCGGTACTTCCTGCGTGGCGTACGGGTACACATCGGCTGGAATCACGTTGAGATCGCGCATGTCGTCGAGGAACAAGCCGATGTACTTTTCCACCAGCTCATCGGTGGTGATCTTCAGGCGGTTGGCGCGCTCGATGATGCGGTCGTCGATGTCGGTGAAGTTTTGCGCGTGCTTCACCTTCAGGCCGCGCCACGTGAGATAGCGCTTGACGACGTCGAAGACGACGTAGCTCATGGCATGGCCGATGTGCGAGGCATCGTACGGCGTCACGCCGCAGACGTACATCGTGACGGTATCGCCCTGGGGCTGGAATTCCTCGAGCTGGCGGGTAAGCGTATTGGTAAGTCGGATCAACCGGAGATGGCCTCTCTGCTGCTGAGCGCCTCGCTCGTTCCTGTTGCTTCGCTCGGCGGCGGAAGTTCACGCTCGCGGTGTACATGCATAGGCTCGCCGTCTTCAGGTGGCATGTCGACCGACCCCGCGCCCAGCAATTCAAGCTTCTGCTGCAACGAGCGGACGCGCCGATCGAGCCGCTCGATGTGTCGCTCCAGCGCGTCGATACGATCCCACTCCGGGTCGGGCAGGCGGGTGATGGTGTCGCTCCCCGGATCGTGGTAGGCGACGACGTGACCGGGCACGCCGACGACCGTGGCGTTCGGCGGCACGTTCGTGACGACCACCGAGCCAGCGCCGATGCGCGCTCCCTCGCCGATCTCCACGGCGCCGATGAGCTTGGCCCCCGCCCCTACTGTCACCCGGTCGCGGAGAGTGGGATGGCGTTTCGTGCGGTGCGTGCTGGTCCCACCAAGGGTGACGCCCTGGAGGATGTTGCAGTCGTCGCCGATCTCCGCCGTCTCGCCGATGACCACGCCCATGCCATGGTCGATGAACAGCCCCTCGCCGATCGTGGCGCCGGGATGAATCTCGATGCCGGTGGCGAAGCGGCTGAAGTGCGAAATGACCCGCGGTACCACCGGGACACCCGCGTTATGTAGGGTATGGGCCAGTCGGTGCATCTGCCGCGCCTGAAAACCCGGATACGCCAGCACCACCTCGGCCGCATTGCGTGCAGCGGGGTCGCGCTGGAGCACGGCGTCGATGTCGCGCTTGATTGAACTGAGGACGGACATGAGGACGGTGTCCCCCGCTATGGATTGTCAATCGTAGTGGTCGGCGGTGATCGGGGCGTCCGCTAGGCGGGACACCCCTCGAGACAAGCGCACAACGCTCCCGCGGAGCCCATTTGCCCGGCTACTGGCGGGTAAATCACGGAACCATGGAAATGGAGGTTCGTCACCGCCTGCTCCTGCCTGTCCTGCCAGATTCGTTATCGTCTACTCTAGCAGCACGGTAGCGAAGGCGGCAATGCCCTCACCGTGTCCCGTAAACCCCATGGAGTCCGTCGTCGTCGCCTTCACGCTGACCTGCGAGAACTCGATCGCCAGCGTCGCCGCGATCGCCTGGCACATCCCGTGAATGTGAGGGGCCAGCTTCGGTTCCTGGGCTACCACCGTGCAATCGATGTTGACAACCGCATACCCGTGAGCCTCCACGATTTCCTGCGCGCGCGCCAGCAGGTCGAGGCTGCTTGCCCCTGCCCACTGCGGGTCCGACGACGGGAACAGCGTCCCGATGTCGCCGAGCGCCGCCGCTCCCAGCAGCGCATCGATCACCGCATGAAGCAGCACATCCGCATCGGAGTGGCCATCGAGTCCTCGCGCGTGCGGGATCTCGACGCCGCCGAGCATCAGCGGGCGTCCTTCTACGAAAGCATGAGCGTCGAGACCCTGTCCGATCCGCATGTAGGGATCTTACGCTGGTCGTCCGCCTGAGGCCACGAGCAACATCACTTGTAGTGACGCGCGACCTCCGAGGCGTAACGGCGACCGACCTGCTCTGCATGGGCCTGAAGCCAGTCGCTGAGCCGCGTCTCGCCGGTCGCCGGACTGTCGGTTACGAGCAGATCCGCCATCAGCCCCTTCACCTCATCGGAGGTCAACACAACGTCGCGAAGGAGGACACCGATTGCCCGCGACGCCCACAGCGCCAGTGTTGGCGGCAGATGCACCATGCGCGCGCGGCTACCCACCGTCTTCGCCAGCAGCCGCAGCCACTCGTCAAAGGTGAGGGTCTCCGGACCGACAGCATCCACGGTCACATCATCGCCCCGAAGTCCAAGCTCGACCGCCAGTTTCGCCATATCGTCGACGAAGATCGGCCGCATCCGGTAGCTCCCGTCGCCCGGTGCGCCGAAGACGGGAAAGTGCCGGAGGATCCAGGCGATGTTGTTGATGAGAATGTCGTCATCGCCGAAGAGGACCGTCGGCCGGATGATTGCGTGCGAGAGCGACGACGCCCGCACGGCGTCCTCGAGGTCAGCCTTGCCGCCGTAGTACGGCAGGTGCGGCGCCGCCGTGGCGTTCGCGATGCTGACGTGCACGAGCCGCCGGACGCCCGCTCGCTCCGCCGCGGCGATCAGCGCTCGGGTGTTCGCGACCGCGCCCGCGAACGTCTGCTCGCCGCGCTGGAAGCGGATCCAGTAGGTGTTGTAGAAGACATCGACGCCGTGCAGGCTCGCTTCGAGCTCATCCGGCTTGTCGAACACCAACGGCCGCACGTCGATGGCGCCGGCGAACTCGTTGGGCCTATCTGGGTGTCCGGTGAGGGTGCGGACCTGGCGGCCTTCCGCGAGGAGCCGTCGCGCAATGTACTTGCCGGTGTAGCTGAACGCGCCCGTGACCGCGTGCAATTGCGATTCTGCCATAACATCCTCGCGGAACCTCTCGGTTGGGCTGAGCGTAGATCTACTCGTTGGAGGCTAACGCACAGCCGCTCGCAACAGGTGCGCATTTCCTGCAGCGCCGGTAGCCGATATGCGCCGTGCGCATGCCTGCGGCGGCTGCGTGTCCGGCACAGGCGCGCACCTCGTGGGGTATGATCTTAACCGTCATGGACGACTACGAAGCCTATGGACAGCTGCGCGACCGCCCCCGCCCCGGGGCCTCGCCTGCGCCAGAGCCGCCAGCACCAGACGGAACGCGCGGGGAACCGATCCCCCGCCCCCAGGTCGCCGCACCCCCGCGCAGGCGGAAGCGGTCGCACTGGGTGCGGAACGTCGCCCTGCTGATTGTGGCGTACTTCGTCCTCGCCGTCGTGACGACCGTGCAGCCAGTTCCCGTACCCGGCACCGCTCTGCGGGTCGCGGCGCCCTTCCCGGGCGGCGCGCCTGTGCTCTTCGGGCTGCCGAACCGGCCCTTCACCGTGTTGGTCATCGGGCTCGACCGGCGCCCGGCCGAGACNNCCCAGCCGCACCGACACCGTGCTCCTGCTGCGCATCGACCCGAACAAGCACGAAGCGGCGTTCCTCAGCATCCCGCGCGACACCATGATGGAGATCCCGGCCGACGACGGCAGCTACTACCAGGACCGTATCAACACCGCCTTTGTCTACAACTACTCTGCCGAGGACGAGAGCGCCGCACCGAAGGCCACCATGTCGACCATCGAGCACAATCTCGGCATCAAGATCGATCACTACATCATCTTCGATCAGCGCTCGTCTGCCACGCTCGTCGATTCCCTCGGCGGCGTCACCATCGACAACCCCGTGGAGTTCGGGCAGGAGAACTACTCCGACGACGACGTGAACGTTGTGCCGCAGTTCTTCCCCATCGGCAAGCAGCATCTCGATGGCTACCAGGCCGTCGCTTACGGCCGCATCCGCGAGGGCTCATCGGACTTCGATCGGATCGAACGCCAACAGCGGGTGGCCTCAGCCCTGATCTCCGCCGCCGCCTCGCCGTCTACTCTCTTCAAACTGCGAGGGCTATGGAACGCCTACCAGGACACCGTCGACACGGATATGAGCGCGCGCCAGTCCGGCGGCGTGCTCTCGCTGCTCAAGCGCGTCAGTGACGACGACCTCAAGACGAAATCTCTCGCTGAAGCCGCGGTTTCCTGCGACTACTGCACCGCCTCTATCCAGCTACTGGATCCGGTAAAGGCGCAGGCGATCATCACAGAGGCTTTCGGCGACGAGGCCGCCGGCGTCCGGGCGGCGGAGCTCCTCGTCGCAGCGGGCGTGACCCCGTAAGATGCCGCTATGTCTGAAGGCATCTCCGCCGACTTCCTCATCCTCAGCGATGCCGCCCAGGTGCAGGGCGAAAAGCTCTACATGCTTGGCGGCGGCTGGTCGCAGGTCTGGGTGAAGCAGTTTCCCGCCCAGCACCAGCTTGCGATCGCCGCCGGCATCCTCGTGCCGTGGCTGGAGACAAACGCGAAGCACCAGTTCAAACTACAGATCCGCACCGAAGATGGCTCTGTGCTCAACGAAGTGCAGGGCGAGTTCGAGCAGGGGCGCCCGCCGGGGTTGCCGCCCGGCACCACGCAGCGCGTGATGCTGGCGATCAACATGAGCATCCGCGTCGAAAGCGCCTGCGAAGCCGTCGCCGAGATCGCCCTCGATGGGCAGATGGCGAAATCCGTCCCCTTCCGCATCGTGCAACAGAAGCCGCCCCGCTAGTTCGCCGCAGCTCGCCGACCGAAGATGCAAGCCATCCGGGAAGCTCTGCGCCCCTGCGATGAATTACTCACTGCTTGCCTGGGTGACAAACTCCGCAAACAGCTTCTTCTGCAGCGGGTGAAAGTCCGGCTTGTGTTCCTCCGGGCGTTCCGGGTGCCACTGGACACCGACGACCCACCGATGTTGCGTGCTCTCCATGCCCTCGACCAAATCGTTCCCGTGCTCGTCGGCGAAGGCAACGGGGCGCAAGCCGGATGCAAGATCGCTGTGTTGCACCGCCTGATGGTGCCGCGAGTTGATCTCAAACTGCGCCTGCCCGAAGGCCTGCGCCAGCCGGCTGTCGAGCGCTAGCGAGACCTGGTGCCAGCGCGATGGATACCCTTCGGTGCGAAAGTCCGCCCGGTGCTCGCCGCTGTCGATGTGTTGCAGCAGCGTGCCGCCGAACCCGACGTTGAGCAGCTGATGCCCGCGGCAGATCGCCAGCACGGGAAGGTCCCGGCTCAACGCCGCCATGAGGTACGCCAGCTCCATATCATCGCGAGCGGCGGCGGTTTCCTTTACCCTCGGGTGCCGCTCCGCTCCGTACTTCCCCGGATCCACATCGATCCCCCCGGTGAGCATCAGCGCGTCAAGCGTCGGCGCGATCTCCGCCACCCGGTCCGCGGCTTCCTCGCTCAGGTCCACTACCTCCGCTCCCGCCTCGACGATACGCGACCAGTAGCGATCGACCGCCTCGCCCGGCACGTCTTCCCAGCGGGTCACTCCGATTCGGCACACGTCGCCCATAGCGCAATCGACCTCGTAGATGAATAGCGCCCCAAATTCGGGCATCATGATGGCGAGCAAGAACGCCGGTAGCGGCGCAGCACTGGAGACTACCATGTGGCCCGATCTCGAGACGATGTTCCGGCTGGATGAAAACGCCCTGGAACTCTTCCTCCGGACTTCCGTCATCTACCTCGGACTCATCTTCGCCCTGCGCATCATCGGGCGCAGAGAGACCGGCGCGCTGGAACTGCCCGAGCTACTGATGATCGTCCTGATCGCGGACGGCGTGCAGAGCGGCATGGCCGGCGCCTACACCTCCGTGACCGGCGCCGGCATCGTCGCTGCCACCCTCATCGGCTGGAACTACACGATTACTGTCCTCACCTACAACTTTCCCTTCGCTCGCAACCTGCTGCGCCCCAAGCCGCTCATCCTTGTTCAGGACGGCGCCTACCAGCGGCACCACATGCGCCGGGAAATGGTGACCAGGGACGAACTGGATTCGATGCTCCGCGTGCAGGGCGTCGATGACATTCGCTTCGTCAAGCAGGCCTGCCTGGAGCCCGATGGCGAACTGAGCGTGTCCCGCCTCGACGATCATGAATCGCGCGGTGGCGGAGCCAGGAAAAACAAGGTTCAGGGCTAGCGCTACCAACCGCCTACTTCGGCATTGTCTCGGCGCAATCCAGGTCTTCCAGCGCCGCGCCGCGCCGGCGGATCCACGCCTTCTGGAGGGCGAGCCCGCGCTCGTTCGCCGCATCCATGGAACCGACACCGATGACCGTGTAGAGGTTGCACAACAGGATCGCCTTACGATAGTCGTACAGCGCCTCGTCGAAGCTGTACGATTTGGCCCCGCCATCGACGACGGTGTCGTGCCAAGCGCGTAGCAGGCGCATTTCGTTCGCTTTGCGCACATCGGCTTCGAGCGAACTGCACAGGAAGTACGCCACATCGAAGATCCCCCGCCCCTTGTTGGAGATCTGCCAGTCGATCACGGCCAGGGGCGAGCCATCCGGGTGGTCGAAGAACATATTGTCCAGGCGGAAGTCGCCGTGAATGATTGTGCGCGGTGCCGGCTCTAAATTGTTCAGCAGGTCGATGATCTTCGTCTGCATACGCTCGCCGACTTCACGAAGGTACGGCGTCAGCATGTCGCCGAAGATCTCGCAGTACGGTCCCCAAGCCTGCTGGAAGGACTCCTCCGCCGATTGGTTCACCGGTGCGTTGATGAACGGCATCCAATCAAGTTCGAGCAACTTAGGATGCTCCCACCAAACCGCATGATGCCGCGCGATCGTCCGGATCGCCACCTCGGCCTGCTCCGGCGTACATCCGGCCACCTCGTCCCCGGGCGTCGACATGGAGAGATCCTCAAGCAGCAACAGGTGCTCATCCGCCGCTACGTCCATCACCCGGTAGTAGCACCTTGGAACACGGATCTCGATACCGGGAGCGACATCCTCGTAGAAGCGCGCCTCTCGCTCGTAGAACTGGAAGAGGTTCCCGATCTCGCGGTTTCCGGCGTTCGTCGTGGGCATCTTCGCGATGACGGTGGCCGGAGCGCCCGCGGCATCGCCTTCGTAGGCGATCTTCAACCGGGCCAGTTGTCCCAGGAGTCCGACGCCGCCACCAATCGCCTGCACCTCGACGGAGGCGACCTTCGCCCCGTCGAGGACGCCGCCTTCGGCCAGGGCGGTGGTCAGCAATTGCGCCGTAATCTCCTCTGGCCTTCGCGGAACACCCATCTACGACCTCCGGCTCGTCTTTAAGACTGGATCACAGCCGCCCTCGGCTGTGGATGTGGGCCACAACTCTTCGTTGCTATGCGGGCATCTGCTCGGCGGCGTTCAGCTCTTCCAGGGCCTTTACGCCGCGGTTGAGCCAGGCCGTAAACAATTTGAGACCGCGCTCATTCGCCGCATCTAACGTCCCGATCGCGATCACGATGTAGATGAACATGAACAGCGCCCCACGGCGGTAGTCGTTCCAACACTGCTCGAAGCCGTAACCGGTCACGCCGTTCGCCGTGAGCGTATCGTGATATAAGGTCACCAGTTCGCGTTCGTGCGCCCGCCGCAGTTCCGGCTCCAAGCCGCCACACACGAGATAGGACAGGTCGAAGGCCCCGCGGCCGCGCGTCGAGATCTGCCAGTCAGCCACCGCAAGGTCCGGCCCGCCCTGGGGCGAAGCGAAGAAGAGATTGTCGACCCGATAGTCGCCGTGCACGATCGTGATAGGCGGCTGGGAGAAGGAGGTCTGAATCTTCACCGCCTTGTGGCCGATCTCTTCAACGATCGCCTTCACGGCAGGGGACAGCGCCGCCCCGAACGTCTCGAGGAACGGCCCCCAGGCCTGCTGATATGCGCCGGCGGCGAACTGCTGTACGGGTGCATCGGTCATCGGCATCCACTCGCCGATCTTGTCCAGAGCGGGGCTCTCCCACCAGGTGGCGTGGAACTTGGCGATGCTCTCCACCGCCAACCGCGCCTGTTCCAGCGTGCAACCTTCGGCCTGGTCGCCGACCACGGCCGGCGCGAGATCTTCGATCAGCAGGATGTACTCCTGTGTCTCACGATTGGCGGCGCTGTAGTACAGCTTTGGCGTCCGCAGCTCTACCGCTTCCGCAATCTCCTCGTAGAAGCGGATCTCGCGGTGGTAGAAATCAAAGAGGTTGCCGATCTGCCGGCCACCCTCGGAGACACCGGGCATCTTGGCGATAATCGACAACGGTGCGCCCGGCTCCTGGCGGTCGTACACCGGACGTATTTGCGCCAGCTGTCCGATAAACCCGGATCCTTCTCCGATTATCGTGCTCGTTCGCGCCGTGACCTCCGCGTCTTTGAGGAACCCGCGCTCGCGCAGCGCCATCGTCAGCCACTCCGCGGTGATCTCCTCGGGACTCTGCGGCATCGTGCCCATGTGTCTCTCCCCCCGAAAGCAGCGTGCTTCCTGTTGTCTGTTGTCTGTTGTTCAGAACATATTCGGGCAGAACGGGGCGTAGTTCGTCCGCCAGACCTCGTCCCACAAACGCAGATCGATGTCCTGTGACGCCTCCGCGCGGCCAAAGCGCACGGCGTTGGTCGGCGAAACCTGCCCGTACAACAACTGCGCCAGCGCCGAGATATCGAGCGTGAGTTGCGGCGACTCCTGCGTGCGCGAGACCGCCGCGCCTTCCGGCCCCGACTCCAAGGCCCAGCGGCCGGCGTTCCAGGGGCACATCTCGTCACGCACCTCGAACACCACGCGGCCTTCGCCGAACGGGCGGAGCGGCAGCAGGCGCTGGAGGTCGATGATGCGGCCGTGGAGCCAGTCGCGGTGCTGCGCGTTCAGCTCGCGCGGGTCCATCATGATGTGAAACGCCGGATCGTCCACCGGCGCCGCGTCGATGACGATGCGCGTGGCCAGGTCGAACTTCTTGAGGAACTCCCACATGGCCCGGTAGGCGCTCGGCGTCTTGTAGACGTAGTCACGCACATAGACCCGCTGGCCCGGCCCGCCGGCGTCAGAAGGCGAGGACGAAGCGTGCTTGGCCGTCCACGCGACGTATCCCTGCGACTGGCCATCTTCCTCGTACACCGCGAGCAGGCTGGGCCCGGCGGGGATGCCGTCGTACGTCTGGCCCGTGTAGACCTGATAGTCCCACATCGGCTGGGCGCGCCGCAGGAAGCCGTTGCGCGGCGCGATGAATTCGTCGTACATCCCCTGCAGCAGCGGCTGGTCGTCCTTCGAGACCTCCCGCCAGGTGCCGCGCGGCGCCGGCAACGTCGGCACGAAGTTCACCCACCGCGGGTCGATGTTGAACCGCACCGCCGTCGACACGCAGGCGTAGCCGTATCGCTGGTAGATCCCGGCGATCGAGGCGAGCAGGATGGCCAGCGGCTCGAGTTGCTCCTCGTACCGGCGCTTAAAGTCGGTCTCCATGATCTTGCGCAGGTGCCCGCGGCGCCGGTACTGCGGCAAGGTGCCGACCACGGTGACGCCGGCGGCCCGGGTGACGCCGCCGTTCAAGCGCTGCTGAAACGGGAAGGCGCCGTAGGTCGTCGCCAGTTCGCCATCCTCAAACGCACAGAGCGACCATTCCGGCCGCAGGATGAACTCGGCGCGCTCCGGATCGCGCGGCTTGCCGGTGTAGTTGCCGAAGACGACGCCCGGCACCCGATAGAACGCCTCGGTCTCCTCTTCGCGATAGGGGCGGATCTCCAGCGCCACACGTTTCTCCTCAATAGATGTGCGCGGATCTCGAAGCGAAGCGGAGATCCTGCGACCAGCAGGATAACCAGCACGCGCCCGCGCGGGAATACCCCACCCTTCGGCGCTACACTCTTGCATGCCCCCTCGTTCTCGACCACCCAACGCTAGTCCCGCCGACATCTTCCCCTTTCCCGTCGGCAAGACGCCGCCGGACGACCGCGCCTATTTCGAGATGATGACCTGGTTCGTCTTCGGCGCTGGGCTGAACTGGAAGATCATGCGGTCGAAGTGGCCTGCCTTCGCAAAAGCGTTCCGTAACTACAATCTCGTCTCGGTCTCGAAGTTCGGCGACGACGACATCGACCGCCTGCTCGCCGACACGGGCATCGTCCGGAACGGCAAGAAGATCGTCGGCACCATCGAAAACGCCTGCACGATCCGGGCGATCGCAAAGGAACACGGCGGCATGACGCCCTGGATCCGCAGCTACGGCGCCGATGTCGCGCCTTTGATCAAGGACACCAAGAAGCAGTTCCACCATCTCGGCGACACGACGGCGCGGCTGTTCCTCTGCTGCGCCGGCGCGATCGAGTACCAGACGTGGTTGCCGACAGAGGCGCAAAAAAAGGGCCGGCGTTAGCTCACACCGCACGCTTCATCGCCGACAGCAGCGCTCGCCGTTTCCCCGCCGTCGTCGCCGGAAACCGCCGCCAGTCCGGCCCAACCTTGAGGTCAGCGAAGAAGCCCGCCGGGCCTTCGTGAAAGTGCAGGAACGCGGACGAGCGACGATAGAACACGCCGCGCTTCCGCTCCATGAGTCCGTCGACCGCACGCACCTTCTCCAGCAGCGGCTCCAGGGCGCCGAGGGCGACGGTCGTCGCGTGTTTCATCGCGACCGCCTACCCGATCTTCACCGCCGTGCCGGACGCCGTCACCATCAGCATCGAGCCGCCGACCGTCTCGTAGTCGATGTCCACGCCGAGGATGGCATCCGCACCCAGCTCCGTGGCGGCAGCGGTCATCTCTTCGATCGCCGTCTCACGCGCCTTGCGGAGTTCTTTCTCGTAGCCGGCCGCGCGGCCGCCGGTGATGTTCCGGATCTGCGCTCCTATGTCGCGAAAGACGTTCGCGCCGAGGATCGTCTCGCCGGCGACCACGCCGAGATACTGCTGTACGGGCCTTCCTTCGATGATCGTGGTGGTGGAAACCAGCATTGTTCGCGTCCTTTCGTGTGTCGCACCGATCACTTCGGCGAGAGTGTATCCGCAGCGAGGCCGTTTCCGCCCGACGGCGGGTTATGTGTTCGTGGAGGAGCCGAAGCCTTCTCTCTTATAAGAGGCACCCGCCCCCGAGCCCCTAACTGGCGTCGCTGGGGTGGTTGATAGAACTAGCCGATGGACAGTGCGCCAAGTGCCGCGTCCAGGCCGAAGATCGTTGTTAAGAACAGCGATTTGTTGCCCATTATTGCCGCTTATGTCCTAACGGAACGGCGCTCGCCGTTGTACCATGCCCTCAAGGCTTCCACGCCTCCCGTGGTGGTCGCCCGAGGTCACTGCAAGGTGGCTTCGGACAAGCAGCCTCCATCAACCCAGATACGAGTCACGGTGCTCGCACCGCGACCCGGAAGCAGCTACGAGGGGATCGTGGTTAACCGATCGTTCAACGGTGAAGGCTACATGCTCCCCCTCGGCGGGCCGGAGTTCTGGCTCCAAGCCGAGCTCCAGGACGCGATGGATCGCCTCATCAAGGCGCACTTCCGCGATGTGCTGGCGATGCCCCGGGCACCCTACCCGAGCCTCGAGCTAAGCCTGCGCATGACCTCCAGTGCCGGTCGCTGCTATCCCGACACCGGCGAGATCAAGATCGCCACGCTGTATCATCGCGACCACGGCCTCGATGAGACACTAATGGTGTTGAAGCACGAACTCGCGCACTGGGCCGCCCGCTGGCGTTATGGTCGCCGCATCGCGCCACACGGACGCGAGTTCCGGGCCGTTGCCCACGAGCTCGACCCTCGCATCACCATCACCTGCCCGCCCTTCGCCGCCAAGGAGCGCGCGAACCGGAAGACCTGGCAGATGCAGTGCCCCCGCTGCCGCAAGCGCTACACCCGCGGCCGGCGCGACAAGGTCGCTTGCCGTCACTGCTGCGACAGCTACGCGGGCGGCAACTACGACCGCCGCTTCCGCCTCGTCGTCGTCTCGCGTGCGGAGTGACGTCGCCGTCCTCTTCGATCTCGACGGGGTGATCGTCGATAGCCGCGTCTTCCACATGGAAGCGTGGGAGCGCTGGGCGTTGGAACACGCGATCGCCCACGAACCCGGCTACTTCCGCCAAATGTTCGGCCGGGGCAACGACGCCATCATCGGCGGCCTGCGTCCCGGCGTTTCGCCTGAAGATCTGCTGCCGCTGGCCGAGCACAAAGAGGCACTCTTCCGCGACGCCGCACGTGGCCGGATGGAGGCGCTGCCCGGCGTGCTCGACCTACTCGCATTCCTGCAAGAGCACGACATCCCCCGCGCGATCGTCACCTCCACCCCGCAGGCCAACCTCGACATGATTCTCGAGGATCTGGGACTCGTCGCCCGGTTTCAGGCGCTGGTCGCCGAGGAAGACGCCGCGAAGGGAAAGCCCGACCCGGAAGGCTTCCTCGCCTGCGGCCGCTCGGGTCGGCGTCGAACCCGCCCGGTGCATCGTCATCGAGGACGCTCCGGCCGGCCTCCGCGCCGCCAAAGCCGGCGCCATGCGGGCCATCGGCGTCACCACCACCCACGCCGCCGCCGACCTCTTCGACGCCGACCTCGTCGTGGACACACTTGCCGATCCGACGGTCCTGGGCTTTGTCGTCTCGCCCATTGACCACTAGCGGCGGAGCCCTAGCTCCGCACGGTTTCCGCGCGCGATGAGTCCTCGAGTGTCTGCGTCATCATCATCCCACCCGGATGCTGGCCCTTGCACCATGCGCATCTGCTCCATCTGTGGATAGCCCTGAGCTCCGAAATTCGACGCAAGCGGGACTGCTCAGAAATTGTCAGACCGTTCTGCGGCCGGTGTCAGACGGATGGCCCCACACCTGTGGTAAGCTCGCGCCAACCACAGGTTCTTATCGATGCAGGAC
>CXWL01011967.1_pt1 | contig 32564 bp, 27 predicted proteins | sample 590931 | NCBI WGS metagenome assembly CXWL01 (sample SAMEA3498368, study PRJEB10139) | groundwater metagenome | biome: water well; material: biofilm material | place: Germany | collected 2015-04-27
CATGTTCGCATTGATGGAGTCGCTGGGGAATCCGCAGAAGAAGTATCCCATCATCCACGTGGCGGGGACGAAAGGCAAGGGTTCCACGTCCGCGCTGTGTGCCTCAGGTTTAAGGTTTGCAGGTTATAAGGTTGGGCTTTATACCTCGCCTCATTTGGAGGATTACACCGAGCGGATTCAGATCAACGGCGAGCCGATTACGCATGAGCAACTGGCAGGGTTGGTGGAGGAAATTAAACCCGCCGTGTTGCGTGTTCCGTTTTTGACGACGTTTGAAATTACCACCGCGCTGGCATTTATGGCATTTGGGAAATACGGCGTGGATGCGGCAGTCTTTGAAGTGGGACTCGGCGGCAGGTTGGATGCAACCAATATCGTTACCCCGAAGGTGTCGGTCATTACTTCGTTGTCGTACGATCATACAGCAGTGCTGGGAAATACTCTGGCTTTGATAGCAGGGGAAAAGGCAGGCATTATCAAGAATGGCGTGCCTGTGGTTTCATCCCCGCAAAAGGATGAGGCGCTTGAAGTTTTGGAGCGCGTAGCCAAACTAAAGGGGTGTGAGTTTACACTGGTTGGAAAAGATGTAAAGTTTGAGTTGATCGAGTCATCTTTGGAGGGGCAAGGGCTGGCTGTCAGCTATCAGCGGTCAGCTTTTAGCGGTCAAATGTTGCAGGTTGAAGGTCAGTTATCTGTGGTCGGTGGTCTGTCGTCTGTGGTCAGGCTGCAAATTCCTTTGCTCGGCAACCACCAACTTGAAAACGCCGCCACCGCCTACGCCGCATTAAAAGCCAGCGGGATTCCAATTTCGGATGAGCAGATTCAAAAAGGGTTTTCTCAGGTAAAATGGCGCGCCCGCTTCGAGGTGGCGAGACGTGAACCGCCTGTGATTTTTGACTCAGCGCATAATCAGGATTCGTTCGAGAAATTGCGCGAGACCTTGGAAACGTATTTTCCCGGCAAACAGGTTTATCTTATCTTTGGCGCTTCGGAGGATAAGAATATCCCTGGGATGTTTGAAGAGATGAAGCCGAAGATCAAGAAGGTTATTGTCACGCGCGCCGATCATCCGCGGGCTTTGGAAGTGGAAAAAATTCAACAGTTGGCCGGGCAGGCTGGGGCGGAGTCTGAGGCGATTGTCCCAGTGAAGGACGCTTTGGCGCGGGCGTTGGATTTATCGTCAAAAGATGGTAGCATAGTTCTATCCGCTGGATCGATGTTTGTGACGGCGGAAGTCATGAAAGAATGGAAATCACTAACTTCGCTCTAGCCGCCGTCCCGGCGGCGACTCCTTCGCCGAGACGGCGAAGGGAGCAATAAAATGAAATGGAAAGTATTGAATGAGTCAACCAAATTGGAATGAAGAAGAAGATAATTTTGACCTGACGCTCTCGCAGCGCACCGAGGAGTTGTATCGCATCCCGAACATGGAGCCGAAAGCGGACGGCTTGATCGAGGCGGTGGTTTTGCCGCTGCGGGATATGGTTATTTTTCCGCGCATGGTTTCGCCGATCTTTGTGGGGCGCGAGGCTTCTTTATTGGCTGTGCAGGAAGCGCAACACAAAGAGCAAACAGTAATTGGCTTGACTCAAAAAGACCCGGAGTTGGATGACCCCAGCGCGGAGGATTTTCTGCCGATTGGCGTGGAGATGGCGGTGGGGCGTTTGTTGAACATGCCCGATGGTTCGCGTTCCGCGCTGGTGCAGGGACGCCGCCGCGTGGAGATCGTGGAGTTTATCCGCTTGAAGCCGTACATCAAAGTGCGCGCGCGCGTGATCCATGAACCGCAAACAGCAGACAGGCAAACGCAGGCCATGATGCGCTCGGTGTTGAGTCTGTTCGAGCGTTGTGTGCAGTTGGATCGTTCGATCCCTGAAGAGGCGCATTTGTTTGCCTTGAACATTGCGGAACCCGGCTGGCTGTCGGATATGATTTCCACATCGCTTGCGTTGACGTATGAAGCCAGGCTGCGTTTGTTGTTGATCCTCGACCCGAAGGCGCGTTTGGGACAGTTGAATAATTTGCTGGCCCAGGAAGTGGATGTGCTCGAGTTGGAGGATGAGATTCATTCGCGTGTGCAAAATGAAGTGGACAAAAGCCAGCGCGAGTTTTACCTGCGCGAGCAGATGAAGCAGATCCAAACTGAATTGGGCGAAGGCGATATCTTCACCCGCGACGCTTCGGATTTGAAGAAAAAAGTGGACGCGGCGAATCTGCCCGAAGAGGCGAAGAACGTTGCAATGAAGGAATTGGAACGCCTGAATCAAATGCCGCCGATGGCGCCCGAAGTGGGCATTATCCGCACCTACATCGATTGGATCGTGGACCTGCCGTGGGCCAACTCTTCGCCTGATAATCTGGACGTAAAAAATGCCGCGAAGATTTTGGAGCGCGATCATTACGGCTTGAAGAAAGCCAAAGAAAGAATTTTGGAATACATTGCTGTGCGTTCCTTGAAACCGAAAAAGGAACGTCAGCCGATCCTTTGTTTCGTTGGGCCGCCCGGCGTTGGCAAGACTTCGCTCGGACGTTCGATTGCCGATGCGCTTGGCCGCAAGTTTGTGCGCGTTTCCCTCGGCGGCGTGCGTGATGAAGCCGAAATCCGCGGGCATCGCCGCACCTACATCGGCGCGTTGCCCGGGCGCATCATTCAGACGATGAAACGGGCAGGAACGGCCAATCCGCTTTTCATGCTGGATGAGATCGACAAGTTGTACTCAGACTTCCGCGGCGATCCTGCTTCGGCCATGCTTGAGGTGCTGGACCCGGAGCAGAACTATGCTTTTAGCGACCACTACCTCGAACTGCCTTTTGACCTTTCCAAGGTCATGTTCGTGACAACGGCCAATTCGCTTTCCACGATTCCCGCTCCGCTGTTGGACCGCATGGAAGTGATCGAGTTCCCCGGCTACATCGAAGAAGAAAAGATCGAGATCGCGAACCGTTATCTCATTCCACGCCAGATGGAAGAGAATGGCATTGAAACCCTTGGCCTGGTCTTTGAGCCAGCCGCTTTGCAGCGTATCATCCGCGAATATACGTATGAAGCCGGTGTGCGCGGACTGGAGCGCGAGATCAGCCGCGTGTGCCGCAAAGTGGCGCGCTTGAAAGCGGAGGGGAAGAAGTACCCCGCCTCGATTGCGCCGGAGATGATCGAAAAATTACTCGGCCCGCAGCAGGTTTTCCCCTCCGAAGCCGAGCGGACCGATGAAGTGGGCGTGGCTACCAGCCTGGCATGGACGGAAAATGGCGGCGAGATCATGCCCGTGGAAGTTGCCATCATCGAAGGCAAGGGCGGGATGCAGATGACCGGTCAGATGGGCGAGGTGATGCAGGAATCGGGTCAGGCGGCGCTCACCTACATCAAGTCCCGTGCGGCGGCGTTGAAAATAGATATGGAAGCCTTCGAGCGTTTGGACATTCACATCCACATGCCGGAAGGCGGCATCCCGAAGGATGGCCCATCCGCTGGGATTACGATGGCGACGGCCATCATCTCTGCGCTGACGGGGCGCGCTGTCCATCGTCACGTGGGGATGACGGGTGAGATCACCCTGCGCGGACGTGTGCTGCCGATTGGCGGCGTGCGCGAGAAAGTCCTTGCCGCGCATCGTGCGGGGTTGAAAACCGTGCTTCTGCCAGAGAAGAATATGAAGGATTTGGTGGAACTCCCCAAGACCGCCAGGACTGAGTTGAAGATCATCCCGATCAAACACATGGATGATGTACTGGCAATTGCGCTTTCGGATAAAGTTACTGTGGAACCGCCGCGCCCGAAGCGGCGCGCGGAAGAAAATCAGGAAGAGTAAGCGGTTTTATCTTTAGGGCTTTCGTTCGTGACGGCACGCTTCGACTGCGTTCGGACAAAGAGCGTGTCCTCACTCCGCTCAGCGCGAAATATCTTCGTCCTGAGCGGAGGACTGAGCGTTCTTCGCGACATCGTGCCCGTAGGGTAAGTCCGCAGTCGAAGGACAGGTATAAGCGAAAGTCCCAATCTTAATTTTATTGTCATAACAAAATCGATTTCAAAAGATGCGGATGTTAGAATAGCCGCATCTTTTTGTTTAGCCTTTATCTGGACTCGGGCAGCTTGCTGCCCGAAATCCCCATCAGCAAGTTGATGGACTCCAGAATCAAACTCCACACATCACAACGGGTTACAAAATATGCCTTCACTCAAAGATAAAGTTGTCCTCATCACGGGCGCCTCTTCGGGCTTCGGCGAGGATGCCGCCTGGTTCTTCGCTGCCGAAGGGTGCAAGTTGGTGCTGGCCGCCCGCCGCATCGACCGCCTGCAAACTCTCGCCGCCCGCATTCAGGATGAAGGCGGAGAAGCCATCGCCATTCCAATGGACATTACCAATGCGGATGATATTGAAAACATGGCGCAATCTGCCGTTGCCCTGTATGGGCGCATTGACATTCTCTTTAACAACGCAGGCATTGGCCGTGTGGACTGGTTCGAGAATCACACCCCCGAACGCGATATTGACCTGCTCATCCGAGTCAACCTCATCGGCCTCATGCAGGTCACGCGCGCGGTGCTGCCTCAAATGATCGAGCAGGGCAATGGTCACATCATTAACATGTCTTCCGTTGCAGGCCTCATTGCTCCGCCGTTGATCGCATCCTACTCTGCCAGCAAATTCGGCGCGCGCGCATTTACCGATGCCCTTCGCCGCGAAGTTGCCCCGCTGGGCATCAAGGTCAGCGGCATTTATCCCGGCCCCGCCGCCACCGAGTTTGGTCAGCATATTGGCAGCAGCAAGACCTATGGTTCCTTCCGATCCAAATTCAGGATGCGCATGTCTTCTGAGTATGTCGCCAAACGCGTCGTGGATGTTGCCAAACGTCCGCGCCGCAGCCTCGTCATCCCCTGGTGGTTTCGCATCGTCACCACCATTGATATGCTTTTCCCCGTACTTGTGGATTGGATTTCATACGCCTTTTCAAAGTCAAAACATAAATTGGAGTAGGAGACTCACATGACTCAATCCCGCCTCGACAAACTTAACGCTTCATTACTTAACTCGGGCCTGTTTGCTGTTGCCCTCAATCCCGGTCCCATGCTGACGTATTTATCGGGGATCAGCTTCCATTTGATGGAACGCCCTGTTGTATTGCTGGTTTCGCCAGGCCAGGACCCTGTTCTCATATTGCCCGAACTGGAACTCCTCAAAGTGGATTTGTTCCCATACAAAATTCAGGCCTTCGCGTACGGCGAAAATCCGTCAGAGTGGGAGGATGCTTTTCGAAAGGCTGCGCAGGCTCTCAGTCTGGATGGGAAGCGGATTGGAGTCGAGCCGCGTCAAATGCGTTTGCTGGAATTCCGTCACATAAAAGCGGGCGCTCCCGAAGCGGATTTTCCCGATGCCACGGAGGCGCTTTCGGAACTGCGTCTCAAAAAAGATAAAGCCGAAGTGGATGCGATGCGCCAGGCCGTGAAGATCGCTCAAGATGCGTTGGAGGCGGTGATTCCGCAGATCAAAATTGGGATGACCGAAAAGGAATTATCGTCTGAATTGGTGATGCAATTGCTAAAGCACGGCTCTGAATCGGAGATGCCTTTTGCGCCGATTGTTTCGGCTGGCCCGAACTCTGCCAACCCGCACGCCTCGCCGACCAAAAGAAAAATTGAAGCAGGCGATTTGCTGGTGGTGGATTGGGGTGCGGCCTACGATGGCTATATTTCGGATTTGACTCGCACCTTCGCAGTGGGCGAGGTGGACGAGGAATATAAAAAAATCCACAAGATCGTGCAGGCATCCAATGCTGCGGGCCGCGCCGCCGCGAAGCCCGGCGACCCATGCGCAAACGTGGACATTGCTGCGCGGGATGTGATCGAAAAAGCTGGCTATGGAAAATACTTCACGCATCGCACCGGTCACGGCATTGGCATGGAAGGCCACGAACCCCCCTACATGCGCGGCGATAATATGCAGCTGCTCGAACCCGGCATGGCCTTCACCGTGGAGCCTGGCATTTATCTTGCAGGCCGTAACGGTGTGCGGATTGAAGATAATCTCGTCATCACCGAGGATGGCGCGGAGAGTTTGTCCGATATGCCGCGGGAGATTCGGGTGGTGGGGTAAATCGTATTTCGTCATTCCCCATTCGGGGACGATGTGCGAGGGCGCTCTTGTATTTGGCGGCGACATCGTACCCGAATGGATAAGCAATCTCCATAATCGTTGGCTCGACAACTTGTGGATTTTGCCCGAATTCATGGGGCAAGGGATTGGCAGGCAGTTATTTCAACACGCACTGGAAAGAAGCAAGGCGCTCGGCGCATCCATTTTGAAGATCAAAGCCGACCCCCAACGCCCAATATTTTTACGAGAAAATGGGCGCAAGGAAAGTCGGCGAACATCGCGGCGAAGTGGATGGTCAACCGCGCATATTGCCCCTGATGGAGATACCTTTATGAAAAACCTTGGACCGAAAAGCAGGGAATGGCTTGCTTCCCTTGGCATTCATACACTTGATGATGTCGCCAGACTTGGGGTAGCGGAAACCTACAAACGGGTTAAGACCGCCTACCCGGACAAGGTTTCATTGAATTTGCTTTACGGCTTGCAAGCCGCATTATTGGGATTGCCCTGGAACGAATTACCGCTCGACATAAAAGAATCACTCAAAAAACAGATCGAGGAAAAATGACAACCTACTGCGAATACTGCATCTCCCACCCCGAAGACACCTTTCATAAAAACTATCACGACACCCAATACGGCTTTCCGCTGAAAAGCGACGATGAGCTATTCGAGCGGCTCGTGCTTGAGATCAACCAGGCCGGGCTATCGTGGATCACCATTCTCAAAAAGGCGGATAACTTCCACAAAGCCTATAGCAAATTCAACATCGCGAAAATTGCCAGGTATGCCGAAAAAGACCGCGCCCGTCTGCTGGCAGATGCGGGCATTATTCGCAATCGGTTGAAGGTCAACGCGGCTATTGTCAACGCGCAGAAGATACTTGAACTCAAAAAGGAACATGGCTCCTTCAAAAGCTGGCTCGATGCGCATCACCCGCTGACAAAAGAGGAGTGGACAAAATTATTCAGAAACACTTTCGTTTTCACCGGCGGCGAGATCGTGAACGAGTTTCTTATGTCTACGGGGTATTTGGCGGGCGCGCACCAAAAGGATTGCCCCATTTTCAAAAAGGCGGCGGCGCAAAAACCCGCNNGGAAGACTCAACCGCGAATACATCCTGCCGCCCCTGGGCAATCCGCTGATGGATTCGCCCGGCGGCAACCTGCTGTATGCCGCAGGCGGGCTGGCCGTGTGGGATGCGAACGCAGGCCTGGTCGCCCGCGTGGGGGAGGATTATCCGCACCAGTGGCTGCGCGATCTCGAAAAACTTGGGTTTCACACAACTGGCATTCACACCGTCCGCGAAGAAAAAAATATAGACCTGCGCTCTTTTATTGCCTACACAGAAAACAACGAACGCAGTCATTCCAATGCCGTCTCGCATTTTGCGCGCCGCCAGCTTACCTTTCCCAAAGCCCTGCTTGGCTACCAGCCTGTGGATGATTCCCGCGAAGACCTGCGCGACCCCGATCTCGCTTCGCCCGCCGCGCTGGATGTGCCAAAGGATTTTCGGGATGTCCGCCATGTGCATATCTGTCCCTTTGACTTTACCAGCCAGAGTCAGATGGTCAATCTCTTCAAAGGCGGTTCAGACCAGACCCTCAGCCTGGATCCTGCTCCGAGCTACATGAAGCCACGCTTTTGGCGCGACCTGCGTTTGGTCTTGCAGGGTGTGACGATTTTCCATCCATCAGAGGAGGAATTACGATCCCTCTTTTGGGGCGAGACGAATGACTTGTGGGAAATGGCGCGCAAGGTCAGTGACTATGGCCCGCGGGTCATTGTGATCAAGCGCGGCCCATTGGGGCAGTGGTTGTATGATGCGGCCGGTAATCATCGTTATGAGATTCCCGCGTATCAATCAAGGCTTGCAGACCCAACAGGTGTTGGCGACGCTTTTTGCGGCGGTTTCCTGGCAGGTTTTGAAAAATCAAATGACCCTCTCACCGCGGCTTTGTATGGAAATGTCTCTGCTTCGCTGAAGATAGAAGGCAGCGGCCCTTTCTACCCGTTGGATGTTTTACCCGGGCTGGCCGAAGCAAGGCTGCGTTCATTGAAAGAGATCGCACGAGAAGTTTAGTGCGTGATGCGGAATGCAGAGTACGGAATGCGGAATTACAACTGGGTGTGTTTCAACTGAAAGGCGCAGTTACTTCGCAAATGAGGTGAGAGAAAGCTGTGTTGCGTGTTCCATTTTGAAGGTTTATGAGACACGCAACATGTTACATACTGCAAGGCTTCAACTGAAATGAAAAAATGAAACACACGCAAAGGATTTCATAACGCCATGACACTCACAGACAAAATCCTCGACCTTGCCATTCAAATTCAGCAGATCGCTGCGCCCACTTTTGCGGAGGGGCCGCGCGCTGAATTTGTGCGCGATCTTTTTTTGAAGGAAAAACTCAAAGATGTTTCCATGGATTCGTTGGGGAATGTCTTTGCGCGCCTGCCGGGGAAACAGAAAAAGGCCAAAGAGTTGGTGGTAACTGCTCATTTGGATACCGTATTTCCGCCGAGTATCAACTTGCAGATTAGGAGAGAAGCGCAGCGTGTCAGCGCACCGGGGATTGGGGATAATTCCATCGGTGTGGCGGCGTTGTTTGGCATTCTCTGGTCGCTGCGTGAAAGAGAGATTGTGCTCAGGCAGGATGTGTGGTTTGTGGCGAATGTGGGCGAGGAGGGGCTTGGCGACCTGCGCGGGATGCGCGGGGTGGTGGAGCGTTTCGGCGCGGACATCCTTGGCTATCTGGCGCTGGAGGGGCTGGCGCTTGGGCATGTGTATCATCGCGCGATTGGGGTGAAGCGTTATCGAATTACGGCGAAGACGGCGGGTGGACATTCATGGTCGGACTACGGCCAGCCTTCGGCGGTGCATGAACTGGCCGCGCTGGTGACGCAGTTGACATCCATCCGTTTGCCGCGCGAGCCGCGCACCACGATGAACATCGGCACAATTGTCGGAGGGACGGGAATCAATGTGCTGGCGGCAGAGGCAAAATGTGAATTGGATTTGCGCTCGGAGGAACCAGCCACCCTTGCGAAGCTCGTTCATCAAGTGGAGGAGGCGCTGATGAAGGCGAGCCGCGAGGGGGTCAAGATCACGGCGGAGGTGATCGGGGAGCGGCCTGCGGGTGAAATCCCTGCCGAGCATGAGATGGTGCAGCTTGCGGTGCATTGTACGCAGGAGCAGGGGCTGGAGGCGATCCTCACTGCGGGTTCGACGGATGCGAATATTCCGTTGAGCGAGGGGATCCCTGCGGTTGTGATGGGCATCACCACCGGCGGCGGGGCGCATACGGTGAATGAGTTTATCGATGTGAAGCCGATTGAGTTGGGAATGAATAGTGTGGTGAGGTTTGTGGAGAGGGTGGGGGGGAGTGGGAAGTAAAAAGTGATCAGTGGGCAGTGATCAGTGGGCAGTGATCAGTGATCGGGATCGGTGATCAGTGATCAGTGATCAGGGGGCGAGGATGGCGAGGCGTAAGCCCCAGGTGTTTGCGTGACGGACGTGGTTTACCCAGCCTTGCACGGAGGCGGTGAGAGCGGGAAACGAAAGTTCGTCGCGTTGGTATGTTTTTAGGGCAAGTTTGTATTTGCGCTGGAAGGCTATTCCTTTTTGCCTTTTGAGCCGCCTGTGTTCGGGGTAAATGATGAAGCCCAGAAATGGGATTCCTTCATTAACTGGGCGGGTCTGACATTTGTTTTCATGCAGGGTCAATCGAAATTTTCCGAGTTCGTGAATGATCTGTTCGCGCCATTCGCTGAGTTCGCTTTTGCTGTTGGAGAACAAAAGAAAATCATCCACGTAGCGGACATAACCCTTGCATCTTAATTTCCGTTTTACAAAATGATCAAATGGGTTGAGGTAACAATTTGCCCAAAACTGGCTGGTGAGATTGCCAATCGGCAGGCCGCGCGGACGGTGGATCGAAAAGAGATCATCCCCTGCAAAATAAACCATGTCATATTCCTCCTGCAGAACGCCTGCGCCGCTTTGCAGGATTTTTTGGATTAACCACATGACGGCAGACCCTAAAGGTTTTTTCGGCTGACTCGATAGATGATTCGCGGAGTCGTTTTGCTGATTATTGCCGCTGTTTGTCAGAGAAACCTTTAGGGTCTTTTTCAATATCTCATGATCTATGCTCGGAAAGAACTGCTTGACATCACAGGTGAGGACATACTTGAAACGCCGCGCAAATTGCTGGGCGCGGTCTATGGCTTTGTGCGTGCCTTTCCCGATGCGGTTGGCATAGGAATCAAAGATGAATGACTTTTCAAAAACAGGTTCGATGATGTTGCAGAGCGCATGATGTACCACACGGTCACGAAAGGGCGCGGCGGAGATCAATCGTTTTTTCGGGTCATGGATATAGAAGCTGTGATATTCCCCAGGCTGGTAGGTTTGATCTTGCAACTCGCCTTGTAATTGGAGCAGGTTATCTTCGAGGCGGTATTCAAACTCGGCCACATCCGCGTGACCGCGTTTGCCCTTGCTGGCTTTGCGGTAGGCGAGCAGGAGATTGTCCCAATCAAAGACCCTAAAGGTTTTCTCGGCTGACTCAGGAATTGGTTTGCAAAGCTGTTCCGCCATTTGAGTTGACCTTTTACGAGAGAAACCTTTAGGGTCTGAATTTTAGGTTGCCGCGCGGCGTGGACAAACGCCGAGGCCGCGCGGCTCTTCTATATTCGCCTGATTTACCCCTCTCCCACCGCGAGAGGCTGGGTGAGGGAAAACCAGCCAGGGATACGCCCCGCCATTTTTCCAAAGAGCCTCAACCGTGAACCCTTCGATAAACTCAGGGCGCGCGGACATTTTGGCATACACAGAAAAGCGTGAGAACACCGCACACACCACCACACGAAAACCGATGTTGTTGTTCCTGTTGTTCGGGTTGTTCCTGTTACGATAGGCGCACCGCACGTTCCTATCATTATTGTTGAACGAACCCCCGCGCAACACACGGAGTTCTACGGGCATATCCCCGCAACAAACGGCTTGCGCCGTGAATTGCCTATTAACTTGCCTTACGTGGAACGTCCCGAAGGTTTAATCGGTTGAACAAGGTTTTTCAAGGAAACCTTCGGGACGGTTCGTAAGTTCACCTATTTTGTTACTTTCTTCCAACCGCCAAGCAGGCGGCCAATTTCAGCCACCATTTGCGAAACATGCAAATATTGTCCCCTGTTGAGCCAGTCCCAGCCTGCGGCAAGGCGCAGGTAGGTTCTTATTTTATCAAGAGATTCATCCGCCGCTTTGAGATAATCCAGCCGTTCCTTGCCCATACGGTGATTTGCGGCTTCCAACTGTTCGCGCAGGTCAAAGGCGGCGTCCAGCAGGCGTTTCGTAAAAGTGTGCCTGTGCGCAGTGGGAAAGTGATTTGTGATGGGCAAAAGCCAGGTTAGAAAATCAAACGAACGGGTAAAGATGGGCATTTCTGTTTGAGCCATATTTTCTCCAAAAATTTTTTAAGTAATGGGGGGCTATGCCCCCCATACCCCCCAAAGAATCAGAGACGCCAGAGATTCAGAGTTCCCAGAGAATCAGAGTTTAGGAAAAATGGGAGAACACCGCACACACCACCACACGAAAACCGATGCTGTAGTACCTGTCGCTCGGGAAGTGCCTGAGACGACAGGCGCACCGCACGTACCTATCATAACTGAGGAACGAACCCCCGCGCAACACACGGAGGTCTTTCTTATCGTCCAAATTTTCGCGGCCATCCTTTGAATTATATTCGTATGGTTTATAAATACTGCGCGTCCATTCCCAAACATTACCTGCCATGTCTTGCAGTTTATAAGGACTTTTGCCGAGCGGGAAAGCTCCCACCGCGCTGGTGCGCCCGATGATCATATTGTTGTTAACTTTTTCTTGGTCGAAATCGCCCTGCCAGGGGAAAGCGCGTCCGTCTGCGCCGCGGGATGCCTGCTCCCATTCGGCTTCGCTTGGCAATGTGACGATGAGCCTGCCTGACTCAATGCCGCGCCAAAAAGATTCCTGCGCTTCATTCTCTGACCTGTAACTTGGCGCGGCCAATTTGAGTTTTTCATTCAGCCAATTGCAGTAAGCCAGCGCGTCGAACCAGGTCACATACGCAACGGGGTGAGTGGGAACGCCGAGCAGGCTTTCTTCGCTATCAGGTTCATGTCCGCTTTCCTTCACGAAAGCTTTGAACTGCGCCACGGTCACAGGGTAACGCGCCATGTAATAATCGGGCAAAATGATTTTGTGTTGAGGGACTTCGTCTTTGTAGCTATTCTCATCGCCGCCAAATTTTTCGATCAAGCCTTTAATGTCTTCCTGTTTTGTGCCCATCAAAAAGTCGCCAGCGGGGATGTGAACAAATCCAAGCAGGGCTTCTTTTGGCAACTGCCAGTGTTCCGTGTCAAAGCGCGGGTCGCCCAATTTGGCGAGGGTATCTCCCGCTTCGGCGCGTTCGCGCGGGGTGAGGGCGTTTTGTTCGAGCAGTTGAACGAGCCAGTTGGCGACACGTTTGATGATGGTTTTGTACTTTATCTGGTCGCCGCCTTTTTCCTTCAAGCGTATTTCGAGCAGGGCTTGCCCTGCCAGCGCGGCGGCTTGCCAGTCGGTTGGGGTGATTTCGTGCTCCATTTTTTCGATGTCGCATGGCACAAGCGAATTCACTTCGTCAGCGGCATTTTTCAAGTTGGGCAACATTCGGGCAATGCCAAGCAAAACCACTTCGCGCCACCATTTTGATTCACTGCGAAAGATTGCGTCGAGATGAAATTTTTCGTCCGACTGCGTGTTCAAAAAACCCGCGGCAAGGTATTCCTGAAAAGAGCGATGCGGGAAAACATAAATCCCTTCCCCACGATCCAAAAGCAGTCCCGCGCGTTTTTCCAAAAAGTTCAACAGCGAGTCCATATCGATGTTTTTCGGCAGGGAGGAGGAAAAAGCGGCCCAGATTTCGTCCCTGTCAATGTCGGCGGGAGCCTCCTCTTTGGGTTTCGATTCCCGGCCCTGCCTTTCATGCACTTTATAGGCAAGTTTTTGCAGGATGTCCAGTACCTTGCTGGAGTCTGTTGAAAAGAACTTGACAATTTCCTGTTCCGCGATACTGCTTTCCTTTCTCAGATGCCAGCGTTGCAGCAACAGGTCAATGGTCTCCTTGTATAATTCGGCGCGGCCTTCGGGGAGTTGCGAGCCGCTGCTATCCACAGAGGCGATCAGGGTTAATAACAGGGGGCGTTCCGCCAGTTTGTATAAATATTCCCTGCTTTGTACGGCTTCGTTCAACCCGCTTTTTCGCAATGCGACCAGGGCGTCGTCCCAGTTTTTTACCACCTGCACCGAATCGTAAAAACTGGAAATGAAATTCTCGATCTGTTCGGAACTAAAATCAAGCAGGTCGAGGATTTCAAAATGCGGCAAATGCCATTTGGGGTTATCGTAGGCGTACGGTCGCGCCGTCACCATGACAATGCTTTGTTTTAGCGGGGCGGCAAAATTTTCAATCGCTTCCAATAAACGCGGGCGGCGTTCTTCCGATTCTGGCACTTCATCCAAACCGTCCAGCATAATCAGGCAGGGTGTAGTTTTTATGCGATTTTGCAGATGGGGAAATAACAGGTCAGCCTGCTCTTTGCCGATTTTTTTGGTTAAGTCTGCGCGCAGGGCATTCCAAAGAATATCCACACCGCCTGTTTTTATGTCCGTCGGAATAGCCACGTCGCGCAAAATCAGGCGGATCGGGAAATAACGCGCCAGCGTCGAATCTTCGGGCAGGGGCTTTTTCGCGATTGCATTTTGCTGAATCGCGGAAAGCGCAATCGTCAGATAATGGACGCAGGTTGTCTTGCCTGAACCTGCCTCTCCCAATAAAACTACACGGCGCAATTTTTCATCTTCCAACGCCTGTGCGATGGGAATGCGCTGCGGCTCGCGTTCTGCGAGTTCCATCTCCTTCTCTTTTTGTTGCCCACGCGAGCGAGGGCGAATGTCAAGGTCAATATAAACATCCTCCAAAGAAATGGAGGCTTCATGCTCGGCTTTTTCAAGGGTGACATGAATTGTGCCAAGCGGCAGTTTTTCACATTCTGCGGCAAGGGCTTGCAAGTATTCGTGTGTCAACTGTTCCACAGAATAGGAAGCGGGCGGGGTCTTTTCGCGGTGAATATTAATGATGGTATCCGCCACCTGCGGGTTTTGCCCCATCGCAAATTTACTGTAGTTTGCATCCCCGCCCACAATAACGTTGCCATCCCTTGCGCGGATGATTTGCCCCACCTGCTCGGCAAAGATCGGGTCTTCGTTGAACATATCCTCGAATTGTATTTCGAGAATTCCTGCGCGTTTGTCTTCGGGCTTTTCGGCCACGCGTTCGAGCGCCTTTTTGGTTTCGGGGCTGGCATCCGCTTTCGGTTTTACTTTTTCCCAGAGGGTCTCGGCTTGCTTCCAGGCCGATTCCGCGAATTCCCGGCCCGCTTCTTCAAACGCTTTTTGCGCGGCGGCCTTTGCGCCTTTCAGGAGATAGGGCAGAAAGGGCGTCAAAATTTTTGCGGCGTCTATCACCAATTGGGGAATGTCCATGCTTCGCCTCGCTGGTTGGGTCGAATTGTTTTTGTCTGCCTGTATTTTACTCCCACCCATAAATAAAAATGTCACTGCGAGGAGAAGCAGGCTCCCTATTGAAAACATGAGATTGCTTCGGGAAGAGCGCCCTCGCAACGACATGCTGAAAAATAAAAAACTTCCGAGATCATTTTCACCTCGGAAGCCCAATCTCCAGTCTCCAGTCTCTAATTCTCTAATTCTCTAATTCTCCAACCCCTTCACTTCAACCCCAGCACCTCGAACACCGCTATCGGCTGGGTCTTGCCTTTCACGCTCATATCTGCGTGGGGTTTCGCTTCCACATCTTTTTTCACGCGCTCGTAGGCTTCCCTGCTGATGAGGATCTGGTTCCTGCCAGAGTTTTCCTGAATGCGTTTGGCGGTGTTCACGCTGTCACTGATGGCGGTGTATTCCAGGCGTTTTTCGGTGCCGATCAAACCGAGGACTGCGTCGCCGTAATGAATGCCCACGCCGAAGGCAAGGTGTGAATCGGCTGGCAGTTCCTTGTATAAATTCTCCACCGATTCGCGGATGGCCAGCGCGGTTTTTACGGCTCGCAGGGTATGGTCTGGCTGGGGCACGGGGGCGTTGAACCAGGCCATGATGGCGTCGCCCATGAACTTGTCGATGGTGCCTTCCTGCGCGAGTACGGCTTCGGCCATGGCGGCGAGGTAGCGGTTCAAGGTGAAAACCAGCTTTTCAGGCGGGAGGCTTTCGCTGTAGGTGGTAAAGCCGCGGATGTCTGCGAACAGCACGCTGATGTTTGTGCGTTTGCCGCCGAGTTGCAGGCTGTTCGGGTCAAGCTGTTCGATGACGGCGGGGGAGACCATGCGCTCGAAGAGGCGGCGCTGCGCTTCCAGCTTCTTTCGTTCGGTGAGGTCGTCGAGGACAATGGCCACGCCCTGGGTTTTCTGTCCTGCGTCTTTGAGCGGAGAGAGATTCAGACGCCAGTCCACTGCGCCGCGGTTGGGGAGGATGTGGCTGATCTCAAGGTCTACGATGGCTTTGTCTGTATCGCGGACCTGAATCAGATGCGGACCCAGCTCACTCGAAACAGAAGCAAGCGCCTCGTTAAGATAATGACCGATGATGTCAATCGAAGCGGCGCCGAGGATATTTTCCGCGGCTTTGTTGGCAAGCGTCACCTTGTCTTGAAAATCCGCAGTGATCACGCCGCTGGCAATGGATGCGAAGACGTTATCCATCAGGTTCTTGAGGCCGGTTACTTCTTCGAGGGTTTGTTTGAGCGAGGAGAACAGGCGTGCGTTCTCGATGGCAACGGCGGCCTGGTTTGAAAACGCAGCCAGCAGGTCGCGTTCGGTCTCTGCAAAGATGCCCGTGCGGATGCGGTTGTCGGCATAGATCACGCCGATGAGTTCATTTTTTACTTTAAGCGGCACGCATAAAATGGAACGCAGGTTGAAGGCCACGATGCTTTCCTGCCCCAAAAAGCGCTGGTCTTCCTGCGCGTTGGTGGTGACGATGGCTTCGCCCGAGTCGATCACGCGCTGTACCACCGTGCGGCTGACGTTCTTCTCGGATGAATTGATGGATTCCATTTCCCAATTGCGTCCCATGCGGATGGCCATTTGGCCTTTGTCATCGCGCAGCATGAGAAAGCCGCGTTCGGCCTTGGTGAGGCGCACGATGTTGTCCATCACGATGCGCAGAACTTCATCGAGTTCCAGCGATGAATTGATGACCTGTCCCACATCGGCCAGCGCCAGCATGTTGCTGTTTTCGCGTTGGGATGCCTCCATCCCTTCGGCCATTTGGATCAGGGACGTTTGCAGGATACGCAGTTCTTCCGTTGTATCTTTGGGAAGTTTTGATTTGCCTGCTTCCAACTCAGTGCGAATCTTTCCCGCCTGGGTACTGAGGGCAAGCAGTTGGTCGTGCAGGGTTCGGGGGCGTGTTTGTTCAGAGGTCATAAAAGATACCAATTGGCAGGTTGAAAACTTTCTCGCCTTTTTTGTAACTACTCAGCCATCAATCATATCCGCGATCATGTCGCTGCGAGGCGCTCTTGGTTTTGCCGAAGCAGTCTCCTGATGAAAGAAGATTGCTTCGTCGGGAAGAACAAGAACCCTCCTCGCAAAGACATGGCTGAGTAGTTACCCTTTTTTTTCTAATTGTATCCTAAGATGAAGATTTTTAGACGTGTAGACAAGGTTTGCTGGAGAATCTTCCATGCCGCGCGGCGGGCCGACCTGACGCTGCCCATGCGTTTACTAAACAAGGTGGCTTGATATTCACGCAATAAAATTTCAATCGGCTCGAATGCCGAAGGAATAAGATTTTGAAGAATGCCCGCGCGTTCTGCGGGGGTGGCGTGAACAGGCTGTGGCGCATCCATCCAACGCAGGCTGAGATTAATACTGTGAAAATATTTTTCGATGGGGGCCAGCGCTGTCCAAAGCGTCCAGCGATTCAGCCAGGCGGGGGTTTCCCAGCCGTTGCGTTCAACCACCGTTTTCAGAATCGCCGCCGCCCGCATGTTTGGGGCGTAGCGTCGTTTAAGGAAGAAGGCGATCATAAACAGCAGTCCCAGCCCCCCTGCAATGCCGAGCTGGATGATTTGCGCGCGCGCTCTAAAATCCACGGGCGATTGTTCGAGGGCTTCGTTGGTTTGGGGTTCCTGCTGGGCAATCGCCTCCACCTCAAGCGGATTGTTGATCGGGTTTTCGTTTTCAGGTTTCTGCTCCCGCTCCAACGGACGTTCCACAGGTTCCTGGTTGCCCGTCGGTTCAAACTCGATCCAGCCATAGCCGGGGAAATATACTTCGGGCCAGGCATGGGCGTCGCGTTCGCGCACGGTGTAAAAGGTGTTTTGTAAATTGGGTTCGCCCTGCGCAAACCCCACGGCCAGCCGCGCCGGCACGCCAATCGAGCGCAGCATCAGCGTTTCGGCGCTGGCGTAATAATTGCAAAAGCCCTGTTTGCCTTCGAATAAAAAATAATCCAGCGGGTCTTCCGTCCCTTCGGGAAAGGACATGAGCGGGTTGTATGTAATTTCCGAGCGCAGGTAGCTGGTGATGGCGGCGGCCTGGTCGTATGGATTATCGAAATCGGATGTAATGTCAAATGCCCGCGCCTGGATGCGCACCGAAAAATCCGCGGGCAATTGCAGGTATCTATCCGTCACCCAGGCAGGGTATTCCCGCCCGGCTTCGCGCAATTCGGTGATGGTGGGGTTGGCAAGCATGGCCCTGGTGTGATACGTCTCCCCCGCTTCCAAATACGGCGACGCCTGCAACGCCACGATATCCATGATCTCCGCCTCATCATTTTCCCCGGGGATGACCACATGCGCAATACTGGCAGGGTGGCTCGTCCAGATCGGTTGCGCCGCCGAATAGAGAATGGTCTGCCCTTTTCTATAAACGCTGTAGGTAAAGTTTAAGTTGAAGCGTTTTTTCAAATCAGGGATTTCAAAATCACCGTCCTGCGGGGCATATGTGGCGTTCTCCACCTGCGATATTCGCCAGCGCCCCTCTTCAAATTGATCATAAACTCGTCCCCGCCAATACAGGCGTGGAAAATCCTGCGCGGCAGGCGGCGTGTATACCAGAAAAGCAATGGCTTCGCTTTGCGCGGCGCGCGTACCCAGCGGCAGTTCATTGCGGTAAAAATCACTGGAAGGAACATTGTCCTTTTTTACCGCGGCAAACATGTTATCCATCCGCTCGTTCTCCGACCAGTTTGCAGATACGCTCTGCCAGGCTTTCCTGGCTTGCGAGTTGAATGGCAGGGTGTAGGGAAGGGCCCATACCGCCAGGATCAACGCCGCCGCGCTCACCACGATGGCGTTGTTGAAATCCATGCTGCTTTCTGCCGAAACCTGCACCCGCTGCTCCCTCCATTTTTTTCGGTCCACGATGTATTTGACGCGCCCAAGCAGGAGCAAGACCGCGAACAGGTACGCGCCGAACAGCCAGTTGTAATCGCGGGTGGTGTAATGATTTAAATAAATGAAGAACATCAGGATTCCGCTGGGCAGGGCGGCGGCCAGCGCGTTGGCATGGCGGGTTAATTGGAATCCTCCTGCCAGCGCGGTCCACCAAAAGGGAAGGAACAATAAGGCGATAAAGAACAACGGGTCTTTGACCGGCCTGCCGGCTGCAAACTCGCTCGACCCCGTCAACAGCCTGCCAGCCAGGATGATGAACCTGTTCCCCAGGTAGGATTCTTCCGCTGAAAATTCAATGTATCCGAACCATTGCCAGGTAAACACCGCCAGCATATAACCGATGGATAAAAAGATCACACCGCGTTTCTGAAATGTGCTTTGCCCCAGCGCCAGCCCAACGACCAATCCAAGCAGCGCCACGTTGCGGACGTGTTCAAGCCCCTCCGCCCAATCGGTGGATTGCAGCCGCCATGCTGAAAACAGGATTGCCAAAAATAAAAAGATGGCAGCGGGAAGATCCCACCATCGCGCGGATGATTTTTCCATTCATTGAGTGTACAATGAAGGATGTATGTTCGTCAATTGCGACACGCTAATAAACCCTACTGGAGGACTATATGCAGACTCTTATTGACGGCGGTATCGCCTTTATTATCGGCCTTCAAGGCCTGGGGGACTGGCTCACCCTGCCCATGCGTTTTTTCAGCTACCTCGGAACAGAAGATTTCTTTTTCCTCGTCCTGCCCCTCATCTACTGGAGCGTAGACTCTGCGCTGGGTCTGCGGGTGGGGTTTATTCTGGTGACAAGCAGCATGTTCAACTACATGGGTAAATTGCTTTTTGCAGGCCCGCGTCCGTATTGGGTGAGTTCACACGTCCGCGCGCTTTGGCCCGAAACATCCTTTGGCATTCCATCAGGTCACGCCCAAAATGCCATGAGCGTGTGGGGCATCATTGCGGCATATCGCAAACAGGTTTGGGTTTGGGCGGCTGCGATTGCGCTCATCTTTTTTATCGGCTTCTCGCGCTTGTATCTTGGCTCACACTTCCCGCACGATGTCATCGCAGGGTGGCTGTTGGGTGGGGTGTTTCTGTGGGCCTTCGCCCGATTTTGGGAACCGCTTGCCGCATGGGTAGGGAAAAAATCATTGATTCAGCAAACCGTCTATGCGTTCATTGGTTCGATGATTTTCGTTGTGTTGGGAATGGCAGTTGTCTCATTGAGGAACGGATATCAAGTCCCTGCCCTCTGGATGGACAATGCGCTTCTTGCCGGGACCGAGTTGCCTGCCCCGGTGGACCCAAACGGAATCTACACCTCAGCAGGGACTTTCTTCGGGCTGGGCTTTGGTCTCGCGTGGATCATGTCGATGGGCGGGTATCAGGCCAACGGTCCGGTTTGGATGCGCGCTCTTCGTTACGTCATCGGCCTGATCGGCATCCTCATCCTATGGATGGGGTTGGGCGAAATTTTCCCGCGCGGCGACGGCGCGCTTGTGTATTCCCTGCGCTTCATTCGCTACGCGCTGGTGGGCTGGTGGGTGACAGGCGGCGCGCCCTGGGTTTTTATTCGTTTCAAGTTGATTGAAGTTGGCAGGAGTAAAACTTCAATCTGATATAATATGCGCTCGTTCAGGAAATTCAATCAACAATCCAATTTGTTTTTAACGCGCAAATCCATTGCATGGCGCGTTATTGATTTTAGGCAGGCCATTAGGTTTTAGATGACGCTCGAAAAAGACACTCTCCTTCATAATCGTTATCGAATTATTGATATTCTTGGCCAGGGCGGCATGGGCTCTGTGTACCGCGCCATAGATGAAAACCTTGGCGTTCAGATTGCGCTCAAGGAAAATCTCTTCACAACGGATGAATATGCGCGCCAATTCCGTTTGGAAGCGGTCATCCTTGCCAACCTCAGGCATCCAAACCTGCCGCGTGTTTCAGACCATATTGTGCTGGGAGACCAGGGCCAATACCTCGTCATGGATTTTATCGAGGGCGAGGATTTGCGCTTCCGCATGGAACGCCTCGGTATGCTCACCGAGGATGACGCCGTTCATATTGGCGCCGCCATTTGTGATGCGCTCGCGTATTTGCACTCGCGCAAACCCCCCATTTTGCACCGCGATATCAAACCCGGCAATGTCAAGATCACGCCGGATGGTCATATTTTTTTAGTGGATTTTGGTTTGGCCAAGGTGTATCAAAACGCAAGCCAGGCAACCACTACCGGTGCGCGCGCCATGACCCCCGGTTATTCCCCGCCTGAACAATACGGAACTGCGCGCACCGATCCGCGCACGGATATTTATTCATTAGGCGCCACGTTATACGCCGCGTTAAGTGGCATCATTCCTGAAGATGGGCTTGCGCGCGCAATGGACAACGCGCAGTTGACTCCTTTAAGGAAGCGCAATTCAAAGGTGTCCCGTCGGTTGGCGGCTTCCATTGAGAAGGCCATGGGCGTGGACCCAAGTGACCGCTTCCAAACTGCCGAGGAATTCAAGAAGGCATTGCTTGGCGCAAAATCCAAAACCCAGCAGATACCCGGCAGTTATATGGTTGCCCCTCCCCCCGCAGATACCTTCCCTGCAAGGGAAATTGATGAAGCGGCGGCGACCCCTCTTAAAGAAAAGACTCCCGTTCGCGTTGCCCCAAAAGGGCCCCTTCCCTCTGCCACCACTGTGGAAGAGGATCAGCCTTTTATTTCACCGCTTAAGAGACAAAAGGAACGTGAACGGAAACGCCGTTCCACGTTTATTCGCTTTGTGGTTCTTACTTTATTGTTATTTCTGGTTTTGGGCGGCGTTGCATATTTTACGCCGGGCGTGTTGCCGGCTGATATACGCGGGATCATCCCCTTCCTTGTGCCCACCAATACAGCCACACCATCCGCTACGCCCACTTCGCCGATTCCCACAAGCCTGCCCACCTTTACAGCCACTTCAACTTCCATCCCCACTGCAACCAAAAAGCCCCCCACAGCAACCAGCGTGCCCACCAATACGGTCATCCCCGGCGTTGTGGATACTGTTGTGCCAACGGACACGGCCCTTCCGAGCGCCTCTGTTCCTTTAGGCGGGGGCACGGGGCAGATTGCGTTTGCATCCAATCGCAGCGGATTACCCCAGCTATACCTGCTTGACATAGCGGTCAACGGCGCCATCCAACTAACCGATATGTCCAACGGAGCCTGCCAGCCCGCCTGGTCGCCGGATGGCTCGAAGTTGGTCTTCATCTCCCCATGCAAAGGCATGGATGATATTTACTACAATGCCAGTTTATACATTATCAATGCCGATGGCACAGGCTTAACTCAAATTGCCCCCGGCCCCGGCGGAGATTTTGACCCCGTCTGGTCGCCTGACGGAGAATCCATCTTCTTCACTTCGTTGCGCAGCGGGCAAATGGAAATTTTCTCCGTCAGCGTGGATGACCTTTCGAAATTCTCACAAATCACCAAAGGAGCGCTGCGCGTGGAATCCCGCCAGCCCTCATTTTCGCGCGATGGCTCCCAGATCGTATATGCGGTAAAACGCTTTGGCGTCTATCAAATTTGGATGATGAATGCCGATGGCACAGAACCACAGCAGATCGTCCGCAGCGGCGTGGCCTACACAGATTATCTTCCCGCATGGTCGCCCAACGGCGAACTGATCATCTTCAATCAACGCTGCGCCACCGTATTTTGCAACCCTTATTTGATGAGCATTTCCGCCACAGACCATACCCTGGAACAAGGCACGCGGATGCAGGTCAACCTGACCATCATCCAAAATGTGGGCTACTCCCCGGATGGCTTCTACCTTGCCTACGAAGGCGTGGAAGAGGAGAGTAATGTGGATATTTTCTACATGACCGCCGCAGGCGGAGGCCGTACCCGCCTTACAACCGACCCGGAATTGGATTTCCATCCCGCCTGGCGGCCCAGCGTAACAACAACCCCATAGATCCAAAAGAGGAAAGATCATTTTGATCTTTCCTCTTTTTTTCCTTTTGTAAATAACTCCCCTTACGCAGGCAAAGGGCATCGCCACAGAGAGTTCACAGAGAAACCACGAAAAAAAACTCAAAGAACTCTGTGTTCTCTCTGTGGCTAAGGGTTCATAAAAATATAACTTCCCTCGGCCACATCATTGCTTCGCCGGGAAGTGCATCCTCCTCGCAATGACGGAAGTCAATAATTCTTACACTCCTCTTATTGACTTCCCTTTTTCCCACTGTTATCATTATTGTACGATAAATAGCGCTCTCGCTTCGGGAGCGCTACATTATGAATATGAGCAACCTCACCGAACGCCAGAAGACCCTGCTTCTTCTTATCATACGGGATTACATAGAATCCGCTCAGCCCGTTGGCTCGAAGCGGCTTACGGAGCATTACCATCTCGGGCTATCGGCGGCAACCATTCGCAATGAAATGGCCGCGCTCACAGAAATGGGCTACCTGCGCCAGCCTCACACCTCGGCGGGGCGCGTTCCATCTGAAGAAGGCTATCGCTATTTCGTCAGTCAGATGATGCAGGATGCGGAACTGCCTGAGAGCGTGCAACACACCATCTCGCACCAGTTCTACCAATCCCGCGCAGACATGGATCAGTGGATGACCCTCGCCGCATCCATCCTTGCCAACCAATCGCAAGGCGTTTCGGTGGTCACAGCCCCGCATTCGGAGCAGGCCAAGTACAAGCATGTCGAGTTGATTTCCACGCAGGGCAGGCAGATATTAATGGTGTTGGTGATGGCGGGTGGGGAAGTCTCCCAGCAGATTCTCACGCTGACGGAACCCGTGCCACAGGAGCGACTCAGCCAAACCGCCGCGCGTCTTAACGCCCTGTTAGCCGGTCTGGCTGTGGACGCAATTTCCTCGCTGACGAATCGCCCCGACGCGCTCGATCAGGATATTCTGCTGCTCATCTTGCAGGAGATGCGGAATTTTGCAAGCCGCGTCTCTGGTGAAATTTATACGGATGGATTAACCAACATGATGAGCGAACCTGAATTTTCAGGCTCGGATGAAGCGCGCAAGACCCTGAAACTTTTTGAAGAACGCTCCACCTTGCAGGGATTACTGGCGCGCACCACCATCAACAGCAATATCGGCGGGCTGCAAGTATTGATCGGCGGCGAAGGCGAGCTGGACGAGTTTCGTCAATGCTCGATGGTGATTGCCAGATACGGCGTCCCTGGCATGGCTACGGGTACCTTGGGCGTGCTGGGGCCGATGAGAATGTCCTACGCAAGAACGATTCCAACCGTTCGATATGTCGCTGGGTTGTTGAGCGATCTGGTGAACGATACGATTTCGGGTGAGTAAAATCCATGTCATTGCGAGGAAGGCTTTAGCCTGACGAAGCAATCTCTGCCATCGAGTGGAGATTGCTTCGGGCGAAGAGCAAGAGCGCCCTCGCAATGACATAAAAAACGAGAGTGAGAAACATGGCAAAAGCGAAACATAATCAGGAAGAAATAAATGAGAATCAAGCCCCAGCGGAAGAAATGCCCGTGGAGGCCGATCAGGCGTCGGCGGAGCGCGAGGCGTTGATCGATCAATTGAAGGAAGCCGAAGCAAAGATGTCCGAATATAAAGATGGATGGGCAAGGTCTCAAGCCGAATTCCAAAATTATAAGAAGCGCATCGAGCGCGATAATGAATTGATGTACGCCAGCATGAAAGGCGACATCATCAAAAAGGTGCTGCCCGCGTTGGACGATTTGGAACGCGCCTTGCAAAACCGTCCCGCCGATGATGCCTGGGCAAGCGGTATCGAATTGATCGCGCGCAAACTGCAAAACATGCTGGATGGCGAAGGCCTGAAACGCATCGAGGCGAAGGGCATGGCTTTCGACCCGAACTTTCATGAGGCGATCTCGCACGAACCCAACGATGAGGTTGAAAGCGAACACGTCATCGATGTGGTGCAGAATGGATACATGCTCGGCGAACGAGTGATACGACCTGCATTGGTGAGAGTGGCGCAGTAATATTGCGTGTTGCGTGTTTCGTAAAACCAACGGAATACGCAACACGCTACACGAGTCTCGATACGCAACACAAACATAAATCAAAGGAAAAATTATTTAATGGGCAAAATTATAGGAATTGATCTAGGTACGACCAACTCGGTGGCCGCGGTTATGTCTGGCGGCGAGCCTGTTGTGATCCCATCTGCGGAGGGTGAAAGACTCGTGCCTTCGGTGGTGGCGATGAATAAGAACGGCGAGCGTTTGGTGGGGCGTGTGGCGCGCAATCAGGCGATCACGAATCCGCAGAATACGATTTTTTCGGTGAAGCGTTTTATGGGACGCAAGGCCGATGACCCCGAAGTGGAGCGCACCCGCAAGCGCGTGCCGTACGCTGTGAAGGGCGCGGACAACGGCGATGTGCGTGTGACCCTGGGCGAGAAGGATTATTCCGCGCCCGAAGTTTCAGCGATGATCCTCGCGAAGATCAAGGCAGATGCCGAAGCGTATTTGGGTGAGACGATCACGCAAGCGGTTATTACCGTGCCCGCGTATTTCAACGATGCCCAGCGCAACGCCACGAAAGATGCGGGCAAGATCGCTGGCCTCGAAGTGCTGCGTATCATCAACGAGCCAACCGCTTCTTCTCTTGCGTATGGTCTCGATAAGAAAAAGAACGAAGTGATTGTTGTGTACGATCTCGGCGGCGGTACTTTCGATGTATCCATTCTCGATGTCGGCGACGGCGTGTTCCAAGTGCGTGCCACGAGCGGCGATACCTTCCTCGGCGGCGATGATTTCGATCTGCGCATCATGGATCATTTGATCGAGACTTTCAAGAAAGATAACGGCATTGACCTGAATAATGATCGCCAGGCCTTGCAGCGTTTGAAGGAAGCTTCTGAAAAAGCAAAGATCGAACTTTCCACGGTGATGCAGACCGAGATCAACCTGCCTTATTTGACTGCGGATGCAAGCGGCCCCAAACATTTGGTGATGACCATGACCCGCGCCAAGTTGGAACAAATTACAGCGGATCTTGTTGACCGGACAATTGCTCCTGTCAAACAGGCATTGGCTGACGCTGGATTAAATGCCGGCAACATTGACGAAATTGTTCTGGTGGGTGGCATGACCCGTATGCCCGCCATTCAAGACCGTGTGCGCGCTTTCTTCGGCAAAGACCCGCACAAAGGCGTGAACCCTGACGAAGTGGTAGCGATTGGCGCGGCAATTCAGGCAGGTGTACTCGGTGGGGAAGTGAAGGATATCCTTCTCCTCGATGTGACACCGCTGACGTTGGCAATCGAAACATTGGGTGGTGTTGCCACGGCTCAAATTGAACGCAATACAACCATCCCGACCCGCCGCTCGCAGGTGTTTTCAACCGCTGGCGATAACCAGACTCAGGTTGAAATCCATGTGCTGCAAGGCGAACGTCCGATGGCGAATGATAACAAGTCGTTGGGTAAATTCATTTTGGATGGTATTCCGCCTTCACCGCGCGGCGTCCCTCAAATTGAAGTGACCTTCGATGTGGACGCGAACGGCATTTTGAAAGTCAGCGCAAAGGATAAGGCGACGGGGCGTTCACAGCATATTACGATCACCGCATCCTCTGGCTTGAGCGACAGCGAAGTCGAAAATATGCGCAAGGATGCGGAAGCCCATGCCGATGAAGACCGCAAACGCAAGGATTTGATCGAAGCGCGTAACAATGCAGACAACACGGCCTATGCTGCCGATAAAGCATTACGCGAATTCGGTGACAAAGTCCCTGTGGAAGTTCGGAGTGATGTTGAAGCCAAGGCAGCGGAAGTCAAGTCTGTGGCGCAGGGCGAGGATGTAGAGAAGATCAAGGCCGCAAACGAAGCGTTGGGGCTGGCCATTCAAAAGATTGGCGCATCTGTCTATGAGCAGGATCAACCGTCGGCGGAGGGCGAAGCGGAAGCCGAAGGCTCATCCACTGATGCTGGGCCTGATGTTGTCGATGGTGAAGTTAAGGAGTGATTGGAGATTAGAGATTGGAGACTAGTCTCCAATCTCTAATCTCTTTTTGATTATGAGCAACGATTATTACGAAACCCTGGGTGTGGGACGGAGCGCGAGCGATGATGAGATCAAAGCTGCGTTTCGTAAACTCGCGCGTCAGTATCATCCTGATGTAAGTAAGGAAGAGCACGCCGAAGAGAAGTTCAAGGAAATCAACGAGGCGTATGGCGTGCTTTCGGATTCTGAGAAGCGCGCGCGCTATGACCGCTTTGGTAAAGAGGGGCTTGGCGGCATGGGTGGGGGCTCCCAGCGTGATTACACGGTGGATTTTACAGACATCTTCGATGAACTCTTTGGCGGGTTTGGATTTTCCTCAGGCCGCCGCTCGCGCAAATCTCCGCGCCGTGGACGTGACTTGCAGATGCAGGTCACATTGAAATTTGAAGAAGCCGTCTTTGGCGTGGATAAAGAGATCGAGTTCTCGCGCGATGAGACATGTTCCCGCTGTAAAGGCAATGGCGCCGAGCCAGGTACATCGCCAGTGAAGTGTTCCACTTGTCATGGACAGGGTGAAGTGCGTCAGGTGCGCCAGACCTTTTTAGGGCAGATGGTGCAGACGGCGACCTGCCCAACTTGTAACGGGCGCGGTGAGATGATCGCATCCCCGTGCAAAACCTGTCACGGCAATGGGCTTGAACGTAAGAAGATCAAGAAGAAGGTGCAGATCCCCGCAGGCGTGGATGTTGGCACGCAAATCCGTTTGACGGGGGAGGGCGCGCCTGGAGAAAACGGCGGCCCACAGGGAAGCCTGTTTTTAGTTTTGGATGTTCAACCTCATCAATTCTTCAAACGACGTGAGAATGACCTGGTTCTGAATCTCGATATCAATGTGGCGCAGGCCGTCTTGGGCGCGGAAGTGGATGTGCCAACCATTGACGGCGATGAGAAATTAAAAATTCCCGCAGGCACACAGCCTGGCAAGGTGTTTACGCTTCGGAATAAAGGCGTGCCTTACTTGCGACGCAAGGATCGCGGCAACCAATTGGTGATCGTGAATGTGGCTGTGCCCACTAAGTTGACAAAGGAACAGCGTGAGTTGTTCGAGAAGTTGGCTGAAAGTTTGGGCACATCAGTCAAGCCGCAGGAAAAGGGATTTTTGGATTGGTTGAATGAGACGTTGGGGGGAGATTAGGAATTAGAGACTGGAGACTGGTAATTGGCGAGCGGATGTGATGTCTGCTCGTTTTTGTTTTCATGATATAAACTGCTAATGACTGAAAATAAATATCCCATGCACATTGTAGCTGTTGGTGGGTTTGTGACCAATGAAAAGGGTCAGGTACTTCTGTTGAAAAGCCCGCGTTATGAGGATTGGGAATTTCCAGGTGGACAGGTGGAGGAAAGTGAGACTCTCCCACATGCACTTGAAAGAGAAGTATTCGAGGAAACTGGTGTAATTGTGCGCGTCAAATCGCTGGTTGGGATTTATTCAAACACGCGTAAACCATCCATCTTAAATATGGATTTCATTTGTGAATATGTTTCTGGCGAGCCAAGGACAAGCGATGAAAGCTTATTGGTTGAGTGGGTTGAGAGGGATGAAGCATTAAGCCGTGTTCAACGCAAAATAATTAACAAGCGGTTGAAAAATATGTTGGAATTCGATGGCGAGGTTAATTACGCAGCGTATTTTGTTGACCCACTTCGATTGGATTTGGGATATAAAGAACTGGAAGATGTGAAAATTTGATGAGATTGCTTTTGCGCCTTTGGCGTGCCATGCCGCTATGGGTGCATTTTCTTGCCTCAAAGATGCTTCGTCCCAGATTCCGTGCGGCGGTGGCGGCATTGATCTTCGATGAGCAGGGACGGATTCTCCTCTTCAAGCATACCTATCGAAAATTTGAGTGGGGCATCCCTGCGGGTGGGCTGGAACATCGCGAACAGCCTGCGGATGCGATCCTCCGCGAGTTTCGTGAAGAGACGGGGATGCAAATTCAAATTGAACGTTTGCTCACTGTAGTCAGTGCGCGGGAAGACCACCATATCAGTGTCGCCTATTTATGCAGGATCGTGGGCGGGGAATTCAAAGAGTCTCATGAAATTTCGGAGATCAAATATTTTTCTGTGGATGAAATGCCTGCCATGATGCTCACTACTGAAAAAGAATTGATAAAATGGGCGGTAAAGGAAGTTAGACGATAGACGGTGGACGATAGACCGCAGACAATAGACCACAGATTGTCGTCAATGGTCTATCGTCCATTGTCAGCTATAAAGGAATTAATTTGACAAACATTCTTCTCGTCGGTTTTGGCGGATTTATCGGTTCGGCGCTGCGATATCTGGTCGGTGGCGCTGTGCAGCAATCCATGAAGCGGATGGATTTTCCCTTTGGCACATTGGCAGTTAATCTTATTGGATGCTTTATCATTGGCGTCCTTGCTCAATATGGCGAGGCTCGCGGCGCTTTTTCAAACGAGTCGCGGGCTTTTATTTTCTTTGGCCTGTTGGGCGGCTTCACCACTTTTTCCTCTTTTGGAAATGATACGGTCAATCTTGTGCGCGAGAGTTTTATGATGAATGCGCTTGCAAATGTCGGCGCGAATGTGGCGCTTGGTCTGCTTGCGGTTTGGTTGGGACGAACGATTGGATATTTGATTTGGAGATGAGCATGAATTGGTTGGAAGTTTCTTTAACTGTGGACGGCGAACTCGCCGAGTCTGTGGCGGATGTGCTCGCGCGGTTTGCACCCAATGGCGTGATGACCGAGCAGGGGGTGCGATTTGTTAACGAAGAAGATGAAGGCACGGCGACAGGCCCCATTACCGTCCGCGCCTATTTGGANNAAGCAGATCGCGGATCAAAACTGGATGGAAGCCTGGAAAACGCACTACAAGCCGATCCTCATTGGACAGAGACTCCTCATCCTGCCTGCGTGGCTTGAGTCCCCTGAACCCAAACGAATCCCGATCAAGATCGACCCTGGCATGGCGTTTGGGACGGGGACGCATCCCACGACGCAGTTGTGTTTGGAGTTAATGGAGAAATATTTTGACGATAGACCACAGACCACAGACCATCAATTACCGTCCATGGTCCATCGTCCATTGTCCGTTATTGATGTCGGCTGCGGTTCGGGAATCCTCTCCATTGCCGCAATCAAACTCGGCGCAGAAAAAGTCCTCGGCGTGGATATTGACATTGAGTCTGTCAAGAACTCGCGCGAGAATGCAGACACCAACGGAGTGGGGGAGGAACTACTGCTCGGGCAAGGGTCAGTGACTGAGATTTTGAGTGGCAGCTTCCAGATTAAGTCCGCGCCGCTGGTGGTGGCGAATATCCTCGGGCCGATTCTCATCCGCCTATTTGATGCAGGTCTTGCACACTTGATCGAGCCGAATGGCGAAATCATCTTAAGCGGGATTCTCGATCATCAGGCTGAATCTGTCATTGCGGCGGGAGAAGCCAAGGGGTTGAAGCGGGGCGAAATTCGTCAAATGGGCGATTGGGTGGCGATTTCGTTGAAACGTTAAAACGTTCAAACGTTGAAACGTTTTGTGCTATCATCAACCCATCTATGGATCGTCGAAAGCTTATCCAATACCTGCTTCTCAATATCTTTGTCTCGGCGAGTGTGACGGGGACGATCCTGTTCTGGTATGACCGCAACTCTCGCGCGGCCAATCAGCCTTCGGTTCAGCAGGCCGCGCCTGTCAGTGAGAGTGACTCGTCCAACACTCCCAGCGCTGAGTTGCAGACGGATGTTCCGATTAAGATCAGCAGCGTGGTCGGCGCAGGGACGTTTACATCCGAGATCGTCGTGATCAAATTTGAAGGCGCAGGCCAGTTGGATTTGGCTTCATGGCAATTGAAAGACGAAGACGGTAACACATTCACTTTCCCCGAAATCACACTATACCCAAATGGAGCCGTGCAAGTCCACACAACCACTGGCACAGACACCGTAATTGACCTATATTGGGGCATCGGCGACGCCGTTTGGAGTTCTGGCGAGAATGCCCGTTTGTTTGATTCGCAAGGCAATTTGAGAGCTGTGTATCGAGTTCCGTAGCGAGGTAATATTATGAGACAAGTTATTATATATTCTGGTGAAGACGGATATTTCATTGCAGAATGCCCCAGCTTACCTGGTTGTATAAGCCAGGGACAAACCCGTGAAGAGACTGTTGCAAACATCAAAGAAGCCATTCACGCTTATATTGCCGCGCTTGAAGAAGACGGATTACCAGTTCCAGAAGAACATTTCGATGCGATGGTTGTTGCCGTATGAGTGGACTGCCGAGAATTTCTGGCCGCGAGTGTGTAAAAGCATTAAGTAAAACTGGCTTTTATCTCAAACGCCAGGAAGGCAGTCACATGGTTTTGCGTCGTGATAACCCTTTTGGGCAGGTGGTTGTCCCAGATCATAAAGAACTTGACCGTGGCACACTTCGCGCTATTATCCGCCAGTCTGGGTTGAGCGTGGATGAGTTTGTGAAACTTCTGTAGCTTTCAACCTTCTTTTTTCTTTCCTCTTTCATCAACTATCTAACTATCCAACTATCAAACTAAAATGACCCAAGCCCTCTACCGTAAATACCGCCCCAAACAATGGGATTCCGTGATCGGACAGGAGCACGTTGTCCAGACCCTCACGAATTCCATCAAAGCAGACCGCGTTGGTCACGCCTATCTTTTCGCTGGCCCGCGTGGAACTGGCAAGACAACCGTTGCGCGTTTGCTTGCGAAGGCGGTCAACTGCCTCAACGAAGACCCCGCCCAGCGCCCCGATAACACCTGTGATTACTGTCAGGCTGTCAACGAGAACCGCTTTATGGATCTCATCGAGATCGACGCGGCTTCCAACACCAGCGTGGACGATGTCCGCGACTTGCGCGACAAGATCAACTTCTCGCCCTCACAGGGTAAATATAAAATCTACATCATTGATGAAGTCCACATGCTTTCCACTGCGGCCTTCAACGCGCTTCTCAAAACGCTCGAAGAGCCGCCGCCACATGCCATCTTCGTTTTGGCGACCACTGAAATTCACAAAATCCCCGCCACGGTGCTCTCGCGCTGTCAGCGTCACGAGTTCCGCCGCGTGCCCATTGATGAGATCGTCGCAAACTTAAAGCAGATTGCGGCCTCCGAAAATATTCAAGCCGATGAAGAAGCTTACACGCTCATCGCCCGTCAATCGGCGGGTGGGATGCGCGACGCGCAATCCCTTCTCGATCAACTGGCGTCCACTGGCACGAAGATCACGCTCGCCCTCGCTCAGCAAGTCCTCGGCACGGCAACCAGCCAAACCGTTCTCGATCTCGTCAACTCCGTGCTTGAAAACCAGCCTGCGCGCGGCCTTGAAACCATCCATCGCGCTCTCGACTCTGGCGCAGACCCGCGTTCCCTTGCGCGTCAGATCGTTGAATATATGCGCGGTCTCATGCTCATGCAAATGGGCAATTCCGATCAAGTCGAAGCCACGCGCGATGTCAAAACCCAAATGCAAACCCACGCGAACACATTCAATTCATCGGATGTTCTGCGCATGATGAAAATCTTCAACAATGCCGCTGTGGATTTGCGCGGCGGCTGGCAGCCGTCCCTGAGTTTGGAACTTGCCCTAGCGGAAGTGCTCGACGCTCCAGCAGAATCTCATCAACCCGCCGTATCATCCCCGCAGGGGGCGCCGCCTCGAACCAAGCCTCAGCCTGCTACAACTCAAAGGGCAGAATCCAAGCCCGAGGTTAAGAGCGAAGCGCAAAAATCCTCGCTGAGCGAAGTCGCATCATCCCCGAAGGGGGAAGCGTCCGATAAGCCCGCCATCAACGCAGGTGAAATTGTCAAATCATGGAAATCACTTGCGGCGACATTGCCCAAGTCACAGGCAAATCTTTCGGCTTTGTTGAACTCCGTTAAGATGATAGATGTGCAGGGCAATACCCTTGTGCTTGGCCTTGCAAGTGATGTGCTGGTTTCAAAGCTGGATAAGCCCGACCAGATCGAA
>CXWL01110979.1_pt1 | contig 32543 bp, 33 predicted proteins | sample 590931 | NCBI WGS metagenome assembly CXWL01 (sample SAMEA3498368, study PRJEB10139) | groundwater metagenome | biome: water well; material: biofilm material | place: Germany | collected 2015-04-27
TTCCGAACCTGACATCATGCATAACCAACTAAATTTATTCGATTTTTAACCGGACAGCAGTGAACCCAACACTGATGAAACAAAGCGGGTTGTTGGGTTACGCTACGCTAACCCAACCTACAAAACTTCAAACTGGTAGGTGTCCCCCGTAAGCTGATCGGGCGCTACACAGATTACTCCCTCTCAAACCCCTGACTCGTAAACTTCAGCGTCCGGCTGTTCTCGGTCACGGTACGCACAACATTGTCCGGCGCGCCGTCGGGAATCTCGGCTTCGATTTCAATGGTCACAGTCACATTTGCCCCCACCAGCGCGGCAAGATGCGCGATGACTTCATCCGCAATTCGGCTGGCATCACGGCCAACGCGGGTAGTGTCGAGGACAGCCGTGCCGTGGAAACGCTTGGGCTTTGCAGCCCCCGGTTGTGTCTCATCTGGCTGAGCTTCGCCCGGTGGTGTTGGCGTTGTTTTAGTGCCATCCCCAGGCACAGGTGGCTGCTGGGCTGCACGCTCGGCATCCATCTGTTTCGCGGCAACATCGGGCTTCACTACCAGCCCCGGTGAATGCGCATCGGCCAGCATCACCATGGTGCCGCCGCGCAATCCTTTATAGCGACCTGCCACATCGTCAAAGCTNNCTCCATGCGTAAACGTGTCGGCGCAAAACTGGTCAGATAAAGCTCATCGGTGCGCAGCTTCTTGCTGGCGCGCACGGCGAGCGCATCTTGACCAGACAGGCGTAGCGCTTCCCACGTAATCGCGGCTTGCGGCGTTGCCTGTACCGGCACCAGCAGCCATTGATAGGTTTCAGGCAGGCGGGCAGTAATAGCACTGTCGGCAGCAGCCATCTGCGTTTCGATCTGCGTTTTTTGATGCTTTGTCAGACCAAGCTGATCTTCATCTGCGAGTATGGATTTCCACGCCAGATATTTCCGTGCCGCCTCGTCCAAATCTTGCAGCCGCGTTTTATCACCAGCGAGGAACACCAGCGTGTTGCGAAAAATCCGTGGCGTATTACCGCGTGTTTCCAGAATCGCCTTGGCGGCGACCTCGGCAGCGCTGCCGCCTTCCTTGCTGTATGGCTGATTGATTCCTAGCACCACCAGGCGTGCATCCAGATCATCCGGCACATCCGCACCTGACTGCGGCATGGGATGGATGCGGTTGAATTCGCCCATGCGAGATAAATCCTTGCGCAAGCGCTGCTCAAGTTCATGCACCACTTTGTCCGGGTCACGCTTCAACTGCTCGGCGCGATCTTCGGCGAGCTTGGTCACTGTCGGCTGGGTCGAGTACCAGTAATGCGGGCCGTCCTGATATAAATACGTTGCCGCCCCAGCCATACGGCGCAAGGCATCGCCAAACACGGCAGGTGATTCGCCCGGCATCACACAGCCCAGCTTCACCCTTCGATCCTCGATGCCCTTGTGTGCTGCGGCAGTGGTCGGTGCCGAGCCCATGTAGATGGCACGCGCAACACGCCGACACGCCGAAAATTTACCCAAGTTGGGCAACTCGCTGTCCAGCTTCAGCGGCAATGAATTTGGCCCATCCACATCCTTCTCGATTACCGGCACCCAGTTATCCGAGAGGTAGCGCGTCAGTTCGGACTGCACACGCGAGTCATCTATCGCCACGTTGCCCGGCAAAATGAGCGGGTTGCGATCCCCCTTTTCCCACAGGCTGTGTATCACCGCTGCCATCAGGCGCAACACGCCGCGCGTGCGCTGGAATTTCACCAGCGTTGACCAATCGGTATAGAGGCGGTCGAATATTTCCGGGTGAATCGGATACGCCATCTTGATGCGCTGCTCATATTCGGATTCGCGGCACTCCGGCGGAAACTCCGCCTGCTGCGTGCGGTAGAACTCGGCAAAAGCGCGCGCCACCACATCACGATCCTTGAACTGTGCAGGGTCAGACAGTGGCTGGAACAGCCTTCTGCGCACAATCTCAAAACCTTCCTCCGCAGTGGCCGGTCGCCATGAAGATTCGACACGCCCCACCACGTTGCGCAACCTATCCAGCGCCTCGCGCCCGCGTGTGCCGCCGACTTCCACATCATCGGCCTGGGTGTGCGGTGAGCCGGAGGTATCCGAGGCTGGCAGGCTGATTACCAGCAGGCAGTTCTTCGCCAGCTTGGCCGATTCGGTCAACACTTGGGCAAAAGTAAATTGTGTCTCAAAGCCGCCCGCAGGCAGATCGCTCTGGTCGTGGAGTTGCCGAGCGTAGGCCACCCACTCGTCCACCAGAATCAGGCATGGGCCGTATTCGTTGAACAGTTCGCGCAGCACGTCGCCGGGACTGGTGGCTTTTTCATCGTCGGCTTTGATGCGGTCAAAGGCTTTCTTCCCGCCGAGTTGCCAGGCCAGCTCCCCCCACAGCGTGCGCACCACCGTGCCATCGGGTTTGGTGGATGGGTTGCCCGGAGAAATCTTGTTGCCTACCAGCACCACACGCCGTGCAGTTGGCAGCTTGGTCGCGCCAGCCTCCTGCATCACTGCGTCAATGCCGATCAGTTCGGTCGGCGCAATGCCGGAAAACAAGTGATACAGCGCCAGCATCGAGTGCGTCTTGCCGCCGCCGAAGTTGGTCTGCAACTGCACCACCGGGTCGCCGCCGCCGACGGTAAGGCGACGCACCGCACCGACCAGCATCTCTTTCAGACTATCGGTCAGATACGTGCGGCGAAAAAACTCCACCGGGTTCTTGTATTCGTCCGTGCCTTGACCCAAATGCACCTGCCACAGGTCGGCGGCAAACTCAGCCTGCTGGTAGCGACCGCTGGCCACATCCTCGTGCGGCATCACCACTTCGCGCCACGGCTTGAGGTTGCCCGTCACGCCGCTTTCGATGGCCGTGCTTGACGACTTGCGTTTTTCGCCGCGCGCCTGCTCATCGAAGCGCACGCGCAGCAGTTCCGTTTTTACTTTTTCAATTTCTTCGGATTGGGGCGCCGAGATAGCAGTCAGCAACCGACCCGCCGAATCCAGCGCGCGATAAGTATCGTCACCGGAAAATGTTTCCTGATGCGCCCAACGATTGCGCACCGCCAGCAATTCGTTCACCAGGCTGCGCTCTGTCTTGCCCAGAATCTGGCGAAACACATCGCCCCACTTGCGATCCATCACCACCAGCAATGCGGCGACATCACTGATCGCCTCGTCCTTGTTGGCGCCCAGACGGGTGTCGGACAGAGCGTCGCGCATCTCGAACGCCCAGCCATCGCCAAACTTGGCTTTGAACTCGCGCTCAACAAAAGGAGTCAGTCCTGCTTTGAGTAACTCCAGTGTCTTGCCGACGCGCTCGTGATTGGTTATCGCCATGTTTTAATCTTCTGGGTGTTCGTTAATTTGATGTCGGGTTACGCTACGCTAACCCGACCTACATCTACTCACGTAGGTTGGATTAGCGCAGCGTAATCCAACAACACGTAACCCGACAGCTCAACTCCATCATTCATGCCCCACTCCCTCGAAATTCATCACGCCTTGCCCCCAATCCGGCGGATACATCCCCGCCTCGACATGGCGCAGGAAGCTGGAATAAGGCCAATCCTTTGCCGCTGCAACCAACCCGTGCTTCACCGGGTTGAAATGAATGTAATTCACATGCCGCGCATAATCTTCCTCATCCCGCAGCACATGCTCCCAGTAACGATGTTGCCACAACGCCGTAGGTCGGATTAGCGCAGCGCAATCCGACACCACATTACGCAAAGCCGGATCACAATGCTTGGTGAACCATGTTTTAATCAACCGCCAGCGCGTCGCAAAATCGGCGTCATTTGGCGGCAGTGTCCAGATGCAATGAATATGGTCTGGCATAACCACCATCGCATCCACCTCAAAGGGATAACGCGAGCGCACCGCACGGAATGCAGAACGCAACACCTCCACTGCCTCCACAGATGCAAAAATGGGGCGGCGGTTTGCGGTTACCACCGTGAAGAAGAACGAACCTCCCTTGGTCCATGCGCGCCGGTATCTCATCGGACAATTGTCGGGTTACGCTGCGCTAACCCGACCTACGGAAGCTACGGAAGCTACGGAAGCTCATGCCGTGGCCCTGCGATTGGCAGCAATAATGTCCTCACGTAGCCGTTGCATCAACGCCTCTCTCGCCAGTGCCGCACGACGATTCGCCTCGGTGGCCACCGAGTTCATCAAAGTTTCCAATTGCGCATCCGACGGTTCATGCTGAATGTCGTTCAAATCAAAATGTTCGTTTTGCATGATGCAATCTTCCAGAAAATCTTGTCGGGTTACGCTGCGCTAACCCGACCTACGTTTATACATCGGGGCCTGCATATTTTTTGTAGGTCGGGTTAGCGCAGCGTAACCCGACAATTCCGCATCACAACAATTCTGCCTGCGCTGGCGAAACCTTGCCAGACTCTCCCGCCAGCCGCACGATCTCCGGCCAGCTCTGCACCAGCCCGTTGTAGGCCATCGCCTCGTTTGCGCGCTTCTTGCGCTCGCACAAAGTATAGAGGCGGTAGCACAGTTCGCGCGCAGTTTCTGCCTGGCTGCCGAGCTTGGCGACGATGGCTGCTGCCGCGCTTTCGCCGCCCGCTTCGAGCACGCGCACCAGATGATGCACCGTCTCCCATACGGTGAGACGGGTATCGGTGGTGGGATCCCAGTCGGCAGGCAGTTCGGCGGGTTTCAGCAGGCGCACCTTGCCCGCTTTGGAAACGATGATGCCCGCATCGGCCAGCCCGGCCACGGCGGTGTTCTTGGACTTGGAGAGTTGTTCGGCCACACCGAAATCACCCTCGGCAAACCCGACCTGATCGAACCAGGTCAGCGCCCAGCGGCTGTCGGCGTCGAAGTCGCCTTCCTGCTCGGCCAGCGCTTCGTCGAGAGTCTGGTTGATGAGTGCCAGTGCGGCGCGCACCGATAGCGGCTTGCCTTCGGCATCGAGCACCTTGGCGTAGCGCGTATAGACCGCCATGCCGGGGCCGATGGCCGCCTGCGCCAGGTCCACTGGCGCGATATTCCCGGCTTGCAGGTGCGCCAATGCCTGCGGCAACTCGGCCTTGAGCGCGGCGACGAAATCGCGGCGGGTGGCGGTGGGAGCGTTAGCTGGGCGTTGGCGGCAGACGAGGACGATGCTTGAAGCTAGCGCGTTGGTACCGGAGCCGATCATGCGGTTGCTGAGTTCCGTGCGCATCGGCCAGGTACCGCTGATGGCAAACCCCGCTTCGATGACGGCGGCGAGAAAAGTATCCCAGCCGGTGTTCGTCGTGCCGTCATCGCCATCGCTCTCGGCCTGTTTGAAGGCGTAGTAGATGGTGACCGGAAAGGCCGGGTGTACCTGCTCGGCGAGGCGGTGCATGGCCTGCGTCATGCCGCTAAGAAAGAAGCTCTCGGCTTTCTCCTTGCCGCCGTGGCGGTAGGGTGTAGCCACTAGTTCCTCGGCCTTGGGTACGGCGAGCGTGGTAAAGAGGTCAGGGTAAACCGGCTTCAGGGCGCGACGCAGCCAGACATAGAAGAAATCGGAGAGGTCGGCGTAGCCGATGTTGTCGTAGTAGGGTGGGTCAGTGGAGACGAGCTTGTCGGCGCTGACTGACTGATTTTGTGCGTCAGATTGCTGAACGAACCCTTGAGGACGAGCAGGCATTTGATCGAGCGCCTTCGCCATGTTCCCAAGACTGACCATGTAATCGCCCGCAGCTTCACCGAAAACATTGTTTTCGGCAAAGTCCCACATCATTGGGATCGCTTGGCGCCCAAATAGGTTACGTACCTGGGTTTTGGTTACCTCCCATCTGCACAGCGCGTTGCAAATATCGGTAAGTCGGCTCAAGGCAATTCCCAAATACACCCCCACCGCATCCGCATACGCCGTGGCGCCAGTGCCTCCTCCGGCGAGGGGTCGGTCATCTGGGAGCGCGGGCGTCCCGCCCGCATGCACGCGAGACGCGTGCGCTCCCAGGTAGTCGCGCTTCACCCGCTCGCGCGCTTCCTGCACCAGATCGGAGAAGGTTGTCAGCGCGACGAGTTGGCGGGGGGTGAAGAGGTCGCCGTATGTTTTTAGCCCGTAGAGCGGCGGTGAGAACCAGCGCGGGTTTTCGGGCATGGCAACTTCCGGCTTCCACTTCGGCTGCGCAGTCAGGGCAATCGCTTCCATTTCCGGCGTCGGCGCGAGATAGACCCGCCCGCGTTCGCCCTCCGCCACAATCGCCATCAGCCGCGCACCCATGCGTCCGGCCTTGCCTTCGGCCTTGATGTAGTCGCCGGAAATCGGCGCGCCAGACATCAGACAAGCAAAGTTCGCTCGCGCCAGCTTGGTGCCGTTCTTCGCCGCCTCCGCATCCTCAGGCTTGCCCACCTTCACTGTGAAACGGTAGCCAGCCCCACCCTCACCCCGGCCCTCTCCCTGAGGGAGAGGGGGAGAAATGATGGGCTCGACATAAGCCTCCTTGCCCGGCTTGGTGGAGAGCATGAAGGTCGAGGCCAGCGGCACATCCACATTGGCGAAAGCCGGGTTGGGGCTTTTCACCGTGCGCGCCCACAGCCAGGCAATGACGGTAAGCTTCTGTCCGACGTATTTCTTCAAATCGGGCCGTTCCTGCGCCATTGCTTCCGTGACCTCGATCTTGGGGTAGAGGTGGCCGATGCGCTTCTCGGCTTCGTCGCGCATCCACTGGCCGTAATAGCGCACATCCTCGGCCAGACCCTGCGCGCCTTTCCATTCGTGTTCGAACATGGTGGCGGTGGTTTGTCGGGTTACGCGGCTTGCGCCGCTAACCCGACCTACGGGCTGCGCGGCATCGTCATTCGTAGGTCGGGTTAGCGCAGCGTAACCCGACGTTGCTGCGCGATGATCAGGATTCACCGGCGGCTTGCCCGCGAACTTAGGCGGTATCTCGATCATCGCCTTGTTGATCAGAACCGCCACCGGGTTGAGGTCTGAGGCATAGCTCTCCAGCCCCAGCCGCTGCGCCTCCAGCGGCAGCGCGCCGCCACCGGCGAACGGGTCATGAAAACCGGGCAACTTGTAGCGGTCAAATAATTCCTTCGCGCGCGGATGGTCGGCATTCTCGGCGCAGGTGTAGCGCCAGCTCTGCCAGATTTCGTCGCGCGCCTGCTGCAATACCTTCTCGTTGGTGGTGTTCTCCCACTTCACCAGTTCCTCGATGATGCGGAACAGCCGCTGCCGCTCCTTCTCCTGCGCTTTTTCTGTTTTGAAAATGTCGGGATGCGCCGAAGGATCGTCCACCATCTGCGCAAATATCACCGCCCGCGCCGCCGCCAAGGGACGCCGCGCCCACCACAGGTGCAGCGTGCTAGGATGGCCGTGGCGGATGGACTTCTCGCGCGCACTGGCGATATTGATCGCCTCCAACGGCAGGGCGACTTCGATGAGTTTTTTAGTTCCGGCCGCTACGCTTAACGTCGATGAAGCCGACGTTAGCCTGCTCTGAAACTGTGTTTTCTTGTGGGTCATGGGGGTGCCTGATTGCTACCGCCTGCGGCCATGAGTGGCGGCAAGGGTGCGAAGTTCGATGACGAGATGATGAACGCTGGTAGAAGGATTGTCCTCACCTGTTTGCACTGCTTCTTTCTCTGCCTGCTGTGCATTCTTGATGGCGGTTTCGGTGCGGTCTTTCAACTGGCTGTAAATGTTTTTTTGCGCTTTGGCATAACTTCCAAACCCTTGTTGTTTGCGCAGTTCCTGAATGACCATGCCGCAGATAGAACGCTTGCCCGCAGCGTGGTAAGGCTGGCGGGTATAGGTGAAATGCAACAGCAGCCAATATTCGAAGCAGGGAATGGATGTGATGGCAATGAATGGTTTTCCTTCAGCACTCAGGTTCTCTATCCGTTGGATGGCTGCCTTGTATGTCGCATGCTTGTCACGGTCAATGACACAGAATACCTGGTCGTAACGATCTGGCCCCAGTTGGGCATCTTCCTCGAACAGCTTTTCCGCATAAGCCACCACGCAATCGGGTGAGGAGCCTTCCTCTCCCGGCGCAATACGCACGCGGGGCGTGCGCAGTTGGTGAACTTCGCAGAATTCCTCGAAGTAGTAGGGCTCGGTCTTCATGCCCTCGCAAACAATGAGAAAGCGCGAGCCTTTGGCGCGCTCGCGGCGCTGCCTTTCAAGCTCTTCGCTCTTCTGCGCCTTGCGCTTTTTGAAGATGTCATCCGATCCCATGGAAATCCAAATCTCTCAAGAACGGGATTCCCCCGTACCTACCATTGAGATAACCGCGTTCGATGGCCTCATTGTCGCGGGGGCTGAAGTCAGAAAGCGGATAGAGTTGAGTGGCATTTTTTTTGTTTTTTTCCATGAACCAGATCTGGTCGCGCCGAAGAATTTTCTGGCTAAGAATCGTGGTGTCGTGGGTGGTGAACACGATTTGCGCCTTGCGATCCTGGTGGTGCAGTAGCTTTACCAGATAATGGACGATCAACGGATGCAGACTGGTGTCGAGTTCATCCACCACCAGGACGCGCTCCTCTTCAATGACATCCAGCCAAGGCCCCGAGAACGCAAAGAGGGCTCGTGTGCCGTCTGACTCTTCTTCCTGGTCGAACTCAATGAGTTCTTTGCTTTCTACGTCCTCGTGCATGAACATGGCTTGCATAACTTCCTTGCCGGCCATCTGCTGGCTAATTTCGTCACGCAAGGCGCCGGGCATGTCCTCGGGCAGAATTTCCGGCGAGAAAATTTGAGCCTTGATATGAATATCAGCGATGGAGAGATCGGCTGAATTCATGAATTCGAGCACTCGGTTTTTGGCCGACTCATCGCGGCAGCGGGTCATGGTGAAGTTGGGCGCCAGGATTTGGTGCGCCTTGATGATCCGCAGGCGCTGCTGGAACCAGTTCAATACGGGTTTGAGTTGTTCACTGTTGAGCTGGAGCGCAGTGGAGAGAAACAGTGCATTGCCGCGCGTTTGTGCCCGCCAATCCTGACGTTTGCGCCCACCCAGAAATGAGGTGCTGAAGCGGTAATCATCCTTGCCGGTCTCTGGATCGTAAGCGCGCTGAAACCATTTTTGTGCGCGCCCTTCGGGATAAGCGAATAGCCATTCCTCGGTAAAGCGCTGCCGATTACAGCGAAAGCCATACTGATAACGAACACCTTCCTCGATGAACGATACCTCAAATTCGCTTCCTCCTGCACGGGAGGCCGAGGTCAACTTGAATGGGGTAACTTCAATTTCATCGTTGGCCTGACTTTCCTTGGCCGAGTTAATGACACGGTCACGCATGAAGTCCAAGGCGTTGACCAGTGTGCTCTTGCCGGAAGCATTGGGGCCGTAGATAACACTGGAACGAAGCAGGCTTGGCAATTGCTCGATTACCCCCGTATCGAAGGTATTGAGCTGAGCCATCTCCTTGAAATATTTGGAAGCCGCCATATTCAATGCCTGGCGATCTAAAATCGAACGATAGTTCTCGACGCTGAATTGGATAAGCATGTTTGATCGCGAAGTAATGTTTACGACTTAATTTTCTACTTGAAAACGCAAAAAAGCAATGTTTATTTAATTTGGCAAGCTGGAGCGTTGCAATAATTCAGCGAAGTCGTAGTTCACGCTAGTCACGCCAAAGTCAGGCTCGCGTTGAAAAGGTTGGCGCAGATAGTGGGCGCGGTGTGTGTCTTCGCCGGTGAATTCGACGATAGCAAGTATGAAATCATCCGGCTTGTTGAGCGAGTAGAGAATCTCGTTGCGCGTGACAGTGATGGTGGGCGCACCAGAAACACGGCCTTTCACTTCGATGAAGCGCAACTTGCCGCTGCCGGGAATGCGGCTCTCAATGGCATAGCCAAGCTTTTCAAATTCACGGTCGGTAGGCTCGAAACCCAGACTGCGCTCGATGTCCATGATGACGGCACGAGCACGGGCCGCGCTTATTTGAGTATCCACGGGGTTGCTAAATACTGGAGCAGTTTGACCTGCCATCGCTTTGATTAAACCCATCGGCACGACCAACATGCCACCGAGCACCACTGGCGGCAGCGGCGAAATCTGCGCTTCAAGCTTGAGTTCTTCCAGTCGTTTTTGTAGTCTGCCTTGCAGAAGGTCGGCTCGTTTGCGTGCCTCATTTGAATTTAGCTTGGCATTCGGTTTGCCAGCCTGCTCCTGAAGCTTAAGTTCTTCGGCGCGATGATCCCAGTAGGTAATTTCCTTGGTGAGCCTATCCTTTACTGCAGCCTCGGTCTTGGCGATGAGTTCAAGCTTGCGGTCGCGCACTTCGGCCAAGTGTTCCGGCACAACGGTGGCGATGGCATACCCTTGTGCCTTTTGTTCCAGCCCCTGTCCTGAGCTTGTCGAAGGGTCGCGGTTGATCCACTGGCATTCCGGTCGGTCAAGGATGGCTTCAACATCCGGCTCGCCATCGGCTAGTGGGCGGTAGTCGAGATAAGGCGCGTAATGAACGTGGCGCATCGCTCCGCTGGCATCTTGTTCGACGTAGAGCATACGCTTCGATACAACGCGACGCTCGCCAGCACGGGTGCTGCTGGCATCTTGAATGGAGTGCTCCAGGTAGAACAGCACGCGCGGTGTTGTGCCCAAGTCGCGCTCGTCCACCAGCACGGTGCCACGCTTTAGCAGGTCGCGGTTGCGCTCTAGTGTGAGATCAATAACGGAATCAAGTAGAGGGTGACCAGGGCAGACAAAGGCGGCTAGCGGCTGACCCTGTGGAGCCACCAAGGTTTTCTCAAAGGCGATGCGCTCGTAGCGCGGCAGCACGGGTTCGCCGATGCCGATGAGTCTGTCACGATTGCGTATCGGGGCGGGGACGTGGGTGACTTCATAGCGGCGCGGTTCGCGTTGCTTGGAGGTGCCGCCGAGTCGCTTGAAGGCTTCGTGGAAGTAGTGCGGTTGCAGACGACGCGCATCGGCACGCTCCATATCCACGCGGATGCGCTGCACCTGGCTGTAGTCCATGGCGTCGTGGGCAAGCACGCGCTCATCGAGCAAACTTTGCAGGTGGTCGCGGTCAAGAGCTATGTCGAGCACGGTGGTGAGGAACGCTTTGACCTCTGGCTTTTCGCCGTGGCGGATGGCTTCGATCAATAGCTCGCGGAGCGATTTGCCCTCGAACTGGAGCTTGCCGAGCACGTCGAATACCTGACCGCCGAGGGCCTGTCGTGCTTGCTCCAGCTTTTCCAGCAGCCTGCGATATACATCACCTTCACGGGTATCGTCTGCTACCAAGTTCCACAGGTGGCAAACCTCTGTTTGGCCGATACGGTGGATGCGACCAAAGCGTTGCTCCAGCCGGTTGGGGTTCCACGGCAGGTCGTAGTTGACCATCAGGTGCGCGCGCTGAAGGTTGATGCCTTCGCCTGCTGCATCGGTGGCCAGCAGCACTTGCACCTCGGGATCGTGCTTGAAGGATTCCTGCACCTTCAGGCGCTCTTCGCGACCGATGCCGCCGTGGATGATAACCACGTGTTGGCGCCGACGTATATTTGACCTATGTGCTGACGTTGGGCTGATCCATGCAAATAGTTAACAAACCAACATGCAGCAACAGTTCACGATGTGCAGTACTGGGGCACTGAAGTCCCGGCAGGTGGGTCAAATTCTCATCAGCGCCAACAGTCGCCGAAGCGATGGCCCGGCACGCCCAGGTTGCACGCGTCTTCTACCCCGGATTGCCGGGCTTCCCTGGCCACGAACAGGCCAAATCGCAGATGCATGGTTTCGGCGGCATGCTCAGCATCGAAGTCAAGGGCGGCGGCGAGGTGGCCACACGCGTCGCCGACCGGCTCAAACTCTTTGCGTTGGCGCCTAGTCTTGGCGGCGCCGAGAGCCTGGTGACGCAACCCTGCACCACGACCCACCACGGCCTTTCGCCCGGGGAGCGCGCACGGCGCGGTATTTCCGATGCGATGCTGCGCCTGTCGATCGGCCTGGAGGATGCCGAAGACTTGATCGCCGATTTGAACCAGGCGCTGGGCTGAGTGCTCCGGGAAAATATTTTTTTATGCCGCTATGCAAAACGCAGGCTGCCTGGCTATCCCCCTTTTTCAAAAGGGGAAGTATTGGTGACATGTACTCCAGACCTTGTTGCGCTTTGTTAAGAGGCATTAATTTGCCGACGCTGCGCTACCTTTTACGACACCCGGCAACCAATGCTATGGGGAGCTCTTCTTATTTGTTAGCTCAGCCACCACGATGCCTGCTTCGTACAGCAGCCACAACGGGATTGCCAGCATGAACTGCGACACGATGTCGGGCGGGGTGAATATGGCGCCTGCCACGAATGCGCCAACAACCACGTAAGGGCGTATTTCCCTGAGCTTGGCGGGAGTCACCACCTTCATTCTGACCAGCACCACCACCGCTACCGGCACCTGGAAGGTGACGCCGAAAGCGACAAACATGGTCAGCACGAAACTCAAGTATTTGTCTATGTCGGTCATCACCGCCACGCCCTGCGGCGCCGAGGCGGTGATGAAACCGAACACCACCGGGAACACGGCGAAATAGGCGAAGGCCATGCCACAATAGAACAGCAAGGTGCTGGCCGCGATCAGTGGCAACACCAGGCGCTTCTCGTGCTCGTATAAACCCGGGGAAACAAAGCGCCACGCCTGGGATAAGAGGTAGGGCAACGCGATCAGGAAAGCGACCATCATCGCCACTTTGAGCGGCACAAAAAACGGCGTGGTTACGTCTGTGGCGATCATTTGCCCGCCTTCAGGCAGCTTGGCGAGCAGCGGTTGCGCGAGCAGCGCATACAAATCGGCCGCCCACGGGAACAAGCAGATAAATACCAGCAGCAGCGCCAGAAATGAGCGCAGCAGGCGGGAGCGCAGCTCGATCAGGTGGGAGATGAAACTGTCGCTCATCTGATCTCTGGGTTCTTCTGCTCGAGTGTCGGGGCGGGCTGGGCCTGTATGGCGGCAGAATCGTTTCGCGCGGCACCGTCAAGCGGTTGCATCTGCTCGTTCACGCTCCGCGCGGCCAGGTTTGCCTCGCGCTCGAGGCTGGTGGCTTCCTGCTGTATTTTTTGCTGCATCTGCCTGAATTCTTCCGCCGCCATTTCGCGCGAGATGTCTGTCTTGACGGTGTGGACATAGCGCTGCAAGCGCCCCCACAGATGGCCGAACGTGCGTGCCACCTTGGGCAAGCGCTCCGGACCGACGACGATCAGGGTCACCGCGAGAATGACTATCAGCTCGGAGAAATCAATGCCGAACATGGGAAACGAGCGATGTGACCATCACGATATCGCCGATGGGAAAGGGCGGCTAATTCCAGTTCGAAAGCGCGACAAGGCGGCGAGCGGGCGGCAAAATAGTGCGGGTAGCACGGCCATAAGCGAGCGAGGATGCCAACGCGGTATCACTGCCGAAATGAAATTGGAATTATGCCTTGGTGTGTGTCTTGTCTTTGACTTCGCCTTCAATGATCTGGCCGCCCTGTTGCGCCTGCTTGGGCGGCTCTTCCTCGCTCTTCATGCCTTCCTTGAAGCCTTTTACCGCACCACCCAGATCGCTGCCGATGTTGCGCAGTTTCTTGGTGCCGAATATCAGGAGCACGACCAGCAACACTATCAACCAGTGCCAAATACTCAGAGAGCCCATTTATTTCTCCTCGATTACTGCATTAATGTGAAGCTCGCGCAGCGATTCGTCTGCCCCCTCTCCCGCTGGGGGAGGGTTGGGGTGGGGGAAGCGGGCATGACGACCTTCATCGCCAAGAACGGCATATTCGTCATGCCCGTTAATCGCGTTTCACCATAGGCGGAATCAGCCCGCCGCCGATGATGTGAACGTGCAGGTGGAACACTTCCTGGCCACCGCCTTTGCCGGTATTGATGACCATGCGGAAGCCGTTGTGCAGCCCTTGCTGTTTCGCCAGTTCCGGGGCAAGCACCAGCATTTTTCCGAGCAGGGCGGCGTGGCTGTTATCCGCTTCTGCCAGCGAAGCCAGGTGCTGTTTTGGAACCAGCATGAAATGCACCGGCGCAACCGGATTGACGTCATGGAAAGCAAACAGTTCCTCATCCTCGTACACCTTGCGGCTGGGAATTTCGCCACGCACAATTTTGCAGAAAATACAGCTCTCGCACATTTTACTCTGCCTTCCTGCCCGCTTTTTCTTCCAGCCCCGATACGCCTTCGCGCCGCGCCAGCTCCTTCAGCACGTCCTCCGCGCTCAAGCCGTGGTGCGCCAGCAACACCATGCAGTGAAACCACAGGTCGGCGGTTTCGTACACCAGATGCGTCCTGTCTCCGCCTTTTGCGGCCAGCAGCACTTCGGTCGCTTCCTCGCCAACCTTTTTCAGGATGGCATTTTCGCCTTTGCCAAACAGCTTTGCGACATAAGAACTGTCCGGTGCGGCCTGTTTGCGCGCCTGTATGGTATCGGTCAGCCGTTGCAGGATGTCGTTGCTCATTTTTTGCCTTTCCCGCGACAGCGGGAATACGATTATCGTTTATAAATCTCGTTCGGGTCTTTGAGTACAGCGCCGCATTCTACCCATTGCCCATCTTCCAGGCGACTGAAAAAACAGCTCGCACGCCCGGTGTGGCAGGCGATGCCGCCTTGCTGCTCAATCTGCAACAGCACCACATCGCCATCGCAGTCGAGCCGGATTTCCTTGACCCGCTGGATATGGCCGGATTCTTCGCCCTTCTTCCACAGTTTTTTGCGCGAGCGCGACCAGTATATCGCCTCGCCGGAGCTGGCGGTGCGCTTCAGCGCCTCGCGGTCCATCCAGGCCACCATCAGCACGCGCCCGTTAACCGCGTCCTGGGCGATGGCGGGCACCAGCCCGTCTTCGGACCAGTTCACTTTATTTAACCAGGCTTCGCTCATTCAAACCCCGATTTAGCCACAGAGAGCCCAGAGTTCACAGAGAATGAAGCGAACCCTGTAAAAGCAGCGGGTTTTCTCTGTGGGCTCTGTGATCTCCGTGGCAAATTTGCTTTTCAAACTCACAAGCGCACCTCGATACCCTGCTTCGCCATATATTGTTTTGCCTGCTGCACGGTGTATTCGCCGTAATGGAAAATGCTTGCCGCCAGCACCGCATCGGCGCCGCCGAGTTTTACGCCATCGGCCAGATGCTGCAAAGTCCCCACGCCGCCGCTGGCGATGACCGGGATTTCCAGCGCTTCGGTTATGGCGCGCGTCAAGGCCAGATCGAAGCCGGTTTTCTGCCCATCACGGTCCATGCTGGTGAGCAGTATCTCGCCCGCACCCAGCCCCTGCATGCGTTTTGCCCATGCCACCGCATCCAGACCTGTCGTTTTACGCCCGCCGTGGGTAAACACTTCCCATCGGTCAGGGCCGGTTTGCTTGGCGTCTATCGCCACTACGATGCATTGCGAGCCGTAGCGCCCCGCCGCGTCGGCCACCAGTTGCGGGTTGAGCACCGCCGAAGTGTTGATGCTCACCTTGTCGGCACCCGCGTTGAGCAAGTTGCGCACATCTTCCACCTGGCGTACGCCACCGCCCACGGTCAGCGGGATGAACACCTGCTCCGCCACCTGTTCGATGATGCGGAACAGGATGCCGTGATCATCGGAGCTGGCGGTGATGTCTAGGAAAGTCAGTTCGTCCGCGCCCTGTTCATCGTAGCGGCGCGCGATTTCAACCGGGTCGCCCGCATCGCGCAACTGGACGAAGCTGACGCCCTTGACCACGCGACCGGCAGTGACGTCCAGGCAAGGGATGATGCGCTTGGCCAGCATCAGAGAGGGGGAGGGGAGAGCTGGTCGGCCAATGCCTGTGCGGCGGCAAAATCCAGCGTGCCTTCGTAGATCGCCCTTCCGGTGATTGCACCGGTGATGCCGTCGCTTTGCACCGCGCACAGCGCGCGCACATCGTCGAGATCGGTGATGCCGCCGCTGGCGATGACCGGCACCGAAAGCGGCTTGGCCAGCTCCACCGTGGCGGGAATGTTGACGCCAGCCATCATGCCGTCGCGCCCGATGTCGGTGTAAATGATGGCCTCGACCCCGTATCCCTCGAAGCGTTTGGCCAGGTCGCACACGTCGTGGCCGGTGAGCTTGGACCAGCCATCCACCGCCACCTTGCCGCCTTTGGCGTCCAGCCCAACCATGATGTGGCCGGGAAAAGCGTCGCAGGCCTCGTGCAGGAAGCCCGGTACTTTGACTGCCGCCGTGCCGATGATGATGTAGCTGACCCCGATATCCAGATAGCGCTCGATGGTTTCCAGGTCGCGGATGCCGCCACCAAGCTGGATCGGCACATCCGCGCCCACCGCCGCCACGATACTGCGTACCGCCGCTTCGTTTTTCGGTTTGCCGGCAAAAGCGCCGTTCAGGTCAACCAAGTGCAGGCGGCGCGCACCCTGTTCCAGCCAGCGCGCGGCGGTGGCGGCAGGGTCTTCGGAAAACACCGTGGCGCCTTCCATCACGCCCTGGCGCAGGCGAACGCAATGCCCATCTTTCAAATCAATCGCGGGGATAATCAGCATGGCTTAATTGAAGAAATCGAAAAAAGGAATTAAACGGGGTTCCACTTCACGAAATTCCGCAACAGCGTCAACCCGGCGCTCTGGCTCTTTTCCGGGTGAAACTGCACGGCAAATAAATTGTCGCGCGCCACGGCGCACGCAAAGGGTTGCGGGTAATCGCTGGTCGCCTGCACCAGCGCGGCGTTCTGCGGCTGCACATAATAGCTGTGGACGAAGTAAAAACGCGCATCCTGTTCGATTCCGGCCCACAAAGGGTGCTCGCGATTGTTTGCTATCCGTACCTGGTTCCAGCCCATATGCGGCACCTTGAGCTTGTTGCCCCGATCATCGCGCAGGTCGGCGGCAAAGCGCACCACGTTGCCGGGCAGGATACCCAGGCCGGGAATATTACCTTCCGCACTGTGCTCGAACAACATTTGCAGGCCGATACAGATACCGAGAAAGGGTTTGCTGTGCGCCGCTTGCAGCACCGCTGCGCGCAGGCCGCGTGCGTCCAGTTCGCGCATGCAGTCCGGCATCGCGCCCTGGCCGGGGAAAACCACGCGCTTCGCCCGGGCGACAACGACCGGATCACTGCTTACCGCGATGGAGGCTTCCGGCGCTACCGCATGCAGCGCCTGCTGCACCGAACGCAAGTTGCCCATACCGTAGTCTACGATCGCGATGTCCGTCATGAGGTGCTTTAACTTGTGGCCGAGCCGCTTCTGGTTACAGTGTGCCCTTGGTGGAAGGCGTGATGCCGGCCATGCGGGGGTCGGCTTCCAGAGCCATGCGCAGGGCGCGGCCAAACGCTTTGAACACGGTTTCCGCCTGGTGGTGGGCATTGTTGCCGACAAGGTTGTCTATGTGCAAGGTCACCAAGGCGTGGTTGACGAAGCCCTGGAAAAATTCGCGCACCAGCTCCAGATCAAAATCACCCACATTGGAGCGCACGAAACCCACGTTGAATACCAGGCCGGGCCGTCCGGAAATATCCAGCACCGCGCGCGACAGAGCCTCGTCAAGCGGTATATAGGCGTGCCCGTAGCGGCGCAATCCCTTCTTGTCGCCCACCGCCTGGCTGAAGGCTTGTCCAAGCGTGATGCCGATGTCCTCGACGGTGTGATGCGCGTCTATGTGCAGGTCGCCCCTGGCCTGGATGTTCAGGTCTATCATGCCGTGGCGCGCGATCTGATCCAGCATATGTTCGAGGAAAGGCAGGCCGGTAGCAAATACCGCTTGGCCGCTGCCGTCCAGATTCAGCGCGACGCTGATGTTAGTTTCCAGGGTGTTGCGGATAACCTGCGCGCTACGCATGATGTGCTTTAACAGTATAGTGAAAGAATATTTTGCAGCAATGCAACCACAACCTGTAGGGCGCAATAAGCGAAGCGCATTGCGCCATATGGCGGAACACATTCGGCGGATTACGCTGCGCTAATCCGCCCTACGAAGGCTGTTACGAACCGCTCGTTTTGGCTCCAGCTAACCTTCGGGTTAGTTTCCACCGAAACTCGCTTGAGCCGCGTGCAGGCTTTCCTGCAATGCGACCACGAACCGCTCGTTTTCTTCCGGGGTGCCGACTGTGACACGCAGACAATCAGCCAGCAGCGGGTGCGCGCCGTTCAAATTTTTTATCAGTATGCCGCGCTGCTTCAGCCCCGCAAATACGGCGTCGGCGTGCATCGCGCGAAACAGGATGAAATTGGCTTCGCTGGGGTAGGGGCGCACATCCGCCGTCCCTACCAGCCGCTCGTATAGCCAGGTGCGATCCCGCTTGATCTGCGCTGCCTGCTGCTGCAACACATCGTGGTGCTGCAACAACTTTTCCGCCACCCCTTGCACGAGAACGCCGATATTATACGGCAAGCGCAATTTTTCCAATTGTTCCAGCCACATCCTGTGGCCAGCCAGAAATCCGAGCCGCAACCCGGCCATGCCGAGTTTGGAGAAGGTGCGCATCACCAGCAGATTCGGATGTTGCGCCAGCATGGAGATGAAGCTGGATCGGGCAAAAGCGTAATAGGCTTCGTCCACCACTACCAGGCCGGGAGCGGTCGTGATAATTTTTGTAACAGCTTCGGCATCGAACAGGTTGCCGCTCGGGTTGTTGGGGTAAGCGAGAAACACCAGCGCGGGTTGGTGGTGCCGGATTGCATCCAGCGTGGCGGGCAAATCCAGGTCAAAATTTTCCGTCAGTGGTACACCGACATAATTCATGCCGGTGAAAGTGGCGATCATCCGGTACATCACGAAGGAGGGGTCAACGCTCAATAGCGTCGCGCCCGGGCGGGCGAGCGCCAGCGCGAGCAACTGGATGATCTCGTCCGAGCCATTGCCGAGCAGCACCTCCGCACCCTCCGCCAGACCGGTCACGGCACGAATTTTTTCCTTCAGGCTGCGGGCACCGGGATCTGGGTAGCGGTTAATGGCAGTATCCGCCACCAGGCGGGCGATTTCCTCGCGCAGGTGTTGGGGCAGGGGGTAGGGGTTTTCCATCGCGTCCAGCTTGACCAGGCCTGTGGCAGGCGGAACATGGTAAGCGCGAAGCGCGAGCACCTCCTGCCGGAGCAGGTGGTCTGGGGTTGCAGGGTTGCAGGCTGAAGGCATGGGCGGTCGGTGCTACGGGTTACAGCATTCTACCTTAAGGAAATCCTTGCCCCAATGACAAATGAGCCTGGAAGAGGAGATGTGTTTCCAGCGTATGATGGGCCTGTAGAGGCGAAAGTTTGGGTCATGGAGTAATGAAATGCCACACCAGCAGAGGATTGGCAAAGCTCAAATCGGGCTGTCCATGTCGAAAAAACGGTGCTCCACACCGAATTGCGCGGCGAGATGCTCGCCCAGAGCCCGCACGCCGTAGCGTTCGGTGGCGTGATGCCCTGCCGCGATAAAAGCCACCCCTGATTCTTCCGCCAGGTGTACGTTCTGTTCGGAAATCTCTCCGGTCAGAAACGCATCCACACCCAGCATTACCGCCTCGTCGAAACAACCCTGAGCCGCGCCGCTGCACCAGGCGATGCGGCAGATGGTGCGTGTGCCTCCGCCGACCACCAGGGGCGCACGCTGCAATACTCCTTCTACATGCGCGGTGAGTTGCGCCAGCATTTGCGGGTGCGCCAGTTCGCCATAGCAGGCAATGTTCTGCTCGCCGAAGCGACCCTGTTCCACAAAACCCAGCCGCTGGCCGAGTTGCGCGTTGTTGCCGAGTACGTCATGCGCGTCCAGCGGCAAGTGGTAAGCCAGCAGGCTGACGTCGTGCTGCAACAGGTGGGCCAGCCTGCGCTTCTTGATACCTGTGACCGCAGCATCCTCGTTGCGCCAGAAATAGCCGTGATGCACCAGAATGGCGTCCGCGCCCCAGGCAATCGCCTCATCCAGCAGCCGTTGCGAGGCGGTAACCCCGGTAGCGAGACGGAGGATCTGCGCCTTGCCTTCAACCTGTATCCCGTTTGGGGAATAGTCGCGAAACCGGCTGATTTCCAGCAGGCTTCCGATATAATCGCGCAATTCGTTCAGCAGCATACTGTTGCCCCCCATTGTTTGGCGGCTCCATCATACCATGCGCAAATTCTGGCTATTGTTTTCGCAGGCCGCCACTATCGGCCTTGCGGTATTGTTTGTTATCCACACGCTGAAACCGGGGTTGCTGCCAGGCGCAGCGCGCGGCGGTGTGGTGACGCTCCTCGAAAACACGCCCAGTATCGGCAGCAAGATTCCCGCAGCCGGATTCAGTGCGGCGGCAAAAAAAGTCATGCCGGCAGTGGTAAATATTTTCACCAGCAGCACCGTAAGAAACCCCCATAACCCCTTCATGAACGACCCGAATTTCCGCTTCTTTTTTGGCGACCAGTTCGATGATGGCGCGGCACAAAGAAGTTCTGGCCTGGGTTCCGGCGTCATCGTCAGCCAGGATGGTTATATCCTTACTAACCACCATGTGATAGAGGCCGCCGATCAGATTGAGGTGGCACTGACCGACGGGCGCAATGCCAAGGGGACGATAGTCGGCTCCGACCCCGAAACCGACCTCGCGGTCATCAAGATAGATTTGCCCGGCACTATACCGGCTGTCACCTTTGCCGGCGCCGACCAGGCGCAAGTTGGCGACATCGTGCTCGCTATCGGCAACCCGTTCGATGTCGGGCAGACCGTGACCATGGGCATCATCAGCGCGCTGAAGCGCAACCACCTCGGCCTGAACACCTTCGAGAATTTTATCCAGACCGATGCCGCCATCAACCCCGGCAATTCAGGCGGCGCGCTGGCGGATGTAAACGGCAACCTGATCGGCATCAACAGCGCCATCTATTCGCCCAACGGCGGCTCGCTCGGCATCGGTTTCGCCATCCCCATCAGCACGGCAAAAATCGTCATGGAGCAGATTATCCAATACGGCTCGGTCACGCGCGGATGGATCGGCGTCGCGGTGCAGGAACTCACGCCGGAACTGGCCGAATCATTCAAGCTCGGCAGCTTGCAGGGTGTGCTGATTTCCGAAGTGGTGCGCGGTAGCCCGGCAGACAAGGCGGGAGTCAAGGCGGGCGACATCCTCACCGCAGTGGACAACAAGCCGTTAAGCGATTCGAGCGATATGCTGGAAACCATCGCCGGCTTGCCGCCCGGCAAAATGGCTTTGCTCAAACTCCTGCGCAACCAGAGCGAGGTGGTGGTGCAGGTGAAAGTCGGCAAGCGCCCGAGACCGAGGGTTCAGGAGTAATTTCGTCTGGGGTGGCGGCGGACGAAAAGTTGCAGGTTCGTGGCGGGATGCGCAGGATACCCGGATGTCCCGCGAAGGTTCTCACACCACTGTCACGCGTCCGAATTTGCGTTTGCCGACCTGCGTTACAACCACCGCACCCGCCTTGATTTGCAGGTTCTTATCACCGATTTTTTCGCCGTCGAGCTTGACTGCACCCTGCTGGATCATGCGCAAGGCTTCCGAGGTGCTCTCCACTAAACCGGCCTGCTTGAGCAATTGAGCGATACCGATAGCGCCGCCGGTTGAAGTGGCCGTGATTTCCGGCATGTCGTCCGGCAACACCCCCTGCTTGAAGCGCGCCTCGAATTCCGTCAGCGCGTCTTCCGCCGCCTCGCGGGAATGGAAGCGGGCAACCATTTCCTGCGCCAGCATCACTTTGATGTCGCGCGGGTTGCGGCCTTGCTCCACCTCGGCGCGCCAACGGGTGATGGCGCTCATCGGTTCGGCGGACAGTAGCTCGAGATAGCGCCACATCAGCTCGTCGGATACCGACATCAGCTTGCCGAATATTTCCTGCGGCGGCTCGGTGATACCCACATAGTTGCCAAGAGATTTTGACATTTTGTTCACGCCGTCCAGCCCAACCAGCAGCGGCATGGTGAGCACACACTGTGCGGGCTGGCCGTAGTGCTTCTGCAGTTCGCGCCCCATCAGCAGGTTGAATTTCTGGTCGGTGCCACCCAGCTCCATGTCGGCCTTGAGCACCACCGAGTCGTAGCCTTGCACCAGCGGATACATGAATTCGTGGATGGCGATGGGCTGCTTGTTCTGGTAGCGCTTGCCGAAATCGTCGCGCTCCAGCATGCGCGCCACGGTGTGCGTGGCTGCCAGCTTGATCATGTCAGACGCGCTGAATTTATCCATCCAGGCTGAATTGAACACGATTTCAGTTTTGTCGGGATCCAGCACTTTGAATACCTGTTCGCGGTAACTTTGCGCATTTGCGAGCACTTGCTCGCGCGACAGCGGCGGGCGGGTGGTGTTCTTGCCGGTGGGGTCGCCGATCATGCCGGTGAAGTCGCCGATCAGGAACAGGGCGTGGTGCCCCAAGTCCTGCAACTGGCGCATTTTGTTGAGCAGTACGGTATGGCCGAGATGCAAGTCCGGCGCGGTGGGGTCAAACCCCGCCTTGATGCGGAGCGGGCGGCCTTGCGCCAGCCTTTGCTTGAACTCGTCTTCCAGCAGCAGCTCTTCGCAGCCGCGCCGGATCAGCTCCAGCGCTTCATGTTGTGTCGCATTCACCATAATTTATTGTCAGGTTTGATCCGGTTCTGGTTACCGCTCATTTCAAGTTATGGGCCGTTCGTTGGGGCATATTCGCCGCTTGTTGCGCATACGGCACCCGCTTTAGCGGATTTTGAAGTATGTCCCCTTTCTGATAAAGTGCGCCCACTCGGAAAAGCAGCAACCATCAGAAAAAAAACAAGAAACAGCAAGAGGTGCAAATGTTAACCCAAAAAACCCTGACACAAGAACACAAAATGCGGCTGCGCTGGCTCGTTGCCCTTTCCAGCTTGCCTTTGCTCGGTGTTTTGACCGCGTTCGGCATCGTGCCTGCCCCTGAGGTCCAGCCCAACAACCTGAAAACGGTGGTGGAAGAAATCGCCCTGCCGAATCCTGCTCGGGACGGCAGCGAAACAGCCACGTTCTGGCGCAACGAGCGCGTGCAACGCGGCGATACGGTGGCCGAGTTGCTGCGGCGTTTGAATGTAGAAGATGCGGCTGCCAGCGAATATTTGCGCGGCGACCTGGAGGCAGAGTCTTTCCGCCAGCTCTCCGCCGGCAAGTCGGTGCAAGCCGAAACCGGCATGGAAGGCAATCTGCTGGCGTTACGCTACTTGAGCAACGACGGCAGCCAGATCATCATCGAGAAAAGCGCAAGCGGATTTACTGCCAAGGCGCTGCCGCCCCAGCTCGAAGAGCGTGTGTTCGTGCGCAGCGGAGAAATCAAGAGCTCCCTGTTTGCGGCGACCGATGAAATCGCCCTGCCCGACGCCGCCGCCAGCCAGCTGGCGGAAATTTTTGGCGGCGACATAGATTTTCATCACGACCTGCGTAAAGGCGACAGGTTTACTGTGGCTTACGAGATGGCCTACAGCAACGGCGAACCCGTGCGCACCGGGCGCGTCCGGGCAGCCGAGTTTATCAACCGGGGCAAAACTTACCGGGCGGTATATTTCCAGAAGGATGAAAACCGCGGCGACTATTACACGCCGGAAGGCAAAAGCATGCACAAGGCCTTCCTGCGCTCGCCTTTAGAATTCTCGCGCGTCAGCTCCGGCTTCAGCTCCTCGCGCCTGCACCCGGTGCTGGGCACCATGAGAGCGCACAAAGGGGTGGACTATGCGGCGCCTACCGGCACCAAGGTCAAGGTGACCGCCGATGGAGTGGTGTCCTTCGTGGGCAAACAGGGAGGGCATGGCAACATGATTTCGGTGGATCACCAGGGACGCTACACTACCGTGTACGGACATTTGTCCCGCTTTGCCGACAAAATCCGTCGCGGCCAGCGTGTCGGCCAGGGCGACATCATCGGCTACGTCGGCGCGACCGGCTTGGCCACCGGGCCGCACCTGCATTACGAGTTCAAGATCAACGGACAACAGCGCGACCCGCTGCGGGTCGTCCTGCCGGATGGAACGCCGGTCAGCGCCTCGCAAAAAACGGCCTTCCTGGAAACTGCCAGCAGCCATATCCAGCAGTTGGCGATGTTGCGCAACACCAGCCAGGCCGGGCTTGACTGATCCCGGCGACACCGGCCTCTATGCGGGCATCATGTCGGGCACCAGCCTCGACGGCATTGATGTCGCGCTGGTAGAGTTTTCCGGCAAGCCCGGCGGCCAGACGGTCTATCTGCACGCTACCTATTACCAGCCATATGACGCTGCCACCAGAGCCGCACTGCTCGATCTGCACCACCCCGCAAACGGCGAGTTGCACCGGGCGCAATTGATCGCCAACGACTTGGCTCGCCTGTATGCAGCAGCCGTGTCAGCTTTGCTGCGGGAAGCCGGTGTCGCTCCCGCGCAAGTGTGCGCTATCGGTTGTCACGGCCAAACCATACGCCACCGTCCCGAACACGGTTATACCCTGCAACTGGGTAATGCCGCTTTGCTGGCCGAACTGAGCGGCATTACCGTAGTGAGCGACTTCCGCAACCGCGACATCGCGGCGGGAGGGCAGGGCGCACCGCTGGTTCCCGCATTTCATGACAAGGTGTTGCGCCACTCCGGCAGCCACCGCGTCGTTGTCAATATTGGCGGTATCAGCAATCTCACCGATTTGCCGCCCGGTCGCGCCACCACCGGTTTTGATTGTGGCCCCGGAAACCTGCTGATGGATGCGTGGGCCGCGCTGCACCGTGGGGTTCCCTACGATAAAGATGGCACGTGGGCTGCAAGCGGAAATGTCGTTCCGGCGCTGCTGAATGCGTTCTTGAGCGAGCCGTTTCTGCATTCCTTGCCACCGAAAAGCTGCGGGCGCGACCTGTTCAACCTGGTATGGTTGGAAGGCAAACTGCATGGCGATGAGTTGGCTGCCGACGTGCAGGCCACCTTGCTGGAGCTGACCGTCCGCGCCATCAGCGATTCGATCAGGGGATGCTGCGCTGGCGCGCAGGAGGTGTATCTGTGCGGCGGCGGCGCGCATAACCGCGCATTGGTGCAACGGCTGCGAGCATCGTTGCCGGAATGCCGCATCCAGCCAACCGATGCGCTGGGTTTGAGCGCGGACTGGATGGAAGCGGTCGCATTTGCCTGGCTGGCACAGCAAACCCTGCACGGCCAATGCGCCAATCTGCCCGCTGTTACCGGGGCGCGTCACCCGTGCGTTCTGGGCGCCATCTATCAAGCTTAATGTAGCGCATTTTCTGTTTTTTTCCCTCCGTCCGTTCTCGAAAAATCGCCGTTCGTGCGCGGTCTTGCAACGCTTATCCAGCCGAATGAAACGGATGCATGGTTTAGGGTAGCGGAATAGCTTTTGGTAGTGTGCTTCCTGTAACTGTTGATCTGGCCAAGCGATTCCGTCCTTACATCTTCAAGCAAGGGAGCGTCATGAAAGTACAAATAAAATTCAGCGAAATTGCAGTATTGCTGGTTGTTTCATTGATGAGTTTCGCCGCCAACTTACCCGACAGCTTTCTGGGGAATATACTGGACAGAAGTGTGCTGTTGGCCACGCTGACCGCCTTTATCGTTGTCGCGATGTTCCGGTATCTGCGGATGATGCTGATCCTGGCGATTTCCATTCTGGCCATAGGCGCCAATCTTCCCGCAGAACTGGCCTCCGCTCTCGATATCAGCCAGCTTGCGCTGATCGTATCGCTGGGATTCCTGGTTACGGTTTCGCTGCTGAATTATGCGTTCAAACTGTTGCCGATGGGAACCGAGATACCGGAGCCTCCCGCTCCCGACGTTGACGAAGCGCGCCACGTCATGTTCGCAGCGATATCGAAAGGCGACTCGGCCACATTGCACCAACTGCTGGAGATGGAAGTGGATGTCAATTTCTTTCTCGACGGAAAGACGCCGATCCATCTGGCTACCGAAAAAGGCTATTCGGAAATTGTGCGCGCCCTGATTCGCCATGGCGCAAATTTCCGCCTGAAAGATGCGGACGGGAGGCGGCCTCTGGAGATCGCGCTGGCCAGGAAATATATTCAGACAACCGAGATTCTTTTTGAAGCGAACAAGCCGTATTTTGCCAACCCGGAGCGTGCTATGAACTGGCGCACAGGCGCTGGAATGTGGCGCGACACCGAAGATTCGTACAGTGTTGGAGCCAGCTAATCCGGAATGAAAATCGCAGGCTGAATATTACTTTTCTTCCGGCAAGGGTTCTGGTCTGGTACTGCCCCATCCCTCGGCGGGACGGTTCTTGCTCTGATCCGCCCACACGAAACGACCGAACAGCACGCAGCCTTTCATTCCCACCTTGCAGGGCAGGCTATTGACGCGCGCGCATTTGCCATCAATTTCGTGCGGGCAACCCCATCCGCTCATCGCATCTGAACCTTTTCACGAATTCCGCTATCTGCGGCAACACGTCCAATACCGCAACCCGCTGAATTGCGGCGACCACGCCGGCTCGCAAGGTTCGTCGGACGAAGAACGTGTGCGGTGCTTTTCAGGAATCCAGATCGAACGCCTTGTGCAGCACGCGCACCGCCAGTTCCATGTATTTCTCGTCTATCACCACGGAGATTTTGATTTCCGAGGTGGAAATCATCTGGATGTTGATGCCTTCCTCGGCCAGCGTGCGGAACATCTTGCTGGCGATGCCCACGTGCGAGCGCATGCCGACGCCGACCACCGATACCTTGGCGATCCTGCTGTCACCCGCCACCTCGCGCGCACCGATATGTTTCTGCACCTGATTTTTCAGGATGCCCATCGCCTTGTCGAATTCGTTGCGGTGTACGGTGAATGAAAAGTCCGTGGTGCCGTCCAGGCTGACGTTCTGGATAATCATGTCTACGTCAACATTGGCCTCGCTTACCGGGCCGAGTATCTGATACGCGATGCCCGGTTTGTCCGGCACGCCCCGCACGGTGATTTTGGCCTCGTCGCGGTTGAACGCAATGCCAGAAATAATTGCCTGTTCCATTTTGTCGTCTTCCTCAAAAGTAATCAGCGTGCCTTCGCCCTCTTCCTCGAAGCTGGAGAGTACGCGCAGCTTGACCTTGTATTTTCCGGCAAATTCGACCGAGCGAATTTGCAGCACCTTGGAACCGAGGCTGGCCATTTCCAGCATCTCCTCGAAGGTGATGCTCTTCAGGCGGCGCGCCTCCGGTACCAGGCGCGGGTCGGTGGTGTACACGCCGTCCACGTCGGTATAGATCTGACATTCGTCGGCGCGTAGCGCCGCCGCGATGGCCACCCCGGTGGTATCTGAACCGCCGCGCCCCAGCGTGGTGATGTTGCCTTTCTCGTCCACCCCCTGAAAGCCCGCCACCACCACAACGTAGCCGCCAGCCAGGTCGGTGCGGATATTCTGCTCGTCTATGTTGAGGATGCGCGCCTTGGTGAAAGCACTGTCGGTGAGGATCCTGACCTGCCCGCCGGTATAGCTTTTGGCTTTCAACCCCAGTTCGAGCAATGCCATGGAAACCAGCCCGATGGTCACCTGCTCGCCAGTGGCAACCACCACATCCAGCTCGCGCGGGTCGGGCTGCGGCTGGATTTTTTTCGCCAGGTTAATCAGGCGGTTGGTCTCGCCGCTCATCGCGGAAACCACCACCACCACTTGGTGCCCGTGCGCCTTGTATTTTGCCACGCGGCGCGCTACCGCCTGGATGCGCTCCGGGCTGCCCACCGAAGTGCCGCCGTATTTCTGAACAATTAAAGCCACGATATACCCACACCCATCTTAAAAACAGGGCGGCATTTTAACCCGTTGAGAATTTATAGGGAGGACAAATTCACCCTGCTTGTCCCCAAACCTCAACTACGTTTCCTGGATTACCCGGATTCCTCCGAGTAGTTAACGCACGCTGAAAGGCGCCGCAACAATACTTGCAGCGCCTTTGCGCGATGGCTGATCTGCGACTTTCTGTCGTGCGACATCTCAGCTGCCATCTTGCCGTCTTGTGGCAACCAGAACAGCGGGTCATAGCCGAAACCGCCGCTGCCACGCTCCTCAAAGCCGATCTCGCCATGCCACTCGCCTTCCGCGATCAGCGGTTGCGGGTCATCCGCGTGACGCACCAGCACCAGTACGCAATAATAGTGTGCGCGCCGGTCGCTCACGCCATGCATGGCTTGCAGCAATTTTTCGTTGTTGCGCGCATCCGCCTGCTGCCGCAAAAGCTCTCGGTTGGCTGGTAATGAGTGAGGGACGCTGCCGGGATCAGCATCGTCCGCATAGCGTGCGGACTGCACGCCGGGCGCTCCGCCGAGGGCGTTGACGCAGATGCCGGAATCGTCGGCCAGCGCGGGCAAGCCGCTGGCGGCGCTGGCATGGCGCGCTTTCGCCAGTGCATTTTCGATGAAGGTGCCGTGCGGTTCTTCCGCTTCGGAGATGCCGAGCTGGGTTTGCGTGAGCACTTCGATGCCGAGCGGCGCCAGCATGGCCTGTAATTCGCGCAGTTTGCCGGGGTTGCCGGAGGCGATGACCAGTTTTTGCACGCCGCTACCCTGCCAGTGCCGCGCGCTGGATTTCCACCAGCCGCGCGATGCCAGACTGCGCCAGATCGAGCAGCGCATCCAACTCGGTGCGGCTGAAGGCGTGGCCTTCCGCCGTTCCCTGCACCTCGACAAACTGGCCGCCGCCGGTCATCACCACGTTCATGTCGGTGTCGCAGGCAGAATCCTCGGCATAGTCGAGATCGAGCACCGGCGCTCCCTGATAAACGCCTACCGAAATAGCGGCGACGAAATCATTGAGCGGAGATTCCGCGATCAGCCCCTTGCCGAGCAGCCCGCTCACCGCATCGTGCAGGGCGACGAACGCGCCGGTGATGCTGGCGGTGCGAGTCCCGCCGTCTGCCTGGATCACGTCGCAATCCACCTGTACGGTGCGCTCGCCCAGTTTTTCCAGATCCACCACAGTGCGCAGGCTGCGCCCGATCAGGCGTTGGATTTCCTGGGTGCGCCCGGACTGTTTGCCCTTGGCCGCTTCGCGCGCCATGCGCTCGCCGGTGGAGCGCGGCAGCATGCCGTATTCCGCCGTAACCCAGCCTTCGCCCGAACCCTTTTTATGCGGTGGCACGCGTTCTTCCACGCTGGCAGTGCAAATCACCCTGGTGTCGCCGCATTCGATCAGCACCGAGCCTTCGGCATGTTTGGTGTAGCGGCGGGTGATGCGGATAGCGCGCAACTCGTTTGGCAGGCGTTGGCTTGGGCGCATGGGGGGATTCTCCGTGATAAAAGAGCGGGGTGGTCAGCGGATTTCAAGCGCGGTGCATACCGGCTCGGGCGCAAACTGTTCGGCCTCGCCATCGCCCCATCGCACTACCACCGCCGTAGTGTTGTCGGCGCGCGCGCCAGCCAGAGCCACTGCCTTGTCCATCAACCGCTCCATCGCGACAGACAGCGGCGCTGCGGAAAGCCCCGCCGCCAGATCCTCTTCCTCTATTGGCCCCCACAAGCCGTCGCTGCACAGCAACAGCATGTCGCCCTGTTGCAGCGGCACGATGGGCGAGGATTCAACATAAAACATGTTTTCCACCCCGCCGAGGCAGTTGGTAATCCGGTTGCGGTCGGGGTGCGTTTTCATTTCGTCGCGACTGATGATGCCCCAGTCCGCCCACTGTTGCACCACCGAGTGGTCGTGCGTGACGGCGACTGTTCCGCTATCGCGCAACAGGTAAAAGCGCGAATCGCCGGCATGCGCCCAGCACACCCTACCATCCTGCACCAGCGCCGCCACGCAGGTCGTACCGGGATTGCCGCCGAGATGCTGTTCTTGCGCATAGCGGATGATGGCGTTGTGCGCGCGCCGCACGATTTCGCTTAAAAACTCCTCCGGTTCGGGCACGCGCGGCTGCGCTGCCTGGGCGAAGGCGTGCATGAAAGTGTGGATGGTGACTTGCGCTGCGATTTCGCCGTGCAAGTGCCCCCCCATTCCGTCGGCCAGCACCAGCAGCAGAGCATTGTTGCTGTAGGCGTAGGCTACACGATCCTGGTTGTAGTGTCGGCCACCAATGCGGCTGGTCTGGTAAACAGAAAATTTCATCGGCTGGGGGCCACGGGTATATTCCCCGGACGGGAGCAAAGCGTAATCGTAATATAATGCGCGGGGTTCGGCCCAGATTATATTCGGAGTACGCGATGATTTACAGCATGACCGGTTTTGCCGCCGCCGCCACAGAACTGGATACCGGCTCGCTGACAGTAGAAATCCGCTCGGTCAATCACCGCTACCTGGATATCCAGATGCGCATGCCGGACGATCTGCGCATGCTGGAACCCGCGCTACGCGAAGCCATCGCCGCCCAACTGACGCGCGGAAAAGTGGATTGTCGCATTGGTTTTACCTTCCGTCTGTCCACGCAGAATCCGGCGCAACTCAATCATGCGCTGTTGCGGCAACTGGCGCAATGGAGCAGCGAAGTGCAGGCCATCCTGCCTGGAGCGAATGGGTTGAGTGTGGCCGATGTCCTGCGCTGGAACGGCGTGCTGGAAAGCGCCGCGCTACCCGCCGACGCCTTGAGCGCCACAACTCTGGATTTGCTGCAACAGTCATTGCGGGAATTCTCTGCGGCCCGCGAGCGCGAAGGCGGCAAGCTGAAAGCGTTCCTGTTGCAGCGCATGGAGCAGATCGAAGATCTGTGCGGCATCGTTGCCCCACGAATTCCAGATGCCGTTGCGGCTTACGAGGGAAAGCTGGCAGCGCGCCTGCGCCAGGCAATGCAGAACAGCGACGACGAGCGCATTCTCCAGGAGGTTGCCCTGTTTGCCAGCAAAATAGACGTGAATGAGGAGCTGTCGCGCCTGCTCGCCCATCTGGCGGAAATGAAGCGGGTGCTGGAAAAAGGCGGCACGGCGGGTAAGCGACTGGATTTTCTGATGCAGGAGCTGCACCGCGAAGCCAACACGCTGGGGGCAAAATCGGTGGATGCCGAAGTGTCGCGCGCCTCAATGGAAATGAAACTGCTGGTCGAGCAGATGCGGGAACAGATCCAGAACATCGAGTAGCGCCCCGCGCGCAATGCGGCGGCCCTTATTCCGATCCAGCCTGACGGGCATGGCAAACGCCACCACTGATTATGAAACCCGCCATGCCCGTTAGAAACGAGCGCTTATTCCCTCAACCACCGCGCCGCATCCAGCGCAAAATAAGTCAGGATGCCGTCTGCACCAGCGCGTTTGAATGACAGCAGCGCCTCCAGCACGCAGGCGCGTTCGTTCAGCCAGCCGTTTTGTGCGGCAGCCTTGAGCATGGCGTATTCGCCGCTGACCTGGTAGACGAACGTCGGCGCCTTGAATTCGTCCTTCACGCGCCGCACGATGTCCAGATAAGGCATGCCGGGCTTGACCATCACCATGTCGGCGCCTTCCTGCAAATCCAGCCCGACTTCCCACAGTGCTTCGTCGGAATTGGCCGGATCCATTTGGTAGGTATATTTGTTGCCGGAGCCGAGGTTGCCCGCCGAACCCACAGCATCGCGGAACGGGCCGTAGAAGCTGGAAGCATACTTGGCGGAATAAGCCATGATGCGGGTATGAATGCAGTTCTTCTGATCCAGCGCCGCACGCACCGCGCCGATGCGCCCATCCATCATGTCGGAAGGGGCCACGATGTCGGCGCCAGCCAGCGCGTGAGTTTGCGCCTGCCGCACCAGCACCGCCACGGTTTCGTCGTTCAGCACATAACCGCTGTCGTCTATCAGGCCATCCTGCCCGTGGCTGGTGTAAGGGTCGAGCGCGATGTCGGTCATCACGCCCAGTTCCGGGAAATTTTTCTTTAATGCGGCCACCACACGCGGTACCAGGCCGTTCTCGTTGTAAGCCTCGCGGGCATCCAGGCTTTTCAGCGGCGCTTCGATCACCGGAAATATTGCCATGACCGGAACACCGAGCTTGACACATTGCTCGGCATCCTTGAGCAACAAATCCAGAGTGTTGCGCTGCACCCCCGGCATGGACTTCACATCTTCTGTTTTATTGCTACCTTCCAGCACGAAAACCGGGTAGATAAAGTCGGCAGACGTAAGCACTTGCTCGCGCATCAGATCGCGCGAAAAGGCGTCGTGCCGCATCCGCCGCATTCTTTTATGAGGGTACTGCCCTAGTGTTTGCATAATAGCCTTCCAAAAAATTCTGGTTTACTGGAACTATTTTATATTTCCTTTATCATACCGCACAGATGATGTGAGTCATCTCCCGTTTCTCCTCCCTGAGCGGGTAGTCTTAACCCTACTGTTAAGACGCTTATGCCCCTGGCTTCCCCCTTTTAGCCAGGGGCGTTTTTTTACTCCAAATCCATCCAGCCGCCTATCACGGCTTCCGCTTCTGCAGCTCCGGTTTTCTTCAGGCTGGAAAACAACTGCACCGAACAATGCGGGAAATGCTCCAGCAAATATAATTTAACACGATTCAGCGTGGCGGTCGCTTGCTGGCGGCTTAACTTGTCCGACTTGGTGAGCAGAACATGCACCGGTTTGCCGGTAAGCGCGAACCAGTCCAGCAACCGCTCGTCCAGATCGGTGAGCGGATGGCGCGCATCCATGATGACAACCAGTCCACACAAGGCTTCCCGCGTTTGCAAATACTCGCTCAACAAACCTTCCCAGTGCTGCTGCACATCCGGCGGTACTTTGGCGTAACCATAGCCGGGCAAATCCACCAGAAACTTGTTGCTTCCTAAAGAGAAATAGTTGAGGTGCTGGGTGCGCCCCGGCGTCTTGCTGGTATAGGCCAGCCGGGTATG
>CXWL01010366.1_pt1 | contig 32522 bp, 32 predicted proteins | sample 590931 | NCBI WGS metagenome assembly CXWL01 (sample SAMEA3498368, study PRJEB10139) | groundwater metagenome | biome: water well; material: biofilm material | place: Germany | collected 2015-04-27
CGGATCCCGGCCGTAACCGGGAACCGATCGGGAATGTGGCGGGGGGCGTAAGCCCTCCGCCGGCCTTTAAAGATCTCCGGACCGCCTTTGCCCTCCAGTCCTACCGGCAGGCTGGGGTTGGTCCGAGAGACTTTGATGACTTTGAGAATCTCTCCCGCGTCGCCTTTCTCCTGTCGAAACAAGGGTTTCGCAGCGCACAATCTTTTGCACCCGAAGGGTGTGAAGTGATTGACAAAAAAGGGGGTTTTTCGATATGATTCAAATTGTTGCATTGCATCAAGCGCGCCTGAATTCGGGACCTTCCTCCCGAGCACGCCAGCGCCGGTCCGGGACCACGGAAACATCCCAGGCCGCGCGCGCACGGAGCATCCAGGTTCTCCCTGGAAGCCCGGGAAACAACCCCAAGCTACGACCGTCTGACGCCTCATTGGGGCGCTTGCGGCTGGTCAGGGACGGCGGCGACAAGGCGCAGAACGTTTGGAGGTTGAAAATGGAAACAACCGAAAGCGTGTTCAAGGTACCCGGCCTGGCCGGCGCCCTGCGCCTGTTCTCCGCGGCGCGGGCCCTGCTCGCCCTGGTCGGGCTGGCGGTGGTCCTTGCCGCCGCCCTGCCGGCGCCGCGCGAAGCGCTGCTGCGCCAGGTCGCCCTCTGGTCCGAAGCCTGGGAGGGCGAGAGCGGCAACATGACCGCCGGCACCATCCAGGCGGACGCGGGCAGCACGGAGCAGCGCGAGCAGCGCGCCATCACCGAATTCATCGCCAAGCGCTACCGCGTCGCGCACGACGCGACGGCGGGCTTCGTCGCCACCGCCTACCGCGCCGGCGTGGAATGGAAGGTCGATCCGCTGCTGATCCTGGCGGTGATGGCGGTCGAGTCGCGCTACAACCCGGTGGCCGAGAGCAACATGGGCGCCAAGGGGCTGATGCAGGTGATCCCCAAATTCCATCCCGAGAAGCTGGCCGGGCATGGCGGCGAGGGCGCGCTGCTCGACCCGCACGTCAACATCCAGGTCGGCGCGCAGATCCTGCGCGAGTACCTGCGCCGCATGGGCGAAACCGAGACCGCGCTGCAGATGTACGCCGGCGCCATCGACGAGCCGACCTCCGGCTACGCCTTCAAGGTGCTCGCCGAGCGCTCGCGCCTGGAGCAGATTCTGAAGCAGGTCCGACGCTCAGCGTCGGCCTGATTTTCCCGGACTGAATTTCTTCAGGCGCGCGGCAGCCTCTTCCAGGTCTGCCATGGAGCGCGTGTAGGCGAAGCGCACGTAGCGCTTCGTCCCGTAGCTCCCGAAATCGATCCCCGGCGTCGCCGCCACGCCTTCGCGTTCGAGAAGTTCAAACGCAAAGCGTTTCCCGTCACCGCCGCAATCCGCATAGACGTAGAACGCTCCCGAGGGACGGGCGGGTACTGCCAGGCCGGCGCGCTCCAGTGCCGGCACGAGGAAATCGCGGCGTCGCCGGAATTCGCGCCTGCGCGATTCCAGCACCCTCAAGGTCGCCGGGGTGAAACAGGCGAGGGCCGCATGCTGCGACACCGCCGGCGCGCAGATGAACAGGTGCTGGGCCAGTTTCTCGAATTCGCGCATGCGGATTTTCGGCAAAACGACCCAACCCAGGCGCCAGCCGGTCATGCAGAAATACTTGGAGAAGCTGTTGATGATGGCGACTTCGCCGGGCAGCCCGAGCGCGGTCGAGGGCGCATCTCCGCCCCTCTCCCCGTACACCAGTCCCTGGTAGATCTCGTCCACCATCAGTACGCCGCCGCGCGCCGCGATGAAGCGGGCAATCCCCTGGATTTCATTTCGTGAAATCAAAGTACCAGTGGGGTTCGAAGGCGAACCCAGAAGGAGGCCCCGGGTGCGCGGGCCCCAGGCCGCGCGCACCATCTCCAGCGTCGGCTGGAAATTCGATGCCGGTGACACCTTGAGCGCGCGTGCGTTCCCTTCGAAGGCGCGCACCATGTGGCGGTAACCGGGATAACCCGGATCCGGCACCAGGATCTCGTCGCCCGGATTGACGTACAGCGCGAGGGTCAGCAGCAGCCCGCCGGACGCACCGGAAGTGATCGCAACCCTTTCAGGGCTGACTTCCCTTGAAAAACCGGACGCATAGTGCCCGGCAATCGCTTCGCGCAATGCCGGGAGGCCGAGCGTCGCGGTGTAGGCGCTGCGCCCGTCGCGCAGCGCGCGCACTGCCGCCTCGACGACCTGCGGCGCCGCGGTGAAATCGGGCTCGCCGATTTCCATGTGGATCACGCGCCGGCCCGCCGCCTCGAGCCGGTGCGCCCGCGCGAGCACGTCCATCACCACGAATGGCTGGATTTCCGAGACGCGCCTTGCGGCGCGCAAACGAGCCGGGGTCTTCAAGGGGAAGGGTGATTATACGGATATAATTTTTGTCCGATTCCAGGAGTGCAAAAGAGGAAAACCCGGTGGACGAGGAATTGAGAAAGAGTGCCCTCGAGTATCACCGCCTGCCGCGCCCCGGCAAGATCTCGATCCTCGCCACCAAGCAGCTCACCAACCAGCGCGACCTTGCGCTCGCCTATTCGCCCGGCGTGGCGGCGCCCTGCGAGGAGATCAAGCGCGACCCGGCGCAGGCGGTGCACCTCACTTCGCGCGCCAACCTGATCGCGGTGATCACCAACGGCACCGCGGTGCTGGGCCTGGGCGTGATCGGGCCGCTCGCCGCCAAGCCGGTGATGGAAGGCAAAGCGGTCCTCTTCAAGAAGTTCGCCGGCATCGACTGCTTCGACATCGAAATCGACGAGCGCGATCCGGACCGGCTGGTCGACATCATCGCCTCGCTCGAGCCCACCTTCGGCGGCATCAACCTGGAGGACATCAAGGCGCCGGAGTGCTTCATCGTCGAGCGCAAGCTGCGCGCCCGGATGAAGATCCCGGTGTTCCACGACGACCAGCACGGCACCGCGATCATCGTGGGGGCCGCGTTCCTCAATGGCCTGAAAGTCATCGGCAAGAAAATAGACGGAATAAAGCTGGTTGTCTCCGGCGCCGGCGCCGCGGCCCTTGCCTGTCTGGAACTTCTCGTAAAAATGGGCCTGCCGCGCGGCAACATCATCGTCACCGACATCAAGGGCGTGGTGTGGAAGGGCCGCAAGGAGGAGATGGACCCGGACAAGGCGCTGTTCGCGGTCGAGACCAAGGCGCGCACCCTGGACGAGGTCATCGCCGGCGCCGACGTGTTCCTCGGCCTGTCCGCGGGCGGCGTGCTGAAGCCCGCGATGCTGAAGAAGATGGCCGAACGCCCGCTGATCCTGGCGCTTGCCAACCCGGAGCCGGAGATCCTCCCCGAGCTCGCGAAGGAGGCGCGCCCGGACTGCATCATCGCCACCGGGCGCGGCGACTATCCGAACCAGGTGAACAACGTCCTGTGCTTTCCGTTCATCTTCCGCGGCGCGCTGGACGTCGGCGCGACCACCATCACCACCGAGATGGAGCTTGCGGCCGTGCGCGCGATCGCCGACCTGGCGCAGGCGGAGGCCTCCGACATCGTGGCGATGGCCTACGGCGGACAGGACCTGCGCTTCGGTCCCGAATACCTGATACCGCGGCCCTTCGACCCGCGCCTGATCGGCAGGATCGCGCCGGCGGTGGCCAGGGCGGCGATGGATTCGGGCGTCGCGACGCGCCCGCTGGCGGACCTGGACGCCTACCGCGCCTCGCTCACCCAGTTCGTCTACCACTCCGGCATGATCATGAAGCCGCTGTTCACGGCGGCGAGCGCTTCGCCCAAGCGCGTGGTCTACGCCGAGGGCGAGGACGAGCGCGTGCTGCGCGCGGCACAGATCGTGATCGACGAGGGCCTCGCCAAGCCGACGCTGATCGGGCGGCCGCAGGTGATCGAGCAGCGCATCGAGCGGCTCGGCCTGCGCATCCGCGCCGGGCGCGAGTTCCAGTTGGTCAACCCCGAGAGCGATCCGCGCTACCGCGACTATTGGACCACCTACCACCGCCTCACCGAGAGGAAGGGCGTCTCGCCCGAGTACGCGCGGGTCGAGATGCGCCGGCGCAACACCCTGATCGGCTCGATGATGATGATCAAGGGCGAAGCTGACGGCATGCTTTGCGGTACCTTCGGCACGCACGCGCTGCACCTGCAGTACGTCGACCAGGTGATCGGCCGGCGCCAGGGCGTCAAGCACTACGCGGCGATGAACGCGCTGCTGCTGCAGGACCGCACGGTGTTCATCTGCGATACCTACATCACGCCGGACCCGGACGCCGACCACATCGCCGAGATGACCATCCTCGCCGCGGAGGAGATCCGGCGCTTCGGCATCGTGCCCAAGGCCGCGCTCCTGTCGGGTTCGAACTTCGGCTCGGTGCCGGAACTGCCTTCGGCGCGCAAGATGCAGCAGGCGCTCCGGCTGGTCGCCGAGCGCGCGCCGGAGCTGGAGATCGAGGGCGAGATGCACGGCGATGCGGCGCTCTCCGACGAAATCCGGCAGAAGGTGTTCCCGCATTCTCGCCTGCGCGGCGAGGCCAACCTGCTGGTGATGCCGAATCTGGACGCGGCCAACATCTCGTTCAACCTGCTGAAGATCGCATCCTCCGAGAACGTCACTATCGGCGCGATCCTGCTCGGCGCCGCGCGCCCGGTGCACATTCTCACGCCCTCGGCCACGGTGCGGCGCATCGTCAACATGACCGCGCTCACGGTGGCCGATGCCAATGCCCCGCGCGGGCAAGAGCAGACGCTTTTCTAGAATGAAAGCGCGAGCCGGACTCGTACTGACTGGGGGCGGCGCCCGGGCCGCCTACCAGGTCGGCGTGGTCAAGGCCGTGCGCGACATCCTCGGCAATCCGGTCGCGAACCCGTTCCCGATCCTGTGCGGCACCTCGGCGGGGGCGATCAACGCCACCACGCTCGCGGTCTACGCCGACGACTTCAGCCGCGGCGTCGGCAACCTCCTGGAAGTCTGGGAGAACATGCATTGCCACCACATCTACCGCACCGATCCGGGCCATATCATGAAGAGCGGCGCGCGCTGGCTGAGCGCGATGATGCTGCTGTCGCGCCACAACCCGATTTCGCTCCTCGACAACGCGCCACTCAAGGAAATGCTCGAGCGCACGCTTGCCTTCGACCGCATCCAGGACCACATCGATTCGGGTGCGCTCTACGCGGTGAGCGTCACGGCCTCGGGGTATACGACGGGCCAGAGCGTGTCGTTCTTCCAGGGCGGCACCGGGCTGGAGGGCTGGGAGCGCAACCAGCGCATCGGCGCGGCCGTCTCGCTGAAGCTGGATTACCTGCTCGCCTCCAGCGCCCTGCCGTTCATCTTTCCCGCGGTGTAGGTGCATCGCGAATACTTCGGCGATGGCTCTGTGCGCCAGATCGCCCCAGTCAGCCCGGCGCTGCACCTGGGCGCGGACCGCGTGCTGGTGGTCGGCACGGGACGCCAGACGGGCGACTCGTCGCGCGCCCGTTCCAACATCTATCCTTCGCTCGCGCAGGTCGCGGGCCACGCGCTCAACTCGATCTTCCTGGACGGCCTGTCGGTGGACCTGGAGCGCCTCGAGCGCATCAACCGCACGCTGCGCCTGATCCCGGCGGAAAAGCTCGCGGAAGCCAACCTGCCGCTGCGGCCGGTGAAGGTGCTGTTCATCTCGCCCTCGCAGCCGCTGGAGCGGATCGCGGCGCGCTTCGTGCACGAGCTGCCGGCGACCATCCGCTTCATCCTGCGGCCGACCGGGGCGATGAACCGCTCGGGCTCGAACCTGGCAAGCTACCTGCTGTTCGAGGACTCGTTCTGCCGTACCCTGATCGACCTGGGCTACCAGGACACCGCGGTGCGGGAGAAGGAAGTGCGTGCGTTCTTCGACGACGAGGCATAAGCCATGGCCGATCAGAATCCGCAGAATCCGTTCGAGATGTTCCAGCGCCTGTGGGGGCCGCTCGGCGTGCCGGTGCCCGGCATGGCGATGCCGACCATGGACCCGCAGGAGATCGAGAAGCGGGTGCAGGAATTGAAGTCGGTGGAAATGTGGCTGTCGATGAACCTGAACATGCTTCGCACGGCGATCCAGGGACTGGAAATGCAGAAAGCCGGATTGAGCGCGATGCAGCAGGCGATGCAGATGGGAATGCCGCAGGACAAGAAACCATAATCAGGAGACGAAGCAAATGGCAAAAGCAGTCCGTTATCACAAGCAGGGCGGTCCCGAAGTCCTACAGGTCGATGAGGTGCAGGTCGGCGACCCGGGCCCGGGACAGGTGCGCATCAAGCACGTCGCCATAGGTGTCAACTTCGTCGATACCTACCAGCGTTCGGGCCTGTATCCGATGCAGCTTCCCGCCGTGGCCGGAAACGAAGGCGCGGGCGTGGTCGAGGCGGTTGGCGCGGGCGTCACCGACCTCAAGGCCGGCGATCGCGTCTGCTATACGGGCCTGCCGGGCTCCTATTGCGAGGCGCGCCTAGCGCCGGCGGACCGGATGGTCAAGCTGCCGCAGGGCATCACGGAGGAGCAGGCGGCCTCGATGCTGCTGAAGGGCCTCACCGTGCATTACCTGATCTTCTCCACCTACCCGGTGAAGAAGGGCGAGACCGTGCTCTGGCATGCCGCCGCGGGCGGCGTCGGCCTGATCGCCTGCCAGTGGCTCAAGGCCCTGGGCGTCACCACCATCGCCACTGCCGGCTCGGCGGAGAAGCTCGCGCTCGCCAAGTCCCACGGCGCCGACCACCTCATCAACTACACCACCGAGAAGTTCGTCGACAAAGTGAAGGAAATCACCGGCGGCAAGGGCGTGCCGGTGGTGTACGACTCGGTTGGCAAGACCACGTGGGAAGGCTCGCTAGATTGCCTGCGCCCGCGCGGGCTGATGGTGACTTTCGGCAACGCCTCCGGGCCGGTGGCGCCGGTGAACCTCGGCATCCTCGCCTCCAAGGGCTCGCTTTTCGTCACGCGGCCGACGCTTGCGACCTACATCGCGGCGCGGGCGGACCTGGTGGAGCGATCGAACGCGCTGTTCGACGTGGTCAAGTCCGGCAAGGTGAAGATCGAGACCACGGCGAAGTACAAGCTCGCCGACGCGGCGCAGGCCCACCGCGACCTGGAAGGAAGAAAGACCACGGGCTCGGTGGTGCTCGTTCCCTGAGCGGACCGCTCGACGCCGGCTGGCTGCGCCGCCACTTCGCGACGGCGGCCGCGCCGGCCGAGAGCCTGTACGGCGACGAGGGCACGCTCGCCGAGCGTGCGGAAGCGCGTACGCCGGCCGCCGTGCTGGTGCCGATCGTCAACCGCGGGCCGGAACACCATGCGGGCCTCACGGTCCTGCTCACGGTACGCGCGCCGCACCTGAAGCTGCACTCGGGCCAAGTCAGCTTTCCGGGCGGCCGCGTCGACCCGCAGGATGCGAGCCCGGAGGCGGCGGCATTGCGTGAGTCGCGCGAGGAGATCGGGCTGGACGCAGGACGCGTCGAACTGCTCGGCCGGTTGCCCGACTACCTGACGGGCACCGGCTACCGCATCACGCCGGTAGTGGGCGTGCTCACGCCGCCTTTCGAGCTGCGGCCGGATCCGGCCGAGGTGAGCGAAATCTTCGAGGTGCCCCTCGCGATGCTGCTGGATCCAGCCAACCACCGGCGCGATTCGCGCGAGTGGCAGGGACGCACGCGCCGGTTTTTCGTGATCCCGCACGAGCGGCACTACATCTGGGGCGCGACCGCCGGCATGCTCGTGAACCTGTATCGCTTTCTCGAGCAGGGTAGACTCTAGAGTCCATGGGAATCCTCGCCATCATCGCCGCGCTGGTGCTGGAACAGTGGCGCCCGCTGAGCGAACGCAAGGCGATGGCCGGCGCACTCTCGGCCTGGGTCGACTGGCTGGAGCGCAGCTTCAATGCCGGCGAATCGCGCCATGGGATCATCGCCTGGCTGGTTGCGGTGCTCGTGCCCGTGTCGGCGGCGCTCGCGCTGTACGCGGTGCTTGCCTGGATGACCCCGCTCGCCGCGCTCCTGCTCAACATCGGCGCGCTCTACCTGACGCTGGGTTTCCGCCAGTTCAGCCATTACTTCACCGGCATCCAGGCTGCCATCCGGGAGGGCGAGGTGGACCGCGCTCGCGAGCTGATCGGCGCCTGGCGCGGCGAGTCCGCGACCCATCGCAGCCGCGAGGAAGTCATCCGGATCGCCATGGAAGAGGCGATCGCGGCCTCGCTGCGCAACGTGTTCGCGGTGCTGTTCTGGTTCGTCGTGCTGCCGGGCCCGAGCGGCGCGATCCTGTACCGCCTGGCGGCGTTCCTTGACCGGCGCTGGGGCGGCAAGGGCGAATTCGGCCGCTTCGCATCCAGGGTGCGGTTCCTGATGGAGTGGCCGGCGGCCCGCCTTACCGCCGCCGCCTTCGCCGTGGTCGGCGACTTCGAGGACGCGGTCTACTGCTGGCGCACGCAGGCGCCGGCCTGGCCCGACCCGAACCTCGGCATCGTGCTGGCCGCCGGCGCGGGCGCGCTGGGCGTGAAACTCGGCATGCCGCTGATGGAAGTCGAAGGTTTGCAGGCACGGCCCGAACTGGGCCTGGGCGACGCCGCCGACGCGCCGCACCTCGACAGCGCCGTCGGCCTGCTCTGGCGCGCGCTGGTCTTGTGGGTGTTCGTGCTGATCGTGGTCAGCCTGGCGCGGGTGTTCTAAAGAGCCTGGTTCCTGTCGGATTCGCATTTCCAGCACTGGGTGAACTGGGGCCCGGAGCTTTCGCCGCATTCATTGCAAATCCAGTCTGGCCCTGCGGGAGCCGGCCGGCGCAGCACGCCGAACGCGCGCGCCGCGTCCTCGTCTTTCACCACCCAGACTTCCGCCTGGCATTCGGCGGGCGGCAGTTCGCCCATCGCGGACGAGAGAACCTGGTTCCGCACCTCCGTCTCGATGCCTTCGGCCTCGAGGAGGTTGCGGGAATGGTGCGCGAGGACGAGGTTGTGGGACGAGAAAACCCTCTTCATTACAGTGAAAACAGCGCGTCCGCCTTGGCGGCGCAGATGAAGTCGTTCTCCGACAGGCCGCCGATGGCATGGGTCGAGTACTCGACGCGGCACTTGTTGTAGCCCACCTGCAGGTCCGGATGGTGGTCCTCGCGGTGCGAGATCCAGGCGAGCGCGTTGACGAATGCCATGGTCTCGTAATAGTTCCTGAACGGGTAAAGCTTGACGAGCTTGCCGCCCTCGACGATCCAGGCCTTGAGCTGCTTTAGGGCGTCCTTCGTCTGCTGCGCGTCATAGGGGGCCGTGTTCCCCTCGCAGGGCTTGCAGTGCTTCGTCACGAAATCGTTCATGCAGTCCTCAGTCTTGCGATCCGGGTCGCGGCCGGGGGATGGGAGTCGTAGAAAGCCGAGTGCAGCGGATCGGGCGTCAGGGTGGAGGCATTGTCCTGGTAGAGCTTGACCAGCGCCTGCACCAGCTCGGCGGCGCTGGCGTGCGACGCGGCGTACTGGTCGGCCTCGAACTCGTGCTTGCGCGAGTGCAGGCTGGTGAGGGGTTGCAGGAAGAAGGTGAACACCGGCGTCACCAGCACGAAGAGGAGCAGCGCGGTGGCGGTGCTCTGCGTTTCCACATTGAGTCCGTGGTAGAACCAGGCCTGGCCGATCAGCTGCCCGAGCAGCCAGAGCAGCGCGAAGGACGCCGCGAACAGCACCACGATCCGTTTCCAGACATGATGGCGCTTGAAGTGGCCCAGTTCGTGCGCGAGTACCGCCTCGATCTCGCCTGGCGCGAGGCGCGCGAGCAGGGTGTCAAAGAACACGATGCGCTTGGCGGCGCCGAAGCCGGTGAAGTAGGCGTTGCCGTGGCTGGAGCGCTTGGAACCGTCCATCACGTAAAGGCCGCTCGATCGGAAGCCGCAGCGCGTGAGCAGTGATTCAATGCGCTCCGCGAGCGCGCGGTCAGCGAGGGGGCTGAACTTGTTGAACAGCGGCGCGATGAAGGTCGGGTAGATCAGGAGCACCAGCAGGTTGAAGGAAGTCCAGGCCAGCCAGACCCAGGCCCACCACAGGCCGCCCATCTTCGCCATCAGCCAGAGCACCAGCATGAGCAGCGGGATGCCGAGCGCCGCCGAGATCAGGGTCTGCTTGGCCAGGTCGACCAGGAAAAGCCCCGGCGTCATGCGGTTGAAGCCAAAGCGCGCCTCGACCACGAAGGTTCGGTAGACGGTGAGCGGCAGCTCCAGCAGCGAGAGCAGCAGGACCACCGAGACGATGAGCGCCACGCCGTGCGCGATGCCGCCCTCCGCCGCGACCCCCGACCAGGCGTCCGAGAGCCGCTGCAGCACGCCGCCGAAAGTCAGGGCCAGCGTGAGCGCCGCGGAGACGCAGACGTCCAGCATCGCGACCTGCGTCTTGACGACCGTGTAATCAGCGGCCTTCTGGTGCGCGGCGAGCGGGAATGTGCCGCTAAACGACTCGGGCACCGCGTCGCGGTGCGCGCGCACGTGGCGTGTCTGGCGCGCGGCCAGCCACAGGCGCGTGCCGGTCGCCAGGGCGAGCGCGGCGAGGAACAGCCATGTAAAAACGTTATTCATGCGTGAGAGAATACGGCATGGCGGCGGATTCCAACAATCTGATCTGGATCGACATGGAGATGACCGGTCTGGTTCCCGAAACCGACCGGATCATCGAGATCGCCGTGATCATCACGGATTCGCAGCTCAGCCTGGTCGCCGAGGGCCCGGTCCTGGTGGTGCACCAGCCCGACGAAGTGCTGGGCGCGATGGATTCCTGGAACCGCTCGGTGCACGGAAAATCGGGGCTGGTGGACAAGGTCAAGGCCTCGCGCCTGGACGAGGCGACCGTCGAGCGCCAGACCATCGAATTCCTAAAGCAGCACGTGCCCGCGGGCGTTTCACCCATGTGCGGCAATTCCATCTGCCAGGACCGCCGCTTCCTCGCGCGCTGGATGCCGAAACTGGAAACGCATTTCCTGTACCGCAACCTCGACGTCTCCACGCTGAAGGAACTGGTCAAGCGCTGGAAGCCGGAGATCGTCAAGGGGCTGAAAAAGGAAGGCAAGCACGAAGCCCTCGCCGACATCTACGAGTCGATCGAGGAGCTGAAGTACTACCGCAAGCAGGTCATGACGATCTAGAAATCAGGGACAGTCCACGTTTTCCCAGGCGGTCATCCCCGCGAAGGCGGGGACCCAGGTTTGGAAAACGTGGACTGTCCCTGATTTCTCTGACCCCGATTTTCTATTCAGGCGGCGGCGTGACTGCCTGTCTCGCCGCGGCCGCCATCGAGTTCGAGACGCTCGCCGCCTCGCCGCCCGACACCTGCACGGTCGGGAACGCGAACTTGATGCCGTTCTCGTCGAAGGCCTTCTTGATCATGGCGTTGGCCTTGCGCCGGACGACGAACTGCTGGCCGGGCTTGGTCTTCATCTTGACGCGCACCTGCACCGCGAAATCGCCGAACGCATCCACGCCCTGCATCTTCATCGGCTCGAGGATATCCGACGCGTACGCCGGATCGGCGGCCAGGCTCTCGCCGATCTTCTTGATCAGCTTGCGCGCCTTCTCGATGTCGCTGTCGTAGGTGATGCCGAGGGTGAACTTGTCGATCACCCAGTCGCGGCTCTGGTTCTGGATGCCCTTCAGCTCGCTGAACGGCACCGTGTACAGGGGGCCGCGGTGGTGGCGCAGCTTCACCGCGCGGATGCCGATTTCCTCCACGGTACCCTTGTAGGTGCCGCTGGAGATGTATTCGCCGACGCGGAAGGCGTCGTCCAGCAGCAGGAACACGCCGGTGATGATGTCGCGAACCAAGGTCTGCGCGCCGAAGCCCACCGCCAGGCCGACCACGCCGGCGCCCGCGAGCAGCGGGCCGATGTTCACGCCGATCGCCGACAGGATCAGCATCGCCGTCATCACCACCAGCACCACGACGAGGAACTTGCGCGCCAGCGGCAGCAGGGTGCGCTCGCGCATGGTCGGTTCCACCGTGACGCCGTTCACCTCGCGCGTCGCCAGGCGCCGGTCGATGCCGACCTTGATCAGCTGCCAGCCGAGAACGGTGAGCAGGATCGCGGCCGTCAGGTCGAAACTGGCGCTCACGATCACGCTGCGGATGCGCGCGCCGGTCTCGTCGAACACCGCGAAGTCCCACAGTTCATGGATGCCCGCGAACAGCAGCACCGCGAGCAGCACTTGCATCACGCGGTGCAGCACCGCGCCGATTTCGTGCCGCCTTGCCTCCGTGCCGGGCGTGCCGCTGGAGAGCATGTCGTCGATGCCCAGGCCGATCCAGCGGTCTAGCAGCGGGTAGACCAGCAGCACGCCGACCGAAGCCACCGCGGCCCAGACCGCCGAATCCTTCTGGTCGAGCATGCTCGCCGACCACAACAGCCAGACCGCCACGACGTAGAGGACCGCGAAGTAATGCCAGAACGCGGCCAGGCCCGAGCGCCAGCCGCCGTGGTGCGCGCCATAGCCGTGGCTGCCGCCCTCGAGGATCGCGGCGGCCACCGCGTGCCGGCAGCTGAAGATCATCGCCACCAGCACCGCGCCGACGATCGCGCCGGTGATCAGCACCAGCACCAGGTGCGCCTTGAGCGGCACGCCGGTGAGGATCAGCAGGCCGGCCGTGAGCCACAGGAACACCGACAGCCCGGTCACCGACGCCAGCCAGCGGTACAGGAAGGCGGCGGTGTCGTCGCCCAGGTGCAGCAGCCGCGAGGTGGGCGCGCCAGGCGACAGGACGAGGCGCAGCAGCAGCGCCGCCGACCAGGCCAGGATCACACCGGTGAGGTAGGTGATCTGGAAACTGCGCCCGACGCTGCCGCCCGCAAACAACAGGTGCGCCAGCCAGATCGTCACCAGCGCGAACACGCCCAGCGCCACCGCTTCCAGCGCAAGGTGCACCAGCGCGCCGGCCAGGCGCACGCCGAAGGGCGCGCCGGCGGGCGGATCGGCGCGCTGGTGGCGCGCCTCGAGCTGGCGCCGCACCGCCCAGTGCGCGGCGGCGCCGGCCGCGAGGAGCGCGATCAGCCAGGCAACCTGGCCGGCCAGGCCGGAGAACCCGCCATGGTCCGAGACCTTCTCCAGGCTGGCGGCGAGCGCGCCCGGCAGCAGCGCCCAGCCCTCGGCGACGATGGCGCCGCGATGGCCGACGTTTTCGCCCGAGCCCTCCAGGCTCTTGCGCAGCCGCACCAGCGCCATGCCGAAGCCGCCGCTGGCGGGCGCCGACTGCGCGGCGTGGCGCTCGGCGTCCTTGCGCAGCTGGCGCGCGAGCAGCTGGCGCGCCTGCGCGTCGGTCAACTGCGACAGCAGCGTGTCGACGTCGGCGGGGGCGAGGTTCTCAGGGACGGTTACGGGGGCGGGTGCCGCTCCCACAGAAAAGGCCAGCGCGCACAGCAGCACGAGCGCGAGCCGCGTCACTCGACTTCGACGATGCACTCGATTTCGACGGGAATGCCCATCGGCAGCGAGCCCATGCCCACCGCCGAGCGCGCGTGCTTGCCGGCCTCGCCCAGCACCTCGACGAACAGGTCCGAGCAGCCGTTGATCACCTTCGGGTGGTCGGTGAATTCCGGTACCGCGTTCACCATGCCGAGCACCTTCACCACGCGCTTCACCTTGTCCAGGCTGCCGAGTTCCGTGCGCATCACGGCGAGCAGGTCGAGGCCGACCGAGCGCGCGTGCTGGTAGGCCTGCTCGGCGGTGAAGTCGCGCCCGACCTTGCCCACCGGGCGGTGGCCGTTGGCGTCCACGCGCGGGCCCTTGCCGGCGAGGTACAGCAGGTTGCCGGTGCGAACCGCGTTGACGTAGTTGGCGACCGGGGCCGAGACAGTGCCGAGGTCGATGCCTAATTGTTTGAGTTTTTCTTCCGGTTTCATTTTAAAAATAAAAAATTACTGCAAGTGCACAACCTTGCCAGGGTTCATGAGGCATTCAGGATCGAAAACCTTCTTGATGTCCCGCATGAGGTCCATCATGTCGTCGCCGAGTTCCATGCGCATCGAGTCCATCTTGCCCAGGCCGACGCCGTGCTCGCCGGTGCAGGTGCCTTCCATCTTCAGCGCCCTCTGCACCAACCGCTGGTTGAACTGCTTGGCGATCTCGGTTTGCTCCGGCTTGCCCGGGTCCACCATGAGCATCAGGTGGAAGTTGCCGTCGCCGATGTGGCCGAGCAGCGGCACCGGGTTGATGTAGTCCTTCACGTCCTCCATGGTCTCGGCCACGCACTCGGCGAGGCGCGAGATCGGCACGCAGACGTCGGTGGACACGGCGCGCACGCCGGGCTTGATCTGCAGGCAGGCGAAATAGGCGTCATGGCGCGCCTGCCAGAGCTGCGTGCGCTCTTCCGGCTTGGTGGCCCAGACGAAGTCCATGCCGCCGTTCTCTTTCGCGATCGACTGCACCAGCTCCGCCTGTTCCACCACCGACGCCTTGGTGCCGTGGAACTCGAAGAATACGGTGGGTGCGACCCGGTAGCTGGTCTTCTTGTACTTGTTGATGGCGTCCACCGTCTTCTCGCAGACGATGTCGCAGCGCGCGACCGGCACGCCGGCCTGGATGGTCTGAATCACGGTGTTGGTGCAGCCGTCCACCGATTCGAAGGCGCAGACCGCCGCCGACATGGCTTCCTGCACCGGGTAGAGCTTCACGGTGACCTCGGTGATGATGCCGAGCGTTCCCTCGGAGCCGACGAAGAGGCGCGTCAGGTCGTAGCCCGCGGCAGACTTTTTTGCCCTTCTGGACGTCTGGATGATCCGTCCATCCGCCAGAACGACCTTCAGCGACAGCACGTTCTCGCGCATGGTGCCGTAGCGCACCGCGTTGGTGCCGGAGGCGCGCGTCGCGGCCATGCCGCCCAGCGTCGCATCTGCCCCCGGATCCACCGGGAAAAACAGGCCGGTGTGCTTGATGTGTTCGTTCAGCTGCTTGCGCGTGACGCCGGCCTGCACCACCGCGTCGAGGTCGGATTCGTGGACCTGCAGCACCTGGTTCATCTGCGAGAGGTCCATGCACACGCCGCCCTTGACGGCGAGGATGTGGCCCTCGAGCGAGGTGCCGACGCCGTAGGGGATCATCGGCACGCGGTGCGTGCGGCAGATGTTGACCACGTCCCTCACTTCCTCGGTCGTTTTCAGGAATACGACGACGTCTGGCAGCGCGTAGGGAAAGTAGGACTCGTCCTTGCCGTGGTGCTCGCGCACCGCGTGCGAGGTGGAGACGCGGTCGCCGAGCAGGGCCTTCAGCTCGGAAACGACGGACTGATCGAATTCGCGGGCTTTGTTCATGAGGCTATTTTAACGGTTCATTTCAACTTGATGTCGCCGTCGAAAGGCACCTTCACCCCGAGGGACGGGATCTCGAGCGTGACCTTCGCGACGAGCGTTTCCTCGCCTTTGATGCGCTGCGATGCAATGGCCTGCTGCACCGCCTGCTCGATCTCGCGCTGCGAGCCGACCCCGACCATTTTCAGGAACTTGCGGATGCTGAGGTTGAAGGTTTCCTGGTCCATGCTCAAGTGCTCCTTGAAAGGATGTTTTGCGCCAGCTGCTTGCCCAGTTCGACGCCCCACTGGTCGAAGGAATTGATGTTCCAGACGACGCCCTGCGTGAATACCTTGTGCTCGTACAGCGCCAGCAGCCGGCCGAGGTCGCGCGGGCCGCAGGACCTGAACGCCAGGATGCTCGACGGGCGGTTGCCTTCGTGGCGGCGATGCGGCGGCAGGCCGGAACTGGCGGTTCCGAACGCGAGCGCGTCGGCCTGCGCGCGCAGGTTGGCGCGCAGCGTTTCATTCACCGAGCAGTCGATGAAGTCCGCCGCCACCGGTTGCGGGCCCTGGTGCAGCAGCTGCATGAACGCGTGCTGCGCGTTCGTGCCTTCGGCGCCGAACAGCACCGGGGCAGTGCCGTAGCCGACCATCCGGCCCTCCCGGTCCGCACTTTTGCCGTTGGATTATATCTCGAGCTGCTGCAGGTACGCGGGCAGCAGGCGCAGGCGATGCGCATAGGGCAGCACGGCATGCGCGCCGATGCCAAGGAAATTCACGTTCCAGATTCCCAGCAACGCCAGCAGCGCCGGCACGTTGTCCTCCAGCGGCGCCTCGCGGAAATGCTCGTCCATCTCGCGCGCGCCGGCGAGGAATTCGGCGAATGCTGTCTCGCCGATGGCGAGCAGCCCCGCGAATCCCGCGGCCGACCACACCGAGTAGCGCCCGCCCACCGTTTCCGGCATGGCGAGGATATCGCCCGCGCCGAAACTGCGCGCGGCGTCCGTATTGGCGGTCACGGCGATGAAGTTCCTGAAGCCCAGATCCTTCAAGGCATTCGCGTTCGCGAGCGTTTCCTGCGTCGAGAATGTCTTCGAAACGACGACGATCAAAGTGTTGTCCGGATGCGCGCCGGCAATCGCTCGCTCGCGTTCAATCGGATCGATATTGGCGACGAAGCGCACATCAAGCCCGCCGTCGGCGAAGGCATCGGCGAGCAGGCGGGGGCCGAGGTCCGAACCACCGGTGCCGAGGTTGATGACGCGCGTGTACTTTGCGTCGATTGGTTTTACGGGGGCAGGAGGGGACGATCGCAAGGCAGGGTGCGTAACCGCCCGGTCCTCGGTGGCGTTGATTTTCTTCCCGGAGAAGAGCGCCTCCCGCCACTCTTCAAATCCCCGCTCCTTGGCGAGCTGGGCGAGGAGCTTCAGAGTCAGGGCGCCGACGCGCTGGCGCGAATAATCGAGCTGCACGCCGGGCGCCTCGGCGAGCAGCTGCCGCGCGCGGCCCGGGTCGCCCGCCGCGATCTCGGGCAGCCGTGCCGTGCGCCACGTGCCGGCGTGCGCCTCGAGCTTCTTCCAGGCGGGGCAGTCGACGGGGGAAGTGGTGTTCATTGATCGTCAGCCGGGGCCATAACGATACAGCCGGTAGCGTTCGCCCCGGTCGCCGGGCCGGCCGACGTCGGCCAGTTTGCGCCAGCCCGGGCCGGGCGTGATTTCCTGGCGCGGGTGTCCCTGCACGATGGCATAGGCGCACCTGGGCTTGGCGGTGCCGGGGGGCTCCAGCGGCTGCGTGCGGATGCCGGCGTGATAGCTGAACGCGGCGCGCTGCGGCGAAGCGAGGTCGCTGCGCGCGATGCAGCCGGCACTTGCCGGGATCGTCGATTTCAACTGCAGCGCCACGCTGCGGTAGCTCTTCACGTGATCGGCCCAGGGCATCCACAGCGTGGCAAAGGTGCCCCACAGCAGCGCGATGCCGGCCGCCCAGCGCGTCACCCCGCGGGTGGGCGAGGGCGCGGCGTAGAACATCAGGTAGGCCCAGCCGAGCGTCACCGCGAGCGCCGCGGCGAAGGGCAGCAGTTCGAACTGGGCGGCGAAGCCGGGCGCGGTCTTGGCGAAGTTGTTGGCGATGCGCGGCGGAAGGCCGCTTTGCATCGCGACATAGCCCAGCCAGACCAGCGCGGCGAAGAAGGTGAACGTCATCACGCCGAACCAGTCGAGCGCGTTGGCCGCGCCGCGGCGCAGCCGCGCCACGCCCTGCGCGCCCAGCAGCGCGAGCGGCGCGAGCAGGGCGATCACGTTGATGTCCTGCTGCGGGCCGAGCCAGGCGATCGCGGGCAATGCGAGCAGCGAGGCCGCGAGCGGCACGAAAATCCTTGGGTGCCGCCAGTCGCGGCGCAGGCGCAGCGCGGCGTACAGCGCGAGCGGCCAGGCGGGCCAGGCCGCCCAGCTCGCCACCCCCAGGTAGTAGCGCAGGTTGGCGCCGAACTCGCCGCGCGCATGCGTGGTCCCGTGCCACCAGGCCTGCGCCAGCTCGGGCGAGCGCAGCGCGAGCGCGAGCGGCCAGGAGGCGGCCAGCACCGCGAAGGCCGCGAGCGCCGCGCCGAAGAAGCGCCAGGCGTGGGTATTGCGCCAGTCGTCGCAGACCAGGTGCGCGATGAGCGCCGTGGCGCCCAGCACCACCGGCATCACCAGCCCGGTGGAGAGGAACGCGACGCCGAGCGAAGCGCCGAAAGCAATTCCATGCTTTATGTTTTTATTTCTGAAGGATAAAAAACACAATGCCGAACAACTGGCGGCCAGCGTCGCCAGGTCGGGGACGGCCTCGTGCGCATGCACGATGAGGCCCACTGAGCCCATCAGCAGCAGCGTGGCGCTGGCGCCCGCGCCGCGCGCCTCGTCCCTGGCGCCCGTCTGGGACGCTTCGCCTTTCGCGGTGGTCGCATGGCGCGCGGCGAGGTACAGGAACCACAGCGCGGCCATCATCGCCACGCCGCTGGCGAGGCGTACCGCGTTATGGAAGCCGAGCAGCCAGCCGAACGCCTTGCCGAAGGCGAGCGCGAGCCAGTGGTAGAACGGAGGGTCTTCCAGCCAGGGTTCGCCGGCGATGCGCGGCACCACCCAGTCGCCGGAGAGGTGCATCTGGTGCGCCACCTCGATGGCGATGACGTCGAAGGCGCGCCAGGGATCGTGGCCGACCAGCCCGGGCGCGACGAACGCCAGGGCGATCAGGACCAGGACTGCGTGGGAAGGCGGGAGCGCAATGCGGGGCAGCATTGCCCCGCGCTTACTTGGCGGTCTTCTTGCTGGTGTAGCGGCGCTTGAACTTCTCGATCCGGCCGGCGGTGTCCATCACCTTCTGCTTGCCGGTGTAGTGCGGGTGCGACTCGGAGGAGATTTCGACCTTGATCACGGGATATTCCTTGCCGTCGGTCCATTTCATGGTCTCGCGGCCCTTGGTATCGATCGAGGCGCGCGTGAGGAAGGAATGGTTGGCGGCGGTGTCATGGAAGATCACCGGCTGGTAGCTGGGGTGGATGCCTTGTTTCATAGCGCTCTGCCGTTCAAAAAGAGGCGGGATTATACATAAAAATCAAAAGCTTTCCTATCCCCGGCGCATGGATTCGAAGAATTCGGCGTTCTGCTTGGTGGCCTTGACCTTGTCGATCAGGAATTCGGCCGCTTCCAGCTCGTCCATGGGGTAGAGGAGCTTCCGGAGCACCCAGATCTTCTGCAGCAGCTCGCGCGGGATCAGCAGTTCCTCCCGGCGGGTGCCGGAGCGGTTGACGTTGATGGCCGGGAAGATACGCTTCTCGTGCATGCGCCTGTCGAGGTGGATCTCGAGGTTGCCGGTGCCCTTGAATTCCTCGTAGATCACGTCATCCATGCGGGAGCCCGTATCGATGAGGGCCGTGGCGATGATGGTGAGCGAGCCGCCTTCCTCGACATTCCTCGCGGCGCCGAAGAAGCGCTTGGGCTTCTGCAGTGCGTTGGCGTCGACGCCGCCGGTGAGCACCTTGCCCGAGGCCGGCTGCACCGCGTTGTAGGCGCGCGCCAGGCGGGTGATGGAATCGAGCAGGATCACGACGTCCTTCTTGTGCTCGACCAGGCGCTTGGCCTTCTCGATCACCATTTCGGCGACCTGCACGTGGCGCGAGGCGGGCTCGTCGAAGGTGGAGGCGACAACCTCGCCCCGCACCGAGCGCGACATCTCCGTGACTTCTTCCGGGCGCTCGTCGATCAGCAGGACGATGAGGGCGACTTCAGGATGGTTGGCGACGATGGCGTGCGCGATGTGCTGCAGCATCACCGTCTTGCCGGCCTTGGGCGGTGAGACGATCAGGCCGCGCTGGCCCTTGCCGATGGGGGCGATGATGTCGATGATGCGGCCGGTGATGTTTTCCTCGGCCTTGATCTCGCGCTCGAGCTTGAACGCCTTTTCCGGATGCAGCGGCGTGAGGTTTTCGAACAGGATCTTGTGCTTGATCGCGTCCGGCACCTCGCCGTTGACCTTGTCGACCTTGACCAGGGCGAAGTAGCGCTCGCCGTCCTTGGGCGTGCGGATCTCGCCCTCGATGGTGTCGCCGGTGTGCAGGTTGAAGCGGCGGATCTGCGAGGGGCTGACGTAGATGTCGTCGGTGGAGGCGAGGTAGGAAGTCTCGGGCGAGCGCAGGAAGCCGAAGCCGTCGGGCAGCACTTCCAGGGTGCCGTCGCCGAAGATGGATTCGCCCTTCTTCGCCTGGTTCTTGAGCATGGCGAAGATGAGGTCCTGCTTGCGCATCCGGTTGGCGCCTTCGACGCCGGCGGTGGTCGCCGTCTCGAGGAGTTCGGAGACGTGGAGATTCTTCAGTTCAGAGAGTTGCATAAATCCAATACGTGAATGGATTGCGGCCCGTGCTGCTGCCGATTACTTCTAGAAGGAAGTTGCGCTTGACCCCGCGCTGGGGATGGGTTGTAAGACCCATCGCAGCGCCGACGTCCAAGGCGGCGCTGCTACGACTACAGAGTAGGGTCTTTAGATATTGCTGTCAAGGAACGCGGTGAGCTGGGACTTGGACAGCGCGCCCACCTTGGTGGCTTCCACGTTGCCGTTCTTGAACAGCATCAGGGTGGGGATGCCGCGGATGCCGAACTTGGCCGGCGTCGACTGGTTCTCGTCCACGTTGATCTTGGCGACCTTGAGCCGGCCGCCGTATTCCTTGGCGACCGCCTCCAGGATCGGGGCGATCGACTTGCAGGGGCCGCACCATTCGGCCCAGTAATCCACCAGCACCGGGACCTCGGACTTGAGGACGTCGGGCTCAAATGAATCGTCTGTCACGTGCTTGATAGCTTCACTGCTCATGTTTCCTCGGGGGGTGCTGCAGGAGGACATATTATGAGGCTTCACCTCGGCGGTCGGCTGGATCCGTGCTAAGCTATTGATTAATATGAATTACGTCGTCACCGAATGACTTACGTCGTTACCGAAGCCTGCATCAAGTGCAAATACACCGACTGCGTCGACATCTGCCCGGTGGACTGCTTCCGGGAAGGGCCGAACATGCTGGTCATCGACCCGGACGAGTGCATCGACTGCACCCTGTGCGTGGCCGAATGCCCCGTGGAGGCCATCTTCGCCGAGGACGACGTGCCCGACGGCCAGCAGGCGTGGATCGCCCTGAACAAGGAGCTGGCGGCGGGCTGGAAGCCGCTCATCGCGCGCAAGCCCGCCCCCCCGGACGCGGACCAGTGGGCCAAGGTGAAGGAAAAGAAGCATCTGCTGGAACGGTAACCGCCGCGTAATGCCGGGGCTCTAGGCTTGCAGGGGGAGCACAAGAAATTCGGCGGGAGATCACCATGGAGCAGGCGGAACTTGCGTTTACGGCCGTATTCCTGAAATCCAGCCACGGCTATACCGGGTTCGTCGAGGAGCTTCCCGGCGTCAATGCGCAGGGACAGACGATCGAGGAAGCGCGCGCGAACCTGCAGCGCCTCGCCGCGGTGGTGTTCAACGAGGAACGCATCCAGTCCGAGGATCTGCTGGAGGGCAAGGAAGTCGTGCGCGAGCGCTTCCAGGTCCTCGTCCCCAGAATCTGAAAACAATCAGGGACAGTCCACCATTTCCACGGTGAAATGGTGGACTGTCCCTGATTTACACTGGCCAGGTGACCCCGGCTGCGGTTTCCCCTTCCATCCCCAAAGAAGAGCTCTTCTCCCGCCTCGCCGCCGGCCACCAGGCCGGCATCACCGTCGTCACCCCGAACCGCCGCCTCGCGCAGGTCCTCAAGGCGGAGTTCGACGTATTCCAGACCGGGAAAGGCCTGACGGTCTGGGAAGACGCCGACATCCTCCCGCTCGAAGCCTTCGTCGTGCACCGCTACGAGGATGCGCTCTACGCGGACGGCGGCGGCGCGCTGCCGATGCTGCTTTCCGATTCCCAGTCGCTGGTTCTGTGGGAGGAGGCGATCGCGTCCTCGAAGTGGGCGGGCGCGCTGCTCGACGTTACGCAGACCGCTGCGCGCGCGATGGACGCCTGGCGCCTCGCCCATGCGTGGTCGCTCGCCGGCGGCCTGGAGAAATTCGCGCTGAACGAGGACACGCGCGCTTTCGCCGAGTGGGCGAAGGAATACGCCAAGCGGCTGAAGAAAGGCGGGCTGGTCGACGCCGCCTCGCTGCCGGATCTCGCCCTTCCCGGAAAACCGGAAAAGACGAAGCTGCTGGTCGCCTACGCCTTCGACGTCGTCACCGCGCAGGCGAATGGACTGTTTTCCCGCTTCGATTTTCTTTCTTGTACTCCTGAAAGGAAAAAATCCACGGCGCTCAAGACCTCCTTTGCTTCCCCGAAGGAAGAGCTCGAAGCGGCGGCGAAGTGGGCGCGCGCGCGGCTGGAAGAGGGCGTAAGAGGAGGAAAGTCCCCACGCATCGGCGTTGTTGTCCCTGATCTGTCCCTGCGCCGCCGCGAAGTTCAGCGCGTCTTCACCCGTGTGATGGGTTCGGCGGTCCCTTTCAACCTCTCCATCGGCGAGCCGCTGTCGGGCTACCCGATCGTGAGTTTTGCTCTTTCTCTCCTTGAATTCACAAAGGGAGAATTGAAATTCGAAACAGCCAGCCGCCTCCTTCGCTCGCCGTTCCTCGGCGGCGCCGAGGCCGAGATGGCGGCGCGCGCGCGCTTCGATGCCAGGCTGCGCGAGGAAGCCGAGCCGACGATCACGCTGCCGAAGGTGATTTCGCAGTTGGGTGGAGAATTTTCTTTACGCTCTTTTTTAGAAAGCATTTTTAAATTAAAAGCGGAAAACAGTTCTCCCCACGACTGGGCGCAGCACTTCACCGCCGTGCTGGAGGCCGCCGGCTTTCCAGGCGAGCGCCCGCTGGATTCGGCCGAGTACCAGACCCGGGCGAAGTTCAACGAGGTATTGGGCGAATTTTCAAAGCTCACCCTGGTAAAGAAGAAAATTTCTGAACGAGAAGCCATCAACAGTCTCCGCCGCCTCTGCGCCGACACGCTGTTCCAGCCCGAGACCGTGGATGCGCCGGTGCAGGTGCTCGGCGCGCTGGAATCCGCCGGCATCGAGTTCGACGCGCTGTGGGTGAGCGGCCTGACGGACGGCGCGTGGCCGCTGCGCGCGCACCCGGATCCGTTCCTGCCGGTGGCGCTGCAGAGGAAGGCCGGGATCCCCGAGTCCTCCGCCGAGGCCTCGTTCGACCTCGACCGGCGCCGCACGGAGGGCTGGCTGCACGCGGCGCCCGAAGTGGTGTTCTCCTGGCCGCGCCGCGAGGAGGACCGCGACCTGCTGCCGAGCCCGCTCATCGCGGCCGTGGCGGAGGGCGCGGTGACGGTGCCGGCATACGAATCCCACCGGGACCCGATCTTCAGCAAGAGGCAGGCGGAGACGTACACGGACGAAACCGCGCCGCCGCTCGCCGATCCCAACGTGCGCGGCGGCACGCGCGTGCTCGCCGACCAGGCCGCCTGCCCGTTCCGCGCCTACGCGCGCCACCGCCTGCGCGCGAAGGAACTCGACGCGCCGGAAGAGGGGCTGGATGCCATGGAGCGCGGCATCCTCATCCATCGCCTCATGGAGGAGATCTGGAAGGAGGCGAAGACCAGCGCGGCGCTGGACACCGACCTCGGGCCGATCATCCGCCGCGCCGCCGCCGCGGCGGTGGCCGAGCTGAAGCTCGAAGGCCGCTTCGCCGAGCTCGAGCGCGCGCGCCTCGCGCGCATCGCCGAGGAGTGGCTGGAGGTGGAGCGCGCTCGCAAGCCCTTCGAGGTGGTGAAGACCGAGGAGGAAGCGGTCCGCCCGGTCGGCCCGCTGCTGCTCNNACTACAAGACCGGCTCGCGCATCACGCCGCAGATGTGGCGCGGCGCGCGGCCCGACGAGCCGCAGCTGCCCTTCTACGCCCTCACCAGCGGCGAGAACGTGAAGGCGGTGGCCTTCGCCAAGGTGCGCCCCGGCCAGATGCGCTTCATGGGCTACGCCGAAGACAAGGACGCGCTGCCGAGAATGACCCGCTTCGCCAACTGGCACGAGCTGGCCGGCGAGTGGCAGGCAAGCCTCACGGGCCTCGCCGACGAATTCTCGAACGGCATTGCCATCGTCAACCCGAAGCAGAAACTGAACACCTGCAGGAACTGCGACCTGCACACCCTCTGCCGCGTACACGAGAAGCTCAGCGGGCTTGATTCCGAAGAGGCAGAGGAATGAGCGCTATCGTCGACGCCCCCGAACGCGAGCGTGCCCTCGACCCGACGCGCTCCTTCATCGTCCAGGCGCCCGCCGGCTCGGGCAAGACGACGCTCCTGGTTACCAGGTTTTTGAATTTACTCAAAAGATCTAGAAATCCGGAAGAAATCGTTGCCATCACCTTCACCAAGAAGGCGGCGGCGGAGATGCGCAAGCGCGTCCTCGAGAAGCTTCCGAACGCAGCCAAGGTCGCCCACCGCCTGCGAATCGAGACCATCGACGCCTTCTGCCTCTCGCTCGCGCGGCAGCTGCCGGTGCCGGCGGAGTTCGGCGTGCCGCCCGGCATCGCCGCCGATCCCGAACCGCTCTACCGCGAGGCGGCCGCGAACGTCCTGAACCTCGTCGAGAAAAAGGATTTCCACGGGAAAGTCGCCCGCCTTCTCTCGCATCTCGACAACGACGTCGGCAACGCCACGACGATGCTCGCCAACATGCTCGCCAGGCGCGACCAGTGGCTGCGCAAGACCGGGAACGCGCCGACGCGCGAGGAACTGGAAGCGGCCTTGTGCTCTGAACGAAATCGAATCCTGTCGTTTGCCCAGGCGATCGATCCCCGGGCCGGCGAGGAATTCGCTTCCGAAGTCCTGACGGACAAGAACACGTGGCGGGTCCGTTCCAAGGTCGCACAGGAACTCAAGGACAACGAGAATCTCCGGCTCGCCCTGGTCGCGGTGCGCACCCTCCCGCCCGAGAAGTACTCCGACCCACAGTGGGCCGCCCTGGAAGCCATGCTCGCGCTCCTGCCGCTCGCCGCGGCGGAGCTGCGGCTGGTGTTCGCCGCGCGCGGCGAGGCCGACTTCACCGAGATCGCGCAAGGAGCCGTGCGCGCGCTGGGCAGCGTGGAGGATCCCAGCGACCTGCTGCTGAAGATCGATTCCAGGATCAGCCACCTGCTGGTCGACGAGTTCCAGGACACCTCCATCAGCCAGTGGGAGCTGCTGACGCTCCTGACCGCCGGCTGGAGTCCCGGCGACGGCCGCACGCTCTTCGCCGTCGGCGACCCGATGCAGTCCATCTACCGCTTCCGCGAGGCCCAGGTGGGCCTCTTCCTGCAGGCGCGGCGCGCGGGATTGCCGAACGTGAAGCTCGAACCCATCACGCTGCGCACCAACTTCCGCTCGCAGGCAAACCTGGTCGGCTTCTTCAACGAGGCATTCGAAAAGATATTTCCCAGGGAAGAAGACGAAACCTCCGGCGCCGTGCCCTATTCCGCAGCAGCGCCGAACGATCCCGCGCTGCCGGGCGAGGCGGTGGCGTGGCACCGCTGCGAAGATCCGGTCGTCGAATCGGGAAAAGTCGTCCAACTGGTACGGGAAGCCGAAGGCAGCTGCGCGATCCTCGTGCGCAGCCGCAACGCGCTCGCCGACATCGTGCCCGCGCTGAAAGCCGCGAAGATCCGCTTCCGCGCCATCGAGATCGACAAACTGGGCGAGAAGCAGGTGGTGCAGGACCTCTTCGCCCTCACGCGCGCGCTCACACACCTCGCCGACCGCGTCGCCTGGCTCGCGTTGCTTCGCGCTCCCTGGTGTGGCCTTTCTCTCTCAGAGCTTTTGAATTTGACGGGGACCGGGACCGTCTGGGAATCCATCCAGTCCGTCCCCTCCCTCGACCGCTTCCGCGCCGCCCTCGCGCCCGCGCTCGCCAGTCGCCTTCGGGGAACACTGCGCGATCGCGTCGAAGCCGCCTGGCTCGCCCTCGGCGGTCCCGCTTGCGTCGCCGACGCCACCGACCTCGAAGACGCCGACGTCTACCTCGACGCGCTGGAAAAGCTCGAGGAAGCGGGCGAGGTCGACTTCGCGCGCCTCGCCGAGCTGCTCGACGAGCTCTACGCCCAGCCCGACCAGGCCGCGACCGACGCCGACCTGCAGATCATGACCATCCACAAGGCCAAGGGCCTCGAATTCGGCACCGTCATTCTCCCCGGCCTCCAGCGCACCCCCTGGTCCGGCGACTCGCCGATGCTGCGATGGAAGGAGATCCCAGGGCCGTCGTTGCTTCTCGCACCTATCAAGGAAACCGGAAGCGCGGATGAAGCCGCCTACGACTACCTGAAGCTCCTCGACCGCGCCGCCGAAGACACCGAAGCCGCTCGCCTGCTCTACGTCGCCGCCACCCGCGCCGAGCGTCGCTTGCATTTGCTGGCCTGCCCGAAAAAGAAAATGCCTCCCGCCCGCAGCCTCCTCGCCCGCGCCTGGCCGGTGGCGGAATCGACCTTCGAAGGCGCCGAACCGCCCGAGAAAGCCGACGCAAGCGCAGAGAAGTACGTCCCTTTCGAACTCAAGCGCCTGCCGAAAGACTGGACCCTTCCCGCCGCCCCGCCCGCCGTCGCCTGGACGCCGCCGTCAGAGGGCAGGGAAGAAACGCAGATCGAATTCTCCTGGGCCGGCGAAACCGCGCGTCACGTCGGCACCGTCGTTCATCGCTGGCTCCAGCGAATCGCGGAGGACGAAATGAAGGGCTGGGATGCCAAGCGAGTCGATGCTGAGAAGCCTCGCTTCGAGCTGGAGCTGATTCGGCGTGGTGTAAAGTCTGCCGAACTCGCCGCGGAGCTTGTGATCGTCGCCCTGAAGAACACGCTTGCCGACGAACAAGGGAGATGGCTTTTGGGTCCGCATCCGGAGGCGAAAAGCGAATACCGGATTCGATCGGCAGGACAGACGCACATCATCGATCGCTTTTTCCGAGATTCCGATGGCACCCGCTGGGTGGTCGACTACAAGACCGGACGCAATGAAGGCGCCGACGTAGAGCAGTTTCTTGATCGCGAGCGTGAGCGCTATGCAGCGCAACTCAATCAATACTTAGAAGTGCTGAAGGATTCGAGAACTGGTTTGTACTTTCCGATGCATAGAGGGTGGCGCGAGGGAGTGAAATGATCGGAGCGGTACAGGCCGCCGGCGCCGGCGGCCCGTAGCCCGCGAGCTCTCATGCTCGCGCAGCCGGAGATGGTGCAGTAGAGTAACAACGGCCCTGGTACAAAAGGTCGGTCAGGTCACCGTTCGCGAAAGCATCTCGAATGTTCCTCCGCGTCACCCTCCCGCTCGCCGGCGCCAACTTTCTCAACCAGGCCGCGCGCACGGTCATGGCCATCGTCGGGCCGGTGCTGGCGGTGGAGTTCGGGCTGTCGGCGAGCGAGCTGGGGTTGCTGGCGGCGTGCATGTTCTTTGCCTACGCGGTGGTGCAGCTGCCGCTGGGCGTCGCGCTGGATGTGATCGGGCCGAGGAAGATGCAGACGGGGCTGATGCTGGTCGCGGCGTCGGGCTTCGCGCTGTTCGCAGTCTCGTCGGGGATGACGGGCTTCACGGCGGCGCGGGTGATCCTGGGCGTGGGGATCTCGGCCGGCCTGATGGCGATCATCAAGGGCAATTCGCAGCGGTTCGAGCCGGCGAAGGTGGCGGGCATGACGGGCATCGCGATGGCGTTCGCGACGCTGGGCAGCGTGCTGGCCACCGCACCCGCGCAGTGGGCGCTGCCGACGCTGGGCTGGCGCGGGATTTTCTGGGTGATGTGCGCCATGGCGCTGGCGGTGTCGGCGTGGATTTTCTTCACGGTGCCGGACAAGCCGGCGCCGGCGCAGCGCAAGAGCCTCGGGGAGGAGCTCGCGGTGATGGGCGGGATTCTCCGTTCGGGCATGTTCTGGCGCTATGCGCCGTTCCCGGCGCTGATGTCGGTGTTCAACTTCGCGTACATGGGCCTGTGGGCGGGGCCGTGGCTGCGCGACGTGGCGGGCTTCGACGGCGCGGCGCGGGCGCAGGTGCTGCTCGGCTACACGCTCGCGGCGCTGGCGGGTAACGCGCTGATCGGCCAGTGGACGAGCAGGGAAGTGGTGCGCGGCCGCTCGCCGTTCTTCGTGCCGCTGATCTGCATGGGCTTCGTGATCGCGGGGCAGGCGGCCCTCGCGTTCCAGCCCTCGACGGTCGCGGCGGTATACGCGGTCTGGCTGGTGCTCGCGTTCTTCGGCGCGAGCGGGTCGTCTGGCTACATCGCGGTGGGCCAGATGTTCCCGAAGGAGCAGATGGGCCGGGTGTCCACCGCCAGCAACCTGCTCACGCTGGGCGCGGCGTTCCTGCTGCAGGCGGCGATCGGCCGGGTGCTGGACCTCTTCCCGCGCACGGCAACGGGGGGATGGAGTCCAGAGGGATATTCCTGGGCGCTGGGGCTGTCGATGCTGATCCAGGTCCTCGCGACGGCGAACATGCTGGCGGGCGGCAGAAAATAAAACGGCGACCGCTCGCGCGGCCGCCGTGATCGGGAAAACGGACCCGTTACTTCTTGTTGACGGCGCCGTCCTTGGACTTGACCTCGCCGCCGCCCTTGGTCTGGACCTTGGTCGGCTCGGCCTTCTTCTTCGGCTCGCGCTTCTCGACCTTGATCTGCGGCGCCTCGTTCTTGGGCTTGTCCTTCATTTCCTTGCGCCCGACCGAGGCGCCGTCCTTGGTCTTGACCTCGCCCCCGCCCTTGGTGGTCGGGACCTTGGTTTGCGCGGCGACGTTGAAGCTGGTGGCGGCGAAAGCGGCCGCGACGATGACGGATAACAGTGTTTTCATGGATCTCTCTCCCTGGTTGGTTGATTGGCGGGGGTGGCGTCTTGGCGCGTTGCTCCCGGTGGGCCATTGTAGACTGGGATTTCTCCAAAGGAGGGAACCATGATCCGGACTCTTTGCACCCTCGTTGCCGCCCTTGGCCTGGGCGCCTGCGCCAGCGGGCCGGCCGTCACGCCCGCCGCTCCGACAGTACCGCCTGCGGCGATTTTGGACCTCGCCCCCACCGGCAAGCTGCGCGCGGTGATCAACCTGGGCAACGCCGTCCTCGCGAAGCGGGAGTCGAACGGCGAGCCCGGCGGCGTGTCGGTGGACCTCGCGCGCGAACTCGCGCGCCGGCTCGGCGTGCCGGCGGAACTGGTGACCGTCACTTCCGCCGCGCAGGCGGTCGAGGCGCTCAAGGCCGGCCGCGTGGACGTGGGCTTCTTCGCCATCGACCCCGCGCGCGGCGTCGACACCGCCTTCACCGGACCCTATGTGCAGATCGAAGGAGCCTACATGGTGCGCAACGACTCGCCGTTGCGCAGCAACGACCAGGTGGACCGCGAAGGCATCCGCGTGGCCGTCGGCAACAGGAGCGCCTACGACCTCTACCTCACGCGCGAACTGAAGAAGGCGAAGATCGAGCGCGTCACCACCTCGCAGGAAGTCGTGAACCACTTCATGGCCAACCGGCTGGAAGTCGCCGCCGCCGTGAAGCAGCAGCTCGAGCTGGACGCGAAGCGCGTCGCGGGCGTGCGCCTGCTGCCCGGGCGCTTCATGGTGATCAACCAGGCGATGGGCATGCGCCTGGGGCGCGAGGCGGGCGCGAAGTACCTCGCCGCGTTCGTCGAGGACATGAAGGCCTCCGGCTTCGTCGCGCAGGCGCTGCAGCGGTACAAGATCGAGGGTGCTGCCGTGGCGCCGGCGGGTGGGGCGCCTTGAATTAGTCGCCTTGCACGAACCCGATCCGGCGCTTGGGCGTGGGCGCCGGCGGCGTCATCAACTCCCGGATCGCGTCGAACACGACCTTGAACTGCCGGTCGTATTTCGATTCCAGGTCGTTCAGGCGCCGCGTGAGATCCCGGTTCTGCCCGACCATGTCGCGCAGCCGCACGAAGGTGCGCATGATTTCCACATTGACCCGCACGGCTTGCTTGCTCTTTAGCACCGAGGAAAGCATTGCTACCCCCTGCTCGGTGAAGGCATAGGGCGCGTACTTCGCGTACTTGCCGCGTCCCTGACCTCGGTTGGTTGCCTCGTCTAAGATCACAAATTGTGATCTTAGAGATGTAAGTTCTTGTTCCGTCAGCTGAAAAGCGAAGTCCTGCGGAAACCGGTCCAGATTGCGTTTGACCGCTTGGACCAGGGCTCGGGTTTCAACCCCATAAAGCGCCGCCAGATCGGAGGCCAGCATGACCTTGTGCCCGCGAATGCTGCGGATGCGCTGGGCGAGGGGCAGGGCGGAGGCCGACGTCGACATTCCGTACGAACGCCGCAAACCCGTCGTGCGTTGACCCGTCTACGATAGGGGCGTCGTGGCAGTCGAACCTAGGGGGGGGCGCGAAACGAAAAGTCCAGCGCAAGAAGCCGCCGGCGAATAAATCTGCCTCGCCGAAACAGAGATGCCGGGGCACCATCGAAGACCCGTTCGGCCACGTCTGGCACATCGCCATGCATGCCGAAGACCCCTCCGAGGCCGAAGGGAAGCGGCGCCTCGCGAAGCTGGCGCAGTAGGCGGGCGGATGACCAAAGCAACCGCGTACTTTATCTAGGAAGGTGCGGGGCAGGGTACCGCGTAGGCCCAGTCCTGATGGGGTGGCTGGCCGCTGCGCAGCCATGCCGAATATCCAATGAAGCCGTTGAAGACAAAGATCGCATCAGGAGATCTTTCCGGTAATTCGGCACCTCTCTGCTCCTTCGGTCGAGTAAAAAATCCGGGAACGACCTGGCTACGGTGCCAGCGCGATGCGATTTCGCGTCTTAGCAAGGCGCACGAGCGCAGCTGCACGATGTCGCCCCAGCTCTTCTTCTCCGATTCCGAAGCTTCCTCATAAGTTCGCGGCACGGCCTTGAGCGTGTTCATGATGCCGGCGCCGGACGCGCTGGCGCAGGCCTCTTTCTGCCCGGGGCGCAGATATCGCGTGACGGGCGCTTCGCCGATCGTGCGGATTTGCGCGCCGAGATCGACGACGGCGCATTCGTTGCCGACCTGCCGCCATCCGCTCCCGTTGCGGCGATAGGTCCTGTACTCGAGGCTCACCCGGTCAGGAACGAAATCGGGGTCCTCGAGCGTACCGTTCGTGCTCGCAGACACCACCCGTGAAAAGAAAAGCTGATCGCCGCCGCCGGGGGACATGACGACCTGCGCGGGTTGGCGCAGCCACTCGCGATCGAGTCCGGGCTCGATTGGTGACCTGGCCACCGGTTGCCAGGCAATTGCCGGATCCCATTCCTGGATGCGCACCGGTCCACGACCCGCGCCTTCGCCAGGTGCAAATACGGAGATCAGGCGCTGCGTATCCGCTCCATCCGGCGTGAACGGTGCAACGGGCTCGAGGGCCTCCGGCAGCGCCAGCACGTGCTGGCTTTGGAAATCCGACTTCAGGGAGCGCACCAGCACGGTCGCCTCGCGCCTGAAATCTCCGGCATCGCGACTATCGTCCGTAAAACCACGTCCCAGCGCGACTAGATCCAGGCGCGACGCCGACTCGAAATTGCCGGAGAGGAATTCGTTGTTCAGGAAGCGCTCCGTGTTTCTCATGAAGGGCGGCTTGCGCAGCTTCGTCGCGGACAGCGCGAAGGCATGAGCCGAGTCGGCGCAGTCCGCCTCGTCGGTCTTGCGCGGATTTTCGCCGTAGCCGTCGCGCAAGCTCGCGTGACCCGCGGTCACGATCAGGCTCTTGCTGCCCGATGCGCAGCGCAGCGCCACCGGTTTGGAGACCGACGTATTGCAGTCGAATTCGAATTTCGCGAAACCGTTGTCGAGCTTGTTGTTTTCCTCGTCTTCGCCCAGGTTGCACTTGGTACGCTCCCTTTCCTGCTCTCGGAGCCTCCTGTCGAGCATGGCCACCATCGCCACCGGTGAGCTTGCTTCGATTTCGAACGCGTAGACGCCGGAATTATCGAGGCTGCGGCGCGTCAGCCAGACGAACCGGTCCAGGCCCTTCCGGTTTCCCATCACATACGGCGGCAGCGCCACCTTGAATGCGGCGAATGGAACGCGGGCCGCGCCCTGGGCGGCGCCGCTTGCGTAGCTGGCGACGCGCATCCATCCGCCCTTGATGTAGAACGACCAGAGCCGGCCGTCAGCGACGCGGGCGGCGACATAGTCGTCCGCGCGGCGGGGGAAGGGGTCGAACTCGAAATAGGTTGATTTGTGTCCGTGCGCGAAATTCTCGCCGCCGAACAGGTTCACACCCAGCAATACGACGCGCGCACGCTCGCGGCAGACTTCTTCGCCAGGATCCTGGGCGTAGATTTGCCGGCACATGCGATAGGCATGCTCCTGTAGCAATACGTCGCAATCCGACTTCGAGTAGCCATAAGTGGCGTGCCCGTGCCGGTAGCAGAAATCGTGAAACACGCAGGGCTGCCGAAACTGCAGCGACACGGGAGCTTCTCGGCGCGCCTCGTTGTCGAACATCAGCTTCTCGGCGAGCGGCGAGATGCTGCAGCCCACCCCTTCACCNNCCCCCTTCACCTCTCCCGCCGATGACGGCGCGGATGCTGCCTGAGGCGGGAAAGGAGACGGCGGTCGGCGCCGTTTCCCGGTTCCAGGGCTGATCCAGGGCCGGATATATCCTGGTCGCGATTCTGCTGGCGACGCTGCTGCAACCGCTATTGAGAGTGGCAACAACAGATGCGAGGATAGCGACCAAGGCCACTCGACCCAGACGAGCGATGCGCACAACCATGTGGGGCGTCCCCCTTCTTTGCCTAGCCACCTTCGGCGCGTTTGCGCAGGCCGACGCATGCCGCAATCCGAACAGGAAAACCTACCATTCCGCTCCCGGTTTCTGCGCTCCCGAAGGCACGCGTGCGGAAGGAATCTCG